>ENA-OUQF01001038-OUQF01001038.1-human-gut-metagenome-genome-assembly--contig:-NODE-1038-length-18259-cov-4.566084_pt1 | contig 18259 bp, 19 predicted proteins | sample MGYA00237947_ERZ548826 | MGnify/ENA primary metagenome ERZ548826 (study PRJEB26490, sample SAMN05194701) | human gut metagenome | biome: terrestrial biome; feature: human-associated habitat; material... | reverse complement strand
GCCCAGCAGAGCACCCGCACGCCGCGGGTGTCCTGCCCGCGCAGATCCAGCGCCTGCACGGCAGCGGCAGAATGCTGCCATACATCGTAGCAATGCCACTTTCCGGGCTGCGTGCAGCCGATGCAGGGCAGCACCTCGGGCACAACACCGCCCAGAATTTCGCCGTACTGCGCCAGCGTCGGCCCGGCACCGGGGGCCAGCAGCAGGCCGTCCAGCTCGGTGTAAAGGCGCTCGGCGCTGACGGTGTGCAGCGTGTCCCGCGCTGCCAGTGCGGCTTCGGCGGTGGCGGAATCCAACGTAAAGCCGAGCTTGGCCGAAAACCGCAGCGCGCGCAGGATGCGCAGGGCGTCCTCGGCAAAGCGGTCGGCGGGGGTGCCGACACACCGCACGATACCGGCGGCTAAATCCTGCCGCCCGCCGTACAGGTCAATGACCCCCTCGCCGGGGGCGTAGGCCATCGCGTTGATGGTAAAATCCCGCCGCGCCAAATCGGCGGCAAGGTCATCCACAAACCGGACGCTGTCGGGGTGGCGGTGGTCGCGGTAGCTGCCGTCCAGCCGGTAGGTCGTCATCTCATAGGGCTTGCCATGCAGGATAACCGCTACAGTGCCGTGCTTTTCGCCGGTCAGAATCAGCCGCTGGTCATGGAACAGCTCCCGCATTTCGGCGGGCCGGGCGGAGGTGCAGATATCCCAGTCGCCGGGCATACGGCCCAGCAGACTGTCCCGCACGCAGCCGCCCACCACATAGGCACTGTACCCGGCGGCGCGCAGCGTCTGCAGCAGCCAGTAGGCATCACGCGGCAGACGGATTGTTTCACGGCTCATGCGGTTCCCCCTCCCTTCTCGGCGTCTGTACGGTTTATGCCTCGGTGTGCGTCCACTCCTGCGTCAGGTCCACGATGCAGGCCAGGCTGTCCTCCTCGTCCTTCAGGGAGTTGACCTTGGCAGCGGCCTTTTCGGCGTCCTCCATCCAGGTCAGGATAAAATAGTTTTCCGCAGGCACGGCGTAGTAGACCCATGCGCCGTCAGCGCGCAGCATATCGGGCAGATGGTCGAGCTCATCGTCCAGCAGGCCCTGACCCTCCTCGCCGTAGATCATCTCAGGGCCGACCTGCAGAGAGTCGATCACATTGATGCTGGAATTGATGTAGGTGTCGCGGTCAACGGCCTTTTCGCCGGCCTCCCACGCGCTGGCAAAGGCCTTGACCAGCAATTCACGGACCTCGAGCTTATCGTCACCGGGTTTGTACATGATAAATTCCCTCTTTTGTATTGATATATGAAAACAGTATAGCACAATTTTACGAAATATGATATGGTTATTTTACGAAAAGTATTGACCTTCCAGTGGGTGCAGGGTGTACGATAACCGGGAAAGGAGCGTGATGTTATGAACATCAAGCAAGCAGCGGAGCAATCGGGCGTGTCCGCCCGCAATATCCGCTATTATGAGCAGGCAGGGCTGCTGACCCCCGCCCGCAACCCGGAAAATGAGTATCGCATCTATTCGCAGGCGGATGTGCGCACCCTGAAGTTGATCCGGATGCTGCGCACACTGGATATGCCGGTCGAGGAGATCGGCACTGTGCTGAACGGCACCCTGCCGCTGGCCGAGGCTGCCGAGCGCCAGCGCCAACGGCTGGAGGCCGAGCAGCAAAAGCTGGCGGCGGCGGCCGCCTTCTGCACGGAGCTGGCCGTCGGCGACCGAACCGCGGCAGAGCTGGATGTGGACAGCTGCCTTGAGCGGATGGACTCCCCTGCCCCGGCGGGCGGCTGGTTTACCGGCTGGGTGCAGGACTACCGGAAAATGGCGGCAGCCGAGCATAAGCGGCAGTTTACCTTTACGCCGGACACCGCCATTGCAACCCCGCAGGAGTTTACCGCCGAGCTGTTGGCCTGGGCTGCTAACTGCGGCGAGGAGATCGTCATCACCCACGAGAGCATGGCGCCGCGGTTTATGCTGGACGGCATCGAGTACAGGGCCGTGCGGTATTCGAGTCATGTGCGCAATATCCCGATCCTGCGGGTGCGGTGCGAGGTGTGCGATCCATCGGCGCTGGCGGTGGAGAGTGACCCGAAGCGGCTGCGGGTGCAGAGATTGCTGCACTACGGCCTGCCGGTGCTTGTATGCCTTGCCTTGGCGGTGGTCTGGGTCTGCACCCGGAATATGCCGCTTTGGCCCGACAAGGCGGCTATGCTGCTGGTGCTGGGCGCTCTCGGCATCGGGTACGGCTTCCGCGGGTGGTATCTCTATTACAACGACCGGGACCAATAAAAAACGGGAGGCAGCGCGGGCTGTCTCCCATTTGATTTATCCCAGCAGCAGTTTGTGCAGGTCTTGCACGGTGTCCGCGATGGCAGCGGCACCGGCGGATTGCAGTTCCTCGCGGGTGCCGTAGCCGTAGAGGGCGCCGATGCAGGGCAGGGCGTTTTTCTTCGCGCCGATGAGATCGTGCTCACGGTCACCGACCATGACAACGCCAGTCTTATCGGTCAGGCCGATGGTGTCCAGCGCGTAAGCGATGACCTCGGCCTTGTCGGTGCGGGTCTCGTCCAAAGTCGCACCGCAGATGGCGGTAAAGTGCTGCGCCAGATCAAAATGCTCCATGATGCGGCGGGCGTACTCCTCGGGCTTGCTGGTGGCCAGCACCAGCTGGCAGCCGCGGGCGTGCAGGTCGGCCAGCAGCGCGGGGATGCCGGGGTAGACCTCATTCTCAAACAGGCCCTTGTCTGGGAAATACTCCCGGAAGGCCGCCACGGCGGCGGCACGCCGCCGGCCCTGCGGGTCGCCCGGCTGCGGCACCGGGTGGCCCAGCTGACAAAAGTATGGCCGCCGGGGGTGCCGCTGATGCAAAAAAGCGCGGAAATCCGGGGGAAAATGCAAACCAAGGCTTGACAAGGGGGAGCGAAGTCCCTATAATATTTTTGTGTCCGTCCAAGGGAGGGAGCAGTGCGCCCTTTTACCCCAAAGGACGGCGACCCCTAAACGCAGCGGGGATCTCCCCGAAGAAAAGGAGAGAGGCACCGTGAAGCTGGACCTGAACCGTGTACTGGAACTGCCGGGAGAAGCCGATGTGGTAACGGCGGATGTGGACCTGACAACCGTAAAACACGCAGGCCGGCCCCTATTTACGGCGCCTGTAAATGTGACCGCCAAGGCGGTGAACCGTGCCGGTGTAGTTACACTCGATTGCACCTACCGGTTTACACTGCATGTGCTGTGCGACCGCTGCCTGGCTCCGCTGGAGCTGCCCGTGGACCGAACCGTGAGCCACACCGTGGTGCGGGAGGTGAACGGGGAAGACGACGAGACCTTTTTGGTGGCCGAGAATGGATGCGTAGAGCTCGAGGAGCTTGCTACCAACGACATCCTGCCGGAGCTGCCCGATGAGGCCCCCGCGACAGACCCCGAGACGGATTACGTTCGGAATGACCCGCATGCTTTAAGCGCCCTGCCCGACATGGTCAGCACACGTCCCGAGCAGACGACGCTGACCCCGCCGCCTGCAAGCGAGCCGCTGCGCCTTGTCGGCGAGGTGTTCAAGACCTATATCATCACCGAGCGCGGCGGGGAACTCTGCCTGATTGACAAGCACGCCGCGCACGAAAGGCTGCTGTTTGAACAGCTGGCGAGGGACTACGGCAATGTGCCGTCCCAGATGCTGCTGGTGCCGGTGCAGGTCAACCTGACCGCGGCAGAAAAGCAGGCGGTTCTGCAGAACCTTGACCTGCTGACCGATGCGGGCATTGAGGCCGAGGACTTTGGCGGTGCCACCGTTGTGGTCCGCGCCGTGCCCGCCGATATGGACGCGGGGGACGTCCCCGCTGCCATCGAGGAGATATGCGAGAAGCTGCGCCGCGGCAAATGCCCGGATGCGCAGAGCGCGCGCGACGAGATACTGCACACCGTCGCCTGCAAGGCCGCGATAAAGGCCGGCTGGGACACGCACCCGAAGGAGCTGGAGGCCGTGGTGGACGCAGTGATATCCGGGCAGGTGCGCTATTGCCCGCATGGCCGCCCCGTATCCGTCACGCTCACGCGCAAGGAGCTTGACAAGCAGTTCAAGCGCATAGTCTGAGGGCGGCGATGGCAGAGAAGATCATCGTTGTCGCGGGGCCGACCGCATCGGGCAAGACCCGCCTCGGCATCGCGCTTGCGCAGGAGCTTGGCGGAGAGATAGTTTCGGCGGACTCCATGCAGATATACCGCCGCATGGACATCGGCACCGCCAAGGCCATCGCCGCCGAGCAGGCCGCCGTGCCGCACCACATGATAGATGTGGCGGAGCCGTGGGAGAATTACTCTGTGGCGCGCTATGTCGAAGAGGCGTCGCGCTGCTGCGAGGATATAATCTCCCGCGGGAAGCTCCCCGTGGTCGTCGGCGGCACGGGGCTGTATATCGATTCCCTGATATCCGGCCGCGACTTTGCCGCGAACGACGGGGACGAAAAGCTCCGCGAGGAGCTGCTGGCGGAGTATGACCGCGTCGGCGGCGAGGAAATGCTGCGCAGGCTGCGGGAATTTGACCCCGAGCGCGCCGCGAAGCTCCCCGCCGGGGACAAGCGACGCATCGTCCGCGCAATAGAAATATATAAGCTCACCGGCATGACCATTACCAAGCATGACGCGCGCACCCGCGCCATGCCCCCGCGCTATGACGCGGCGCAGATAATTCTCGGCTACGCCGACCGCGCGGCGCTCTACGCCCGTATCGACCGGCGCGTGGACGAGATGGTCGCCGAGGGGCTGTTTGAAGAGGTGCAGGGGCTGCTCGACTCCGGACTTTCGGAGCAGTGCACGGCGATGCAGGCCATCGGATACAAGGAGCCGGCCATGGCTCTGCGCGGCGAGATAAGCCGCGGCGAGGCCGTGGAGCTTATCAAGCTCGGCAGCCGCCGCTATGCCAAGCGCCAGATGACATGGTTCCGCAGAACGAAGAACGCGCTGCGGATAGACTGGGATGAAAATCCCGATTTTGAAGCCGCCCGACGGCTTTCGACCGCATTTTTGCACGACTCCGGTATATTATAAATACCGCATTACGAGGCGGGAAAAAATAATATGCCCGTCCGAGAAAAAGGAGTTGGCCAAAATGCAGAAAACGCAGAATCTCCAAGACATCTTTTTGAATCAGGCGCGGCGCGACAAGAGCGTCGTCACAATGTTCCTCATGAACGGCTTCCAGCTTCACGGTATCGTGCGCGGATACGACAGCTTCACCGTGATCCTCGACTCCGACGGCAAGCAACAGCTTATTTATAAGCACGCGATATCTACCGTCGTGCCGCCGAAGCCGATCGATCTGGAGTTGGATACATAAGGTGAGAAAAACGGGGCAGTCATACCTGCTGCGTTTTGCCGCCGTGGCGGTGTTCCTCGCCGTCTGCGCCTACGCCGCCGCATGGCTCGTGAACGGGCTTGGCGGCGGGGTGCGCAAGGCGACGGTTCACGGCTGCGAGATCACGGAGAGCGCGGCGATAGAAGGCGTCGCCGTGCGGACGGAGGAGCCGCTGACCGTGCCTGCCGGCATTGCGGACGGGGCGCGAGTCCCTGCGGGGGCGGACGGTTTTGCCAGACCCGCAGTCTGCTTCTTGCAGGCCGACGGATATGAGTACCTCACGCCGGACATGCTCGACGGGCTGACGGTGGAGTCTCTCCGAGACATCCTCGCCGCCGAGCCTGAAAAGTCGCTCTCCGGCGGGCGCGCCGTGTACGGCTTCGCGTGGTATTTCGCGGCGCTCGCGGATGACGGCGCTCCGCTGCGCGAGGGCGGCAGCTGCGAGATATTGTTCGACGGCTTTGAAAAGAGCACTGCCGCCGAGATAATCTCCGTCAGCGCCGCCGAAAACGGGCAGCGCGCGCTGCTTCTGCGGCTGACGGCGAGTTCGCCCGAATATCTGAGCCTGCGCCGAAGCGGCGCGGAGATAATCTTTTCCCGATACAGCGGTCTGGAGCTGCCGCTGGAAGCCGTGCATACCGACGGCGAGAGGAACAATTTCGTTTATATCTCCACTGCGGGGATCGTCAGATCGCTGGATGTGGATATAATATATACAGATAAGGCCGGAGGCTTCTGCCTCGCCGCGCAGGATGCAAGCTTTGACGCGCTGCGCGAGGGAAACACAGTCATTGTCTCTGGAAAAGATATATACGAAGGAAAGGTACTGGGCTGATGGATATAGCCGAAAACGTGGCGATCGTGCGCTCCCGCATCGCCGAAGCCGCTCTTGCCGCGGGGCGCAGACCGGAGGATATCCGGCTCGTCGCGGCAACGAAGATGAATGACGCCGCAAGGGTCCAACAGGCGATAAAGGCCGGAGTTGAGATATGCGGCGAAAACAGAGTCCAGGAGATGCTGGAAAAGAACGCGCAGGCAGCATATGCCGGCGCGCGGCTGCATTTTATCGGGCACCTCCAGAAGAACAAGGTGAAGCAGGTCGTCGGCACGGCCGCGCTCATCGAGAGCGTCGACAGCGAGGAGCTGATGCGCCTGATCGACCGCTGCGCCGCCTCGAAGGGGATATGTCAGGACATCCTGCTTGAGGTGAACATTGGCGGTGAGGCTGCGAAATCGGGCTTCAGACCGGAAGAAATTCCCGCGGCACTGGCCGCCGCGGCGCAATTTGACCATATTATGGTGCGCGGCCTTATGGCAATTCCACCAAAATGCAGCCGCGCGGAAGAAAATATCCCTTATTTTTGCAGTATGCAAAAGCTTTTTGTTGACAATGGCGAAAAAAAATACGATAATGTACGTATGGATTTTCTGTCTATGGGTATGAGCGCGGATTATACCGCGGCCATAGCCTGTGGCTCTAACATGGTCCGCGTGGGGACGGCTATCTTCGGCGCCCGTAATTATGGACCGATAAACAGCAATAATTCCGGAGGCAGCGATGGGACTCTTTGATGAATTGAAAAAGCTTACTCAACCGCAGGATGACGACAGCGACTTTTTTGAAGGCGCGGATGAGAGCTTCAAGCCTGCACCCGCGGCGGCAAGCTCCGCGCAGCTCCAGTTTGAGAGCACCTTCGGCGAGGAGCCGTCCTCCAATCCGGAGCCTGCCCGCCGTCCGGCAAAGGCACAGGGCGAGGGCGGGAGCCTGTTCGGCAATCTCGGCGTGAAGAAGGCCGCAAAGCCGCGCACCCAGCGCGAGCGGCTCGTGAACTTCGGCGGCAGCGAGACGCAGGTCATCCTCTTCAATCCCAAGACCTTTGAGGAGGCGGGGGAACTGGTCAATCACCTCAATCAGAGCCGTTCCGTGGTGATGACGCTGGAGGGCGTGCCGAACGACAATGCACGCCGCCTGCTTGACTTTTTGTCCGGCATAACCTTTGCCCTGCAGGGAAAAATAACCCCGATCTCCGCAAAGACATATTTCGTCTCCCCGCAGAACGTCGATCTGCTCAATTCGCAGAGCGAGCAGCCGGTGAGCGACGAGCAGTATTTTTGAGAAACAAACACGCATTGAAAGGTGGATAAAGATATGATTACCGCTCAGGACATTCGTGAAAAGACTTTTGAAAAGGCACGCTTCAGCGGCTATGACATGGCCTCCGTTGACGATTTTCTGGAAGAGCTGGCGGAGGATGTTACCGCAACGCAGAAGGAGAACGCCGTTCTCAAGAGCAAGATGAAGGTTCTTGTGGACAAGATCGAAGAGTACCGCGCCAATGAGGACGCGCTGAACATGGCGGTTCTCTCCGCCCAGAAGCTCGCCGTTCAGATAGAGAACGACGCGCGCGCCCGCGCATCTGCGATGCTGGCCGAGGCCGACAAGCAGGTCAAGGCGAAGGTCGGCTCCATCGCCGAGCAGACCGCCGCGCAGGAGAAGCGTCTGGCGGACGCCAAGGCCGCTACCGCGAAGTTCTTCGACGGCGTACGTGCCCTGTGCAACACCCAGCTCAAGAATATCGACGCCATCAGCAGCGGCATAATCTCCTCTCCGGAGCCCGAAGCCGTTCCCGCGCCCAGAGCCGCAGCGCCTTCTGTAGAGGACGCTGTGCGAAGCATCGAAAATTCCGTGGCACGAATACAGCCGGAGCCTTCCATACAGATAGACATACCCAAGACCGTGGATGCTCCCGCTTCCAAGCCTGCTGTCCAGTTTGACAGCACTCAGCCCTTCACTCTGTAAGTGGAGCTGGGATCGATACGCTGATTCGCGGGGCGAGCGCAGCTGCGCGCGCCCCCTTTGATTTGATATACTACTATATAAATAGGAGACACAAAAATGTCACAGGATTTCAACTCCACTCTTAATCTGCCGAAAACCGACTTTCCCATGCGCGCGGGCCTGCCCAAGCGCGAGCCCGAGATGCTGAAAAAGTGGGAAGAGCAGGATATCTATAACGAAATGCTCAAGAAGAACGAGGGCAAGCCCCGCTTCTCCCTGCACGACGGCCCTCCGTTCTCCAACGGCAACATCCACATGGGTCACGCGCTCAACAAGTCCATCAAGGACTTCATCGTCCGCTCCTACGCGATGCGCGGCTACTACACTCCGTATATCCCCGGCTGGGATAACCACGGCATGCCCATCGAGAGCGCCATCATCAAGGAGCAGAAGCTCAACCACAAGGCCATGAGCGTTGCGGACTTCCGCTCCGCCTGCGAAGCCTATGCCGAGAAGTACATCAACATCCAGCGCGATGGCTTCAAGCGCCTCGGCGTTATCGGCGACTGGGAGCACCCCTACAAGACCATGAACAAGGGCTTCGAAGCCGATGAAGTCCGCATCTTCGGCAAGATGTATAAGAACGGCCATATCTATAAGGGACTTAAGCCTGTCTACTGGTGCGCCAAGGACGAGACCGCTCTCGCCGAGGCCGAGATCGAGTATCAGGACGATCCCTGCACCACCGTTTACGTCAAGTTCCCGATGAAGGACGATCTTGGAAAGCTCGGCCACCTAGATATCTCCAAGCTCAGCTTCGTCATCTGGACTACCACCATCTGGACGCTGCCCGGCAACCTCGCCATCGCCCTGCACCCGGACGAGGCATATGCCGTCGTCAAGGCGCCGAACGGCGAGATGTACATCATGGCCGAGGCTCTGACCGAGAAGGTCATGAAGATCGGCGGCTTTGACAGCTATGAGATCGTCGAGACCCATCCCGGCCGCTTCTTCGAGAATATGCTGGCCTCCCATCCCTTCCTGCCCAAGACCTCCCGTCTCGTGCTGGCCGATTACGTCACTATGGATTCCGGTACCGGCTGCGTCCATACCGCTCCCGGCTTCGGCGCGGACGACTATCAGACCTGCATGCGCTACGGCATGGAAATGGTCGTTCCTGTCGACGACCAGGGCCGCCATACCGAATATGCCGGCAAGTACGCCGGACTGAAGACCGACGAATCCAACCCCATCATCCTCAACGACATGAAGGAGAGCGGCGCTCTCTTCGCCTCCGAGGAGATAGTCCATAGCTACCCGCACTGCTGGCGCTGCAAGAGTCCGATTATCTTCCGCGCCACCCCGCAGTGGTTCTGCTCGGTCGATTCCTTCAAGGATGAAGCTATCGCCGCCTGCGAGAACGTCCGCTGGCTGCCCGCGTGGGGCAAGGATCGCATGGGCGCAATGATCCGCGAGCGCGCCGACTGGTGCATCTCCCGTCAGCGCCGCTGGGGTCTGCCCATCCCCGTGTTCTACTGCGAGGACTGCCATAAGCCCGTCTGCACCGACGAGAGCATTGAGTCTGTCGCAAATATATTTGAAGAGAAGGGCAGCAACGCGTGGTTCGAGATGGACGCCGCAGAGCTTCTGCCCGAAGGCTTTACCTGCCCGCACTGCGGCGGCAAGCACTTCACCAAAGAGACCGACACTCTGGACGGCTGGTTTGACTCCGGCTCCACCCATTACGCCGCCATGCAGCGCGACCAGGGCTTCTGGCCTGCAGATATGTATATGGAGGGCGGCGACCAGTATCGCGGCTGGTTCCAGTCCTCGCTGCTCGTCGCGGTCGGCGCGCTGGGCAAGGGCGCCCCGTACAAAGAGTGCCTGACCCACGGCTGGACTGTTGACGGCGAGGGCAAGGCGATGCACAAGTCCCTCGGCAACGGCGTCGATCCCGCCGATATCGTCAAGGAGTTCGGCGCGGATATGATCCGCCTCTGGGCAGGCTCCGCCGACTACCATGTCGATGTGCGCTGCTCCAAGGAGATATTCAAGCAGCTCAGCCAGAACTACCTGAAGTTCCGCAATACCGCGCGCTACTGCCTCGGCAACCTCGACGGCTTCGACGCGAACGATCTCGTCGCGCCGGAGGATATGCTGGAGCTTGACCGCTGGGCAATAACTAAGCTCAACCAGCTTATAGAAAAGGTCGCGGATGCCTATAATGACTACGAGTTCCATGTGGTCTCCCATGCCATCAACGACTTCTGTGTCGTGGAGCTGTCCAGCTTCTATCTTGATATCATCAAGGACAGACTGTACTGCGAGGGCAAGAACAGCCTCAAGCGCCGCAGTGCGCAGACCGCTCTGTACCTGATCCTCGACAGTATGGCCAAAATGTTTGCCCCGATTCTCGCCTTCACCTGCGATGAGATCTGGCAGGCGATGCCGCACCGCGAGGGCGACGACGAGCGCAACATCGTGCTCAACGAGATGAACGAGCCCTTCACGCAGTACGCGCTCTCCGACGAGGCGCTTGCCCGCTGGGACAAACTCATCGCCCTGCGCGACGATGTCAACGGAGTGCTTGAATCCGCCCGCGCGTCCAAGCGCATCGGCAAGCCGCTGGAGGCTTCCGTCCGGCTCCACGCCAAGGACGAGGCCAGCCGTGAGCTGCTCGATGAGGTCGGCAGCATGAACCTGTCCGAGCTGTTCATCGTCTCCCAGTGCCTCATCAAGGATGAGGATAGCGAGGAGGCCGAGGCGGTCAGCGGCGCCGGTTCCAACAATCCCGGCCTGAACATTTCCGTCATTGAGGCTCCGGGCGTCAAGTGCCCGCGCTGCTGGATGCATTCTCTCAACGCGCAGCCCGAAACCGGACTCTGCCCGCGCTGCGCGGCAGTCATCGCAGGAGAGTAAGCTCAGGAGACCGATCGGATAAAATTCGAGCGCCGTCTCCGGGCGGCAGATAGGAGAAAAATATGCTGTATGCGATAGTTGCGCTGCTCGCCGTTATCGTCGATCAGTGGGTCAAATACTGGGTCGCGGGCAATATCCCGCTGGAGAGCACCGTCAACGAGCTTATCCCCGGCGTGATAAGCGTGGTGAACGTCCATAATTCCGGAGCCGCTTTCGGCTTCCTGAGCGGCGGCGGCGCGCGCATCCCGTTTATAATCATCTGCGGCGTGTTCACCGTTGCGATAATCATCGCCCTCGCCACGAACTTCATCTCCAACCCGCTTGGCCGTTGGAGCGCGGTGTTCGTGATGGCGGGCGGCATCGGAAACTGCATCGACCGTATTCTGTACGGCTACGTGCAGGACATGTTCATGTTCGATTTTGCGCCCAGCTTCCCGATATTCAACGTCGCGGATATCTTCATAACCGTCTTTGCACTGCTGTTCATCGTGTCGCTGTTTTTCGGCGGACACCGTGACGAGGAAGAGGACGATGAGGATTACGACGACGAGGACGACTACGTGCTTGAGGATGACGAGGAGGACGATGTCCCCGCCCGTCCCGTGTTCAAGCGCCGCAGCCGTGAGCCGCGCGAGGAAGCGCCGAAGGCCGAAAAGCCCGCGCGCAAACGCAGGCCGAAATATGAGGAGGAGTATGAGCAGTATAAGGCTGCCCGCGCCGCCCGCGGCGTGCAGACTCCGCCGTCCCCGGGCGCGCAGCGCGTGACCGTGCAGAATCCGTCCGACCCCTTCGCCGAGTGGGAGCGCGCAAACGCTCAGGTCGAGGCGAAGCGTCAGAGCGACGTTGCCGAGCTGACCGGCCAGACCCCGACCGTTTCCGCCCGCCCCGCCTATAAGCCCTACACGGCGCAGGCCGCGCCGCGTCAGCAGGCGGCTCCCGCGCCCGCTCCGGTGCGTCCGGCAGCTCCGGCAGCTCCGGCACCGACGAGAAAAGCGGCGCCCGCAAAGCAGGAGACGAAGAGCGAAGACGAATTCTCGCTGGACGATATCCTTAACGAGTTCAAGTAATGGACGAAAATATTGTAACAATAGTTGCGGAGGAGAGCGGCGACAGGGTCGACGCTCTCCTTGCGCGCAGTATAGACTCCCTGACGCGCAGCGCCGCCCAGCGCCTGATAGAGGACGGCGCGGTCCTGCTCGGCGGCAAGGCCGTGAAGAAGAATTATAAGTGCGCCGCGGGGGACAGATTCGAGGTGCTCCTGCCCGAAGCGGAGGAGACCGAGCTTGTCGCGCAGGATATCCCGCTGGACGTGGTGTATGAGGACGGGGACGTTATCGTCGTCAACAAGCCGCGCGGCATGGTCGTGCACCCCGCGCCGGGGCATCCCGACGGGACGCTTGTGAACGCCCTGCTGTGGCACTGCGGCGATTCGCTGTCCGGCATCGGCGGCGAGAGGCGCCCCGGCATCGTCCACCGTATTGATAAGGACACCTCGGGGCTGATAATCGCCGCGAAGAACGACTTTGCGCACCAGTTCCTCTCCGCGCAGCTCTCGGATCACACGCTTGGGCGCGAGTACGAGGCGGTCGTCCACGGCGGCTTCCGCGACGATGCGGGCACGGTCGATGCGCCGATAGGCCGCCACCCTGTGGATCGCAAGCGCATGGCGGTCACGCCGAAGAATTCGAAGCCCGCCGTGACGCACTATGAGGTCATCGCGCGCTACCGCGGCTATACGCGCATACTCTGCCGCCTTGAGACCGGCCGCACTCACCAGATACGCGTCCATATGGCCAGCATCGGGCATCCGCTGCTCGGCGACGGCGTGTACGGCGCGCCGTGCCCCGAAAAGGGGCTTGAGGGGCAGTGCCTCCATGCGCGCCGGCTGAAATTCATCCACCCCCGCACCGGACAGCTCGTCCGGCTTGAAGCGCCGCTGCCGGAGTATTTCACGCAGGTCATCTCTCGGCTCGGCAACGAAATATAAGGAGTGAAGATATGAGCAAATACATAGTGTACGCGCTGGTGACGGCGGCGGTCGTCGCCGCGATCGTGCTGGTCGTGAAGATCATCTCCGGCGCGATAACGCTTATCAGCGGCCTGTTCAATGTGATCCTCGGCGTGATCGTCGTGCTGGCGGTCATCGCGCTGGTGGTCTGGATGTTCCGATACGCGGCAAAGCATAAATAAAGATGAAAACAGCCATCCGAACTATCTATCGGATGGCTGTTTTCATTGTTCAGCTTACACGGTACGTATATATTTGCCGATGAATTCGTCAAGCTTGGCGGCGTAAGCCTCCGGCGCGCGGTGCATACTCTCCACATGATGCGCGCCCTCGACGAAAAGGTGATCCTTCGCGCCGGGGTACAGCTCGTACAGCTCCTTGCCCATGGCGAACGGAACTGTGTGATCCTCTGTGCCGTGCACGAAGAGTATCGGCAGCGTTGCGCGCAGCATGTGCGGCCGCACGTCGCCGTCGCGCAGGGAGTACCCGGCCACAACGCGGTTTATCGCGCCGAGCGGCCAGACGAGCAGCCCCAGCCGCCGGCGCAGGGAATCCACCGGGCCTGAGAACCCGCAGTCGTCCACGATGAAGCGTACGCAGGGCGGGCAGCGATCGCTCATGCTCAGCACCGTTCCGCCGCCCATCGAGAAGCCGTGGAGTATTACCTGAATGTCAGCGCCGAAGCGCTCCTGCAAAAAGTCCAGCCATTTCAGGCAGTCGCGGCTCTCAAACACGTCGAAGCCGATGTAGCGCCCCTCGCTCTCACCGGCGGCGGTGTTGTCGCAGCAGAAGAGATCGAAGCCGCGGCTTTTGTAGTACTCGTAGTACATTCCGGCGGCCTCCGCGTGCTCTGAGCGGTAGCCGTGTATCAGAAACGCGATGCGCCCGCAGGGCTTTTCGCCGCAGGGGTAGTAAAAGCCGCGCAACAGTTCGCCGCGCTCGGAGCGCATCGCGAAGCGCAGATGCGGCGCTTCGCGCAGAGCCTGCGCTGCGCCGTCGCGGTGGGCGTAGTAGTCCGCGGAATGCGTGCGTTTGTCCATTATGGGGTTCAGTATCCGCGAGCCGTTGCGGCAGAAGGTGTATTTATACACCTCGGCCAGCGCGGCACCCGCGGCCGCAGCGACGGGGATAAGTGCTTTTCTCAGTTTCATTCTCGGTTTGTGCCTCATTTCTTATGCTGAAGATCAGGTCACGGGCAGCACCGCGCCGATGGTGGCGAGCAGGGTTGAAAGCCCGACAAGGATCTGGAACGGCAGTGAGCCGAACACTCCGATGAGCGCGGAGCCGCCGACTCTGCGGCGCGAGAGATTGTAGGCCACGAGGATGCCAAGCCCGGTGACGACCTGTATCACACTCGCAAAGCGCGTGAAGCCGACGAAGCTGGACAGCCCGAAGAATGCCAGCAGCAGGCAGGGCAGCGACGCCGCGAGCCAGCTTATATGGCGGCTCCAGCCGGTCTGCTCGCCGACGATGTCGCGCAGGTTCAGCGTGTTTGCCCAGAAAGATGTCGCCAGTGCGAGCAGAGTGAACACGTAGCCGACCACGCTCACCCAGCCGCCGAGATGCGCCGCGAGATCGACCAGCGCGCCGTCCTCGCTTATATTCTGCCCCGCGCCGAGCAGGGTCATCAGTGTTATGAGCAGGATCATTCCCGCGTTTATTGCAAGGCCGAGCGCGATGCTGCCGCGGATGCGCTTCGGATCGCCCTCAAGCCCCTTGACGACCTGCGGCGTGGACATGACCGCGGACAGCGAGAAGCTGACCATACCGTACATCGCAAGGACGTTGTTCCAGCCGTGCCATCCGCCCGGCAGCGGGCTGATGTCGGAGCGCAGCGTGGCAACGAACAGTATGCCGATCACGGCGAGCATCGAGCCGACGGCAATCTTTTCGCAGATGCCGACGAGCTTCATCCCGATGAATACGACGCCCGCGCCGATAATGTAGAACAGCAGCATGCCCCAGACGTCCGGCAGGCCGAACCAGCTGCGGAACACCGCCGCTGCGCCTGTCAGAAATGCGCTGACGTTCACAATGACCGACACGCCGAGCAGCGCGAAAGTCAGCCAGGTAAGAATCTTCTTGATGCGTCCGGAGAACAGCTCCGCGTCGAAGCAGCTCACGAACTGCGCGCCGTTATTGTTGTACGAAAGCTCCGCAATTATGAGATGCAGCACGATGTTTATGAGGTAGCCCAGCGCGATTATCCAGAGAATTTCGCGCAGGCTGTTGTGCGCCGCGAGGTACGGCACCGAGAGTATCCCCGCGCCGACGCCGTGGCCGACAATGATGCTGGTCGCCTCAAAGAAGCTGAGACGGGATTCGCCCTTGATCTTACTCATATATTCAAAACTCACTTTCTGTGCTTTATCTGCATAAAAAGTTTCGGGAAAAGCTTGCCTGCGAGTGCCATCATGCGGAAAGTGAACATCGTGAGCGTCACGTTCCCGCTGCGGATGACGGCGCAGGGCAGTTTCACCGCGGCGCCGCCGGTCGCGGCTTCGCTGCGGCGCAGGACGCGCCTGTTCGTGACGACGCGGCGCACGTAGGAGCGCTTTTCAAGATAATTCAGCGGGCAGGACGGCGTGAAGAGATTCGTCAGGCAGGAGAAGATGCTCTTCATGAACATGTATTCCATGCTGCCGTCGCTCTCCGCGCCGAACTCAGTGCAGAGCTGCTCTATGCGCTTGTCGGACAGCAGGCAGACCTCCAGCTTGCGGTCGTAGTATTTGGTGATGAGGCTCTCGCCGCGGTGCATTATATACCGGTATTTGCAGCCGGGCAGCACGCTCACGCGGTCGATCTTTTCAAGGCAGTCGAAGACGTAGAGCCTGTCCTCGCCCCAGCGGAAATCGCGGAAGCGGATGCCATTGCTGCGGATGAGCGACGCGCGGTAGAGCTTGCCCCAGACCTGATTGAGGAGGTTCGCCTTGTACAGGCGCGGCAGCGCCTCGGCCATTCCGGCGCGGTCGATGAGCTGCTCCGGCTCGCAGTAATAGCGCTCCGAGCCGTCCACGCCCACGATAGTGTAGCCGAATATGACCATATCCGCGCCATTCGCGCCGCCTAGCGCGTATTCCAGCGCGTCGGGCAGCAGCCGGTCGTCCGAGTCGAGGAACATTACATATTCCGCTTCGGGATTGGCGATGGCAAGCCCGTGCTCGCGTGCGGCGGCGGGGCCGCCGTTTTCAACGGTCAGCAGCTTCACGCGCGCGTCCTTCTCCGCCATCGCGGAGACGACGGCGGCAGTGTCGTCCTTTGAGCCGTCGTTGACGATTATCAGCTCGAAGCTGCCGCAGCTCTGAGCGAGGACGCTGTTGACGCAGCCCTCTATATATCCGGCGGCGTTGTATGCCGGCACGATTATCGATACCATGGGATGCTCGTTCATGGCTTCTCTCCTTTTTCGCTGTCTGCGCTGTGATAGAATTCAAGGAAGTATTCGTACATGGGCATGAGCTTTGCGTAGGCGTCGGCTAGGATCTCCGGCAGCTCCGGAGAATACAGCGCGGCGTCGTGGTCGCGGCTGCACTCCAGTCCGATGCGCTTGCGGTTATACCAGCGGCCGAGCGGATCGTCGGCGTGCCCCTTGGGGCGCTTGTATTCCTCGCCGGTCAGCCTGAATCCGCCGCCGCGCTCGATCTTGCGGACAATGCGCTCAAATCTGGCGGGGTTGGAGTCTAGGCTGCGGCGGAAGGCCTCCATCTGGCTGGGCGTCGCGCTGTAAAAGCCCATGCCGTAGCTGTAATCGGCGGCGCCGATCTCGAACCAGAACATCGGCCCTTCGAGAAGGATGCTGCCGTGCTTTATAGAGAACCACAGATGATCCTTGTACGGCCCGCGACCGAACAGCCGCCGCGCGTCGCGGTAAATGCGCGAGACGTGCAGGCGGCAGTCCATCTCCGGGAAGCGGCTGCACATCAGCGCCTGAGTCTCGGCGGCGAGCGCCTTGAACGGCTCGTTCACGGTCTGCTCAAACTGCTCCTTGTGCTCGTTGAACCAGACGCGCTCGTTATTGAATGCCAGCTCCCAGAGAAAATCTCCGGCAGCGGGAGTAAATCCGTTAAACATGATATACGCTCTTTCTTGCTTCTTTCATACTAAATCTACTTATAATATTAACATATTGATCCGGCTTTATCAAGCGGAGCGGGCGGGACGTTTTTGGGCAAAATACGCATTTTGAAAATTGACTGATATATGGGGTAAGTGGTAATATATTATCGTATGAGAAATTGTACTGAGAAATTGTGTAGTAAAATTATGCTTAGGAGGCTCTGTAATGAAAAAGGAACTTCACTATGCGGGTGCAGCGGTTTTACTGGCTTCCGTGCCTCTGTTCATGCTGGCTCCGGGGCGGGTCACGAAGCGTCAGCGCGCGCCGTTCCAGAACGTGAACTTTGCCCATCGCGGCCTGCATTCGCGGGACAAGAGCGTCCCGGAGAACTCGCTGGAGGCGTTCGAACTGGCGTCCCGCGCCGGTTACGGCATCGAGCTTGACGTGCAGCTCTCAAAGGACGGCCAGGTCGTGGTGTTCCATGACGATGACCTCAAGCGCGTCTGCGGCGTGGACTGCCGCGTTGACGAAAAAACATATGCCGAGCTTACGGAGCTGAGGCTCTGCGGCACGGAGTATACCGTTCCGCTCTTCACCGAGGTGCTCGCGACCGTCAGAGGCCGCAGCCCGCTCATCGTCGAGCTGAAGCGCGGCCGCCGCAATATCGAGCTGTGCGAAAAGACCTACGCTCTGCTTGCTGAATACAGGGGCGACGTGTGCATCGAAAGCTTCGACCCATTCATCGTGGCGTGGTTCCGTTTCCATGCGCCGGAGCTTCTGCGCGGCCAGCTCGCCATGCCCGCGGAGCGGTATGAGAATTTCACGAAGCCGCTCGCCTTTGCGCTGAGCCACGGACTTATGAACTTTGTATGCCGCCCGCAGTTTATGGCCTACCGTATAGGCCGCCGTCCTCTCACCGTGCATATTGCGGAGAAGCTCGGCGCCATGAAGGTGGCGTGGACTTCGCATGAGCCGAAGAACGAGCGCGGCAAGGACGCGGTCATCTTCGAATTCTATAAGCCATCGGTCAAGTTCGACCCCAAACGTAAATAAGCAGATATGAATAATCTCCGGATCACCGATCCGGAGATTATTCAGTCTGTCAAAGAACGTGTGCAGCAGGGCGCGGATAAGAGAGCAGCGGGGGAGCTTGAG
>ENA-OUQF01001029-OUQF01001029.1-human-gut-metagenome-genome-assembly--contig:-NODE-1029-length-18356-cov-11.486804_pt1 | contig 18356 bp, 16 predicted proteins | sample MGYA00237947_ERZ548826 | MGnify/ENA primary metagenome ERZ548826 (study PRJEB26490, sample SAMN05194701) | human gut metagenome | biome: terrestrial biome; feature: human-associated habitat... | reverse complement strand
TTTGAGATTTGCCCGTAAAATGCAGCCCCCCGTTACGGGCAAAATGTCGATTTTTAAGATTTGCCCGTAAAATGCAGCCCCCCGTTACGGGCAAAACGGCGATTCTTGGGATATGCCCGTAAAATGCAGATCCCCGTTACGGGCAAAACGGCGATTCTTGGGATATGCCCGTAAAATGCAGCCCCCCGTTACGGGCAAAACGGCGATTTCTGGGATTTGCCCGTAATCGAAAGGATGACGGCAGAATTTTGCTGAGTCAAAAGAATTGCTGGATCCGAATGAGGCTGACGACACTGGATTTTTCAAGGAAAAAGAGCCAATGAAGAATCGTAGACAAAATTTCCGCTGTTTCACCAATTTTTGTCTACCGTCACGTTGCGCGCCTTCGAAAGTAGAAAAAATCTCAAAAAATGAAAAAATGTTCTACCGCGTGCAACCAAATCACGTCGCGTACCTCCGAAAGTAGATCAAACCGGAGCATTTGCTAACCATCGCGCCACCTCAGAAGCCACTCACTGCCAAAAGACTTCAAGCTCTGCATTTTGCCGGAAGATTCTTACGGATTAAGAATTGTAGAATGGAAAATTAGAAAAGGTGTTGACAAATTTCATAAATAATTGTAGTATCTAAGACAACAGTATAATGACGTTGAAGAGAAGAGTAGGCATGGTGAGTACTTCTACAGAGAACTTCCGGGAGTTGAGAAGGAAGGTCGGAAAGCCATGCTGAAGATGAACTCCGAGTTAGATCGTCGGTGCAAGCTTGCGGTCCGCAGAAATGCGATAAAGTTTAAGGCTATGTCAGTAGTCAGTGAGGTCTGAATCGAAAGGTTCGGGCAAAGTAAGGTGGTACCGCGAGTTTTCGTCCTTTTTTCGGATGAGAGCTTTTTTTTTACGTTTTTTAGGAAGTGGTAACGGAATGATTGAATTTAAGAATATCTCAAAGACGTTTGAAACAGATGACGGACCTGTGCGAGCGGTTCAAAACGTCAACTTAAAAATTAATGACGGCGAAGTTTTCGGAATTGTCGGTTTTTCAGGCGCCGGGAAGAGTACCTTGGTCAGAATGCTGAATGGACTTGAAACGCCAACTTCAGGCGAAGTCGTCATCAACGGCAAAAAGATTAACGGACTCAAGGGAGCCGAACTTCGCGAGCAGCGCAAAAAAATCGGCACGATTTTTCAACATTTCAATTTGTTGTGGTCGCGAACCGTTCTGCAAAACATCGAATTTCCGTTGGAACTTGCGGGCGTCGATAAAAAAACGCGCGAAAAGAAGGCTAAGCATCTGGCAGAAGTCGTTGGATTGGGCGATCGCATTCATGCTTATCCCGCACAGCTTTCCGGAGGTCAAAAGCAGCGCGTCGGAATTGCCAGAGCATTGGCGAATGATCCCGATATTTTGATTTCTGACGAAGCAACTAGCGCCCTTGATCCGCAAACAACGGACGAAGTGCTTGATCTGCTTGAACGGATCAACGAGAAACTCAACTTGACGATCGTGATCATCACGCATGAGATGCACGTCATTCGTAAACTTGCCGACACGGTTGCCGTGATGGAAAACGGACAGGTAATCGAAGAAGGACCGGTTGCAGAAGTCTTTACGCATCCGAAGGAAGATTTGACGAAACGCTTCGTAAATGCGGAGGTTGACGCCAACCAGACCAAGGATACGCAAAGCGTTGTCAAAGATCTGCTTGAGCGCTACCCGAACGGACAGCTGATCCAGCTCAGATTTCACGGTGACCAGGTGGAAACGCCGGTTGTCGGGAGCGTCATCAGGCAGTTCCCGGGACTCGAACTGAGCATTTTGGAAGGATCGATTCATCAGCTGGCCGATTCCAATTCGACGATCGGGACGCTGTTCATTCAGCTTTTGGGGACAAAAGAAGACATTGACGGAGCGATTCGGCTGTTCCATGAATTGCGCGTAGAAACGAAGGTGATTGATCATGAATAACAACGGTTTGGCATCATATTTTCAATTTAAGAACGTCAATTGGCCTAATCTTTGGTCTGCAGCATTTGAAACGATTTGGATGACGATTGTTTCGATTCTGATCGTTGCCGTTTTCGGACTTTTGCTTGGTTTGCTGCTGTATGAAACTTCAGGTTCAAACAGCAAGGCCGTCAAAGCGCTGAACTGGGTCGTTGCCTTGTTCGTCAACGTGTTTCGGTCGATTCCGTTCATTATCCTGATCGTGCTGCTTTTGCCCGTAACACAGGTTCTTGTCGGTGCAATTACCGGAGCAAAGGCAGCAATTCCGTCGCTTGTTTTCTCAGCTGCGCCGTTTTACGCCAGACTGGTCGAAATCGCATTTCACGAAGTCGACGGCGGAGTGCTTGAAGCAGCCGAATCAATGGGGGCCACCAAATGGCAGCTCGTTTTTAAAGTGCTGATTCCGGAAAGTCTGCCGGCGCTTGTTTCGGGAATTACCGTCACGGCGATTTCCTTGATCGGGTATACCGCAATGGCCGGTGCAATCGGTGCCGGTGGTCTCGGACAGTTGGCATACACGGACGGTTTTCAGTCCTACAACAACGCGATTACGCTGACGGCAACGGTCGTTATCGTCATTATCGTGTTTGCTTTCCAGTATCTTGGCGATTTTGCCGTTAAACGAATTGATAAACGTTAATAAAAATCTTATGAGGTGAGAAATTATGAAAAAACTTACAGGTATTTTGACTGCGACAATCGCAGCAGCAGCTCTTTTTCTTGGTGCAAATACAGTAGCGAATGCCGATACGACGATTACTGTCGGTGCTTCGGCAGCACCGCACGCTGAAATCTTGCGTCACGTTCAGCCGCAATTGAAAAAAGAAGGCATCAACCTTAAAATCAAGGTTTTCGATGATTACATCATGCCAAACAAGGCGCTTGCAAACGGCGAAATCGATGCTAATTACTTCCAGCATATTCCGTTTTTGAAAGACTGGAACAAAAAGAATCACGGTACTTTGGTCGATGCCGGCGACATCCACTTGGAACCGATCGGTGTTTACTCCAAGAAGTACAAGAGTCTGAAGAAACTGCCAAAGAATGCCAAGGTCTACGTTTCAAGCAACGTTTCAGATTACGGTCGCGTTCTCAAACTGTTCAAGGATGCCGGTCTGATCACGCTTAAGAAGGGTACGAAACTTGAAACGGCAACGTTCAATGACATCAAGACGAATAAGAAAAACATCACGTTCAAGCATACGTTTGAAGCAAAATTGATGCCTAAGCTTTACGAATCAAACGAAGCCGACGCAACGGTCATCAACTCCAACTATGCCGTTCAAGCAGGCCTCAAGCCAACAAAAGACGCAATTGCGCTTGAAAAGAAGTCTTCGCCGTATGCAAATCTGATTGCCGTTCAAAAGGGCGACCAAAAGAAGCCTGCAATCAAGAAGCTTGTCAAGGTCTTGAAGTCCAAGTCGACTCAAAAGTGGATCAACAACAAGTATAATGGTGCAGTTCTTCCTGTCGGCAGCCAAAAATAACTTTTAAAAAGAAAGTCTCTGCTGTTTTTTTGAATCACGCAGGGGCTTTTTGCTTAAACAACTTTTATATATCAACTCTTCTAAAATATGATAAGATATTAATAGAGATAAATTAACTAAAGAAATGAGGAATGTGATATATGTCTAATGGTCAGGCGTTAACCAATCTGATCATAATTCTCGTTGTTTTTTATTTTGCTGCATTTTTCGTTGCGGCAGAATTTGCAATTGTTTCAGTCCGCAAGAGTGCGCTCGAAAGCGCGCTTGAAGCCGGTGAAGGGAACAAGCGCAAGCTGAAACTCGCACTCAACATGGTGTCGAATATGAACGAGTATCTTTCTACAACGCAGGTTGGTGTCACGACAACTGGGATTATTTTGGGGTGGCTCGGCGCCGATACGCTGGCTACGCTGTTGACCGATCTGCTTGGCTTCATGCCGTTGAACAAGACGAGCATCGTGGCAATCAGTGCCGTTTTGGGCGTCGTTATTTTGACGTACCTTGAAGTCGTCATTACTGAAATCGTGCCGAAAAACATCAGTATCGACATGCCGATGAAGGTCATGATGTTCATTGTGACGCCGCTGCACTATTTTCACGTCGTCTTTTACCCGTTCGTATGGCTTTTGAATGTTTCGGCATCAGGAATCGTCAAGCTTGTCGGACTGAAGCCGGCAGGAGAAGAAGAAGACGTTTTGTCGCAAAATGAAATTCTTAATATTTCGAAAAATGCAGTGCACGGCGGCGCAATCGACAAGGACGATTTCGTTTATATGCAGCGCGCATTTGATTTCAATGACAAAGTTGCCAAAGATATCATGATTGACCGCACGAGCCTTGAAGTCGTCGACGTGACCGACACGGTTCGCGGCGTAATCAACAAATATCTGCAAAAGAAGTTTACGCGTTTTCCAGTGGTTGCCAACAACGACAAGGACAAGATTTTAGGCTATGTCTATATTTACGACATGATTCGTCAGGCTCAGGTTGATGACTCCGTTCGGGTAAGCAAGGTCATGCGGACGATTATTACGGTGCCTGAAGTGACGCCGATTCAAAAACTGCTGCAGAGCATGGTCCAAAAGCAAACGCCGATCGTGGTTGTTTTGGATGAGTATGGCGGCACGAGCGGAATCGTGACGGATCGCGATATCTATGAAGAACTTTTTGGAACCGTCAAGGATGAGGCCGACGATGTTTCGCTTGAAGACATTATCGCCAACGGAGACGGAACTTACAAAGTTTCAGGCAAAACGACTCTTTACGATTTTGAGCGCTACTTCAAGTTCCGCGATAAGGATTTCCAGGAGTCGGAAAGCGTCACGATTGCAGGCTATTTGCTTGAAAATTACAAGGTTAAGCTCGGTTCGGTCATTACGATCGGCCAGTTTGACATTAAAATCACTGAATTTAACCGCAATTATATCGAATGGTTGGAAGTTTCGCATCATCAAGAAGAAAAAGAGTAAGCAAAACGGGGCAGTCTGCCCCGTTTTTTTGCAAGGAAGGTGAAATTTTTGGAACGTTTTTTAAATTTGGAAAGCGGCGTTAATTTCCGCGAGCTGGGCGGCTATCAAACGCTTGACGGCCATACGACGAAGTGGCACAAGGCATTGCGGTGCGGCAGCATGTCTTATTTGAGCACATCCGATCTCAGAAAACTTGCTGAATATGGGCTGAGCTGCGTCGTTGATCTGCGGTCTGAGAGCGAGCGCAATTATGGCCCGGATAAGCTTCCTGAAGGGACCAGGCATGTTTTGGCATCGGTCTATCCGCTTGAGCATTCGCTCCTGGAAGACGTTGGTATTGCCAAATACAGTGCGTTGTCCAAAAACGGTCTCGGGTTTGCCGAAGAAACGTACGTCAAAATGCTGGTCGATCCGCATGCAAGAGAAGCTTACGGCAAAATGTTTCAAGCGCTTGTCGAAAATGATGAAGAAGGAAAAAGCCTGGCCTTTCACTGTGTTGCCGGTAAGGATCGAACCGGAATCGGTGCCTTTTTGTTTTTGGGGCTGCTTGGCGTGAAGAGGCAGACCGTGCTTGAAGATTTTATGCTGACCAACCTGGCTTTTTCAGAAAAAACCGCCAAAGAGCAAAATGCCATTGTGCAAAATGCTCAGGGCGACGAGCTGGCTGAACGGCTCAATTCGTATTTGGGCGTGAGAAAAGAACATTTTTTGATTTTGGAGAAGACGGTTGAGATACTTTCGGGCAGCGTCCGTGATTTTTGTTTCGAATATCTGAACGTCAGCAAAGATGATTATGAAAAAATGCGGTTGAATTATTTGGAATGATTGCATATAACGAATGATTGAGTGTGTTTTCGGATAGTTTAAGCCGTTAAAGAGAGTAAATTACGAACTATTCCCAAAGCAAATGATGTAATTTTGATGATAATGCTAAGAATTCACTAAGATTCCTTGCAATTCTTAGAAATTTTTTGTACATTATAAGACAAACAAAAAATAACTATATTAAAGGAGAGTTCTTAAAATGTCCAATTGGGATACCAAATTTGTCAAAAAAGGTCTGACCTTTGACGATGTCTTATTAATTCCGGCTGAAAGCCATGTTTTACCAAATGATGTTGACCTCAGCGTTCAACTTGCAGATAATTTGAAGCTCAATATCCCAATCATCAGTGCCGGCATGGATACGGTCACGGAATCGGCCATGGCAATCGCAATGGCGCGTCAGGGCGGTCTTGGCGTTATCCACAAGAACATGTCGATTGAACAGCAGGCTGATGAAGTGCGCAAAGTAAAACGTTCCGAAAGCGGCGTTATCATCGATCCGTTCTACCTTACGCCGGAAAACTCCGTGCTTGAAGCAGACGGTTTGATGCGCAAATACAGAATCAGTGGTGTTCCAATCGTTGAAACTCTCGAAAATCGCAAATTCTGCGGCATTATTACGAACCGCGACATCCGCTTTGTTGAAGATCATACCGTTGAAATCGGCAAGGTCATGACAAAGGAAAACTTGATTACTGCGCCAGAAGGCACTTCATTGGAAAAGGCAGAAGAAATCTTGCAGCAGAACAAGATTGAAAAGCTTCCTTTGGTCAATGCCGAAGGTCAGCTTGTTGGTCTTATCACGATCAAGGATATCGAAAAGGTCGTTGAATTCCCGAATGCTGCAAAAGACAAGCATGGTCGCCTTTTGGCTGCAGCTGCAGTCGGCGTTACGAGCGACACGTTTGAACGTGCGGCCGCATTGCTTGATGCAGGCGCTGATGCGCTCGTAATCGATACGGCACATGGACATTCCGCAGGCGTTTTGCGCAAAATCAAAGAAATCAGAGAACATTTCCCGGATGCGACATTGATTGCCGGAAACGTCGCAACGGCCGAAGCAACTCGCGCTTTGTATGAAGCAGGCGTTGACGTTGTCAAAGTCGGCATCGGACCTGGTTCAATCTGCACGACTCGCATCATCGCGGGCGTTGGCGTTCCGCAGCTTACGGCCGTTTACGATGCAGCAAGCGTTGCGCGCGAATATGGCAAGACGATCATTGCCGATGGCGGCATCAAGTACTCCGGCGATATCGTCAAAGCACTTGCAGCCGGTGGCTATGCAGTCATGCTTGGTTCAATGCTGGCCGGCACGGACGAAGCCCCTGGCGAAACGATCATTTATGAAGGACGTCGTTTCAAGACATATCGTGGCATGGGCAGTCTTGGCGCCATGGATTCGACACACGGTTCTGCAGACCGCTATTTCCAAAGCGGTGTCAACGAAGCAAACAAGCTTGTTCCTGAAGGAATCGAAGGTCGCGTTGCTTACAAGGGCAGCGTAGCCGACATCGTTTACCAAATGGACGGCGGTCTTCGCTCCGGCATGGGCTACGTTGGCGCACCAGATTTGAAGGCTCTTCGCGAAAATGCTCAATTCGTTCAGATTACGGGAGCTGGCTTGCGTGAATCGCACCCGCATGACGTTCAAATCACAAAAGAAGCACCTAACTATTCAGCAAAGGCTTAGTAGCAAACAAAAAATCCTCGTTTCGTTTGGAACGAGGATTTTTTTTCGAATCAGTTTTAGGAAAATGCAGTGCAGACGGCAGCAATTGGCTTCGTGAATCACTTTCTTTGATCAGATTTGCAGCAGATCTTCCGATTACGGGCAGATCCCAGAAAATTGCCGTTTTGCCCGTAACGGGTGACTGGATTTTACGGGCAAATCCCAGAAAATGCCGTTTTGCCCGTAACGGGTGACTGGATTTTACGGGCAAATCCCAAGAAACGCCATTTTGCCCGTAACGGGTGACTTGATTTTACGGGCAAATCTCAAGAAACGCCATTTTGCCCGTAACCGAGGTCTGTCATTTACGGGCAAATCCCAGAAAACGCCGTTTTGCCCGTAACGGGTGACTTGATTTTACGGGCAAATCCCAAGAAACGCCATTTTGCCCGTAACGGGTGACTTGATTTTACGGGCAAATCTCAAGAAACGCCATTTTGCCCGTAACCGAGGTCTGTCATTTACGGGCAAATCCCAGAAAACGCCGTTTTGCCCGTAACGGGTGACTTGATTTTACGGGCAAATCCCAAGAAACGCCATTTTGCCCGTAACGGGTGACTGGATTTTACGGGAAAATCTCAGAAAATTGCCGTTTTGCCCGTAACGGGTGACTGGATTTTACGGTCAAATCCCAGAAAATGCCGTTTTGCCCGTAACGGGTGACTGGATTTTACGGTCAAATCTCAAGAAACGCCATTTTGCCCGTAACCGAGGTCTGCCATTTGCGGGCAAATCTCAGAAAATGCCGTTTTGCCCGTAACCGGCATTACTCATGGGCCTTGTCATAGATTTTTTGAATCTCTTCCGGCAAATTGTCCGGCAGCATCTGGCGCAATTCATCCTCGTTCCCGTCTTGAAGAGCCTTGTCATAGTACCAGCACTTGAATTCGAGCATGGCCATTGTTTTTTCAAGTGATTCTATTTCTTGTTGAATGACTTTTTTTTGATTAGCGAAAAGTTCGCGACGTTTTTTGTAGGTGCTGCTGCCTTCGGAAACCCACTGGAAAAATTGACGAATATCTTTGATTTCAAGCCCTGATCTTTTAAGGCATTCGATGATCTTGACTTCTTCCAGTTCCGTATCGCTGAAGTTTCTGACATATCCTTTTCGTTCCAAGTGAGGAAAGAGACCTTCTTTGTCATAGTAGCGCAAGGTTGAAACGGGCAGACCGGTTGCTTTCGAAACTTGTCCAATCGTGTACATGCAAAAATCCTCCGAAAAATTATTGACTTAAAGTTAGCTTTAGGTTGTATGATAATCTCAAGTATAAGGCTGCTCTAAATAATTTTCAAGAAGAAAAGGCGAGCTTTAGAAAAAACAAGTAACAGGAGGAATTTTATCATGTCAAAAATAGTTCAAACAGCAGGCAGAAACGCACTTGGCAAATTCGCCCCTGAATTTGCCCATTATAATGACGACGTTCTTTTCGGCGAAAACTGGAACAATCAAGATATCGACGTCAAGACGAGAAGCATTATCACGGTTGTTGCTTTGATGGCTTCCGGCATCACGGACTCTTCGCTGAAGTTCCACCTTGAAAATGCCAAGGCACACGGCGTGACGCAAAAAGAGATTGCCGCAATCATCACGCACGTTGCATTTTACGCAGGCTGGCCCAAAGGCTGGGCAGTGTTCAACTTGGCTAAGGAAGTCTGGAATGACGGCGAAGGAGATCTTCCTTATGAAGATCCGGCGATGAGAGCACATGCCAAAGAGATGGTTTTCCCGATTGGCGAACCAAATGTTGGTTTTGCGAAGTATTTTGTCGGCAAAAGCTACCTTGCTCCGGTTTCGACGAGTCAGGTCGGCGTTTACAACGTCACCTTCGAACCGGGCTGCCGCAACAATTGGCACATCCATCACGCAAAAAACGGCGGCGGTCAAATCATTATTTGCGTTGCCGGACGCGGTTATTATCAAGAAGAAGGCAAGCCTGCGATCGAAATGAAACCGGGCGATTGCATCAATATTCCGGCCGAAGTCAAGCATTGGCACGGTGCGGCTTCGGACAGCTGGTTCAGCCATTTGGCAATCGAAGTTCCGGGCGAGCAGACTTCAAACGAGTGGTGTGAACCAGTAACGGACGCATGGTATGATGCGGTCCAAAAGCAGTAGCACAAAGAGGCTTTGAAAAAACTACGCCTCAAATTTAAAAACCGGATGATTTGCAATCAATTGCAAATCTGATCCGGTTTTTTTGTATGCAGGACGATCGCCTTCCATAATGAAAATAACCAAAAATAGTTTGGCGGTAAATTTGAATGGGAGCTTGGCGCGCTGATTTATCAGGCACTGCATTTGGCAAAATCACTGCCGTTTACGGACACATCGGGTAAAATGGGCCCTCTGTCCGTAAATGGCTTGCTCGAAAAAAGTCGATTACGGACAAAATGGTCAAAAACAGCCGTTTGTCCGTAAAAATTCAGACGTTTCGGACCCGGTTTTACGGACAAATGCTCCAAAAAGCGGCTTCTGTCCGTAAATCCTCAGCATAATGGCCAAAAATTTACGGACAAATCGCTGGAAAATGTCGGTTTGTCCGTAAAATGCGTTTTGCTTACGGACAAACCAGCAAAAATGGGCACTTTGTCCGTAAATTTGAGTGAATTGGTTGAGCAGCACTGTATTTAAAAAAATCGTCTACCTTTTCCATTCTAGATGCCAAACGTTCCACCGTGGACCTTGACGACGTTTGAGGCAACGATAAAAGCGTTCGGGTCGATATCGTGGATTCTGCTTAAAAGTTTGCCATACGAATCATTGTCGACGACAGCCATGATCAGCTTTTTGTCGTTGAGTGAGTATCCGCCGCGAACGTCAAAAATCGTCAGGGAATTGTCCGCGTCTTCAAGCATTTTGCGGATTTCCGGCAGCTTGTCGTTGCTCATGACCTGAATCTGATATTTGTGATCGAGACCTGATTCCATGTAGCGCATGACGAACAGGGAAACGAACAATGAAAAAGCGGCCATAAAGAAAGCATCAATGCCTGAAACGGGAATATTGAACAGCGTCACGATCATGTCGATGACGAGCAAGGAAACGGCCGGATTGACGTGAAAGCAGCGTTCAATGATGAGCGGAGGAACGGTCGTCCCGCCGCTGGCCGCATTGATGCGGTAAAGCGCGGCCACGCCGATTGCTGAGAAAACGCCGCCCAAGATGACGGCCAGAAGCTTGTCCGAAACAATCTCGAAGCTTGGCGTGACATAAATCAAAACGGGCAGGAGGTAGCTTCCGATGATGAACTTTTTGACGGTCTTCCAATCGATAAAGATCCAGGCCAAAATCAGCATGAGGGTATTGATGACGAGCACGCAAAGCGAACGGTTGAACCCAAAGGCCGCTTCGAGCAGGACGGCCATGCCCGTTGCGCCGCCGGCAGCGATATTGATCGGCGCATAGAAAAAGTTGATTGAGATTGCGACGAGCTCAAGGGCGAACAGGAAGATGAAGGCCCTGAAAAACGGATTTTTGACAAGTCTTTTTTTCATAAAAAATTCCCCCTGAATAAAAAAGTATGGAAAATTAATACCAATCAATATAAACTAGTAGTTGGTTCACTAATTTTTGAAAGGATTTTTATTATAACCATGAAATACAGTGCTAAAAAACTGACTGCTCAATATGCCCTGACGCAAGCCGCATATTGGATGGTTTTTTGCGGTCTTTATACTTTTGCGACGGTCTATTTATTGAGCAAGGGATTGACAAGTTCTAAAATCGGCATCATCGTTGCTTGCGGCAACTTGCTTGGTTTCGTGCTGCAGCCTTATATCAGCGGGCTGGCCGATAGCTTTCAAAATCTGACGCTGCACTATCTTGTCGAGGTGCTGATCGGTGTCATGGTTTTGGCAATTCTGTTGTTGCTGCTTTTGCCGGACGTGTTCGTTTTGATTTTTTTGCTTTACGTGATAGCGGATGCGCTTTTGCAGGTCTTGCAGCCGTTGCTTAATTCGCTCAGCATCTATTATGTAAATGCAGGGATCAACGTCGACTTCGGAATTGCTCGCGGCATGGGCTCGCTTTCGTTTGCAATCATGTCGTCCGTTTTGGGCGTCATGTGCGACAAATTCGGCGCGAACGTTTCGATGATTTCAGCCATCCTGCTTTTGATCGCGGTCTTTTGCCTGGTTCTTTCGATGCCGGTCATCAAAGCCTGCGATGAGCAAAAACGGGATAAGTCTTCAAATCAAAGCAGCAAGCAAAAGATGGGCATCGTTTCTTTTCTGATGCACTACAAACGTTTCTCGATGGTACTTTTTGCTTCCGTTTTGGTGTTTATTTTCCATAACATGTACAACACTTACCTGATTCAGGTCGTGAAGGGAATCGGCGGAACGTCGACCCAAATGGGAACGGCGCTGACGATTGCTGCTGTTTGCGAGCTTCCGGCAATGTTTGGCTTTTCGCTGATTGCCAGAAAGTTTTCAAGTGCCAAACTGATGATTTTTGCGACGATTATTTTTTCGATCAAGGCTTTTGCGACTTATTTTGCAGGCAATGTCTTCGAACTCTATGCTTCAATGGTGCTGCAGATGTTTTCATTTGCAATCATCACGCCCGCTTCGGTTTATTACGTGAACGAAGTCATGAACGAAGAGCATCGTTATACCGGGCAGGCACTGATGGTCGGAACGACGACCGTCAGCGGCGTGATCGGCAGTCTTTTGGGCGGCTTCATTCTGGAAGCAACGAATTTTCACGTGATGCTGCTCGTCGGATGTTTCATTTCCGTTTTAGGAACGATTTTGATGATGACGTTTGCACGAAATGAAAAAGAAGATTAAAATGAAATTGGAACCGGATTAGTTGTTTGCTGATTCGGTTTTTTGCTTCTTTTGTAGACAAAATCGTCAAATTTGTTTGATTAAAGTTCTTTGATGTTTGAAAATAAAGAGCTGCAAAACTAAAAAAATGATTGTTTAAAAATAAATCACAAAAATAAATACTGCAAAATTAAAAAGATGACGAGATGAAACTTGATTTCATTAACATTCTTAGTTTACAATAAAAAACGTCGAATAGCAAACCTCACACAACATGGAAGGATGGATGTTAATGTCTTATGTAGATGACGTTTTAACCAGAGTCGCAAATCAGAATCCGGATCAGCCGGAATTCAATCAGGCCGTTACCGAGGTTTTGGAGTCCTTGCGCCCGGCAATCGAGCAAAATGAAGAGCGCTATCGGAAGGAAGCGCTGCTTGAACGTTTGACGACGCCGGACCGTCAGATTTTGTTCCGTGTCTCCTGGGTCGATGACAAAGGCCAGACTCAGGTCAACAACGCATACCGCGTGCAGTTCAACAATGCGATCGGACCGTATAAGGGCGGGCTTCGCTTACACCCTTCGGTCACGTTGAGCATCATTAAGTTTTTAGGTTTTGAACAAATTTTTAAAAATTCGCTGACCGGACTTCCGATCGGCGGAGGCAAAGGCGGATCCGACTTTGATCCAAAGGGCAAGTCCGATCGCGAAATCATGGCCTTTTGCCAAGCATTCATGACGGAACTTTACAAGCATATCGGTGCAGACGTCGACGTTCCGGCCGGAGACATCGGAACCGGCGGTCGTGAAATCGGCTATCTGTACGGACAGTACAAACGTCTGACCGGCAGATACGAAGGCGTTTTAACCGGCAAGGGGCTGACGTTTGGCGGCTCTTTGGCCAGAACGGAAGCGACCGGATACGGATTGCTGTATTTGACGGACGAACTGTTGAAAGCTCATGGAAAGAGCCTCGAAGGCAAAACGGTCACCGTTTCGGGAGCAGGAAACGTTGCGATTTATGCGATCGAAAAAGCCGAACAGCTTGGTGGCAAAGTCGTAACGTGTTCTGATTCAACGGGCTGGATCTATGATCCGGACGGAATCGACGTTGAACTTTTGAAAGAAGTCAAAGAAGTCAAGCGTGCGCGCTTGACTGAATATAAAAAAGCACGTCCAAATGCTGAATATAATGAAGGAAGAGGCGTTTGGAGCGTCAAGTCAGACGTTGCATTGCCATGCGCAACGCAAAACGAGCTCGACCTGGACGATGCCAAAAAGCTCGTTTCAAACGGCGTCATCGCGGTTTGCGAAGGTGCCAATATGCCGACGACGCTCGAAGCAACGAATTATCTGCAAGAACAAGGCGTGCTCTTTGTTCCGGGCAAAGCATCAAATGCTGGCGGCGTGGCCGTTTCAGCACTTGAGATGAGTCAAAATTCGGAAAGACTCAGCTGGACGTTTGAAGAAGTCGATCAAAAATTAAAAGACATAATGACAAATATCTATCAAAACATCAGCCAGGCCGCAAAAGAATACGGTCACGAAGATGATTTTGTGCTTGGCGCAAACATTGCTGGCTTTAAGAAAGTTGCAGAGGCGATGGAAGCGCAAGGGATTTATTAATAAAGATTGTAAAAAGAAATTTTTGAACAGAAGAAGAGACTGGGGAAAAAGTCCCGGTTCTCGCTTGAATTAAACGAAATGCCGAACGAAGGAGGTCTTGTTGCGACTGACTTTGTCCGGCTTTTTTAAATGCAGTGCTGCTCAACCAATCTATCCAAGATCTCATTCAAATTTACGGACAAAGTGCCATTTTTGGCTGATTTGTCCGTAAGCAAAACGTATTTTACGGACAAACCGGCATTTTCCGGTGATTTGTCCGTAAATTTTGGGCCATTATGCTGAGGATTTACGGACAGAAGCCGCTTTTCGGAGCATTTGTCCGTAAAACCGGGTCCGAAACGTCTGAATTTTTACGGACAACCGGCCATTTTTGCCCATTTTGTCCGTAATCGCTATTTTTCGGACAGGCCATTTACGGACAGCATGTCCATATTCATCGATGTGTCCGTAAACGGCAGTGATTTTGCCAAATGCAGCGCCTGATAAATCAACGCTGAGCCATCAGGCAAATTTACCGCCAAACTATTTTTGGTTATTTCCATCATAGCAGGCGTCGTGCATACAAAAAAACGAATCAGATTTGCGATTGATTCCAAATCATCCTGGTTTTAGATTTGAGGCAGATTTTTTTCCCAGCCTCATCCTTTAATTTGAAGCATAGTTTTTCCCGTCATCTTCTTTTGGTTTTCATCCGTGCATGATTTGGGATATACTTATAGGTAGAAAATTTTCAAAAGCAGGTGATCATTTTGGCGATGAGAAGGAAATTGAAACACAAAAGGTTAATCTATGCGCTTTGTCTGGTCGACCTGATAATCTTGATCGCAGCCTTTGGGTTCGTTTTCCACGATTACATCGGTCAGCTGCTTGCTTTTTTGGATCCGGACGTCGATCGCCAATTGCTCAAGACTGTTTTTCGCGATCATGGGATAAAAGATGCGTTCTTTCTATTATTGCTGACGATAACGACTGCTGCAATTCCGGTTTTTTCCAGTTCTGTCGTTTGCATTTTCAACGGTGCATGTTTCGGACCGTGCATCGGATTTTTGATGAACCTTTGCGGCACTTCGCTCGGAAATCTGTGCATGTGGCTGTTTTTTACGCGCTACGATCTGCCAAAACGTTCTCAAAAGCTCGAAGAGTTCATTGCGGAAATCGAACAGCACAAGCAAAAAATTTATGGCATCCTTGCAGGATACATGATGCCGATGTTTCCTTCGTTTATCGTCAACTATGTGAGCGTTCATCTGAAACTTTCTGTTTCAACCGCAATTTCATGTATCGTAATCGGGATGGTTCCGACGTCTTTCATCTATGCTTTTGGCGGAAACGCAATCTTTGAAGGGAGCAAACCCCTTGCAATCGGGGCTTTGGCAGGATTTGTAATCTTATTTTCAGTTGTTTTCATCTATCGAAAATGGCGTAAGCAAAGGAAAAATAACGCTTAATACGAACAAATGTTCAAATTGGATTTTACAATATTTCAAAAATATTACAAATTTCGGTTTTTTTACTGTATTTTAGCAGAAGAAAGCCGGAATTATTTTTTTCAAAAAAAATTTCGGGAATTTCGCAAAAATATCGTGGAAACGGATCGTTAACAATTCAGTATAAGGATAGATTTATTTTCAAGCTAAAAAATTCAGTGCTGTCAAGGCTTCAAGGTAAATATATTTAAAAAAATCACATTATAAATATTACGGAATGTAACAAAAATTTCAAGGAAACGCTTTCTTGTAATTATCCTGGTACTTGATTGTTACATTGCTCCCATATAATGTTCCATGTTAGCTCGTGAGGCAAGCGAGCGTGAGGATCTTCACCAGAGTAAGAATAATGCTTACTACAGACGTAATAGGTTTGATATAAAACACAGGAGTGAAATTTATTTATGAAATTTAACAAAGTTGCTTTATCAATCGCATGTGCTGCAGGTTTTACCGTTGCAGGCGCAGCCGCAGCAAACGCTGATACGGTTACGGTCAAGTCTGGCGATACTTTATCTCAAATTGCCGATGAGAATAATACGACTGTTTCTTCAATTCAATCATTGAATTCGTTGCAAAACATTCATTTGATTTTCCCAGGTCAAAAACTCGTGATCAATGCGAATAATGGCGATGCTGCCGTTTCAACGCAACAAAGCGCTCAAACGACGCAACAAGCATCACAGCAGCAAACGACGCAACAAGCATCACAGCAGCAAACGATGCAACAAGCATCACAGCAACAAACGATGCAGACAACACAGCAAGCAGTTGCTTCATCAAGCGAACAGGCTGCGCGCGATTGGATCGCTTCACGCGAATCAGGCGGTTCATATACTGCTCAAAACGGCAACTATTATGGCAAGTATCAGCTTTCAAGCGCATACTTGGGCGGCGACTATTCTGCTGAAAACCAAGAACGCGTTGCCAACAGCTACGTGCTTAACCGCTATGGTTCATGGGCAAATGCCAAGTCGCACTGGTTGCAAAACGGTTGGTACTAAAAAACGAAGATTAATGAACAAAACGGCCGAGTCCAACTGATTGTTCCGGCCGAAATATTGAAACGCTGCACGGCTTTTTTGAAAGCATTGCGGCGTTTTTCGCATTCAGGAACAGCATTACAAGCCACGCGTTTTATGCTATAATTGTTGAATGATAATACTTTAACTGAGGTGGAAGAGGTGCGGCTGTCAATAATACTGATTATCCTGCTTTTTGCCTTTTTCGGATTGCTGATGATCGTCAGCGCAATCGGGATGCACGAACGCGATTCATGGATGACAAGATTTATCTTGTTCGTAATCGGCCTGTGCTGCCTGGGCTTAGGAGGATATTTATTTTACGTTTACGTATTTGCTTAATAATGAAGAAAAATGCCGAGTTTTGAAACAACGAACTTTTAGGGAGGAATTTTAATGAAATACGATATTGAAAAAGAAGAACAGCAATTCATGAATTTTATCAATGATCAATACAACGTTTATAAAGAAATTGATAATATTTATCGCGACTACGTCAAGTTGCCGCTGCTGCTGTCAGATGCTTTGTTCACGCTCTCAAAGCATGCGGGCATGTATGCGATGATGCGTTTGACCAATGAAGCGCTTGAAAACGGTCAAGAAGAGGTCGATTACAACGATGAGGGCAATTGGGAATTGGTCGTTGCCGTTCACAACAAGCTGATCGATTTTCTGTCAGATACCGTTGGCCCGCACTACGATCAGCGTGCAATCGACATTGATGCGGAAGATGATGAGGATTTTGCCAAAAACGTCATTGCAATCGTTGATGCGACATTCTCTCAAGCGCTTGGCGTCGGCCCTGCAGCAGAAGACGATTCTGAACAAAATGGCGGCATGTCGCTTGTAAAGAATGACGACGAAAACTAACCGATAAATGTTCTTGATTTGGAAAGGTGACAAATTATGCCCAATACTTCCAGAAGAAGTAACAATCGGGGGAAATATTCTGGTTCAAGAAAAAAAGGCAGGCGTAAAGTTTATCGCAAAAGATCCAAGGCACCTTTCTTTTTAGCGGTTGCCGGCGTCTTATTAATCGGGGCAGTTGTGGTGATTTGGAAATATAACCCGGGAAATATTGTAGATAAAGCATCAGAACTGTTTAACGAATCAGATGCCAAGGTTGTTCATAAAAAACGCGTGGTGTTGAATGTTCCGTTGATTAATCAGATGGACGATCCCAGGCTTTATAACGGGTGTGAAGTAACGTCCTTGGCGATGGTTTTGAATTATAACGGAATTGACGTTACCAAGTCAGAACTTGCAGACAATATTGAAACGGTTCCGTTTCAATATGATAACGGGGAACACGGTAACCCTAATGACGGATTCGTCGGTTCCGTTTCCGGGAGCACGTCCGCTGGACTTGGCGTTTATCATGGGCCCATCTATAAGCTTGCAGAACAATACGCTGATAACGTTTATGATTTGACAGGTTCAAATTTTGATACTGTCGTCAATAAAGTCGAAGAAGGCCATCCGGTTTGGACGATTACGACGACTGCATTTGCTCCGGTCAGTGATTTTGAGTCCTGGGATACTCCTGACGGGAAAATTGACGTGACCTACAGCGAGCATAGCGTTTGCATCACGGGATTTGATCGAGACAAGAGAGTAATCTATGTCAATGATCCTTATGGTTATAAAAATCGTGAGGTCGATTGGAATGATTTTGCCGCCGCCTATAAGCAGATGGGCAAACAGGCAGTATATGTAACAAAATAAGAATGCAGCAACAGGATTTCTTATGCGTAATTTAAGAAGTCCTGTTTTTTTGCATGTCGATGGCGGCGAGATTTTGATCAATCTGATGTTTGGCTTGGCGAGCGTGAGGCTTACGGGCAAAACATCGAAAACAGGGATTTGCCCGTAAAACAAGACGGGCGGTTACGGGCAAAACGTGGAAAACTGGAATTTGCCCGTAAAACAATGCGGGCGG
>ENA-OUQF01001027-OUQF01001027.1-human-gut-metagenome-genome-assembly--contig:-NODE-1027-length-18440-cov-3.964645_pt1 | contig 18440 bp, 13 predicted proteins | sample MGYA00237947_ERZ548826 | MGnify/ENA primary metagenome ERZ548826 (study PRJEB26490, sample SAMN05194701) | human gut metagenome | biome: terrestrial biome; feature: human-associated habitat; material... | reverse complement strand
CTTCAGCGCCATCTCCTCGATCTCCAGCTGCATGATCTTGCGGCGGATGTCGTCCATCTCGGCGGGCATCGAGTCGATCTCGGTGCGGATGAGGGCGCAGGCCTCGTCGACGAGGTCAATGGCCTTGTCGGGGAGGAAACGGTCGGTTATATAGCGGTTGGAGAGCGTAGCGGCGGCGACGAGCGCGCTGTCGTGGATACGCACGCCGTGGAACACCTCGTAGCGCTCCTTGAGGCCGCGGAGGATGGATATCGTGTCCTCGACGGTAGGCTCATCTACCTGCACGGGCTGGAACCGGCGCTCGAGCGCGGCGTCCTTTTCGATGTACTTGCGGTACTCGTCGAGCGTGGTCGCGCCGATGCAGTGCAGCTCGCCGCGGGCGAGCATAGGCTTGAGGAGGTTTCCGGCGTCCATGCTGCCCTCAGTCTTGCCCGCGCCGACTATGGTGTGCAGCTCGTCGATGAAGAGGATGATGCGCCCCTCGGACTTGCGGATCTCTTCGAGCACGGCCTTCAGGCGTTCCTCGAATTCGCCGCGGTACTTTGCGCCCGCGATGAGCGCGCCCATGTCGAGGGAGAATATGGTCTTGTCCTTGAGGCCGTCGGGCACGTCGCCGCGCACGATGCGCTGCGCCAGCCCTTCGGCGATGGCGGTCTTGCCGACGCCCGGCTCGCCTATCAGGACGGGGTTGTTCTTGGTCTTGCGGGAGAGGATGCGGATGACGTTTCTTATCTCGGTGTCGCGGCCGATGACGGGGTCGAGCTTGTTGTCCCGCGCGCGCTGGACGAGGTCGGTGCCGTATTTTTTCAGCGCGTCGTAGGTGCTCTCCGGGTTGTCGCCGGTGACGGGCGCGGACTTGACCTTGCTCAGTTCGGTCGTGAAGGCGGACTTCGTGATGCCGTGGTCGGCGAGGATGCGCTTTGTCGCGGCGGTGCCGGCGGCGAAGATGCCGATCATCAGGTGTTCGACGGAGAGGTACTCGTCGCCCATGGACTTTGCGGCCTTTTCGGCGGCGGAGAGGACGCGGCTGAGCTCGGAGGACATATATACCTCGCTGCTGTCGCCGCCGACCTTGGGCAGCGCGGCGATCTGGCCGTCAAGCTCGGAGAGCAGCGCGTCGCAGTCAACGCCCATGCGCTTGAACAGGGTTGGGATGAGGCCGCCGTCCTGATCGACGAGGGCGTAGAGCAGATGCTCCGGGGTGATATAGCTGTTGCGGTTCTCCTGCGCCATGGATTGCGCGGTCTGCACCGCTTCAAGGGTTTTCTGGGTGAAATTCTGAGCGTTCATAAAGGTTCGCTCCTTTCATTGATGGATGTGTGTGGATGCCGAGAGTGCCGCGGGGGATCGTTCGTGCGGCGTGAAGCGGCGCCGCTATTCGGCGCTGCGCCTCCCCATGCTTCCGCCGCCGTGCTGCCGCTTAAACATGGATCTTCTCGTTCCTCATATGCGAGAAGTACGCGGCCTCGACCTCGTGGTCGTCGAGCCGCCCGCCGAGATAGCCCTTCATGAGCTTGTCGAAGAGCTTGATGTACTCGGACAGCGCCTGCGCCAGCTCCTCGGCGGAGCAGTCGACGTCGGGCATCGAGATGCTGCGCACGAACTTGCCGTCGTAGAGCGCGTAGCTGACGGGGGCGTTGAGCCGCGGCGCGAGGTGCGCGTCCTCGATGCGCTTCCAGAGGCGGAAGAAGCTGGTCATCGCCTGAATTAGCGCGGTGGACTGGGTGCGGAAGATGACGGTCAGCTCGCCGATGGAGTCGCCGCCCGCGCGGTACAGCTCGACCTCGTACTTGACGGTCGGGCGGTATTTGTATTCGAGCGAGCTTTTCAGCGACATGCTGTAAGAGTTCGGGGCGAAGAACGGCACGAAATCGCGCGAGGGCGACATGAGCTGCTGGATCGTGGAGAGGACGTCGTTGATGCGGCGTTCGGGAGTGGTGTAGTTGACGTACTCGGCGAGGATCTGGTTGATGAGGTTGGAGCGGTTGGTGCCCATACGGTGCGCCAGCGCGTCGACCTCGCGCACGACCTCGTCGTTCAGCATCAGGCTGTAAAGTGTTTTTTTCATTGTAAAACCTCCATGCGGCCGCGCCGCAGTAGTAGTCGTTGTGTGGTAGGGGGGAGCGGAAGCGAAAGCGCCCGAAATGCGTTTGTAGGGGACGGCCCCTGTGCCGTCCCGCCGTGTCGCGCCTCGCTTGATTTTGAACTCGACGCTTGTTGACGCTTGTTTTAATCCCTTTGCCGCAAAGCGGCGCCCCTTTTAGGGTAGCGAAGCGGCGGCGCCGAAGGGGTCGCCAGAGTGTAGCCCAGAGCAGACCGGAAAAGACAGCGCCGAGTAAACTCTAAGCTCTTGCCTCCATTTGCGACGCGAAGCTAGTCCCCTTGGGGATGTAAAGGGAGACGGTTCGGCTCACACCGAACCGGAGGGATTGCGCAGCAGAGACCTAGATAAACGCCGTTTTTGGGCGAATCCGTATCCAACATCGCCGCAGACAATCCCTCAGTCGCTTCGCGCCAGCTCCCTTTACACAAGAAAGCCAAAAGATAGCGCAGAGTAAAGACTAAATACTCACCTACCATTTGCCCCCCGCCATACGAAACATTTTTTCCCAAACGCGGCGCGGCTATACAGCGCGCGGCGCGGCCGAGAAAAAACTTATCGAAAAACTTGAAAAAATATCTTGCAATCACAAAAATATGTACCTGTAAAATAGCACTGACTGTTGTCAGATTTATGTAAACTGGGTCGAGAACCCATTACCCGAACTTTCAGGGAAAGGAAGAGGATAAAATGAACCGAACCAGAACGAGTAAGAATGCGAAGCGTCTTCTTGTATGGCTTCTGGTGCTGACGATGGTGTTCAGCCTGCTGCCCATGGCCGCGTTTGCGGACGAGACAGTGGTTGAGCCTGTCGTGAGTGAAGAGCCTGTGCAGGAGCCGACTGAACCTTCGTCGGAGCCTTCGTCGGAGCCTTCTGCGGAGCCTTCGCAGGAACCGGAGACCAGTCCGGAGCCCGAGCAGCCCGGCGATGCCGTCGTTACCATAGAGGGTGACGAGGAGCAGCCCGAGGACGAGCTGGATACCGCAGCATTGGTAGATTATAGCGGCTATCAGTACTCTATTGTTATGGTTGACTGCGGCCGCAAGTATTATAGCGTTGAGAGCATCAATGCTATTATCGATAGTGCGTCTGCTGCCGGAATGCACTATGTTATGCTCGCTGTCGGTAATGACGGTCTGCGCTTCCTGCTTAACGATATGTCGCTGACCGTTAATAGCAAGACTTATGATTCTAAGTCAGTATCCGATGCTATTCATGCGGCTAATAAGGCATACGATCAGTCAAAGTCATATAATCCGTATACCTTAGGAGATACTTCTAACGAAGACGTTGAGGAGCTTACCGAGAGTGACATGAACGCCATAATGCGCCATGCAAACGATAAAGGCGTACAGATCATTCCTCTTATCAATACTCCGGGACACATGGATAGTATCCTGTCTGCGGCAACCGCGCTTACCGGGATCAATTGCGCGTATAATGGCTCTGTGAGAACCATAGACGTCAATAACGCAACGGCGGTTGGGTTTACTCAGGCGCTCCTCCAGAAGTATATAAACTACTTCGCGGGCAAGGGCTGCAAGTTCTTCAACATGGGCGCCGATGAATATGCTAATGATACAGGTAATCCATCCTTCAACACGGGAATGTACGGGAGCTTCATTACTTATATCAATACCGTTGCAGGGCAGATTAAGGCTGCCGGTATGACTCCTATGGCCTTTAATGATGGTATTTATTATGCTAATAGAGAAGGCTATGGCACGATAGATACCAGCATTCTTGTTTGCTATTGGTCTAAAGGCTGGCCGGGCTATAACCCGGCTGAAGTAAATTACTTGATTAACAAGGGCTTCAAAGTAATAAACACCAACGGCGACTATTACTGGATCGTGGGCGGAAATAAATGCACGGTAGACAATGCTGCGAAATTTAAGCCCGAGGTCTTCAACGGCTGCACTGCAACAAATGAAAACGCTAAGAGCATTGCGGGCGCTATGTTCTGCATTTGGAGCGATGAGCCCAATGCAATGCAGTGCAACGCTGTGTCGAACGATACAGCCAAAGTCATAGAAAGCTTTGGCGGTGTGCTGCCTGAGACGCTTGCAGGCTCACAGCACTACAATCTGACAGAGACCACCCCCGGCGGTGGTGAAACCGGCGGCGGCAGCACCGGCGGTGGTGAGTCCGGCGGCGGCAGCACCGGCGGCGAGACTCAGGAGCCTGTAACTGTTAATCTCACCGTTGGAGGTATTAGCACTGACTATACGCCTACCGGTAAAGTTGATAACCCTGCTAGTATTAAAACCGATGACGAAACCATAGCAAAGGCAACCGTCACGGCTGGAAAGAAACTGGTTACTTCCCTCAGCCCAGGAACATACTATATCTCTAGAAGCGATAACGACAGTAATCCGACTCTGAAGATCACGCTTGAAGCGGCAGGCAACGACCAGTATTATTTGAAGCTGGATGACAGTAATTATATATACCCGAATGCAACGCGCACTTGGAGCGGCTGGAATTATAGCGCTACGACTGGAAGTGAGAAAAATGCTGTAACAGTAGTAAATGCAAGTAATGGTGGATTTAATTTCTATCGGAAGTACAGCTATTTCGGCACCACCACAGCATATTTGAGAATTAATGGGTCTGAGTTTGGCGCAACATCTGCTGTCACATCATTGTATCTCTACAGTGTAGATAGTGAGACCAAAGTTTCCTTCGAGGGTGTTTCCGTTGGTACTACATATTGCACTGTCGGCGATACCCTGTATAAAATAATCGTTGATTATAAGCAGGAGACCGTCAATGCATTTGTCGGCGGAACAAAGACTGTTGAAAATGTCAGCGGCAAGCTTGATACCAACGGGCTTGACACGGGTGTTGCCACAGTAACGTTAGCCGGTAATGACCTCACCATAACCGGCGTTGGCGAGGGTACCACATCCGTTATCGTCGGCGACACAAAGTATACCATAACCGTCACCGCTGAGGATCTCAGCGCAGTCACCCCGCTGACGCTTGAATACTGGATCACGAATGACAGACCTACATACAATGGAGCAAACACTCTCACCATAAATGCAGCCGATGAGGGCGTAGCTACCCGTAAGGGCGTTACAGTAAATGAGGTTGCACCGGTCACTACTGAAAGAACAAAGAGAGAGCTTGATCGTTGGCAGGCAAGGCTGTTGGATGTTGAGCTAGAGAACAACAGCACAAGCGGTACTGAGATGCAGACCAATGCCTCCGGCGATGATGAAACCCTGAACGGTACCGCATTTACCAAGATACGCTACTGGAACGGCGAATGGCAGGTTTATACCAACGATTGGCAGAAGGTCGACCGCACAATGGTGACCGTTGATGGTGTAACCAGAGAAAAGAACCAGCTTGTCGTTTACTACATGGAGAAATTTAATATCAACAATGCAAACGGCGAGAGCGAGCTTAACGTTAATGTTTCAGACTGGGGCACTAAGGGCGACGGTTCAGGAGACTGGGGATATAACCCCGAAGATTCTCGCTGCTCTGTCTCCGTCCAGATAGTTTATGAGGATAATAGCACCAACCCTGTTGATACTACGGCGGAAAAGCTTAAGAGCAAGACCATTCTTTACGGTTATTGGAATCAGGGACGTGGTCTCGGCACCATGCTCTTTACTGGACAGCAGAATTACGAGATATATAAGGTGACTGCAGAGACCGGTACTATGGAATCCACTGAAAGTGGAAATTATGTAACAGTAACGAGTTTTGCTTGGGCAAATAATGAGAAAACCGTTTGGGAAGGTGAGCAGCAGCCGAGTGTCAGCATATGCAACCCCACCACTAACCCGAGCTATGAGTCTCCCTATGACAATCTTGCATGGAATACGAGCAATTATAATAAGAATAACGCTATTCTCATTCGCGTCTATGTAAAGGCAAAGGTAAATGCAGCTTCTTTGACCGCGCACTACATTGACATGAAGAGCGATGCCGAGTTCTACGCTGTTAACTATAATGTTAAAGATGGCACCGTTTTCGACTCCGGCTTCGGAATGAATAACGGAGAACTTGTTAATAACACCGTTACGAACTACAACGGTATTCAGCAGAAGGTCGAGGCTGACCTTAAAAAAATGCCCGAGATAGGCGCACAGTATCGCTATGGCAACTTCAAGCTTGAGAGCGTAAAACGCAGCGAAGACGGTAAAGATGTATTTCTCTACTACACCTTCGTCACTAACAAGACCTTTGTTGTTGACTTCGGAATTCCGCTGAAGATCGCTCCTAAGGATTTCGACGCTGGCCTTGGAAATGCGAGCTTGACCAAGGTTGAAGCACCTGCAAGAACCACCTACGCTTCGATCAGCACCGACAATGAATACAATGTTATCTATCGTCTGACGAAGACACTGGATAGCAATGATGTATTCTCCGTCAAGTATTTCGGTACAAACACTGCCGGAGCGCATGAAGCGGGGTATTCCGTTGACATTATCCCGGCAACGAGTGTCTACTATGAGGACAATGACAGCATTGTAAAATTCATAAACGGCACGGGTAAGGCGGAGGAAGCGAAGTGGAGCATTGATAGAGACGACAGCAATATAGATGCTGCCAATGTCAATCAGGCGCTTGAGGCTCTCGGCACAAAGACAAATGTCTATGGCTTTGATCGGGCTTACGAAAACAGCAGCAAGTTCTCCCTCGGCGGTGCTCGTAAGGTCACGGTCGATAACAGCATGATGGTCGATAGCAATGCTGAGTGGCCGACCGCAAGCTTTACCTTCAAGGGCACCGGCTTTGATATCATCAGCCTGACCAATAACCAGTCCGGCACCATCTTTGTCGATGTTGTTCGCACCTCCGACAATCAGAAGGTCAAGGGCTACATAGTTGACAACTACTATGGCTATAAGCAGGAAAACGGCACATGGGTTGTCGACCCGAGTAGCGCTGACACGCTGTATCAGATACCCGTTATAAAGGCAAGCGGACTTGACTACAACGAGTACACGGTTACTGTAAAAGTTGTCTACGGTGCAGCGGCTGACCATACCGGCGCCGGCTCCTACAGCTTCTGGTTTGACGCATTCCGCGTTTATAACCCGATGGGTCTGGAAAACAAGTATATTGAAGAGTACGTGAAGGACAACGAGGGCTATCCCCAGTACATAAAGCTCCGCGATCAGCTGCTTAATAACAGCGCAAGCGCCACCAAAATGCTCTTCATCGACGGCGCAGAAAAAGCAAGCGTTGCAGATTATAAGAACTTCGGCCCGAACAACGAGGTTTACCTTGCAGATGGTCAGGCAATAAGCTTCACTATCAACGGTGAGAGCGTGAAAAGTATTCAGATCGGCGCAAAGGCTCCGAACGGTGCTGCCGTGCTTAACGTAAACGGCACTGTGATCAAAACGCTTGATACCGCGACCGAGATGTATTATGACATCACAGAACAGGCAACAAAGGGCAGCTATAAGTTCACCATCACGAACAACGGCAATAACATCCTGTCTCTGACAAACATCAAGATTACCTTTGGTTCTAATGCAACGGCGTCCCTCGCCGAGCTCGGCGAAGACGATGCTGTTCAGGCGGTCGCAATGGTTCGCGCACTGTACGCAGCGCCGGTCGTAGAGCCGGTCGAGCCGTTCAAGCCCGAGCACTTCGAGGCGAAGTGGAGCAATAATGTCCGTCAGGGCGGTCGTGCGGTGCTTACCGTCAAGACCTCTGCGGATGTTGAAGAGATAATCATTAACGGCGATATCGTCGTCAGCAATTACAAGACCCGCACCGAGCGTGTCGGCTACGGTCGTAACGCAGAGCGCGTGACCTATCATGTGTTTACCTATATGATAAGCGCACAGCAGAGCGCGGAGTACAGCGTTGTGGCTGTCAATGGGGCTGGCCTTATGAGCGAGGCTGTCACTGCAAGACTGACCGTAAGACCCAAGAGCCCGATCAAGGATTGGTTTGACGGACTGTTCGGTCGCTGGTTCTGAGAAGGGAGCGTGAAGTTCAATGAGAAAGAAATATGTTAAACCCGAGGCAATTTTCGAGAGCTTCGAGCTCAGCACGAACATTGCTGCTGGCTGTGGGCTTACGCAAGGCGCGAATCATGCGCAGGGAAGCTGTACTTTTGATTATCTTGGTGAAATATTGTTCACCGGTAATATGACAACTTGCGCATATGCCCCGGAAGACGGGGGAGGAATATGCTACCATGTTCCCACCGCTTCGAATAAGATGTTCTCGTCCTGATTAACAACACAAGAAGTGCCCTGCCCGAAAGGGCGGGGCACTTTTCCGATTTGGAGATTTTCCATGAAAAAGAATAAAAAAGCCAAGAAAAACAATGTGATTCTGTATTTTCTCCTTGCAGTCGCGCTTGTTGCTGCGGTTATAGTTGTCGTTCTGCGCCTTTCGCGCGGCGACGGCGAACCGGCGGCTGAACCGGCGATGCCCGGCGTATCGACTCCCGCCCCGGCGGATTCCGTTTCGATCGACCTCGGCAGCGGCCTTGAAATCACGAATATCAGCCGTTTCGCCGGCAGCTTTATCGAGGACGGCTCCGACGACGTCCTTTCCGATGTCTGCGCAATAACGGTGAAGAATAACGCCGCGGCCACGGTGCAGTATGCGCATATCACGCTGACCGGCGGCGAGACGAGCTATGAGTTTGACCTGAGCCCCTGCCCTCCGGGGCATCGGCGCAGCTTCTGGAGCTGTCGCGTCAGCCGCTGCCGGAGAGCACCGACGGCCTGACCGCATCGCTCACGAGCTTTGCGCCTTTCGACGCGGAGCCGTCGCTGTGCGAGGACGTAATTTCGATTGATACGCAGGACACCGCCATAACCATAACCAACATCTCCGGCAGCGACATCACCGGCCAGATATATGTCTACTATAAATCCGCGTACGGTGATCTGTATATCGGCGGCATAACATACCGCACCGGTGTTTCCGGACTCGCGGCCGGGGAGAGCACCACGCTCTATGCCAGCCATTACTCGACGGCTTACAGCCGTTTAATGTTTGTCACCTATGTTCAGTGAGCGCTTGAGCTTTGGCGGCGTAGCGCTGCATCTGTACGGGGAGACGCCGTGGCAGTTGTCGCCGCTGTGTGCCCCGTTCCGCACCGACGCGGAGACCCCTGCGCATGAGATTCACGTCCGCTTGGCCGACGATATGCCCACCCCGCCCGGCACCGCCGCCAGCAGCTTCCGCACCTATCGCTGGCGCACCGGCTCGCAGCGGCACACCCTGCAGGATTATGTGTTCGGCTTCACCTACGCCGTGACCGAGGGCGGCTTTACGGAACTGACGGTCTCGTCGCGGTACGCCGAGAATCTGCGGACGCAGCTGCTGCTCGAAGGCGTCGACCTGTTCGACATCCTCGCCGAGCGCGGGATGCTCGTGCTGCACAGCTCGTATGTTCTGCGCGCCGAGGGGGACGCGATCCTCTTCTCCGGCGCGAGCGGCATCGGCAAGAGCACGCAGGCCGAGCTGTGGCGCGAGTTTGCCGCCGCCCGCGTCATAAACGGCGACAGGACGCTTATCGACGTAAGCCGCGGCATGGCGCACGGGATTTTCTATTCCGGCACGTCCGGAATATGTGAGAATCACAGCGCGCCGATCCGCGCGATTGTCCTGCCGGAGCAGCGGGCGGAGAACCGCGTTTTCGTGCCGGCACATCGCGAGGCGTTCATGCGGCTGCTGAACCAGTGCTCGTATTATCCGTGGGACGCGGAGTCCGCGGCGCTGATGACGGAACTGGTCGCGCGGCTCGTCGGCCGCGTACCGATATACCGGCTGGACTGCCGCAAGGACGAGGGCGCGGTGCGCGCGCTTGAGAATGAACTGAGGAGAGAATGAGATGGACACCAGCAGTATAGAACCGCGCCTTTCCAGCTATCTTCACGCCAAGGCATGCCGCGCGGGCACACCGCTGTCCGGTAATTTTGAACTGACCGCGCGCTGCAATTTCAACTGCCGTATGTGCTACGTCCACCTCACGCCCGAGGAGCAGCGCCGCCGCGGTCGGGAGCTTACGGCGGATGAATGGCTTGCCATTGCCGAGACTGCGCGCAGCCGGGGTATGCTTTTCCTGCTGCTGACCGGCGGCGAGCCGCTTATTCGCCCGGATTTCCGATACATCCTGACGGAGCTGAAGAAGATGGGGCTCATGGTCTCGGTCAACAGCAACGGCTCGCTGATCGATTCCGACTGGCTGGACTTCTTCCGCAGCGAGCCGCCGTTCCGATTCAATATCACGCTGTACGGCGCGGGCAACGAGAGCTACGAGGCGCTGTGCGGCCGCCCGGCGTTCACAAAGGTCACGGAGAACATCCGCGCGCTGAAGGAGATCGGCGTCGGTGTGAAGCTGAATGTGTCCATGACGCCGTGGAATGTGCGCGACATGGCCGAGATACACAAGATTGCCGAGGAACTCGGCACACCGATGCAGCTTGCGACCTACATGTTCCCTCCCGTGCGCCGCAGCGCGGAGATGGTCGGGAAGAACGACCGGTTTACGCCGGAGGAGGCCGCCGGGTACGAGGTCATGTGGGATAAGCTCCGGTTTACGCCGGAGGTGCTGTGCCAGCGCGCCGAGGCGATGGCCAAGGGGCTGGAGCTGCCGCGCGAGGAGACCTGCGAGGGGACGCCCGGCGAGGGCATTTCCTGCCGTGCAGGCCGCGCCGCGTTCTGGATAAACTGGCGCGGTGACATGACACCCTGCGGCATGATGACCGAGCCGAAGTTCTCCGTGCCTGAGCTGGGCTTTGACCGCGCGTGGGAAGAGACCCGCGCCGCGACCGACGCGATACGCCTGCCGGCGGAGTGCACCGGCTGCAAGTATAAGCACGCCTGCCACGCCTGCGCCGCGATGTGCGTGTCGGAGACCGGACGCTTTGACGGCCGCCCCGACTACGTCTGCCGCATGACGCAGGAGACCGTGAGACTGACTTTGGAGGCAGTGAAATGACGATAAAAAAACAGCTTGTTAAAAGAAACATCGCGGGTGACGTGATCCTTGTTCCAGTGGGCGACAGCTCGCTGACGCTCAAGGGGCTGATAACGCTCAACGAGACGGCGGAGTTCATCTGGGACAGACTGGCCGACGCCGCCGATGCCGCGGAGCTTGCCGCCGCAATGTGCGAAGAATATGATATCGACGCCGCGACCGCGAAGAACGACGTGGATGAGATACTTGCGCAGTTCAGAGAATTGGAAATAATCTAAAAAAGCCGCCGCTGTTAAGAAAAAACACTTGACAGCGGTGGCTTTACGTTATATACTCTGTTAAGTTGAAACGCTTGACAGGGGGCTTCGCCATGACGGACGGCAGACTTATGCGCAGTATGCTGCTTGATTTTTATGGGGAGCTTCTGACGGAGCGCCAGCGCGAGTGCTACGATCTGCACTATAACGACGACCTCTCCCTTGCGGAGATCGCCGAGCAGAGCGGCGTGTCCCGCCAATGTGTGTGGGACAATATCCGCCGCGCCGAGGCGAGTTTGCAGGAGATAGAGAGCAAAACGGGGCTTATCCGCCGCTTTTCGGAGACGCAGGACGCCCTCACCGCCGCGGCCGAAAGACTGAAAGAGCTGTGCGGCATGACGGACGGCGACGCGCGCACTCTTGCGCAGTCGGCGCTGGAGGATATTGAGGCGCTCAGGGAAAAGCGATGACAATGTTTGGAGGATAAAAATGGCTTTTGAAAGCTTATCTGAAAAACTGAATGCGGCCTTCAAAAAGCTGCGCGGCAAGGGCAGACTCACTCAGGCCGACATCAAGGAAGCGATGCGCGAAGTGCGCATGGCGCTGCTTGAGGCCGACGTAAGCTACAAGGTCGTAAAGGATTTCACCAAAACCGTCACCGAACGCGCGAGCGGCGCGGAAGTGCTGGAGGCTCTGTCTCCGGCGCAGATGGTGATAAAAATAGTCAACGAAGAGCTGTGCAGGCTCATGGGCAGCGAGAACCAGAAGCTGAACTTCGGTTCCAAGTCGCCCGCAGTCGTTATGCTCGTCGGCCTTCAGGGCGCGGGCAAGACCACGAACGGCGCAAAGCTTGCCGGCTACATCCGCAAGCAGGGCAAACGCCCGCTGCTCGTCGCGTGTGACATTTACCGTCCCGCCGCTATCAAGCAGCTGGAGACCGTCGGCGCTCAGCTCAATATACCCGTCTTTCAGATGGGGCAGACAAACCCCGTCGATATCGCCAAGGCCGCCGTTGAGCATGCCAAGCGCCACGGCAACGACGTTGTGTTCCTCGATACCGCAGGACGTCTCCACATAGACGAGGCGCTGATGGATGAGCTGAAAAACATCCGCGACGCGGTAGAGCCGTCGGAGATCCTGCTGGTCGTGGACGCCATGACCGGTCAGGACGCGGTCAACGCCGCGACGGCGTTTGACGAAGCACTCGGCGTTACGGGCGTGATGCTCTCGAAGCTGGACGGCGACGCGCGCGGCGGCGCTGCGCTGTCGATCCGCGCGGCGACGGGCAAGCCCATCAAGTTCATCGGCGTGGGCGAAAAGCTCGACATGATCGAGCCGTTCCACCCCGACCGCATGGCCTCCCGCATCCTCGGCATGGGCGACGTGCTGACGCTTATTGAAAAGGCGGAGCAGAGCTTTGACGAGAAGAAAGCGCTTGAAGCGGCCGAAAAGCTGCGCGCGAACAAATTCTCGCTCAGCGATTATCTCGACCAGATGGCGCAGCTCAAGAACATGGGCGACCTGCAGGACCTCGCGGGCATGATCCCCGGCCTTGACGCGAAAGCGCTCAAGGGCGCGAAGATGGACGACAAAATGCTTGCGCATCAGGAGGCGATAATCCTCTCCATGACGCAGGCCGAGCGCGACAATCCGTCGATGCTCAACAGCAGCCGCAAGAAACGCATCGCCGCCGGCAGCGGCACCTCTGTCGTGGACGTTAACCGGCTTATCAAGCAGTTTGACGCCATGCAGCAGATGATGAAGCAGTTCAGCGGCAAGAACATGAAGAAGCTGCAGAAGAAAATGGGCAAAGGCGGCTTCCCCGGGATGCCGGGTATGCCCGGAGGCTTCGGCTTCTGATTTCAGGTTACAGCGCCAAGGCGTTTGTAATAAAGAGAGAACAAAACATGGAGGTGAATATACATGGTTAAGATCAGACTTCGCAGAATGGGCGCAAAGAAGGCTCCCTACTATCGTATCGTTGTTGCAGATTCCCGCTGCCCCCGTGACGGTCGTTTCATCGAGGAGATCGGCACTTACGACCCCATGGCCGAGAGCGACAAGCTCAGCGTCAATATGGAGCGCGCAAAGTACTGGATCGCTAACGGCGCACAGCCGACCGATACCGTCCGCGGCCTTCTCAAGAAGATCGAGGGCTAATAAGGAGTTTCTACCGGCATGAAAGAACTTTTGACCTACATTGTGCAGAGCCTTGTCGATAACCCCGATCAGGTCTCTGTGACCGAGCGCAAAGCCGACGGCGAGACGGTTTTTGAAGTCCGCGTGGCTGACGGCGACATGGGCAAGGTCATCGGCCGGCAGGGAAGGATCGTCAAGCAGATCCGTATCCTTATGCGGGCCGTCGCCCAGAAAAAGGGCAAAAAGGTATCAGTCGAAATCATGGACTGAACGCAGGAAACCGAGGTGGCAGCACCCCGGTTTTTTGCTGTCTTGAACTCTATATGGTCAAAAAGCCACGTTTAACGTGGCTTTGTTTGCTACAGGGGCATATTTTGAATATGCTCCTCTTCAATTGTTAGGTTTGCAAGAAAGTGCGAAACAAGCCTTATCGAATCAATAATCTCGCGCTGATTCGCCTCGGACATCTGGGCAATGGTATTTTGCATATGGCTTATAAATCTGCGCTCACCTGTGTCTATCTCCTTCAGGGCAAGCTCAGTGGGCTCTACATAAACAGCTCTTCTGTCCTTTGCATCGTAGCTGCGCTTGACAAGACCGCTCTCGCTGAGAGAGTCAATCATCTTGGTCATGGTCTGCCTGCTGACGTTCATAATGGAGGCGAGTTGAGACATGGACATTATTTTGTAATACTTGAGATAACACAGTAAATGCGTATAACTTGGCATCAGTTGGTAATTTGCCTTAAAGAAATCCTCAAATTTTTTGCCGAGGCTTTCATAGCTCAGGAAGAGAAAGGAAAGAAGAATTTCCTCGTTTGTTCCGTGAAGGTTCTGCTTTAGATAGGTATATTCCATGGGAGACATAGGCATATCCTCGTTTAACTGCGTTTTCTCGTGGTAGAAACTATTTAAGTATAGCACAAGAGCTGAGGATTAGTCAAGCGATGATAGTAAAAAGTGTTTATTGTCGCGTTTTTCACAATAAATAGACAAATTTTTTGTAATGTTTAGATAATTGATTTTCTATGAAACAAATAGTAAAATAAAGCTACAATCAAAAAAGCGAATATGGTTACAATCTTTACTATTAGGAGGGTTAGAACATGACAAAAGCTAAGCAACAGTTCCCACACCTGCTTGCACCGGGCAAGATAGGCAGTCTCGAGCTTAAAAACAGGGTGGTCATGGGGCCAACGGAAACGCTCTATGCCACCAGCGACGGCGAAATCACGGACAAGATAATTGACTATTATGTGGAGAGAGCTCGCGGTGGCTGCGGACTCATCACGGTTCACTCCGCACAGGGCGCAACAAAGGTCGATAAGATTGACCCTTATCCCGGCTCAATAAGAGTTGACGACAATATGTATGTGCCAATGATGGCGGAGCTCACCGAGGCGATACACCGTGCCGGCGCAAAGTGCACCATCAACGTTTCGGCAGGCGGCGGCGCGCAGTCTCTCGGCTTCCCTTACGACAAGGGCAGTCAGGGCGTTTATAACGTGACTCGTGTTGCTCCCGGCACCTTGCAGTCCCGTTTCGTTGGCGCTCCGGTGCGTCCTCTCACCAAGGAAGAGATCAAGACCATGATAGACTGCTTCGGCTGGAGCTGCTTCAACTGCAAGCGAGCAGGCTTTGACGCAGTCACCATTCACGCAATCGGCGGCTATCTCATATCGGAGTTCCTCACACCCTGGTTTAATAACCGTACTGATGAATACGGCGGCTCCTTAGAAAACCGCTACAGACTGCTCCATGAGATAATCCAAGACATTCAGACCAAGTGCGGCAAGGACTTCCCGATAATCGTCCGTTGGTCTGTTGATGAATTCCTCGGCGATGCCGGTCGCGGCGTAGTTGAATCCAAAATCATGGCAAAGTGGATGGAGGAGGACGGCGTTGCAGCTCTTGACTGCGAGGCTGCGGTGTTCGAGTCCGTTGAGTGGATGATCCCCACGATATATCAGCCCAAGGCGACTCTTGCATATCTTGCAAAGGCCATAAAGGACGTTGTCAGTATTCCCGTATTTGCTCAGGGTAGAATTTTTGACCCAGAGCTTGCGGAGGACGTTCTCGCCAGTGGTCAGGCAGACTTCGTGTCTTTGTCACGTGAGTGGATAGTCGAGCCTGACTACGTCAAGAAAATCGAGAAGGGCGATATCGAGGGTATACGCAAGTGCCTCAACTGTAACTACTGCATCGGTAAGCGTGTATTTGGCCAGATGCCTCTGCGCTGCACATTTAACCCGATTGCCGGACGCGAGAGCAGATTTCCGCATGGCAGCACCGGCAAGGCGGAGGTAAAGAAGAATGTTGCGATTATCGGCGCAGGTCCGGCAGGACTTGAGGCCGCATACATCGCCGGTCAGCGCGGGCACAATGTCACCGTATATGAAGCCAGCGACAGAATTTGCGGCGGCCAGCTTCTTATGGCGTCCAGTTCCCCCTGCAAGGATATTCTCAACCACGTTCCCGAATTCTTTGGTGTGCAGCTTGGTCGCATGAGCAATGTTGAGATAAAGCTCAACACTCCCGTCAACGAGGAGAATATCGACACGATAAATGCAGACCATGTCATCCTTGCAACCGGTGCAACTCCGCTTGTTCCTCCCATCCCGGGCATCGAAAAGGCCAAAACCGGACAGGACGTTCTTCTCCATAAGGCCGAGGTCAAGGGTGATATCGTCATCTGCGGCGGCGGTCAGGTCGGTGTGGAAACAGCTCTTGAGCTGCTTGAGCGCGGACATAAGGTCAGCATCGTTGAAATGCTGCCGGACGTCATTCTCAAGGAGGAGCTCATGACGAGAATAGTTATGATGAAGAAGCTTGCGGCGGCGGAGGTTCCTCTCTATTGCAGCCACAAGGTATGCTCCTTCGAGGACGGCGCAGTTGTAATCGAGGACATGGCTTCCGGCGAGAAGAAAACGCTCAAGTGCGACGATGCGGTCATTGCCTTCGGTACAAAGTCCGACAACAAGCTGCTTGATATGCTTGAGGAGAAATTTAATGAGGTCACGGTCATCGGCGACGCAGCTACCCCGGATACAATCACCAGCGCTATCCACGACGGCTTCTTTGCAGCTCTCGATATATGAAGAATAAAAAAATTATTCCGGCCGAATAATTACATAAAAAATAAGATTTTTAAGGAGGTTTACTATGGCAACCAATCTTCGTCAGGTCAAACGCGGCTATGCCGAACTCAAGCGTTCCGGCACTCAGATGTACTATGAAACTATGGGTCACGGTGATCCGGTAATTCTCATTCACCAGTGCTGGTGGAACAACTTTGAGTACGAGGGCGTTATCCCCATGATCGCAAAGGAGTACACTGTTTATTCCCCCGATTCCCTCGGCTTCGGCTTCTCTCCCGCAGCTCCCCAATGGTTTGAGTTCACCGACTTTACTGACAGCTTTGTCGATTTCATGGATGCTCTCGGCATTGAGAAGGCAAGCTTTGTCGGACAGCACTCCGGTTCTCTGATTATGGCAGACCTCGCGGCCAGATATCCCGAAAGAGTTGACAAACTCATCTTTGGAGGTCTTGCAATCTATGAGGACGGTCTGCGCAAGCAGAAGGCAGCAAGAAGAGACATGATCGGCGGCAACAAGATGCCCTATACAAAGAGCCTGCGTCCGGGAGATCTCATCGGTTTGGAATCCGGACTCCTGCAGCGCAAGGAGGACGGCTCTCATATGGTCGAATATTGGAACGAGCAGTACCGTGAAAATACCGACAGCAAGTTTGAGTACATTCAGCGCGCGGCACTGGCGAATATGCTTCACTATGACAAGGGCGGCAGAGACATGATTAATGCCCTGCTTACCTTTGACCTTGAGCGCGTGCTTCCCAAGGTGACCCAGCCTTCCCTGCAGCTCGTAGGCGACAGAGACTGCGTCAAGCCCCCGCTGTTCAAGACCATCAAGGAGGCGGCTGATGAGCTCGGCTCAAAGATAAACAAGATTAAGATTGTCGAAGGCGCTGGCATCATGGGCTTCTTGGATTATCCCTTTGAGTTTGCAGAGGCAATACTCGGCTTCCTGCGCGACCCCGAGGGCTATGTCGGAACCGAAGGCAGAGCGCTTGAGAGAGCAATGAAGGAATACCTTGTTCCTGACTTTGACTCCCTCGTCTTCGAGGATAAGAATGTTTATATCGACTGATTAGCGGCGTATTATGCACCGACCGCCCGAAAGCGGTCGGTGCATAACAGAAAGGGGCTATATATGACCGACAACGGAATTAAGCGCATCTGTGTCAGCGTAAGCAATCTGGCAAGGAGCACAGCCTTCTTTGTCGAGGAGATGGAACTTGAAAAGGTATGCTCCGGCAGCATGAACATGGAGGATGTCCGGAAAATGTACGGGCTTGACAACTGCAAGGCAGACTATGTCATGCTCAAAAATGATGAGCAACCCACGCTTCTTCAGCTCATTGAATTCTCAGAAAAAAGCGGAAGATGCAGCAGAGATGGCCGCCCGAGCTGGGATTACGGATATTATGATGTCGCTTTCAGAACAAAGGACAACGCAAGAGAAAAGGAACGTTTTGAGGAGCTCGGCTACGGCTATTACTGCCCGCCGACAAGATATGTTGCAGACTGGATAGGTCTGGATGTACTGGAGGCCGTGCTGAAGGGGCCGGATTCGATGCCGATGGCTTTGATAGAGCGTCTGCGTGAGCCCATCCCTAAGTTTGACGGCAGATTTTCGATTTTTACTGACTGTGCGATTACGGTCGGAGATGCCGAGGAGGCGACGCGCTTCTATGCTGACACCCTCGGTATGAAGAAAATTTTTGATCAGGTGCTCCCTGACGGGCTTGTTGATGAGATAGTATCCGTCCCGGCGGGAACGCACACGAGGATGCTGATGTATTCCGGCGGCAACACGCCGATAACAGAGTGCCTCGAGTATTCGCTCAAGGGCAGACCGATGTGCGATGTCGCAAAGCCTGAAAATGCGGGAATATTCGCCGTGGCATATGAGACTGAGGATATTCATGCTCTTTTGAAAAAGG
>ENA-OUQF01001023-OUQF01001023.1-human-gut-metagenome-genome-assembly--contig:-NODE-1023-length-18513-cov-4.847708_pt1 | contig 18513 bp, 19 predicted proteins | sample MGYA00237947_ERZ548826 | MGnify/ENA primary metagenome ERZ548826 (study PRJEB26490, sample SAMN05194701) | human gut metagenome | biome: terrestrial biome; feature: human-associated habitat; material... | reverse complement strand
AGAACGCAGCGAAGCTTTCTCGAAAAAGTGGCGAGGCCACTTTTTCGACAGTCTCGACACCGCCGGACGGCATAAAACCGTCCGGCGGTGTGTTCAGTTATGCCGGTGTATGAGGCAGCGCAGGCTTACAGGTCAAAATCGACCATATCGTAGCGGCGCAGGAGCGTGCCTATCTCCGTCTTATCCACCTTCTTGAGTATGGCGCGGATGACGGGCTTGGTGATGAACTTGGGCAGGGGCAGCTTCATATCGGTCAGGCGGCGGCCATCCATGAGCTTCTTCGTGCTCTGCATCAGGACGCGCACGTCGTAGACAGAATTGAACACCTCGGGCACGCCGCGGTCAACATGGCAGAGCGTGTAGACGGCCTCCATGGCGGTGCGCACGGAATACTCTGTGGTGAACACAGTGTCGCGGAAGGTCTCGGCATGGTTGCCAAGGAAGGCAAAGTTCACAACGCCGTTGGGCACAACGTCGGGACGGTCGCCCTTATTGCGGCAGATGAAATAGGTGGTGACTCTGGGCATCATGACGGGCACGCAGTTGCAGCTTTTCGCAGCCAGCTCATTAATACGCTCCACCGGCACGCCGATATGATACAGCCACTCGCGGGCAATCTCTTCACCGGTGCAGTCGCGCATGCGCTTTTTCACATAGTCGCCGATGCGGCTGGTATACAGGCCGTATATCCAGACGACACACTGATCCTTGGGCTGCACCTTGAAGTGCGGCTGGCGGTTGACTGTCCAGCTCATGAGCCAGCCGGAGTCGCGCGCGGTGACAATGCCGCCGGTGGCGACCTTGCCGCTTCTCACGTCGCGCTTGCATATGGCCTCCATGTAGGGGATGATCTCCTCATCAAGCGTGGTGAGCGTCGCTGACTCCCACTGGGTAAGCTCGGGATCCTTGAGGAATTCGTCGGGATGGCCGAAGCTGGGATCCTGACGGGCGATGTTCTGCCACATCTTCCAGCTGTCGCCGACGGAGGTATCAAAGCCGGGCGCGGTGTGGTGGTCGCCAATGGTGGCGTTGGAGCAGTTGGAGCCGTTGGTAAAGAAAACAAGCGTGTTTTCGTCTATGTCCATTGATCTGGGCTCGCCCTTTTCAAGATATTCAATCTTCGTGGCGACCTTGCGGGCATGGTTGATGTCAAATATGACGTTGGTGCCCGTGGTGCTGAACATGAACTTCACGCCATGATCGCGCAGGTACTTGATCATTGGGAGGATCATCGACTCATACTGGTTGTACTTTGTGAATTTCAGCGCCTTGAGCGTGGGCAGGCCGCCGATATGGTGGATGAAGCGATGGACGTACTTTTTGACCTCAAGCGCGCTGTGCTCGTCCTTGAAGGCAAACATCGTGCGCCAATAGGTCCAGAAGTTGGAGTTGAACACCTCGTCGGTCCATATCTCGTTTATGGCCTTCCCGTAAAGGTCCTCATCCTTCATGAAGAAGAGCTTCATTATCTCCATGCAGGCAGCGTCGGACAGGCCGAACTCGCCGTCGGTATGGGCGTCCTTGCCGCGCTTCTCAGTCACACGGCAGAGGGAATAGTTGGGGTCGTGCTTATTGAGCCAATAGTACTCATCCAGAACAGACACACCCTCCGTCTCAATCGAGGGGATGCTTCTGAACAAATCCCAGAGGCATTCAAAGTGGTTTTCCATCTCGCGGCCGCCGCGGATAATGAAGCCCTTGTCGATGTTCAGAATACCGTCGCAGGCGCCTCCGGCCACGGGCATGTCCTCCATGACGGTGATGTTATCGCCGGGCATCTGTGCGTCGCGCACGAGGAAGCAGGCTGCCGAAAGGCCGGCAAGGCCGCCGCCGATAACTACGGCGTGCTTTTTTTCTATCCCTTCGGGTTTTTCGGGGCGCGCGAATGCTTCATAGTTGCCGTTGCTGTAGTACATAAAAGTTCCTCCATCAAATTGATTTTATATGTTTTTTCATTGCGGCGCAATGAAATGCACGAAAGGAAAACGGCCATGGCGGCGCGCACAGGCCCCCGTCACTCGCCGCCGCGGCCGGCGAGTGTTTGCAGCCCCACGCGGTTAAGCAGGGTTATCCTGCCGCGGCCCGGCTTTATCAGCCCCATGCGCCGCAGATAGTTTATCTCGCGGCTGACCACCTCTCTGGTCGTGCCGAGGTGGTTTGCGATATCCTCATGCGTGATGAAGGCACAGTCGCCGTTCGTCTGCACGGATATTTTCAGCAGGAATCCTGCGATCTTCGCGCGCAGTGGGCAGAAGAAATATTCGTTGATATTGTTCAGAATATCCTGCGCGTTGCGGGCCGAGGTCTCAATAATATAATTCGCCGCGGCCGGGCAGCCGTATGCCAGGCATGAAAGCTCCGCGCGGCGGATGTATGCGACAGCCGCGTCGCTCATCGCCTGAAGCTGCGGCATTATATCCCCCGGACGGGCGCAGTCGGCCGTAAGGATATTGAACACGTCGCCGGGATGCATGATGAGGATGGTCACCTCTCTGCCGGTGCCGGAAACCATGTAGACCCGGATTATTCCGCGCAGCACTATCAGCATGCCGTCCTTTTTCTCACCGGAAAATGTGATGGACTCCCTCATTCGGTAGCTTTTATACAGCAGGCCCGACTCGAGCTGGCGCTTCTGCGGTTCCGTCAGGTCGCACCAGAACGGGAAGATGGACATCAATTCTTTTGTACACTGCATATGCCGGTACCTCTCGGTTATTCAAAGTAGTTATAGTTAATAACAGATGTTATGTGCATTAACATCTGGCGTTAAAAAAATATCGAGCCCGACAATCCGCAGCCTGTTGTATATATATTATCAAACATTTGGCTGAGTTCTGTATCCAAAGTTACATAAACTTGAATTGTTTCGGGTTCGTAAAAGATTTCGGATTTTTTAACAAACCGGCCGGTCGTTTTTTATGTATTTTGATATAAGCGAGGCCGTTATGCGCACGGTATCCTCCGGGGAGAAGCCGAAAGAAATATTTTCATACAAAGTGGTGCCCGTGTAGGCGTTGAGAAGGATCTGATATATGGCATAGATATTGATATCCTTCCTTATTGAGCCGTCCTCGACACCGTCCTTGAGGGCCTTCAGCGCCGGAAGGGGTATCTCCTTACCATAGTGGTTCCAGAAAACGTTGGTAATCTTGCAGTCAGCGTTTTCATCGCGCTTAAAGCGATAGGTAAACATTTCATGCGTGTACTTATACCAGTTCGGGAACTCCTCATACAGCGAATAATAGGCCCCCATGCAGGCCACAAAGCGCTCATAACCGGTTTTGAATTCCCCGTCGCCGGGATACTTTTCATAAAAATACCTGTAGAATTCAGTGAGGGCATATTTCCATATGCGAAGGATAAACTCCTCCTTATTGCCAAAGTAGCGGTACAGAGACATCTGGGAAAGGTTGACCTTCTTTGCGACCTGACTCATGCTGGTCGCGGCAACACCGTTTTCCATGAACATATCAAGCGCGGTCTCAATGACGCGCTGGATATTATCCTGTCTTTCTTCACTCTGGTTCATGTTCGCCTCCTGTGATTTATGTTAGTAAATCGCTGTGAACGACAGTTTCCCTGTTCTGCCTGCCCCTACAGCGCCGCGGCTGGCCGCGCTGTCACTGCAAGCTGTGACGGCGCACGGCGTCAGGCGTGGGCGCGGTCATAAAGCGCCTGTATATCGCCGGGAAGCTTATCCGGGATCATTTCATGCAGCGCGTCCTCATTGCCGTCCTTCATCGCCTGCTCATAATACCAGCATTTGAAGTTGAGCATGTCCAGCGTCTTTTCCATGCGGGCGATCTCGGCCTCGACCGTCTGCTTCTGGCGCAGGAACAGCTCGCGCCGCTGGGGATAGGTGCTGCTGCCCTCGCCGCACCACTGCATGAACTGCTTGATATCATTTATCTCAAGGCCGGAGCGCTTGAGGCATTCGATGACGCGCAGGGCTTCAAGCTCGCGCTCCCCAAAGCGGCGGATGCCGGAGGTGCGCACCAGATCCGGAAAAAGTCCCTCCTTATCATAATAGCGCAGCGTGGAAATGGGCATATTGAACATCTCGGCGACCTGGCCTATCGTATAATACATGGGCGTGCTCCTGTTAACAAAAATTTTTTATTTTGCATCTTGACCTAAAGTCAGCTTTATGTGCTACAGTCATAGTATCACAGTAATAAAGCGCTGTCAACAGGCGCATGGAGGAGATATTATGGACGAGAAGCTTATTTTGACCGAAGAATGGGACAAGACCTTTCCCGAAAGCGGCAAAGTGAAGCACCGCAAGGTGACCTTCCGCAACCGCTTCGGCATCACGCTGGCGGCGGATATGTACGAGCCGTCGGAGTACACCGGCAGGCTTTCCGCTATCGCGGTGAGCGGCCCGTTCGGCGCGGTGAAGGAGCAGGCCTCCGGCCTGTACGCGCAGACGATGGCGGAGCGCGGCTTTCTGACGCTGGCCTTCGACCCGTCCTTCACCGGCGAGAGCGGCGGTCAGCCGAGATATGTAGCGTCGCCGGACATAAACACGGAGGACTTTCAGGCGGCGGTGGACTTTCTGTCCGTACAGGAGAATGTTGACCCGCAGCGCATCGGCATAATCGGCATATGCGGCTGGGGCGGCATGGCGCTGAACGCGGCGGCGATAGACACGCGCATCAAGGCAACAGTGACATCGACGATGTACGACATGACGCGCGTGACGGCGAACGGGTATTTTGACGCGGCCGACAATGAACAGGCGCGTTTTGAGGCGCGCTGCGCCCTCAACGCCCAGCGCACGGAGGACTTCCGCGCGGGCAGCTATAAGCGCGCGGGCGGCGTGGTTGATCCCGTGCCGGAGGACGCGCCCTTCTTCGTGAAGGATTATCACGACTATTACAAGACCGCGCGCGGGTACCACAAACGCTCGCTCAACTCGAACGAGGGGTGGAACGTCACGTCCTCGCTGTCGTTCATGAACGCGCGCATACTCGCCTACAGCAGCGAGATACGCTCCGCTGTGCTGATGATACACGGGGAGAAGGCGCATTCGTGCTATTTCAGCCGCGACGCTTTTGCGAAGCTCACAGGCGGCAACAAGGAGCTTTACATCATCCCCGGCGCGGTGCACACGGATCTGTACGACAGGACGGATATAATACCGTTTGACAAAATGGAAGAGTTCTTTAAAAAATTTCTTGGCTGACAGGAGGTAAAAACAACATGGTAAAGCAGACGGCAGGCAGGGACGCACTGAACGACTTCGCCCCGAAATTTGCGGAGCTGAACGACGACGTTCTCTTCGGAGAGGTCTGGTCACGCGAGGGTATGCTTTCGCTGAAAATGCGCTCCGTCGTGACGCTGACGGCGCTCATAAGCAAGGGCATAACCGATTCCTCGCTGAAGTACCATCTGATGACGGCGAAGGCCAACGGAATAACAAAGAACGAAATGGCGGAGATACTCACCCACCTCGCCTTCTACGCCGGGTGGCCGAACGCGTGGGCGGCTTTCCGCATGGCGAAGGAGGTCTACGCCGACGTAGACGCGGAGTCGCACGGCGGCATCTTCGGCCTTGGTGAGCCGAACACGGCATACGCGAAGTATTTTACCGGCAGCAGCTATCTCAAGCCGCTTACCGTGCCGGGAGAGACTGTGTTCCTTGCGAACGTGACCTTCGAGCCGGGCTGCCGCAACAACTGGCACATCCATCACGCGTCCTCCGGCGGCGGGCAGATACTCATCTGCGTTGACGGCGAGGGCTGGTATCAGGAGGAGGGCAAGGAGGCCGTTTCCCTGACGCCGGGCATGGTGGTGACCATACCGGCGAATGTGAAGCACTGGCACGGCGCAAAGGCCGGCAGCTGGTTCAGCCACATCGCGGTGGAGGTTCCCGGAAGCGATTGCAGCAACGAATGGTGTGAGCCGGTTTCCGACGAGTGGTACAACGCGCTGTGAGCAAACAGCAAAAATCCCTGTGGTTCATATACGCCACAGGGATTTTTGCGCTATTTTTCGGCTTTTCGGCCTTATTTAAGTTCTTCCTGATAATGTGCGCGTTCGCCGCCGATGAAGCGGGGGCGCGTGCGCGCGCAGACGAGCGAGGCCATGCCTATCTTCTTCACGCCGAGGCGCACGGGCACGGCAACTTCCTTCAGATGCATACCGATGAGCGTGTCACCGATGTCCATGCCTGCCTTTGCGCGGATATGTTCCACCGCAGCGGGGGCGTCAAGGTTTTCCCACACGGTCGTGGCGAAGGAGCCGCCCGCGTGCGCCCACGGCCGGACGTTGACTATCTCATAGCCGAACTTCTCCGCAGCCGCGGTCTCGAGTATGAGCGCACGGTTGAGGTGCTCACAGCACTGCGCGGCGAGGTATATGCCGCGCTCCTTCAGCACGGGGTATATCCCGGCAAAGACGGCCTGCGCCGCCTCCATGCTGGAGCCTTTGCCGATGCGCTCCCCCACCACCTCGCTGGAGGAGCAGCCCACCACAAGAAGGTCGCCCGCCTTAAGGGCGGCGACGTCTATAAGCTCAACAACGGCGTCATGCGCCTGCTTTGTTATTTCCTCGTACATTATGTTTTTCCTCCTCAGACCATTCTGCGCACTGCGGGCACAGCACTGAGCGCCTTATAGGCAAGGATGCCGACAACAACACCCGCCGCGCCCTGAATGGCGTTGCCGGGGATGCTGGCCGCGGCGGCCATGCCGTATCCGAGGGCAAGCCCCTCATACGCAAAGTAGCCAAGCACCATGACTATCTCGCCGAGGACCGCGCCCGCGGCAAGGCCGGTCATCTTGCCGTGAATCGCGCGCAGCACCAGCGCCGCGCACAGCGCCGTGAGCCCCTTTATGACGAGCGTGCCGGGCGCATACGCCGCGTAGCCGAGAAGCACGTCGGCCATCATGGAGCCGAGGCCGCCTGCGGCCATGCCGTAGACCGGGCCGAGCAGGAACGCGCCGAGCAGCACCATTCCGTCGCCAAGGTTTATATAGCCGTTCGTGGCGGGCATGGGAATGTGTATGAGCATCGTTGCGACGCAGGTAAGCGCGGCAAAAAGCGCCGCGAGGACAAGCTTGATGAGTTTTTCGTGTTTCATGCTGCACCTCCGTTTGTTTTCTGTAGTGTAGCGCCGCGGCTGGATATATTCAAGTATCAATTTGAGGCAAAAATATAATACCAGATTCTTATAACTTCAAAGCCGCGGGCAGATGCCCGCGGCTTTGGCAATGCATATTTCGTTTTATTCCCCCGTCAGGCGAGGATCGCGCGGTCGTCGGCAAACTCGTTGCCGCTGGCCTTGGAGAACATTTCAAGCAGCTCCGCCACGGTCAGCTTTTCCTTCTCCTCGCCGGAGATGTCGAGGATGACGCGCCCCTCATGCAGCATGATGAGGCGGTTGCCGTAATGAATGGCGTCACGCATATTGTGAGTTATCATAAGCGTGGTGAGCTTCGTCTCGGTGACAATCTTCTCAGTCAGCTCCATGACGCGCGCGGCGGTCTTGGGGTCGAGGGCGGCGGTATGCTCATCCAGAAGGAGGAGCTTCGGGCTTTGCAGCGTCGCCATAAGCAGCGTGAGCGCCTGACGCTGGCCGCCGGAAAGCGTGCCGACCTTGGCGGAAAGGCGGGATTCAAGCCCCAGCCCAAGCTCCGCCAGCAGGTTCTTATAATCCTCGCGCTCGGTCTTGGTTATCATGGGGCGCAGCGTGCGGCGCTTGCCGCGGCGCGCCGCCAGGGCGAGGTTTTCCTCTATCTGCATCCCGGCGGCGGTGCCGGTCATGGGGTCCTGATACACACGGCCGAGATACTTTGCGCGCTTATGCTCCGGCAGGGCGGTGACGTCGATACCGTCAAGGATGATCTGTCCGGAATCGGGCTGCCACGTGCCGCAGATGGCGTTCTGCATGGTGCTTTTGCCCGCGCCGTTGCCGCCGATGACGGTGACGAAATCCCCATCGTTCAGCGTGAGCGACAGGTCGTTCAGCGCGACCTTTTCATCCACGGAGCCGCGGTTGAAAACCTTTGTTACATGGCGCATTTCAAGCATGATTCTTACCTCCTCTGGAGACGCTGTGCTTTTTCTTGAGGTACGGTATGCCGAGGAAGGCCGCGACGACTATCGCGGAGAACATCTTGAGCATATCTGTGTCGAAGCCGACGAAAATAATGGTCTGGTACACGAGGTAATACACGACCGCGCCGACGACAACGCCCGCGAGGCGCACGGCAAAGTTCTGTGAAAGGCGGCTGACTATGGCCTCGCCGATGACGACAGCGGCAAGCCCTATCACGACCGCGCCACGGCCCATGTTGATATCGGTGTAGCCCTGATACTGGCACAGCAGCGCGCCGGAGAGGGCCACGATGCCGTTGGAAATGGCAAGGCCGATGAGCTTTGCGGTGTCTGTATTGATGCCCTGCGCGCGGCTCATGACGCTGTTGCAGCCGGTGGCGCGGATGCCGCAGCCGATCTCCGTGCCGAAGAACACGTACAGCAGCGCGATGAGCACGGCGGCGACTATCGCAAGCACGATGAGCGCGGAGGGGATGTTCATCTGCGAGAGGATGACGGGATTGGAGCGCGCAGACAACGCCTGATTCGCCTTGCCGAGGATCTTGAGGTTGGCGGACCAGAGGATCATCTGCGTGAGTATTCCCGCGAGAATGGCGGGAATACCCAATTTGATGTGAAGCAAGCCTGTGACCGCACCGGCGGCGACCCCGGCCAGCACCGCGCACAGCATTGCGGCCCACGGGTTCTGCCCCGCGAGCATCATCATGGTGCACACGGCTGCGCCGGTGCAGATACTGCCGTCCACGGTGAGATCCGCAATGTCCAGTATCTTATATGTAATGTATACGCCGACGGCCATAACGCCCCATATCAGTCCCTGGGCAACAGCGCCGGGCAGCGCGCCGAGCAAATCAATAAGCATTTATTCACACCTGACCTTTTTTATTTCTCTTTTCGGAGAGGGGCATCAGCTGAGCGCCTCGTAGCCTTCCGGAACGGTCACGCCAAGCTCCTCACACACGGCGGGGTTGTACTGCTTGGAGGCGTCGGCATAGGCGATGGGCATTTCGGAAACGTCCGCCTCGCCGAGAAGAATCTGCGCGGCCATCTCGCCGGTCTTGCAGCCGAGGTCGTAGTAGCTGATGGAGAGCGTTGCAACGCCGCAGCCGCGGCAGAGGCCGGCCTCACCGGCGATGACAGGCGTCTTTGCGGCAAGGACGATGTTACCGATGGTCTCGGTGCAGGAGGCGGCGGTGTTATCGGTGGGGATGTAGATAACGTCGCTGTCGGCGGCGGCCTTGGTGGTCACGGACGCAACGTCATTGGAGTCGGCAAAGGAGAAGCGGGTGCAGTCGATGCCCTTTTCGGTGAGGTATTCCTCAACGACCTTGACCTGGTACTCGGAGTTGGGCTCGGCAGAGCAGTAGAGCAGGCCGACGGTCTTTGCATCGGGGAAGAGCTCAAGGATCATATCCGCCTGCTCGGTAAGCGGGGCGAGGTCGGACGTGCCGGAGACGTTGCCGCCGACGGTGCCGGAGAAGTCGTCAATGCCGAGAGCCACGCCGTACTCCGTGATGGAGGTGCCGAGGACGGGGATATCAGAGGTGGCGTTGTACGCCGCCTGGAGCGCGGCAGTTGCGTTGGCAAGGATGAGGTCATACTTCTTGGAGACGAAGGAGTTGACGATGGTGCTGCACGTGGCGCTGTCACCGGCGGCGACCTGAACGTCAAAATTCACCTTGTCCGCGCCGAGCTTTTCCGTCAGCGTGTCGATGAAGCCCTTCGTGGCGGCGTCGAGCGCCTCATGCTGGACGAGCTGGCACACGCCGATGTTGAATACCTTGTCGGAAGCGTCAGTTGCGGAAGTATCGGTTGTAGCAGCGGAGCTGTCCGCGGCCTCAGCCGGGGCGGCAGTCGCCGCGGGCGCGGCGGAAGAGCCGCAGGCGGCGAGGGAGAGACACATTGCGATCACAAGAACTATTGTGGTGACAACGGCGGCAAGAGAGCGTTTGTTTTTCATTTCTGTTTCCTCCATTAAATTTCCGAAAGAACTTTTTCAAACCGGCGGAAGCGGCAGACTGGAACACATCAGGCCCATACGAGCACAAAACAAAAAGCCGTATGGACTTGTGGTCCACACGGCAAGCTTTCAGCACAGTTTGTATGCCCGGAATGAAATCCAAAGCACCGCTTAAGCAAAAATCCGTTTGTGTGCATCACAAATCGCTATTACTTCGGTAAAGTAAAAGTAATAGTAATAATAAAACCAATTTGCAATACGGCGGATGAGCTTCATAGCTTTACTTCGTATCTCCTTTCCAAGTATGCTGAGATAATAGCACCGCGGATTTTATTTGTCAATAGCAATATGGGGTAAATTTTGCACAATTTTATTTCGATATTCCGGCATTATTGTGTAAATTTGCATTTTGCCGAACCTCGTGATTTTTACCGCAACGAAATAGCGATTTTACCTGTTAAAGAATGTGGGGATTTTATATATAATAGACGCGTAATAAGTGCGCGCGGGCGAACTTTTTCGGACTTTGTCATAATACACAAATACATGCCGCGGCTTTTTTGTATTATGCCGATTTTCCTGATATTTTCAAGACATATGTTGACATGGAGCTTTTATTGTTATAAGGTTGTATTACAACATTATAAGATTACAGCACATCTATACAGTCTCAGAGGAGGACATCGATATGAATGTTGTAATGATAGGAACGGGAGACATCGCCTATTCCCATGGCCGCGCGGTCGTAAAGCTCGGCGGCAGGGTAACGGCGGCATACGACATCAACCGCGACGGCCTTGACAGGTACTGCGCGGAGTTCGGCAGCACAGCGCTGGAGTACGACCAGATCGAGGCCAGCCTTGCGGAAGCGGACTACGCGGTCATCTGCACGCCGCCGACAAAGCGCCTGGACTACGTCGAAATGGTGCTGAGGGCGCATGTTCCGCTGTACATGGAAAAACCCATTGCAACCTCCCTTGAGGACGCGGAAAAGCTCAAGGAGCTGGAGAAGAAGTACGACGGCAAAATAATAGTCGGCTTCGCACACCGTTACCGCCCGGCATTCGTGAAGATGCAGGAGCTTGTCGCCTCCGGCGCGATGGGTGACCCGATAAACGTGCTGGACATCCGCGTCGGCCCCGGCTACGGTTTCAGGGGAAGCCCGTTTGCAAATTCATGGCGCACGGATCCGAAGTACGCCTGCGGCTTCACTATTGAATCCATCTCCCACGAGTGGAACCTTATGACCGCGCTGTGCGGCGAGTTTGAAACGCTTTCGGCGAACGTGTGGTGCACCATTCCCTCCATTCCGCAGTATGACACGAACTTCTCCGCCACGATGAAGATCAAGAAGGGCGGCATCTGCACAATTGAGGCAAGCTGGAGCTCCGACCTGGGGGCAAACCTCAAGGGTTATATCGGCACGAAGGGTTCCGTGTTCCTGCGCGGGCGCGACATGTTTGAATTCGACGAGCTGACATACAAGACCGACGGCATGGAGCACGAGGAGACCATACATTATAACGACTCCTACAAGCACGATCAGGACGGCGTTATCTTCAACATCCACAAGCATTTTCAGGACTGCCTGAAGAACAACAAGCCTATCCTGACGCCGCTTGACGAGGGGATAAAGGTGCTGAAGCTCTCCACGCTGGCGCTAGAATCCTCACGTGAGAAGAAAGAAATAATCCTTTAAGGGGGCGGCATTATGGACAGCAAGGAACTTATAAGGCTGAAAAACACGGCGATAGAGCTGCGGCTGAACGCACTGTACATGATACACAAGGCACAGTCCGGCCATCCGGGCGGCGCGCTTTCCGTTGCGGACTTCGTCACCGCCTGCTACTTCAAATTCATGAACGTCGATCCGTCCGACCCGCATTGGCCGGAGCGCGACAGATTCGTGCTGTCAAAGGGGCACGCGTGCCCGGCGCAGTACGCCGCGCTTGCCATGAAGGGCTACTTCCCGATGGAGGTGCTCGACACGCTGCGCAAGGAAGGCTCGATGCTTCAGGGGCACCCCAGCATGAACCGCTGCCCCGGCATAGATATCTCCACCGGCTCTCTCGGACAGGGGCTTGCCTGCGGCGTCGGCATGGCGCTGGCGGCAAAGCTCGACGGGAAGGACTATAAGGTTTACGTCGCCGTGGGCGACGGCGAATGCCAGGAGGGCGAGATCTGGGAGGCCGCGCAGACCGCGCACAAGTACAAGCTCGACAATCTCATCGTCTTTGTGGACAACAACAATTTGCAGCTTGACGGCACCTGCGACGAGGTCATGCCGAATATAGACCTCGGCAAAAAGTTCGAGGCCTTCGGCTTCGACAGGTACGAGATAGACGGGAACGACATGGCGCAGGTCACCGCCGCGATAGAGCTTGCAAACGCCGTTAAAAACGGCCGCCCGAAGTGCATCTTCGGCCACACCGTAAAGGGCAAGGGCGTGTCCTACATGGAAAACCAGTGCTCATGGCACGGCGTCGCCCCCAATGACGCGGAGTACGCGCAGGCAGTAAGCGAGCTGAAAGCACAGCTCATTGCGGAGGTGTAAGAATGGAAGCGAAAAAAATCGCAACACGCGACGGCTTCGGCGAGGCCATAGTTGAACTCGGCAGGGAAAACGGCAATGTTCTGGTCGTCGATATCGACATCGGCAAATCCTGCAAGACCGCGGCCTTCCGCAAGGAGCTGCCCGGACAGTACATAAACGTCGGCATTGCCGAACAGAACGGCGCGGGCGTCGCCGCAGGCCTTGCGACCTGCGGGAAGATACCCTTTGTTGTGACCTACGCGGCCTTCGGCAGCATGCGCATCTGCGAAATGATACGGCAGGAGATATGCTATCCGAACCTGAACGTGAAGATAGCGTGCTCACACGGCGGCCTTACGCCGGCGAACGACGGGGCGAGCCACCAGTGCATCGAGGACATGGGCATTCTGCGCACCCTGCCGAACATGACGGTCGTCATGCCTGCGGACTATAACGCGGCAAAGGCGCTTGTAAAGGAAGCCGCGGCCTACTACGGCCCCGTGTATCTGCGCTTCACGCGCGACGCTGTGCCGCAGATATACGGCGAGGACGCGAAGTTTGAGATAGGCAAGGCCAACATACTGTGCGACGGCAGAGACGTCGCCATAATCGCAAACGGCGACACGGTATGCATTGCGCTGGAAGCGGCAAAGGCGCTTGAGGCGAAGGGCATATCCGCGCGCGTGCTGGACATGCACACGATAAAGCCGCTGGATATAGACGCGGTCAACGCCTGTATCGAGGACACCGGCAGGATAATCACCGTGGAGGATCACAACATCCTCAACGGCCTCGGCTCCGCTGTGGCGGACGTCGTCGCCGAAAGCGGGAAGGCCGTCCTGCGCCGCGTCGGCGTGCAGGATCAGTTCGGCCAGTCCGCACCGTATGAGCGTCTGCTTGAAATGAACGGAATCACAGTGGATAATATAGTGAAGCAGGCGGAAGGTCTGATGGGATAAGAATAATTTCCGGCGCGGAAACCGGGCCGGAATTATATAAACACAAAATGAAAAGGACTTAAGGAGGAAAAACAATGAAAAGATTTCTGGTACTGATCATAGCACTGGCAATGGTGTTCGCGCTGTGCGCATGCGGCTCCGGCTCGACGGCGGCAAGCAGCAGCACCGCCGCATCCACCGGCACATCCACGGAGACCTACAACATCAAGCTCGGCCACAGCGACACGGTCGATAACCTGCTGCATGTCTCCCTTCTCAACTTCAAGGCCTATGTCGAGGAGAAGAGCGAAGGCCGCCTCAAGGTGGACGTCTACGCCTCCGAACAGCTCGGCTCCAACGCCGAAATGGCGGAAATGGTCGAGATGGGCTCCCTCGACGCGATGATGCAGCCGCAGGGTCAGGAAGCGAACTACGCCCCCAAGCTCAACATTCTCGGCATGCCCTTCCTGTTCTCCAGCTATGACGACGTTTACAAGGTGCTCGACAGCGAGATCGGCGACGAGCTTATCGCTGACCTTGCCAGCCACAACATGATCCAGCTTGCCTACTGGGAGAACGGTCTGCGCCAGACCACCAACAACGTCCGCCCCATAAATACGCCGGAGGATCTCAAGGGACTCAAGATCCGTACACCCGAGGACAAGGTCACCATGGCGATATTTGAAGCCCTTGGCGCTTCCCCCGCTCCCCTCGCATTCAGCGAGCTTTACCTTGCGCTTCAGCAGAACACCTTTGACGGGCAGGAGAATCCCGTGTCCAACATCCACGCGAACAACTTCCAGGACGTGCAGAAGTATCTTGCAATGACCAACCACAAGTACGAGTGCAAGAACATGGTCTTCTCCCTGACCACATGGAACAAGCTGCCCGCAGACCTTCAGCAGATACTGCTTGACGGCGCGAAGATATACGGCGACGAGCACCGCAAGGCGATAGTTGACAGCACCGATGCCATGCTTGAGGATCTCGTCGCGGCCGGAATGGAAGTCACCTATCCCGACACCGCCGCCTTTCAGGAGGCCACTCAGGTCGTCTACTCCGACTTCTACGCCGAGAATGACTGGGCAGAGGATCTGGTTGCCCGTATTCAGGCCAAGATAGCCGAATAACAGTGCTCTTCGCTAATTGTGGTGGGGGACATTTCCCCACCACGATCCTTTATGTGAGGTGAATCTATTGAAAGCTTTTGACAAACTCTGCAAGATATTCGACAAAATCGCAGGTATCATTACCGTTGTGCTGATGGTATTCATCACGGTCATCATCACGCTTTCGGTCGTGTTCAGATCCGCCGGACATCCCATACAGTGGTCATACGAAGCGACGCTTCTGTGCATGTCATGGACGATATTTCTGGGCATGGTCATCACCTTCAACCGTGATGAAAACATGCGCCTTACCTTCGTGTCCAACGCGCTGAAGCCGAAGGCGCGCAATATCTGGCTTCTTATAATGGATCTTCTGGTCTTTGCCTTTCTGCTTTACTCGGCGTACCTCAGCATCGGCGTTATCAACACCTCGATGAAGACCCTGTATCAGACCATCCCCGTCAGCCGCGGCCTGTTCTACCTTCCGTACCCCATCGGCTGCGTGTTCTCCGCGTGCCAGATAATCAACGTGAACTACAAGCGCATCACCGCTCCGGCGCCCGCCGCAGAAGAATAAGGAGGGCATGAAATGATAATCCAAAATGTTATACTGCTTATGGTCCTGTTCCTCGGCCTGATGGTCTGCGGCGTTCCCATCGCATTCTCGCTTTCCATCTCCGCGCTCGTCACCGCAATGGCAACGGGACAGTTCTCCGCCACGGCCATCGTGCACCGCATGATAGGCAACTCCAGCTCATACACGCTGCTCGCCATCCCGTTCTTCATTCTGGCCGCGAAGCTTATGAACACGGGCGGCATCACAAGCCGCATCTTCCGCGCGGCCTCCGCGTGGGTCGGCTCCATTCCGGGCGGTCTGGGGCACGCGAACATCGTGGCCTCGGTCATATTCTCCGGCATGAGCGGCTCCGCCGTGGCGGACGCGGGCGGCCTCGGCCAGATCGAGGTGGACGCGATGAAGGAGCAGGGCTTCGACGCGGAGTTCTCCGCCGCCGTCACCTGCGCCAGCGCCACCATCGGCCCGATCATCCCGCCGTCTGTTCCGATGGTCGTTTACGGCATGATGACCGGCGTCTCCGTCGGCAGTCTTTTCATCGGCGGCATTATCCCCGGCCTGCTGCTCTCCGTCGCATGCTCGGTGCTGGTATACATCATGGCGAAGAAGCGCAATTACCCCGTCCAGCCGTTCAGTTGGAAGGAAGTCGGCGAATCCACGAAGGAGGCGCTGCTCTCCCTGCTCACGCCGGTCATAATCATCGGCGGCATCTGGACCGGCATATTCAGCCCGACTGAGGCCGCATGCGTCGCCTCCGTATACGCGTTCATCCTTTCCGTGCTGGTATACAAGGGCATGACGAAGGCAGAGGTCTTCGAGGCGATAAAGCAGACGGTCTCCGAGAGCGCGGCGATCCTGCTTATAATCTGCGGCGCGGCGGCGTTCTCGTGGCTCGTCACCATGATGGGCATGACAGAAGCGCTGGCGCACTTCCTGACCGGGCTGACGACCAACAAGTATCTCATCCTGCTCATCCTCAACATCGCCTTCCTTATAATAGGCATGTTCATGGAAGCGCTGGCAACGCTGACGATAACTATCCCCTTCCTTATCCCGCTGATGACCGCGTTCGATATAAGCCCGCTGCATCTGGGCGTTGTCCTCGTTCTCAACCTTATGATCGGTCTGAGCACGCCGCCAGTCGGAACCTCGCTGTTCATCTGCGCAAAGGTCGCGGACATAACCATTGAGAAGATGTACAAGTGCATTCTTCCGTTCCTCATTCCCCTGCTGTTCGTCCTGTTCCTCATCACCTATGTGCCGGGTCTCGTCACATGGCTGCCCGGTATGCTGGGATAAACCGAAAACGAAGCCAAAAAGGGAGACGCTTTGCGATACTCCCTTTTGCGCGCCTGACAGGCGCATTAAACATTGACATGATACTGGCGAAATGTTATATTTATTAGTGAGTGTAATGTGATCGGGTGGTAGTCGAATGCAGTTAAGTCCGGTATCGAGCAACAAATTATACGTTCAGATCTACAATCAGCTTGTCGAAGCGATACGCTCCGGGATGTTCAAGGTCGGGGAGAAGCTGCCCAGCGAGAAGGAGCTGTGCCAGACCTTCAATGTCAGCCGCGTTCCGGTTCGGGAGGCACTGTGCGCGCTGGAGTTAAACGGCCTTGTCGATTCGATACAGGGCGTGGGCGTCTATGTGAAAAAGACGAGCACGACCATCCCCGACGCCCCCGGCAATATAGAGCCGCAGGATATAATCGCAGCGCGCCTGTCCATTGAGCCGGACATTGCGAAGGCGGCGGCGAAGAACATCACCGATGCCGGGCGGGAGGAGATGCGGCGCATCATCGACCTCTTCCGCGAAAACGCGGATGCCAATATAGACACCGCCGACATTGACAAGGAGTTTCACCTGTGCGTTGCAAGGGCCAGCGCGAACTATATGTACCTTCAAATGATGGAGGTCGTGTTCAAGGCGATGGACACAGAGATGTGGACGCTTATATGCAGCCGGACGGTCGGGACAAAGTATTTCCGCCAGAACTATGAGGAGCACCGCGTTATCGGCGACATGATAATGTCGGGCAACGCGGAGGGCGCGTACATCTGCATGAAGGAGCATATGGAAAATCTGGTGGAGCGCTACTGGGAATAAAATCGAATTACGACGCTTTTAACGGAGGAGATGATATCTCCTCCGTTTTTTACGTGCATTTTACATTGGCTTTCTTTTTCATTTTACAATGCGTGCGTATCATTATAAGCGTAGTCAGGGAAAACACCCTCGGTTGACTTGACTTGTAAACATGAAACGCAATGGATATGAAAAAGGAGAATAGTATGAAAAAGACAATATGCGTGATACTTTCCGCAGTAATGGCGCTGGCGCTGTTCGCAGGCTGCGGCGCGGCCTCCGCCCCGGCGGCGGACACGGCGGCAACACCGGCGGCAGAAGCCCCCGCAGCGGATGCGGCGCTGAGCGGCACCGTGGCCACGGACGGCTCGACCTCTATGGAGAAGGTCATCGGCGCGCTGGGCGAATCCTTCATGGAAGCAAACAAGGACGTGACCTTCACCTACAACCCCACCGGCTCAGGCTCCGGCATCACGGCAGTGAGCGAAGGCCGCTGCGACATCGGCCTTTCCAGCCGCGCGCTGAAGGATGAGGAAAAGGCCGGCGGCCTGAAGGAGACCGTGCTGGCTCTCGACGGCATTGCGATCATCGTCAACCCCGCAAACCCCGTGAACGACCTCGACCTTGACACCATCGCCAAGATATACACCGGCGAGATCACCAACTGGAAGGACGTCGGCGGCAATGACGCGGAGATAGTGCTCATCGGCCGCGAGGCCGGAAGCGGCACGAGAGACGGCTTCGAGTCCATCACCGGGACGAAGGATGCGTGCCAGTACCGTCAGGAGCTGACGAGCACAGGCGACGTGATCACCACTGTGGCGACCAACCCCGACGCCATCGGCTACGCCTCTCTGGCGGCGCTTAATGACAGCGTGAAGGCGCTGACCGTGGGCGGCGTGCAGGCGACCGAGGACAGCGTGAAGAACGGCAGCTACGTCGTGCAGCGTCCCTTCGTGCTCGTGACGAAGGACGGCACGGAGCTCTCCCCCGCCGCGCAGGCTTTCTTCGACTACGCCACCTCCGCGGAGGCCGCCCCGATAATCGCGGCAGCCGGTGCGGTCGCGGTGAACGGATGACCGGACAAAATATAACGCAGGGTAAGGCGGTGCAGCATCGCCTTACCCTTGCGTGCGGAAAAGGTGAAGCTGATGAAAAACAAAGCCCGGCTTTTTGAAAGCATAATACACGGCATATTCCTCGTACTCGGCCTTATGACGGTGGGCTGCGTGCTGCTGATAACGGT
>ENA-OUQF01001020-OUQF01001020.1-human-gut-metagenome-genome-assembly--contig:-NODE-1020-length-18523-cov-5.353855_pt1 | contig 18523 bp, 5 predicted proteins | sample MGYA00237947_ERZ548826 | MGnify/ENA primary metagenome ERZ548826 (study PRJEB26490, sample SAMN05194701) | human gut metagenome | biome: terrestrial biome; feature: human-associated habitat; material... | reverse complement strand
TGCGGCAAGGGAGGTCAAAAAGTCGGTCAAATTGTTCGTCTTTGCCATGTTAACCCTCCTTATACCGCCGTGTTCAGCGCTGTCGTGATCGCCGACGTCACGGTGTCGTCGACGTATTTTTTGGTCGCGGCGGACGTATCCTCGGTCGGGGTCATAAGACCGTTTAAAAAGACCGTCTCGGGGTCGCCGCCGATGTACAGCTTTCCTCCCCGCGCCGTCGTCAAGTAGAATTTTCCCTTCGCGGTCGACACTTCGCACGAATGTGTGTCCATGATGAGCTGTGGGACGAATTTCGATTCGGCGGTTTCGGCGGTCAAAAATTCGCTGTCATCGGAAAGGTCGGAGATTTTCGTCGGGATCGACGGACGGTCACTGAGAGCGGAATAACTTCCCGTCCGCGCAACCTCGGAAAGCACCGCGACGGCTTTTGCAAGCGCCTTTCCCGAAACGGGAAGGGGAGAGTTGTCGTCGGGTGAGGCGAGAACGTCGTTTTGCGACAAAAGCGCCTTTTCGGAAATTTCACTGTCCACGAGCGTGGGAACCGATTCGGCGGCGTCCTCGACTTTTTTAACAAGCTGAGAATAAAGATCGGGCGTGGGCGGTACGGGGGTGGTTCCGGTCGAGACAAAGCCCGAGCAAAGCACGCGCACCGTGACCGATTCGGTTGTGATCCGAAGCGTTCCGCCGGAACGCACGCCGAAAACCGAAACGGAAGCCTCGCCCGCACGGATTTCGTTCGGCATGCGGCAGCAGTTGCCCGAAAGAACCACATTATACGTAATGCCGTTTTGTGTAAACTGAGCGGTCTTGGAAAGCCCGGTCCAAGCGCTGTCGAAAACAAAACGGCATTCGATATAGTCGATACTGTCGCTGACGACGGCGTCCCGAACACAGGCAAGCGTTTGACCTTGAACTGTAAAGTAGAGCATAATGTTCCTTTCTGTTCTTTTTGTTTTTTGTGTTCCGCGGATTTTCCGCCGCGTAACGGAAAAGAGCCGCGTGAGATGCCGACCGCGTATCAAACATTTGTTCGTAGCGATAGTATACCACATTTTCGTCGATTTGTCAAGAACAAATGTTCTCAAAACATCAAAAAATTCGGCGGACATCTGTCCGCCGAATTCGCCGTTCTGATTTTGTCTTTTTGTCTGACCCGAAAGAAAAATTCCGAAAGGAAATTTACGAAACGCGGGAATCCTCCTCGTCGTTCTTTATTTCACTTTTCTTTTCGGTCTTCTTTTCGGTCTTCTTTTCGTCGTCCTCTTCTTCGGAATCCTTCTGCTCGGGCAGAAGCGTTACCGTTGCGCCCTCGATTCGGTGATCGCGGATCTCGGTAACAACGACATGCAGTCGGTCAATGTCGATCTCAAAGGTCGTTCCGTCATCGGGAACAACGCCGTAGGAGCTGAAAACAAAGCCGCCGAAGGTGTCATAGTCGTCCACGGGAAGCGAAATGTCGAGCTGCTCCGCAACCTCTTCAAGAGGAGCACAGCCGAGGATCTTCCACTGATTTTCCCCGACCTTTTCGATTTCGGGGCGCTGTTCCTCGGGCGTGGGCTCGGTCTCAAGATCGCCGACCAGCTGTTCGAGAAGATCGTTCATGGTGACGATGCCCGCCGTTCCGCCGTATTCATCCAGCACCACGGCAAAGTGGTTGCGGGTCTGTTTCATCTGCTTCAGCAAAAGATCGGCGTGAATGCTCTCGGGAATGAAATAGGCAGGCTTAACCGCCTTTTCCATAACGCTTTCCTTTGTGCGGTTTTCCATGCGGAAATAATCCTTCGTGCTGAGAACACCGATGACCTTGTCGACCGACTCGTCGCAAACGGGGTAGAGGGAGTGACGGGTGTCATGAATCACCTTGTCCCATTCGTCGATGGTCTCTTCGGCATACAAAACGTCAAGATTGGTTCTGTGCGTGCAGAATTCGCCGACCTCCAGATCGTCGAATTCGAAGACATTTTGAATAATGTCTTTTTCCTCAACGTCGATAACGCCGCTTTCGCTTCCGCTGTCGACCATCATGCGGATTTCCTCTTCGCTGACTTCGTCCTCCTTCGCATTCGGGTCAATGCCCAAAAGACGAAGCACCGCGTTGGTCGACTTGGTGAGAATAAAGACGATCGGAGCAAAGAGCTTGGAAATGAAAAAGACGAGCGACGCCATGCCCAAAGCCAGCTGTTCAGTTTTTTTCATGGCAAGACGCTTCGGAACAAGCTCGCCGAAAATGAGGGTGATGTACGAAAGGATCAGCGTAATCAGCACAACGGCGATCGTGTTGAGCGTTTTTTCCCACGCCTCGGGTGCGCCGACGTTTATCAATCCCCGCACTATGTATTCGGAAAAGTTATTGGCGGCAAAAGCCGAGCCGAGAAAGCCCGAAAGGGTGATTGCCACCTGAATGGTTGCCAAGAATTTTGCCGGTTCTGCCGTCAATTTGGATAAGCGCTTTGCGCGTCGGTCGCCCTGCTCGGCAAGTACGGAGAGCTTTGTGCCGTTCATGGAGATCACGGCGATCTCGGCACAGGCAAAAACGGCGTTCAATGCGATCAGGATCAATTGAAACAGAATCGGCCATACTAATCGGTCTGCCAAAATAATATCCTCCCGGAAATAATCCAAAGTTTTTATAATGTTATGTGTATTCGTTTTTTCTGTTTTTATGTGTTTTGGGAAAGCGCCGTCAGCTCAAAAGCCGAACAAAGCGCAAAAAAGCATACCCGCGCCCAAAATGCCGCAAGCATGCCAACCGATTTATGAAATTCACAGGGTCGGGAACGGGTTGATGCCCGTTACAACTGCCACCGTCCATCGTAAAGTACTGTTTTTCTCCTTCCTCGTCGTGATATTAGTGATATGATACCATATTTCCAAGCGTTTGTCAAGAATTTTTATGAAAAACAGATGTTTTTTCTTTTTTCGGGGCATACTGTATGGAAGAAAACGCCTGCGGCAAGTGACAGCGCCGCAAATTCATGCGTAAGGAGTGCCTTTTCCGTGACGATTCCGATTCTTTTGCTTGCCGCCGTCCTTTTGACGCTGATCGCGTCGTATTTTACTTTCCGTTACACCTTTTATGCCGATCGGCGCAAGATGGACGACCCGTATGTTATGCTGAACACAAGCCCTTCGGTCAAGATCGACGCGGAGCGGGTGCGGTCGCTGGTGCGCGAGATCATGACGACGCCGCACGAGGACGTCGAGATCCGCTCGTTTGACGGGCTGACCCTGCGGGGACGCTATTATCCGGGAAAAAAGGGTGCGCCGCTGGCGATACTGATGCACGGCTACCGCAGTCTCGGCGCGCGGGATTTCTGCGGAACGTTCCGCATTTTTCCCGAGATGGGGTATTCGATTCTGATGCCCGACGAGCGGGCGCACGGAGCGAGCGAGGGACACGTCATCAGCTTCGGAATCCTCGAGCGGCACGACTGCCTTTCGTGGGCAAATTATGCGCACGAGCGCTTCGGAGACGATACCGATATTGTGCTGATGGGGCTTTCGATGGGCGCGGCGACGGTTCTGATGGCGTCCTCTTTGCCGCTTCCCGAAAATGTCCGCTGTATCATCGCCGACAGTGCATATACCTCTCCGCGCGATATCATTGCCAAGGTCGCGCGGGATAAGAGTCTTCCGGCACGGCTTCTCATGCCGTTTGTACGCATCGGCGCGTATATGTTCGGTCATTTTTCGCTCGATGACGCAGCGGCGGAGCGCGAGATCGAAAAAAACAACCGTCCCGTCTTTTTGCTGCACGGCGAGGGCGATTTCTTTGTTCCGAGCTTTATGAGCCGACGCCTTTTCCGAGCCGCAAAATCGGAAAAACAACTCCTGATTCTGCCCAACAACGGGCATTGCGCAAGCTATATTTTCAATACGGAGCGGTATATCAACGCGATTGAGGCGTTCTGCAGACGGTTTGCTGAGGGAAAAAAATACGAAAATTGAGCGGATAACGAGAGCGTTTTCGAAGGCAAAGCAAAACCCGCGCCACACGGCGCGGGTCTAAGCGGATATGGCGGGAAGAAGAGTCCCGAGCGAAAGCGGCAGTTCGAGACGGAGTACACACTTTCGCAGGATCGGACGCGGATCGGGCTCATTTCGATTCAAAAAATCGTATACGCCAAGGTCTGTACCGTCCGTGCTTTTCGGAAGAAAAAGAGGGGAGCGGGCGCTTTCGGCAAAAAATCCGTCGGGAAAAGCCTCTTCGGGAAAAACTGCGGGAATGTATCCGTGTCCGCTTGCCGCGTCAAAGCCGCTCTCGCCGATATCCTGCGCCGAACGCAGAAGAAGCGCGCGAAGCTCGTCCGACGAAAGAGAAGGGTTCTCCTGCCAAAGTCTTGCGCAAAGACCGCTTATATACGCGCAGGCATAAGAAGTCCCGACGCGCAAAAGGCGGCTTTCGGAATTTTTGTTTCCCACCGTAAAAAAGCGGCTGTCGGTCACGATATCCACGCCGTGCCGCTGGGAAAACGAAGCGACAGCGCCGTTTTCGGCACAGCCCACGCCGAGAACCGAATCGTATGCGGCGGGATAGTATTTTTTCTCGGGATTGTTTTCGTTGTCGTTCCCGACGGCGGCAACGATCAGCACGCCTTTTTCCGCCGCGTATTCGACCGCCTCCCGAAGATCGGGATCGTCCTCGGGAAAGCCGAGACTTACGTTGAGAATGCGGCAGGAGTATTTATCGACCGCCGCGCGGATCGCCTTTGCCGCCTCCGCGACGCTTACGCGCTTTGCAACGCCCGACGGATAGCGATCATAGCACACGAGCGGTACGGCGACGGCGTCGGGACAGATCCCCTTGATCGAGCCGTCCGCCGAACCGAGCACGATGCCCGCCGTTTCGGTGCCGTGACCGGTGCGGTCAACCGTATCGTTTTCTTCAAACACAAAATTTTCGCCGCTTTCCGTCTGCGCGGCGCGCAGGTGCTTTGTCGAGATGCCGCTGTCCAAGAATCCGACTTTAATGCGTTCGGATTCTTGTTCATCGGCGGCGCAAACGGCGGGAGAAAGGACAATTGCGGCAAGAAACAAAATCAGAACGGCAAAATAAATCCGAGAAATGCGCATATCCTTTCTCCTTTCGCGGTAATTTTCTGCGTTTTTTGTTTTGCGGGACGGCTTTCGCCGTCCCGCCTTTGTTTTTACTTTTTACCGAGGATATTTCCGATCATGCGGCGGAATACCGTAGCGTTTTGCGCGCGGGTCGCATGCTCCTTCGGAGCGAAGCGCCCGTCGGGAAGACCGGTCACAAGTCCCGTCTTTGCACCGAAGCGCACCGCCTCGAGCGCCCAGTCGGAGATCGCGTCTTCGTCGGTAAAGACTGCCGTATTATCGCCCGAAAGTGTGTAACCGCAGAGGGTGAGATAACGGTTCAGAAGAACGCACATCTGCTCACGCGTCACGGGATTCTGCGGGCCGAACAGCTCCTCGCTGTAGCCCTCGACCACGCCGCTTTGCTTTGCCCACGAAACGGCATCGGCATACCATGCGTCGTTCGATACATCGGCAAAACCGCTCTTTGCCGTAACGGCGGGAGAGGCGGACAGGCGGTAAAGAATCGTTATGAACATCGCACGGGTCATGGTGCCGTCGGGACAGAATTCGTTTTCCGAAACGCCGCGGAACAGATCACGCAGCGCGCAGAACTCGGCAAAATCGCGTCCCCAGTGGTTTACGGTATCGTCAAAGTACGCCGTGTTTCCGCGGAAATAATACGTCGTGTCGATGGGAGCGATAAAGGTGACATAACCGTCGATAACATCGCTTATCGGAACAAAGACGCGGTTTTCGCCGACATAGTACCACGGCAGATAATCCTTTTCCGAAAGACCCGTCGGAAGCTTTACGCGGACGGTCTCGCCCGCCGACGCTTTTACGCCGCCGCTTGTCGAAGGCTTTGTCGTATCGCCTCCGCCGATCGGATAGGAGGCACCGCCGCCGCCCGTCGGAATGGCTTTAAAGGAGGCTTTGGCGCTTACGTTTCCGCTGTCGGGCATGCTAAAGGTAACGGTTTCCGAGGAAAGATCCGATACTGTTGCGCCCGAGATCGTCCAGCCGACGAATTCATAGCCCTTTTGCGCTTTTGCGGTAAGGGTAACGGTGTCGCCGGGACGATAGGTTCCGCCGCCCTCGGCACTTCCGCCGAGCGTGGTCGAAACAAGCACCAGCCCCTCGGGCATAGTCTCCTCCGCGCCGAAGACCAGCGTGTCGGTGCGGAAAGCGTTGTCGGTCACGGCAAAGCGCCCGGTCACGATACCCTGCGCGTATTTTTCGGCGGTCAGGATTCCGTTTTCCAAAGAGGCGTTTCCGTTCACCGCGATCAGCTCAAAGCTTACGTTGTCGGAGTCGATGAGGAAGGCGTTTCCTTCCCCGTCCAAGCCGACAAGGCTGAGAGATGCGCGGAGTCCCTCGCTCGGAACGGCGAGATTGCCGCCGCCGACAAGCGTATCGTCCGCCAGAATCTTAACGGAGGTAAGATCTTTCACACCGCCGTGCGTCAGCATTATTTCCTGTGCTTCGGTGTTTCCGACGTCGTCGCCCGCCGCGATGAAGAGCTTGCGGGAAAGTGCGCTTTGCGGGTCGGGTAGGGTAAGATCAAGCGTGAAAAGTCCCGTATCGCCGTCATACGAGCCGATATTCTTTATCGGAGTGTCGGCAAAGATCACGGCGCCGTCCGACGTTACCGTAAAGCGTGCGTCGGGGTCGGTGATACCCGTAAGCGTGACCTTTCCGTCTTTTCCGAAAAAGCTTCCGTTTACGGGGGAGGAGATCAGCAATTTCGGCGGGAGTGTGTCGACCGTAAAGGTGTAAACGTGGCGGAAGCGGTCGCCCTCTTCGTCGCGTCCCTCGATCGTCAGCGTGTGTTCGCCGTCCGAAACGGACTTAAAGGGAACAGACAGCGAATCGGTGAGGGAGAAGGCGACATCGTCGCCGCTGTCGAGACGGTAGATGCCCGACGATTTTTCACTGATGGCGGCGGTAAAGGTAAGATCGCTTGTGGCATAAACCGTCTTTTCGATCGTGACGGGCGCTCCGCCCGGGGTATTCTGCGTTTCGGTGCGCATGTGCGCCGTCGCGTTTGCCGTGATCTTCACGGTCGGGGTCGTCATGGCGGGAAGCGTTAGGACGGAAGTGCGCACTTCCTTGCCGAATACGGCGGCGTTTTCGCCTGCGATGTGATACGGCGTCACGCCGAGAATATAGCGTTTTCCGGGAACAAGACCGACCGTGAGCGAATTTCCTTCGGGATCGACGCTCGTATACGTTCCGCCGGCGGAGAGTACCGTTGCGCCGCTTTCGGCTTTATCCGAGCGAATGCCCGAAAAATCGGTCTCGGTTCCGTCCTCCTCGTATACCGTAACAAGATATCCGTCGGTATTCGGGTCGTCGGTCGCGGCGACCGTGACGGAAAATTCAAGATTGCCGTCGGGGCCCGCTTTTTCAAGGACCGCCGCGGCGGGGGTCATGGGATTTACATAGGAAAGTGTGTCCGCGCTGTGGCAGATCCCGTTCACCTCGTCGGTTTTGGCATAAACACAGCGGACAAAATACTTGCCGTCGGGAATGTTTTCGGGAAGCGCCGCGGTGAGCGTTTTCTTGTCGAGGTTTTCTTCCGTTACGATGATCGGATAACCGGGAGTGCCGTTTTCGACGTCGGTGCTTTCACAGAGATAGAAGCTTAACGAATCCAGGTCGGAAAGCTTTTCGCCGTCCCACGAAAGCGTGATGTTTCCGCCCGAAATACTGCCCGAAACCGAAGTCAGCTCGGGAGGAAGATCGACGTTGTAAAGATACAGCTGTGCGCCGTCGCACGTTGCAATGTGCCAATCCTTATCGTAGACGGCGTTTTCGGTCGCGGTGAAAGCGAAGGTCGCCTTGCCGCTTTCTTCGTCAAAGGTCACGTTCGCGTTGGCGCTCGAGAGATTTTCGCCGTTGTAAAGAACGATTCCGTAATCGTTTGCGCCCGCGCTCGCACCGACCGTAAAGCTTTGCGCCTTGGCTTTCGCATCTTCAAGGTCCGCAGCGGGATAAGTGATCTGCAAGAGAGCGGAGTTGCCGCTGTTAAACGGACCGAAGTTTACGATATGCGTATTTTTCGCTTCGTTGGAGCGGACGCGCGCGCCGCCCGCCATCAGAACCAATCCGTCGCTCGGCATATTCGTTGCGCAAAGGGCGGTGTTGGTGCCGAAGCGCGCGTAAAGCGTGCGGTCGCCTTCGCTGTCGTAATAAACGGGAATGTCTTCATAGCCCAAAAGCTCGGGATAGGTCGGCTGTGTCTTGCCGCCGCTTCCGAAGTCGACGCTGCCCTCGCCCCAGTAATAGGTGATGCCGAGCTTGATGAACAGCACCTCCAGCGCGCCCCAGATCTTTTCGGTGCTGATACCGAGGTCAACGCCGGCAAGGACCATGCCGCCGACGATCGGGACCGAACCGGGGACTCTTACCTGCGCCCGCGCAAACATCTCAAAGAAGACGTCCTTGTAATCGGGGCTTAACAGAACGATATAACCGCCGCCGTAGATCAGTCCTTCAAAGAGGTTGACGACGATGTTGGCGCGGAGGTCGATGCCCGGATACCATTCGAGCGAAAGCCCCATCTTATCGATGACGGTCAGCGCCTTGATACCCAAGATTGAAAGCTTTTCGGCTTTTATGCTGATGCCGGTAAGTCCCACCGCAAGGGTCGCTTTTTCGCATTCCATGACCTGAACAACATTGAACGCGGCGGAAAGAACAAGCTTCAGCGGCGGAACCGCCTGCGACAGGAAGATCGTATCGTAAAGATTTTCAATGCCGCCGCCCGCACCGGTCAGCCACACGATGCCGCATCCGTCGAGGTTGATGCCGGGGCGGAAGCCGCTTACAAAGAAGTAGATCTGATCGGGGACGGGAATGTCGTTATGGCTCTTAAAAGAAAGCTTGACTTCCAGCGCGAATTTTGCAAGCTCGACCTTGCCTTCCACGCCGAATGCCCAGTTGTTGATGGTGTTGACTTCGATCTCACCCTCGATGGTCGGAAGAGCGCTGACAAAGTTTTTCAGACCGACTTTTACCTTGAAGTGTACACCGACAAAGCCCTCGCCGCAGCCGAACAGAACGTCCGGAACCATGACCGAGGCGTTGACGGCTTTCTTTCCGTCGTTTTCCTCGGAGTGCTCGTCGATCTTCGACCAGTCGAGCATGCGCTCTATGCGTCCCTGATTGTACGCATACTGATAAAGGCTTGTATCCTCGCGGTAGAATGCCCACAGATCCTTCATTTTTGACCAGTAGGTGTCCTTTTGCGTGCCGGGTTCTTCGTCTTTTCCGGCGGCACCGGTAAAGCTTAAGTCAAGCGACGCGGAGAACGAGACAACGCCGCACTGTTTTGTTTCGGTAAATTTCTTTGTTTCGCCGTCGACCACCGTCGTATGCTCGACTTCGACCTTCATCGTACCGAGCGTTCCGTACGCCAGCTTAAAGATCATGCCCGCAAGGGTCTGCCCGATTCCCGCGGCGGAATTCCACACAAGGGTGACAGTCTCGTCGGTGAAGTTGTCGGGGTCGATGCGCGCGCCGTTTTCGTCATACGGAACCAGCGAATAAGATTTTCCCTGCTCGAGCTTCGTGAAGATCGACTTGCCCTTATAGATGGGCGAGCGCTCGACCGAGGTGTACAGCTCGCCGTCGAATTCCACGCAGATCGGCGATTTTACAAAGCCGGGGTAGTTATCGTAATCCTCGTAATAGACCGCGACCGAACCGCCCTCAAAGTCGATACAGTCGTTGATGACGACGGGATTGTCGACCGAGTAGGTGCGCGTTTCTTCGTTAAAGGTCTTTTTGCTTGCGGCGGTGTAATAGGTACCGAGTTTGTTGCCGTTTTTCTGTGTAACGGCTTTGGTGCGCGAGAATTCGCCGCGCAGGGTGATGAGAATTTCGACGTATTTTGAGGTGTCTTTCCTGTAGTCTTCAAAATCGCTTTCGGTCTTGAAGGTCAGAATCTCATAGCTTGCTTTCGTCGTCTCGACGACAGCCAGAATGCCGTAGCTGTCGTTTTTGTACTTGATATCATTTGAGATGACAAAGGTCAAAAGAGGAGAGGATTGCCGTTTTCCCTCCTCGGGGACGATTCCGGCGCTCACGGCGGCGTCGGTCCATTCGAGGTACAGCTTGTAGGTCTTTTCGGCAAGCTTCGTTTCGTCGTCCAGCACAACGTCCATTACACCGTCGTTTACCGTGATCGCCTCGTGCGGGATCCTTGTGCGGGTCTTTTCATTGTCGGTGTAAGCGAAAAGATTCCAGTTTGCCCGATTGTCGAGCATGGCGGGATTGGTCACCGTTACAAACAGATGACGTGTGCCCTCATTGTAAAGGATGCGGGGGCTCATCGATGTAAAGCTTACCTTGGGAATGTCGCCGTCGTTTCCGGGAAGAAGAATATACGCCGTGCGCTCGCCGAGCTTGTAGCTTTCGGATACGGCACCGCCGGTTTTGGAGGTGTCGTAAACACCGATCGTAATGCGCTCGTAAGCGGCATCGGTTACGGGATTTGCTTCGAAATAAAGCGTTTTCGAAAGAGTATCCCCGATTTTCATGTCGCTGTAGTTTACGCAGAAGGGTTCGGTGTCGGCAAAATCAAAGCCCGGGACCGCCGCACCCTCGTCCGAGAGGGCGCGGAGATTGGAGGTCGTTGTGACCGCAAGGGCGATGTTTTTGTAATCGCTTGCCGTTTCGGAAACATAGTTCGTGAAGTTCACCGCGACCGAAAAATCGGCGCTGCCTTTCGAAATAAGAGGAACAAAATCGTCGCGTGTGCCGTTCAGTTCCAAACGGACGGGAACGGTAAGATCGATCGCCATTGCCGTCGAGGAGGGGAGGGCGCTGTGCGAATAAAGACCGTAATAGGTTGAAAAAGCGCGCGTTTCGTTCGAAGGAACCGTTCCGAGATCGAAATACAAAGCATAGGCGCTGTCGGCGGTCAGATATTCGTTTCGCGTGCCGGTGAAATCCAGCGTTGACAGAGGCGAAAAGTCAAAAAGCGTCGACGCGAGGTGATTCCAGTGGCCGAACGCCGCCTTGTACGGAAGCACGGTGTTGACCGAATATGCCGTTATCTGCGGGTCGCTTTCGTTATCGACCGCGTAGAAATTTTGCGGCAGCGTGTAGGTCTCGCTCTGTTCCAAAACCGTTTCGGTTTTGACCGTCAGAAGATTCGAGCGCTCGTCGGGAATACGGTAATAACCGTAATCGCGGCTTCCGAGATAAGTGTCGTACAAAAGACGCGCCTTAACGCTCACGGGTGCGCCCGTGTTGAGCACCGCAAGCGATACCGAAACAAAGCCGTGTTCGTTCGACGCTTCGGTGGCAAGACTTATCGTCTCGTAAAACGTAAGATCGCCGAGACTCCAGGTCGCGACAACATTACCGCCCTCGATGGGCTGCGATACGGAAACGCCGCTCGAGCCGTCGTATTTTCCGCCGAAGAGATAATCTTTTGCTTCCTCGCCTTCGCCGATGCGAAGCGAGAGGAAAGAGGTGTCGTATTGTCCGTTGTGATAAAGAAGCGTTTTGTTGTTGTCGGATTTTTTGAGCTTGTCGCCCTCAACCGTCGAAACGGCAAAACCGCCGTTTTTCTTGGAGACCGAAACACGGATATAGCCGTTGTCCAGCGTGTAGGCGGGAACGGCATCCTCCGCGACCGCCGTAAGAACGGTCGCGGGCAAGAGTCCGATCAGCAAAGAGAGACATAAAAGCGCGGATAAAATGCGTTTTTTCATTGTGTTTCCCCCTTCCCCTTACTTTTCAAGATACAGTGTTATACGAACGGTACGCTTGCTTTGCGTCGTGACAAGAACCGTGTAGAAGCCGCTCTCGGTGACGGTAAAGCTTCCGTCGGGTTCGACGGCGACTTTTCCGCCCGAAAGCCTTTTCATCTGACCGAGCGAGAAAATTCCTTTGCGGATCTTCACCGTGTGCGGTTCGTATTCGCCGGGGAGAATGTTCTGGAGATTCTGAACGGCAAGGGTGTTTTCGCCTTTTCGGATGACGGCGGTGCCCTCGGGCAGGATCAGCTTTCCGTTGACGTATACGCAAAGGGTGTTTTTGCCGACCACGTTTACGAAGCGGGTCGTTTCGAGTACGTTGCCCGCCGCGTCGGTCGCGGTGTAAAGAACTTCATAGCTGCCCGCCGCGTTAAGATCGACGCTCGTTTCGTCAAAGCGTACGATCGGATAACCGTCGGCGACGACGTTATCCCATGCGGTGTATCCCTTTTCGAGAAGGGCGGTAAGCTCGGACGCGTCCGCGCCTTCGGCAAGGTAGACGAAGTTTGTGTCAAAACGGAGCGAGGGGAGTCCGCGGTCGATACAGTGGATCGTTACGGTGCATTCGCTCTCGTTGCCCGCTTTGTCGACGGCTCTCAGAATAAACGTGCCGTTTTCGGTAAAGGAGAGTTCTTTTTCGACCTCCTTTGTCAGCGCGTAGGTGTTTTCGCCGACCGTAAGGGTGCAGTCCTCGTCCGCCGTGACGTAAAGCGAAACGGGATCGCTTGTCGGGCGCAGAAGGTTTGGGTTGTCTTCGGGATAACGAAGCGTAAGGGTGGGTGCGTCGCGGTCGATACCCGTAACGGATACCTCGTGACGGGTGATATTGCCCGCCTTGTCGGAGAAGAGAACCGTAAAGCTTCCGTCCCTTGTGACGGTGAGGGAAAGCGGATTCTCACTGTCGTAATACGTAGGTTCGCCGCTTGCCGAAAGCTTTCCGTAATTCTGCGAATAGGCAGGCTCATTCGGGGTGAGCGTGAGCGTGTACCCGAAGGGTGCGTTCGAGCCGCTCTTGAGAAGAGGCGTTCTGGTTTCGGAAACGGTCGGCGCTTCGCGGTCGATGCGGTCGTTGATGGCGGGAAGCGTGATCGAAGACTCCCGTCCGTTCGGACCGACCGCCGCAAACGTGATGGCGTGTGCGTAATTCTTTTCGTAGTTAATCGTAATGCGCTCGGGGCTGTAACGCGCCGTAATGCCCGTGTCGTCGCCGAGCGGAACGGTCGTTCCGTCCTCGCTTAAGAAGGTCGGATAGAAGCCGTCGGATTCGAGATAGACCGCCGAAAGCGGAACATCGGAGCTTACGTGCGCCGTGATCGTGCCTCCGGTCGTTCCCTGCGTCGGATGTGCGTCGTCGTAACAAAGAACGCCGTCCTTCTCGTAGGTGTACGAGGGAGACCAGCGGATCGACAGCGTGGGACTCGAGGTGTCGATCCCGCTGACGGTAAGGGTCGCGTTTCCGTAGTTTCCGACCTCATCGCAGAAGGTAAAGGCGACCGAACCGTTGTCGGCAAAGGAGAGCTTATACCATTCCTTTCCGTCGTCGCGAAGTTCTTTCGTGACATTCTGCGGGTCGGTCAAGGTGACGGCGTGCCCCGCGCCCGAAATTTCGTTTCCGTTTTCGTCGACGTCATACGGACGGATATAGCCGTCCTTCGAGTAAAGACCGGTCGATACGACCTCGGTCTGTGCGGCGGGGCTGATCGTGTCGATCGCGCCGAGCATGGCAGCGTTTACCGCAAAGGCGGAGCGGTTGCCCGCCGCGTCCTCGACGGTGACGGTGAAATCGCACGGCTTTGCGATCGTGATGATGTTGCCCGTAAGCGACGCGCCGTCGGTTTCGGAAAGGAAAATTGTGTAGGTCGATTCATCGCGGATATCCAGCCTCAGAAGGAATCCCTGTGCCGCGCCGACGCGGATGAAACGATCGAGAATGACCGATTCTTCCTCATCGGCAAGGAAGGATTCGGCGCTCGAATACGAGCCGAAGCGTTTTGCATAAATGCCTGCCGTTACGATCGGCGCGCCGGTGTCGACCCACGGTGCGGGGGAATCGGTAAGATTCAGCCCTGCGGGAAGGGAGGCGGTCACGCTTCCTTCGTTTCCGAAGTCGTCGGCATAGGTGAAGGTGTGCGTTCTCTCCGAGCCCTTGCGGAAGGTAAATTCGGTTCCGCTGTTTCCGGTCGGAGTGACAAAACGGTCGGTGTAATAACGAACCGTAACAGCGCCGTCGCTGTCCAGAGTTCCGTTTTCGCCGTAGCGAGCGATGTAGTCGGAAAGCTCGCCGACGGTAAATTCTCTGCCGAGCGATTCAAGGTAATAAAGGGGCGTTGCCGCGGGGGCTTCGTGTGCGATGTTGGTGATGTAAACACGGGTGCTCACGCCCTGCCACGGCCCCTGATAATTTCCGCTGTACTGCTTATCGTAGCGCACAACGGCTATCTCCGTGTTTGTGAAAAATTCGGTGCTGCGCTTTTCGGTCGAAAGTCCCGGCAGTCCGCCGATCGGCGCCACTGTCGTGTAGATGTTTCCGTCCCCGCGCTTCCAAACGATCAATTGACCGCCGTCGTGCGAAGCGGCATTTACGATTACACTGTCGTTTGTCTGTGCTGTCGTCGAGAAGGAAAGATCGATACTGTAATCGATTCCGTTTACGATAAAGGTATCGGTAAGCTCGACCTCCGCGGTGCGGACCGTGCCGAACAGATCGCGGTATTCGATGGTATGCGTGCCGTTGCCCGCAATCGGGAAGGCATTCACCCATTCTTTCGAAAGATACGTTCCGCTCGGTGCGTCCTTTTCCTGCCAAGCCCACGAGGAAACGGGGCGGACGGGCTGAGAAAAGCGTGCGGTGAGCACATTTCTGCCGTAGGTAAAGGATACGGAGGGAAGCTTGCCCGAAACGGTGCCCGACGCCGTGTCTTCCGCCGAAAGTCCGAGTCGGTCGGTCGCCGAGACCGTAACCGACAAAGGCATTGCGGTGTTTGAGCCGTCGTTTGCACACACGGCGTTCACCGTGACCGAAAGGGTGTCGTATTGATAAAAGATGTTGTGCGAAAGCTCGCCTTCGCCGCGCACCGCCGTGATTTCATAAATGCCGGTCGGGCTTTCGGCGTCCGCCTTCCAGGTGTAAGAGCCGTCATAGCCGTAAACGGGTGTGAAGGTGAAGGAGTCGGTGCCGAGCAGAGAAGCGTAGGCTTCGTCAAACGTAAGGGTGATTTCGGGCGGCGTGTTTTTCAGATCGTAGCGGTCGTCGCGCAGGGTGAAGGAGATCGAATACGTTCCGTCGCCGCTGTCGGCGATCCTTACGCCGTCCTCGTCAAACCACGGCGCGTTTGCCCGAACGAAATTGTTCGAAGCGGTCGTGACGCTGCCGTATTTTGTTATGCCGACGACCGAGTAATTCGCGCCGTCCTCCGCAAGCGCACAGCGCCATGTTCCGTCGGGATACGGCTCCATATCCACCGTTTTCTGCGGGTAGAGGTTTGCGTCGGACGAGGTCTTGCCCGCCGTGAAGATATAGGCGTAAAATTTTGCGCCCGCAAGATCGAGTCCCTCGTCGGGAGTAAAGACCAACTGTCCGCCGTTTTCGGCTGCGGTCTGTGCTTCGCCCGAAAGGAAGCTGTCGTCGGGAAGAATGGAGTAGGTCTTGATCGCGCTGCGCTTTCCGTTGGCATATACCTTTTGCACGGAGACGGTATTGACCTTACCCGCGTAGAGGTAAAGGTAGTCGGAATTGGCTGCCTCGGAGGCGTCGTTTATGACCGCAATGCGTTTAATGTAGCGCGTCTCTTTGAGCGAAATGTCCGAAAAGTCCTCGGACGAAGAGCTGATCTGCAGGGCGTTCGAGGAAAGGGAGGCGTCGGTGTTCCGAATCTCCAGGGCGAACTGTCCGATGTAGTTCTTCTGATAGGTGCTCGTAAGCGCCGTTGCCTTTTCGCCCTCGGTTTTGAAGGAAAGCGTGTGCGTGCTCGAGTGATTGCCCGAGAAGTTGCGGTAGATCGGAAGATGATAAACTCCGTTTTCTGCGGTGATCTCGCGGGTATCGTATCCGTAAAGATTAAGGCCGTCGTAGAGGTTCAAGTAGTGTTCGTCGGGTGTGAAGGTCAGCGACGAGAGGTAAAAATCGTCGCTCGGCTCGGTCGTGTCCACCGTGATCTCGGGGAAGAGGCCGCCGTTTTCGTCTTTCAGCCACGCCGTGTAATTGGTTCCGGCACGGGCGGCAAGGAACAGGGTCGCTTGATAGATGCCCGAAGCAAAATCAAGATTCGGAACGGTCACGATTTGCGTCGAGCGCGTCGGATCATCGGCGTCGGGCACGATCGGTTCGAGGGGAACTTCATACGAAACAAAGGGCGTTACCGCCTTGTTTTCGAACTTTATGTAGCTGCGCGTATAGTCGAGCACTCCGAAATTCCAGCCGTATTCGTCGTTCGGAATCGTGACGATGAATTTCTGATCCTTAAGAGTCGAGAGCTGGAAGGCGCTGCTTTTCGGATAAAAATAGGGGTTTGTGTGCGATACCGAAAGGGCCGCGCCGTTTTCGGGAACAAAGCTCGGAGCGTACGGCGTGAGCGAATACCCGCACACTTTAAGGGTAAAGCGCGCTTCGGAGATCGCCTGCGTGTCGTTTCCGGCGGTCATGACCGAGCGCTGAGTCTCATTGGAGACGCCCGCGGCGTTCGGGAAACGGGTAAAGGCGCCGCGCTTGCCGGCAAGCACCGTGACGTTCAGATTGCCCGTGAAGCTCTTGCTCGAGAGGGAATACCAGAAATCGTGCAGGCTTGCGGGAACCGAGGTACTCGTTACGCCGGCGGGACGGGAGTTTGTGCTGTCCCAGAAGCGGTATTCCTCGTCGCCGTCGAAAACATATCGAATCGAGCCGTCTTCGGTCACCGTCCGTTCAAAGCTTACAAGATACCATGCGTTGCCGTTGATCGTGGTCGTGCGCGAAAAGAGGTTTTCGTCGGAGGAAAGTCCGTCCGCCGTCGTTGCGGCAAAGGCGGCGTAGCGGTCGGTCTTGCCGACGGCGCTTTCGGGAAGCTCGACTAAGAAAACAAGCTCGTCCTCCTCCGCAAGATCCCGTATAAACAGCTGTGCCCCGTCGGTAAAATCGGTGGGATAATCGATCGAATATTTTGCTTTCGAAAGGTCATACGAGACTTTTCCGAGAGAAAGCTCGGCGACGTTGCCCGAAAGGTCGACGACGCGCACGAAAAATTCTTCTTCGAATTTTTCATCCGCCGCTACCGTGATCGATGCCGTATCCTCGGCTTCGGTCGCACCCTCGGTAAGCGACAGCGCGTTCCAGGTGTTTTTGCCGTCGACCGAATAGGAGGCTTCCGAAAGTCCGCCTTTATCGGAGAGAGCGACCGTGACGGAAAGCGTTCCTTTCCCGCCCGAAAGACGGCGGGAGGTCCCCTTTATATAGGCGCTCGGGGCGATCCCGTCAAGCGACCAGGCATATTCGCTGTCGTTTACGGTAAGATCGGTCTCGAATAGGTTGCCCGCAAGGTCCTTTGCACGGACGGTCACGGTACAGTTCGAAACATCGCCGTAGGCAGTTCCCGACTTCGGACGAACGTGCAGATAATTTCCGCTTGCCACCTGAACAAAGCGGATGGGATCGTTGAAGCGCACCGCTTTCCAACCGTCGGTCGGTTCTTCGGCAGATGCGTTGAGGACATATTCGTATTCGTAAACGGTGCTGTCGCCGCCGTTGCGCAGGGCGAACGTGCCGAAAATGCCCTGCATGCCGCTGGCGGCGGTGCCGTTGTCTTCGATGTTGATCGAAAGACGAAAGCCGTCCTCGCCCTCCTTTATCGTGCCGCCCGAGGTGACCGTGGGGGGCGTAACGTCGAGATAATAGGCACTCGAATTGGCGTTATCGGCGATCTTTCCGCCGTAGGCGTTGCCCGCAAAATCCTCGATGTCGTAGGCTTCGTCAAATTCGACGGCCGTGACGTAGATCATTCCCTCGCCGTTTTCGTATCCGAGACTGTTCTCGGCTTGCATATTCGAGTGGATCGGGATCGTACCGCCGTAAAGCACCGTTTTTCCGTCGTAAGCGTAAAGATAGCTCGACTGCACGGTAAGATAGCTCTTTCCGCCGACGACTTTTACCCCAAGCCCCGCAGCGGCGCGGTCGCCTAGCCTATTGTTTACGATGCCGTCGGTCAGAAGAAGGTTGGTGACGATGGTCGCATGCTCCCACTTCTGAACGCCCTTTTGCGTAAGCGTGATCTCTTCGTTCAGCTCGACGGTTATGCGCAGACTGTCGCCCTCGCCGATGTGCGTATCGCTGAGATCGAGCTTGTCGCCGAGCGCTTCCTTTACATCGCTGTTTGCCGTGTCGCCTTCAAACCGAACATCCGAAACGTACGGCGCTTCGGTGTCAAGGACGATATCGGTAAGATAGCTTCTCTCTGTGATCGGGTTGCCCGCAAGGTCGGTGATATAGGCGCTTGTGACCGAAAAGCCTGTCTTGTCGCCCATGTTCGATTCGGTAAGGGTAAAGGAGAAATCCTTTATGACCTGCTTTAACGGAAGATCGTTTCGGAAGAGGCGGGAGAGTGATGCCGAGCTTACTTTTGTAAGCCCCTCATTTCCCGTCATTTTGTATTCGAAATAAAGCGAGTTTTCCGAAAGCTCAACAAGGCTTGCTTCGGGGCTGGAGCCCTCCGCCGCGCCGTCGGCGCTCAGAATCAGCTTCAGAT
>ENA-OUQF01001018-OUQF01001018.1-human-gut-metagenome-genome-assembly--contig:-NODE-1018-length-18532-cov-5.168913_pt1 | contig 18532 bp, 14 predicted proteins | sample MGYA00237947_ERZ548826 | MGnify/ENA primary metagenome ERZ548826 (study PRJEB26490, sample SAMN05194701) | human gut metagenome | biome: terrestrial biome; feature: human-associated habitat; material... | reverse complement strand
TGAACGAGCAGAAGCTCTGCGCCGAGATGGGCAACATCAGCCGCACCCCCATGCGTGACGCGCTGGGCCGCCTGGAGCAGGAGGGGCTGATCACCATCCTGCCCAAAAAGGGGCTGATGGTCTCCGGCATTACCGAAGAAGACGTGCACAGCATGTTCGAGATGCGCCTGCTGGTGGAGCCTTACGCCCTGCGCACCTACGGCAACCTGATCCCCCGGGAGCAGCTGGAGGCCTACACTGAGCTGATGCACCACCCCGAGCGGATCGACGACTTCTGCAAATCCGACGATGATTTCCACGAGCTGCTGATGAGCAGCCTGCCCAACAAGTATCTGCGCTCTGGCTATGACCGCATCACCGGCCTGAACACCCGTTTCCGTATTATGACCGGCAAGGTGAGCATGATCAATCAGGATCAGACCTGTGAGGAGCATCTGGAAATCCTGAATGCCGCCCTGAGCGACAACTGGAATACCGCCGCCGATGCGCTGCAGCATCACCTTGAGCTGGCCCGCGATAAGGCCGAGGGAGTCATCAAGGTCATCCGGCTGTGGTAAATGAAACGATAAAAACGCTGTATCACTCCTTCCGGCATCGCTGACGCGATGCCACCTCCCTCTCAGAGGGAGGCTTTTGCGTTGGCCGCCGCGTTAAGGCTCCCTCCTGGAGGGAGCTGTCGAGCGAATGCGAGACTGAGGGAGTGGTACAGCGTTTTCTTTTTGTTGGAAAGTGTAAAAAATTCATAGAAATCAAAAGAAAAGTACATTGAATATGGTTTAACAATGTGGTATGCTTAACAACAGAGAGAGCCCGCTGGCAGGCGGGCAGAATGATTTGGAGGAAAAAAATTATGGCTGATCGCATTGTCCTGAACACCATTTCCTACCATGGCCACGGTGCCATTGAGAACATCGTTCCCGAGCTGACCGCCCGCGGCTACAAGAAGGCTTTTGTCTGCTCTGACCCCGACCTGATCAAGTTTGGTGTGACCAAGAAGGTCACCGACCTGTTGGATGCTGCAAACTTCGCCTACGCTGTTTACAGCGAGATCAAGCCCAACCCCACCATCGCCAACGTGCAGGACGGCGTGGCTGCGTTCAAGGCCGCAGAAGCGGACTGCATGGTCGCCATCGGCGGCGGCTCCTCCATGGATACCGCAAAGGCCATCGGCATCATCATCAATAACCCCGAGTTTGCGGACGTCCGCTCTCTGGAAGGCGTTGCTCCCACCAAGAAGCACGCGGTGTTCACCATTGCCGTGCCCACCACCGCCGGTACTGCGGCCGAGGTCACCATCAACTACGTCATCACCGATGTGGAGAAGAAGCGCAAGTTTGTCTGCGTGGACACCAACGATATCCCCGAGATCGCTGTGGTCGATCCCGATATGATGTCCTCCATGCCCAAGGGCCTGACCGCCGCTACCGGTATGGATGCTCTGACCCACGCCATTGAGGGCTATATCACCAAGGGCCACTGCACCATCTCCGATATGTTCCATCTGGAAGCCATCAAGCTCATCAGCGAGAACCTGCGCGGTGCCGTGCAGAACACCCCGGAGGGCCGCGAGGGCATGGCTCTGGGCCAGTACATCGCCGGTATGGGCTTCTCCAATGTGGGTCTGGGCATCGTCCACTCCATGGCACACGGCCTGTCCGCTCTGTATGATACCCCCCACGGCGTGGCCTGCGCCATCCTGCTGCCGGTGGGTCTGGAGTACAACAAGACCGTTGCCGGCGAGCGCTACCGCGCAGTCGGCAAGGCCATGGGCGTGAAGAGCATTGACGAGATGAACGATGCCGAGGCCGCCGATGCCACCATCGCCGCTGTCAAGCAGCTGAGTGCGGATGTGGGCATCCCCGCAAACCTGCAGGGCATCCTGAAGGAAGAGGACATTCACTTCCTGGCCGAGTCTGCTTTTGCAGATGCCTGCCGCCCCGGCAACCCCCGCGATACCAGCGTGGAGGAGATCGAGGCACTGTATAAGAGCCAGCTGTAATTCGTAAACTGAACAAAGAGGGTCGGGAATGCCGCTTCCCGGCCCTTTTTGTTCCGGGAAAGGAGCGCTATGAGCCTGAATCTCTATACTCTTTGTGTAATTTATCTGGTATATTCCTTTCTGGGCTGGGTAGGCGAGACAGTTGTTGCAACTGCAAAGGGCCGCCGGTTCACCAACCGCGGCGTGGCCTCCGGCCCCTTCTGCTTTGTGTACGGCACGGCAGGGGTGCTCATCACCATCGGCCTGAACGACCAGCGCACCAGCCTGGCGGCGTTGTTTTTCGGCAGCATGATCTATGCCACGGTGGTGGAGTGGCTGACCGCCAGGCTGCTGGAACGGATCCACCACCGCCGCTGGTGGGACTACTCCGATAAAAAGTTCAATCTGGACGGCTATGTCTGCCTGCAATACTCCCTGCTGTGGGGTCTGCTGGGCATGGCGGCAGTCCGCTGGGGCAACGACCTGCTGTTCCGGCTCTGCGCCCACCTGCCAGCGCTGCTGTTCCACGCTGTGGTGTGGGTCGGCATGGCGCTGGCCGTCCTTGACCAGATCTCTGCCATGGTGGTGGTCAGCCGGTATGCGAACCGCCACCCACGGCTTGAGCAGCTGAATCGGGAGCTGGGCAGAGGCTCGGAGAGGCTGCGGCAGAAAATTACCGCCAGCGTGGAAAAGCGGATCCAGCGGGCGTACCCTGCTGCGGCCCGTCCGGAGCCTACCACCAGTGCCGAAAAGCAGCTCTCCCTTGCCGACCTGCTCTGGCTCTTTGTCATCGGGGCTTTCCTCGGAGATGTGGTGGAGACCATCTTCTGCCGCATCACCGCCGGGGTCTGGATGAGCCGTTCCAGCCTGGTCTGGGGCCCGTTCAGCGTGGTGTGGGGGCTGGCGCTTGTGCTGGCCGCCATCCTGCTGCGGGGCGGCGAACAGAAGAGCGAGAGCCGCATCTTCTGGTTCGGTGTGATCCTGGGCGGCGCGTATGAGTATGTGTGCAGCGCCGTGACAGAGCTGCTGTTTGGCACCGTGTTCTGGGATTACAGCGGCTTCAAGTTCAATCTGGGCGGGCGCATCAACTTGCTGTACTGCTTCTTCTGGGGCATTGCGGCCGTGACCTGGATCCGCTATGGCTACCCACTGGTGGCAAAGGGGATGAAGGCGGTCAAGCGCAGGATCCGCCCCTGGATGACCGCTCTGCTGGCCGTGTTCATGGCCGTGAACCTTGTGACCAGTGCGTTGGCGCTGGCCCGCTACGATGCCCGCACCAGCGGCGCGGCTCCGGCCAATGCGGTGGATGTGCTGCTGGATGAGCATTTTGACAATGCCCGGATGGAGCGCATCTACCCCAACGCCAAAAAGGTGGAGAAGGCTGGGTAAAAATACACGATTTTGCTTGCGTTTTGCAGGGGAAACAGGTATAATACTTTTTGGATTAAAAAGGAGAGATTTTATATGCTGATCCCTGTATTATTGTTTATCGTGGGCCTGCTCTGCCTCATCAAGGGCGGCGACTGGTTCGTGGACGGTGCAACCGGCATCGCCCGCCGCTTCAAGGTGCCGGAGCTGCTCATCGGTGCCACGGTGGTGTCCATCGGCACCACCCTGCCTGAGGTCATGGTCTCCACCACCTCGGCCATGACCGGCCACGGCGAGATCGCCTATGGCAACGCCATTGGCTCGGTCATCTGCAATGCGGCCCTGATCGCGGCCATCACCATTGCGGTCCGCCCGGGCAAGGTGGACCCCAAGAGCCTGCGGGTGCCGGTGCTGTTCTTCTTTGTGGCAGCGGCCCTGTATGCGGGCGTGGCCTACACCACCGGCTATTTCAGCCGCCCCATCGGCATTGTGCTGCTGGCAATGTTCGTGGCGTACATGGTCTGCAATGTGCTGGCGATGAAAAACGCCCCCGCCCCGGAAGACGATGAGGACGAGCCGGAGAAGGAAATGTCCTTTGCCAAGGAAATCGGCCTGCTCATCCTCGGCGCAGCCCTGATCGCTGTGGGCGCAAACCTGCTGGTGGACAACGGCACCCTGATCGCGCAGGCGCTGGGCGTGCCGGAATCCGTCATCGCCCTGACCTTTGTGGCGCTGGGCACCTCTCTGCCTGAGCTGGTCACGGCGATCACCTCGCTGGCAAAGGGCCACGGCTCCCTCTCGCTGGGCAATGTCATTGGTGCCAACGTGTTCAATCTGGTGCTGGTCAGCGGCATGTCCATCACGGTGTCGCCCTTCAGCATCCCGCAGAACTCCACCATCATGGGCATTAATTCCTCTCTGGTCATGGATCTGCCCGTGATGTTCGCGGTCATGCTCCTCCTGACCATGCCCGCTCTGCTCAAGGGCGGCAGGCTCTCCCGCTGGCAGGGCGTGCTGCTGCTCTGCATCTATGCAGCCTTCTGCGCCGTCCAGTTTGCAATGTAAGCCTCTGCGCCGGAGCGGGCGCTTTGGGGCAGAAAACCGTTTTGAGAAAGGCATCCTCGTCTGTGAAGTGCGGGGATGCCTTTTTTCTGTCCCTGCAGCAGGGGCTGACCGGAAGCGGCGCTTTCTTAAGAAATCCTTAGAAAAATTTCGTGGAAAATGCAGGAAACTGCTGTTATACTAGAACCGAGAATGACAAAAAGGGGAGAAGACCATGGCAGAGCAGACCATTCTGATCGCGGAGGATGATCCGGATATCCGGGACGGCGTGCGCATCTTGCTTTCCGGCGAGGGATACCATATCATCGAAGCCGAAAACGGCACCCGGGCACTGGAGGTGTTCCGCCCGGAGGTCGATCTGGTGATCCTGGATATTATGATGCCGGGTATGAGCGGCCTGCGCGTCTGCGAGGAGCTGCGCAAGCTCTCCACAGTGCCGATCCTGTTCCTCACGGCAAAATCACAGGAGTCCGATAAGCTGCTGGGCCTGACCGCGGGCGGGGACGATTACCTGCCCAAGCCCTTTTCCTTTGCGGAGCTCAGCGCCCGGGTCAAGGCATTGCTGCGGCGGTACTGCGTCTATCAGGGCAAGGGGCAGGCCCCGGCCCGGGCCGAGAACCTGACCCTGTGCAGCCACGGTGTGAAGCTGGCGCTGGACTGCAACCGCGTCTGGGTGGATGGGGAAGAGATCGACCTGACCGAGACGGAGTACAAGATCCTGCGGCTGCTGATGCAGAGCCCCCAGCGCATCTTCCCGGTGCAGGTGATCTACGAGGATGTGTGGCAGGAACCTTATTTCTACACCTCCAACGGCACCGTGATGGTACATATCCGCAATCTGCGGATGAAGATCGAAAAAGACCCGCAGAACCCCGCCCGTCTGCAGACCATGTGGGGGAAAGGGTACCGCTTTGTGCCCGGGGAGGAGAAGGATCATGCGTAAAAAGCTGGGGCTTTCCGGCAAGCTGGTGTTGATGATCCTGTTCTCAGCACTGGCAAGTGCTGTGTTTCTGGTGGGAATGCAGGTCGTGCTGAACAAAGCCCTGCGGCTTTATTTTGACCAGCCGGAAACCCAGCAGAAGGCTGTGGAAAAGCAGGTGCAGGAGCTGCAGAGCTATATCGACCGGCGCGGCCTTTCCAGCCGGGATATCGACAAGCTGGACGACTGGTCTGTGCGGAACGGCAGCACGATGTTCATCATCTACGACCGCTCCCGGATGCTCTATTCCTCCTATCCGCTGGTCGCTCCGGTCTACGAGGGGCGGGAAAACGTGACGGAAACGGTTCCGGCCGAGCACTGGCTCCCGATGTACTCGCTCACCTTTTCGGACAAAGAGACCACCGCCATGTTCTATTACAACGGCGTGGATGCCTATTACGGCAAGGGGTGCGAGATCCTGCTGCTTGTCAGCTTTGCCCTTTTCCCGCTGTTTTTCTTCCTGAGCAGCCGGAAGATCATCCGCTATATCCTCCTGCTCAGCGGGGAGATCCAGGCCATGGAGGGCGGCGACCTTGACCACCCCATCACGATCCAGGGAGACGATGAGCTGGCCCTGCTGGCCACCAGTCTGGATGGTCTGCGTCTGACCCTGCGCCAGCAGCAGGCCGAGGAGGCTCAGGCTGCCGCCAAGGTCAAGAGCCTGATCACCGAGATGTCCCACGACCTGCGCACCCCGCTGACCACCCTGCTGCTCTATACCGAGATCCTGCGCCACCACAAATACGAGACCGAGGCCCAGCAGGATGAATATCTGGCAAAGATCGACGGCAAGGCCCGGCAGATCAAGCAGCTGTCCGACAATCTGTTCGAGTACGCGCTGGTCACCCGGGACACCGTGGTGCAGCTGGATGCCCCGGCCCGCTTCTCTCAGATCTTTGAGGAGCCGCTGGCCGAGATGGTGGAGATGCTGCAGCAGCGCGGCTTTGCCTGTGTGCTGGAGCTGGGCAGCGAGGATGTGCTCCTGACCGTGCGGGCGCAGTACATCCGGCGCATTCTGGATAACATCGGCTCCAACCTGATCAAGTACGCCGACCCGGCCCGGCCCATCGAGGTGCGGTTCCTGCGGCAGGAGGGAAGGGCGGGCCTTGTGTTCCGCAACCATGTCCTGCCCGCGCCCCCGGCAGTGGAAAGCACCAAGGTGGGCCTGACCAGCATCGAGACCATGATGGATAAGATGCACGCAGACTGCAAGATCGAACAGGAGAATGAGCAGTTCACCATGACGCTTCTGTTCCCCATCAGCCAATAAAAATGACCCTCTCCGTCACGCTGACGCGGGCCGGCTTCCCCCTTGGGGGAGGCGGCATTGCGAAGTAAGGGCGGGGAGGGTCTCTTTTTACACTTTTTCCACCGAACTTAAGCAAGACTTAAGAAATACCTCCGGCGAATGTTAAGAAACCCCCGCTATACTGTTGGAAGAAGGGCGGGTGCGGCTTTGCACCCGGCCATAACATCAGGGAGGGGCAACCAATGCTGCGAAAAAACAAACAAACGCCGCAGGAGCAGAGCGACCAGGAATTCAATCTGGCGCTGGAAGTGCCTGCAGAACAAAGACCGAAGGGCTGGAGACCTTTTGTAAGGCGCAACTGGAAGCGCATTGCCGCTGCCGCCTGTGCAGCCGCAGTGGCCGGTGCGTTCCTGCTGCCCGGGAAGGGCGAAAAACCGGCAGACGTAGATACCGCCTATCTGGAAAGCGCGGTGGAGCGCCGGAATATCACCAATGTGTTCAGCGGCTCCGGCACCATTGCCGCAGCCAACACCTACACCGTCAATGCGCTGGTGTCCGGCACTGTGCTCACCGCCGATTTTGCGGTGGGGGACACCATTGAAGAGGGAACGGTGCTCTGCACCATCGACAGCTCCAACGCCGCCAACAGCGTGGAAAAAGCCCAGCTCTCGCTGGATCAGGCCCAGCGCAATTACGAGGATGCCGTGGATGCCCAATACGTCCGCAGCACCATCGGCGGCACGCTGGCTTCCTATAAGGTGGCGGTGGGCGATGTGGTCACCGCCGGGCAGGAGGTGGCCACTGTGCGGGATGCCTCCACCCTGCTGCTGACGCTGGAATTCCCGGCGGCGGATGCGGCGAACTTTACCGTGGGGCAGGCCGCACAGGTCACGCTGGACGGCACCTTTGAGGCCGTCTCCGGCACCGTGCGCTCCGTCTCCGGTGCGGATGCCCTGAGCAGCGGGAACCTGCTGGTGCGCACCGTGACCATTGCGGTGAACAACACCGGCAGCCTGACCACCGCGCAGGCTGCAACGGCCAGCGTCAACGGGGTCAGCGCACTGGCATCGGCAAAATTCAGCTACCAGAACGAGCAGAGCATCACCGCCTCCACCGGCGGCACCGTGACCGCTCTCTGCGTGAAAGAGGGCTCCTCTGTCAGCGCCGATACCGCGCTGGTCAGGATCTCCGGCAAGGAGCTGACCAAGCAGGTGCAGAACGCCTCCGATAACCTGCGCAGTGCCCAGATGTCCATGGAGGACACCGAGGATCAGCTGAACAACTATACCATCACCTCGCCCATCAGCGGCACGGTCATCTCCAAGGAGGTCAAGGCGGGCGACACCGTGAACAATACCGCGGGCAGCACCAGCCTGTGCACCATCTACGACCTGAGCTACCTGCAGATGACGGTGAATGTGGACGAGCTGGAGATCCTCTCCATCAAGGAGGGGCAGAGCGTGACCATCACCGCGGATGCCATCTCTGACCGCACCTTTACCGGCGTGGTCACCAGCGTGTCCAAGGCGGGCACCACGGCAGGCGGCACCACCACCTATCCCGTCACCATCCGCATTGACGATACCGGCGACCTGCTGCCCGGCATGAATGCCACCGCCCAGATCACGACGGCCAGCGCCGAGAACGCGCTTTCCATTCCCAATGCCGCTGTGGTGCGGGGCAATTATGTGCTGGTGACCAAGGATTCCCCCAGCGCTGCCAACGCCGACCCCAGCATGACCGCCCCGGAGGGCTATGTCTATGTCAAGGTGACCACCGGCACCAGCGATGATGATTACATCGCCGTAACAAGCGGCCTGCAGGAAGGCGACACCGTAGCCTACACCGCCAGCAGCACCGCCTCTGTCAGTGCTGACGGACAGATGGAGGAGATGATGGTGGTCGGCGGGCCCGGTCAGGGCGGCGGTGGAAGCGGCGGCCCGAGCGGCGGCGCACCGGGAGGTGGCCCGCAATGAGCGCTCTGATCGAATTTGAGGATGTGTGCAAATATTACCGGATGGGTGACACCACGGTAAAAGCCGCCGACCACATCAGCATGAAAATTGAAAAGGGTGAGTTCGTGGCCATCGTGGGCCAGTCCGGCTCCGGTAAATCCACCTGCATGAACATCATCGGCTGCCTGGATGTGCCCACAGCGGGCAGCTACCGGCTCAATGGCCGGGAGGTGGGCAACATGTCCGGCAATGAGCAAGCCGAGGTGCGCAACGAGATGCTGGGTTTCATCTTCCAGCAGTATAACCTGCTGCCCAAATTGAATCTGCTGGAAAACGTGGAGGTGCCGCTGATCTATGCGGGCGTGCCCCGTGCAGAGCGCCGCCGCCGGGCCCGCGAGGCACTGGAGCAGGTGGGGCTGGGCGATAAGCTGAAAAACAAGCCCAGCCAGCTTTCCGGCGGCCAGCAGCAGCGCGTCTCCATTGCCCGGGCGCTGGCCGGGAATCCGGCGGTCATTCTGGCCGACGAGCCCACCGGCGCGCTGGACAGCCACACTGGCCGCGAGGTGCTGGGAATGCTGCAGCAGCTCCACCGGCAGGGCAACACCGTGGTGCTCATCACCCACGACAACTCCATTGCCGTGCAGGCCCAGCGCATCATCCGGCTGGAGGATGGCCGCGTGGTCTACGACGGTGACTCCCGGGCACCGGAGGCCGTCGTTCAGCCGACACTGAACTTTGAACCGGCAGAACAGGAGGGGGACGCATGATCTACGAGACCTTCCGCGAAGCAGTCAAGAATATCTGGAGCAACAAATTCCGCACGGTTCTGACCATGCTGGGCATCATCATCGGTGTCACGGCGGTCATCGTCATCGTGGGCTTGGGCAATGGCATGACCCAGAGCATCAAGGACAGCTTTTCTGAGATGGGGACCAATGTCCTCAGCGTCCAGATCGCGGGCCGCGGCTCCCGCACCGTGACAGTGCAGCAGCTGTACGATATCGTGGACAGCCACCCGGAGGTGTTCACCGGCATGTCGCCCACCACCACGCTGGACAGCACCGTGAAGGTGGATACCACCACCTATGGCTATACGAGCGTCAAGGGCGTGAGTGAGATCTACCTGGATATGATGGGGCGCACGCTGGCTCAGGGCCGGGGCCTGACCTATGTGGACATCACGGACAATAAAAAGGTCTGCGTGGTGGGCGATTACATTGCCCGCGCGGCCTACGGCGGCAACGCCATCGGCCAGACCATCAAGATCGGCAGTGAGAGATTTACCATCGTGGGCGTGCTGGAAGCCAATGTCAGCAGTACGACCGATCAGGAGGGCACCGACGATGACATGATCTTTGTGCCCTATACCACCGCCCAGCGCATCAGCAAGACCAGCGCCAGCTCCTACGGCGTGGTTCTGGTGAGCGATGAACTTGCCGATGAGGGCAAGAATCTTCTGGTAGTAGGGATCGAATCCATCCTCCACGCGGAGGACGGCTATTTCATCACCAGCCTGAGCGAGATGCTGGAGACCATGACCAGCATGATCGACATGGTGGTGGCGATCCTGACCGCCATTGCAGCCATCTCGCTGCTGGTGGGCGGCATCGGCATTATGAACATTATGATGGTGTCCGTCACCGAGCGCACCCGGGAGATCGGCATCCGCAAGGCGCTGGGTGCCAAGGAACGCAGCATTCTGGCTCTGTTTGTCACCGAAGCGGCCACCACCTCCGCGCTGGGCGGCCTGCTTGGCATTGCACTGGGCTATCTGTTCAGCGCTCTGGCCAACCGGGTGCTTCCGCTGCTGGTGTCGGATATGGAACTGACGGTGGCCCCCTCCATGACCTCAGTGCTGGTGGCCTTTGGCATCTCGGTGGGCATCGGTGTACTGTTCGGCTACCTGCCTGCCAAGCGCGCCGCAAGGCTGAACCCCATTGAAGCATTGAGATATGATTAAACCTCCGCCACTGGCGGCGGTTGTCGTTGTTGCCTGATCGGGGAGCCAAGGATCAATGAAACCCTTTGTTAAGGAGTTCGATATGAAAAAACGTTTTCTAGCATTTCTTCTGGCCGTTTGCATTGCCTGCTCGATGCTGGTGGTGCCGGCAAATGCCGCTGCCAGCAATGCGGCGGTGCAGACTGCCGTGACGCTGGGCGGCTTGACCAGCGAACAGGCCGCCGCCCTGAGCACCGCCCTGACCCGGGGCCAGCTGGCAAAGCTGCTGGTGGCATTCTCGGCCTACCGGGAGAGCGCCGCCACGCAGGGGAACACCGGCACCCTGTTCACCGATGTGGACAGCGGGAACGAATATGCCCCCTATATCCGCATTGCCGTCCAGCAGGGGTGGCTCAGCGGCTACACCGACGGCTCTTTCCGGCCCGACAACGGCGTGACGCTGGAAGAGGCCTGCACCGCCGCCCTCAAGCTGCTGGGCTATGATGTTACCACCCTGAGCGGCAGCTTCCCGGCGGCACAGCTCAACAAGGCCAGCAGCCTGGGCCTGCGGGCCGGTCTGAGCGCTGTGCATGGGCAGGGCCTGACCCTGGAAGATGCCGCTGTGCTCTTCTATAATGCCCTGACGGCCAGCACCGCTGAGAACCAGACCTATGCCGCCACGCTGGGCTTTACCGTGACGGATGGCCGGATCGACCTGTCCTCGGTGCTGCTCAGCAGTGTGGAGGGCCCCTTTGTGGCCGATGGCACCACCCAGCTGCCCTTTGCCCCGGCGGCGGTCTACCGCAATGATACCGTGGCCACAGATGCCGCTCTGAACGCCTACGATGTCTACTATTACAGCGCCAGCGCCAGAACGGTCTGGATCTACTCCCGCAAGGCGGCGGGCCGCATCACGGCGGTCTCGCCCAACGCCAGCGCCCCCACCAGTGTGACAGTGGCAGGCACCAGCTATACGCTGGCTTCCTCGGCAGCGGCATCGGTCCTCTCGTCCCTCAACGGCGGCGGAGTGGGACAGGTGGTCACCCTGCTGTTGGGCATGAACAACGAGGCGGTGGCTGTTCTGACTGGCGAGGAAGCCGACAGTGTGTTCTATGGCGTGGTGCAGACTTCTTCCCGCAGCCTGACCGAAGAAAACGGCGCGGATGTGCTCCAAAGCGTGCAGGTGGCCTGCACCGATGGCGTGACCCGAACCGTGAATGTGGACAAGAGCCTGAACTTTCCCACCGGCTGGCTGGTGAAGATCACCGTCAACGCCGACGGTGAGAACGTGGAGACCCTGAGCAGCCATTCGGTCAACGGCACCGTCAATGCGGACGGCACCGCGCTGGGCGATACGGCCCTTGCTTCGGATGTGGAGATCCTGGATACGACTTCGGAGGGGCTGGCTGGGACGATAAGTCCCAGCCGCCTATCGGGGGTGACACTTTCCGCTTCGGATGTCCGTTATTATACCGTGGATGAGAACGGTGCCATTGACCGGCTCATCCTGAACGATGCCACCGGCGATCTGTGGACCTACGGTGTGCTGGATGATGTGACCAACCTCATCAGCAGTGCAGCCAGCTCCATCACAAACACCGGCTCCGGCTCGTCCTCTTCCAACACCACAAGTTCCAGCACCTCTGACCTTGTGGCCGGTGCGGTGGAAAGCGTGATGCCCTCCACCAGCACCCTGCTGTATGGGCTGGTCGATGGCAGCATCGGCAGCACCCTGTGGGAGAGCGTGACCAGCAGCACCGCCAGCCTGGCAAGCTATCTGCTCAAGATCGGTGCCAACAGTACCACGGGCGTGGTCAGCTCAGTGCTGGATTACCTGAGCAGCGGCGCAAACTATGTCTGCTATGTCAACGGTGAGCAGACCACCTATAAGACCAGCGTGAAGTATCCCGTGCTGGCGGGCGGCATCTCGGTGCGCAAGACTGCTTCCGGCAGTGTGGGCACCATGGCCCAGCTGCTCCCGGTCACGGTGGATCAGCTGGGGGCGGCCTCGGTGCGGAGCGGCTCCACCCGCTATGAGACTGCCGATGACATGCAGGTATATCTGTGGTACAAGGGCAAGTATTATGCCACCACCCTTTCCCAGATCAACGCCGAGGATTACAGCCTCATCGGCTGGTACGATGCCCACGGCAGCGCGGCGGGTGGAAAGATCCGCGTTCTTGTGGCCGTGAAAAAAGACTGACCGCGTCTCCGACAGGCTGTGAAATGGGACGAAATCCGGTCATAAAAAGGCAGTTAGGCGACATTTTTCACGATTTATCCATTGAAATTCTCCCCCGGGGATGATATGATAGATTTGTTCCTGCGCGGCAAAAGGCCGGGAACGAAATCTGAAGTGGGAGAATTTTGTACCAGATGCAGAAAAAGAAGCTTTATCAGCTGGCTGCGGCCATCGTTCTTGTGGTAGCCGTGGCAGCTGCTTTGATCCTGACAGGGATGCGGAAAAGCACCCCTGTGTCCGAGGCGCAGGCCAGCTCGGTGCCGTCCTCCGCTTTGTCCGGCGGGGAAGCTGAGGGGCCCTCCAGCGCCGCCGCCTCCAGCGAGAGCGCCGTCAGCAGTGAGGTGACGGAAGAATCCCCGGTTTCGTCCTTTTTGGAACAGCTGGAAGAGGAACTTGGCATTTCCTCTTCGGAGACAGCTTCGTCCAGTGAGGTCTCCTCTGCCGCCAGCGCAGGCAAGGCGGACAGCGTGAGCTCCGCAGTGTCCGGTTCCAGTGCCGCACACTCGGTGCCCGCCTCCTCTGCGGCTTCCGGCAGCCATGCGGCCAGCAGTCAGGCCCCCGGCAGCAGCCATGCCTCCAGCAGCTCCGCTGCTTCGGAGAATGAGGTGGATGCCAGGATCGACAGCTACATCCGCCAGCTGAAGAACCTGAAGAAGCAGACGGAATCCAAGCTCTACGGCGTGATCTACGAAGCCTACGATGAGTATATCTCCCACCCGGTGGAGGAGCGCAATCTGGGGATGAAGGTCTCCATCGTGGTGTCCAAAACCGCCAAGCTGACCGGTGTCCAGGGCGAGTGTGACAAGGAGTTCAACGCCATCCTGAAAGAGCTGCGCCAGTACCTGCGGGACAATGGCCGTGACCAGAGCGTTGCGGATCAGGCAGAGCAGGAGTACAAGAAGATGAAGTCCGACCTGACCAGCGAGCTGACCGGCATTGTCTATAACAGTGCGGTGGGCAGCGGCGATGGCGGCAAATGGATCCAGGAACACATTGAGCATAAGCGCTGAAATAGATAAGAGCCGTGCAGTTCAAACGCTGCACGGCTCTGCTTTTTTGTTACTGCACACGCTTTAACGCTGTGTTGATGAGATCGGCAAACTGCTCCAGACGTTCCCGGAGCTGGACAATGGAATCGATGTCGCTGTCGGAAATGACACTGACGGGAGCCGAAAGGCTGTTGACACCGGCTTTCAGTGTGCCGCTCAGGGCTGCGTTGACACCGTGGGCGGGGATTTCCACATGGACATCCACGGGGATGGTGTCATCGAAGAGCAGGGACTTCAGCGGCAGGCCCACCACAAGGACAGCCGCGTCCTCTCCCTCAGACGGGAACTGATAGTAGGTGTAGTCCTTCTTGGCATAATCGGGGTGGACGATGCACTGGCGGCTAAGGGTCATGGTATAGCCGGACATCTCCTGCATGGCTACCTGCGTGTTGGGCACGCCGAGGATCTTTGCCAGCTGGGCCTGCGTGATGTAGTTGGGCAGAGACCACTCCGGCAGGAACGCACCCACCAGCGGCGCGCTGTCCGCGATGGAATCCCGCAGGGTGCGGTAGAGCCGCCCGGCATCGAAGTAGGTGTCGTTGGCATCAATATAGAGGTCGGTGAAAAAGTCAGTGCCGCCGGTCTCGGCGCGGGCAAGCCCGCCGGAGGGGTACAGGTACAATTGCAGCTGCCCTGGCGAATACAGCCCGGCCACATCGCCGGAAGTTGCACCCACCTGCTTCAGAATATTGTACAGGGCCGGGGTACTGGCACTGTCCTGTGCGGTGATGTTATAGCTGAGCTCAAAGGTCGCACCCTTTTGTAAGGCACGGACTTTGCTGTTGACCAGACTGAAAAGGACCAGCGCAGCCACCAGACACACCGCCAGAATGCAGGCCACCACCGTGACCACGGCGCGGGAACGCTTTTTGGAAGATTTCATGGCAGAACCTCCTGTTCTCTTTATAAGGAATACGATCCAGAGCTTAAAAATCGTTCAAGTTGGCTTTGATTTTTGAGGAAAACAAACTTTTCCGGATATTGCTGACCAATGCGCCGGTATCCGGCCAGTTTGGCAGGGGTCCGGCCCTGATGCAGGACCCACCATAGGAACTCCGCGTCTATTTTTTCCTCGCAGCCCGGTGCGGAGGAAGAGCGCACCTTTCCCCGGTTTTTCCACCAGCGTTTCAGTACCCGGCTCAGGCAGGTGAAACGGCCAAAGCAGAGCACGATGATCTGGTCTGCTTCTTCCAGCCGCCGGTCATAACAGGTCTTTGTATAGTTGCCATCGATGATCCAGCTTTCGTGCGTGTCCAGAAAGCGGCGGACAATGGCGTTTTCCTCATCCAGCGGGCGCTCTACCCATCCGGGCAGGAAATGCACCGTGTCCAGATGCAGCACCGGAGCATGATAAGTGGCCCCCAGTGTTTGGGCAAGGGTGGATTTTCCGCTGCCACTGGTGCCTAAAATCGCAATCTTCATAGGGCATTACCGGCAGGCCGCCACAAAGGCATCAAAAATCCCCTGCATGGCGGGGTCGGCAGCGCTGAGCCACTCAGGGTGCCACTGCACGCCCAGGCAGAACTTTGCGTCCGGCTTCTCAATGCCCTCCACGATGCCGTCCTCGCTCAGGGCCGACAGCACAAGGCCGGGGGCGACCTTGTCCACCGCCTGATGGTGCTGGCTGTTGACCAGAACGGTATCCTGCCCCAGAATGCGGGAGAGCAGGGTATCCCGCCGCACGGTGACGGTGTGGATCTTGCCCCAATGGTCGTTGTGGGGGACGTGCTCAAAGGGTTTGATGTCCTGATACAGATCGCCGCCCAGCGCAACATTCATCAGCTGGATGCCCCGGCAGATGGCCAGCACCGGCTTGTCGGCGGCAAGGAAGGCGCGCAGCAGCAACGGCTCGGCGGTATCCCGCAGAACGTTGGGCTCGCCGCAGGCGGGGATGCGCTCCTGCCCGTAGAATTTCGGGTCGATGTCGCCGCCGCCCGGCAGCAGCAGGCCGTCACAGGCCAGCGCATCCTGTACGGCCTTTTCGGGGTCGTCCAGCTCGATCCAGCGCATCTCTGCCCCGGCCCGGGCAAGGCTTTCGGGATATTTGGCCTGAGCCGCCGTCAGCTCCGGGTCAGTGCTCATTCTTGGCATTGCGATCGTAACACTCATTTTAACTGCCTCGCTTTTGTAAAACAAAAACCCGGAACCATTGGTTCCGGGCATTTTGGCGGAAAGATGGGGATTCGAACCCCAGAACGCTTTTGACACGTTACACGATTTCCAGTCGTGCGCCTTAGACCAACTCAGCCATCTTTCCACATCTTCAGTTTTCAGCGTTTCGGGCCGTAGCCCTCAGCGCTCCACTATAATACCTGAAAGGATGACTTTTGTCAAGGATTTTTTTGAAAAAATTTGAAAAATCTAAAAATCGACGTTTCTGCGCCATACATTTTTTCGTTAGAAAAAGCGGGACCCGCTGATCCCCTTGACGAACCCATAAAAACGGACTATGATGTGGGCAGAGAACGGTTGGAATTTGCAGGTTCCGCTCGAAAAAGGGAACCTGAACAGGAGGATGCGATATGAATTACGCTGATGTTTTGAACAATGCCCGCCAGTGCATCGGGCAGTACTGCAAGGCCTGCCCCGTGTGCAACGGTGTGGCCTGCAAAAACCAGATCCCCGGCCCCGGTGCCAAGGGCGTGGGCGATACGGCCATCCGCAATTATAATAAGTGGGCGGAGATCCGGGTGAACATGGACACCCTGTGCGAGAACGGCACCCCCGACACCGGTGTGGAGCTGTTTGGCAAAACCTTCAAGTATCCCTTCTTTGCAGGCCCTGTGGGTGCGGTGAACCTCCACTATTCCGACACCTACACCGATATGACCTACAATGACGTGCTGGTGCGCGCCTGTGCCGAAAACGGCATTGCCGCCTTTACGGGTGACGGCACCAACCCTGACGTGATGACTATGGCCACCAAGGCCATTGGCGCGGCAGGCGGCTGCGGCGTGCCCACCATCAAGCCCTGGAACATCGACACTGTCAAGGCCAAGATGGAGCAGGCCAAGGCCAGCGGCTGCTTTGCCGTTGCCATGGACGTGGATGCCGCCGGTCTGCCCTTCCTGAAGAATATGACCCCGCCCGCCGGCAGCAAGAACGTTGCCGAGCTGGCCGAGATCGTCAAGCTGGCCGAGCGCCCCTTCATCGTCAAGGGTGTGATGACCGTCAAGGGTGCCCTCAAGGCCAAGGAGGCCGGTGCTGCTGCTATCGTGGTCTCCAACCACGGCGGTCGTGTGCTGGATCAGTGCCCCGCCACCGCCGAGGTCCTGCCGGAGATCGCTGAGGCCCTCAAGGGCAGCGGCGTGAAGATCCTGGTAGACGGCGGCATCCGCTCCGGCGTGGATGTGTTCAAGGCGCTGGCTTTGGGCGCTGACGCTGTGCTCATCTGCCGCCCCTTTGTCACCGCAGTCTACGGCGGCGGCGAGGAAGGCGTGAAGTGCTACATCGACAAAATCGCCGCCGAGCTGGCTGATACCATGCAGATGTGCGGAGCACACTCTCTGGCCGAGATCACCCGGGATATGGTGAGGATCTGATAAACTAGCATAAGAAAAGCGGCATCTTTCCGTTTGCACGGAGAGGTGCCGCTTTTTGCTGCATATCAAAAAATTACTTCAACGTTCCGTCCAGTACCTGCTGGTAATACCAGGGCTTCGATGCGCGGAAAGTCTTGCCGGAAAGGTCGGCGAAGTCGGGGGAGGTGAAGCGGGGGAGAACCAGCTCCCAGGCGCAGAGGGCCTGATATTTCAGCTTAAGCTCCCGGTTGGCGGTGTTGTTGCCGTATTTGCTGTCACCAAGGATGGGGCAGCCGATGCTTGCCATGTGGGCACGGATCTGGTGGGTGCGGCCGGTGATGAGCCGGACCTTGAGCAGGGCCAGACGGCCGGAGACGGCAACGGTCTCGTACTGGGTCTCCACGTCCTTGGCACCGGGCTGCTTGTCGGGCACGATCTTTACGATGCCGCGGTCTGCATCCTTGAGCAGGTAGCCGCCCAGGGTGCCGTCCGGCGGGGTGGGGCGGCCAAAGGTGACGCAGAGATAGGTCTTTTTGACCTCGCGGTTCTTGATGACCTCAAGGAACAGCTGCTCGGCCTCGGGGGTCTTGGCAATGATGACCAAGCCGCTGGTGCCGGTGTCCAGCCGGTGGCAGAGGGCCGGAGTGTACAGATCGTTCTCCTTGTACTCACCCTGCTGGTTGAGGTAGAGCAGAGCACGGTTGAGCAGGGTGTCGTCCTCGGGGCCGTCCACGGCAAGGCCTGCAGGCTTGTTCACCACCAGGATCTGTGGGCAGTCGTAGATGACCTGTGCCGGGCCGCGGGCGTTCTTCCACGCCGGGCCTTCCACCCGCTTGTCGGCATCCAGCACCTCGTCCAAGATGAACAGCTTGATCTCGTCGCCCGCCATCACGCGGGTGGAAAGGGGCTGCTTTTTGCCGTTCAGCTTGATCTTGTTTTCCCGCAGAGCCTTGTTCAGGCGGCCCGGGTTCAGCGCCGGGAACTGCTGCATCAGATAGTTGTCGAGCCGGGTGGGGGCCAGACATTTTACTTTTAAGATTTTCACGGAAATTTTCCTCTCTATCTTGAAATAGAATGTGTCTTTGAATCGTTTTTATTGTAGCGGAATAAATCTACCGCGTCAAGAAAGAAGGTGTTTTTATGAACCTGAAATATAAGATTCTGGCTGTTCTGGCTGCGGGCATCGCACT
>ENA-OUQF01001016-OUQF01001016.1-human-gut-metagenome-genome-assembly--contig:-NODE-1016-length-18578-cov-11.680397_pt1 | contig 18578 bp, 19 predicted proteins | sample MGYA00237947_ERZ548826 | MGnify/ENA primary metagenome ERZ548826 (study PRJEB26490, sample SAMN05194701) | human gut metagenome | biome: terrestrial biome; feature: human-associated habitat... | reverse complement strand
ACACCCCATTTCCTAAACAGTATACCATACTGTCTAACAAATGGGGTGCAGTTCATACCCCCGCCAAGGGGCTTTTTCTGTCCGCCCATTTTTCCTTTGACTTCCAGCAAAATGCCCAGTAGAATCCACCTGAAATTGTCAAATAAAACAAAAAAGAAAATGGGTATTGAATAAACTGTGACAAAATGGTAATATGAGCTTAACAAACCGGGCGTGTAGAAGGTCTACCGTCCGTATGGGTGCAGTGTGAAACTATTTTGGAGGATACGATTATGAAAATGTTTAAAAAGCTCATGGCTGTTGCGCTGGCGGGCGTGATGGCACTGGTGGTTTTGACCGGCTGCGCAAGCAATGCGGTGAAGACCAAAGAGATTCTGGCAAATCTGAATGATATGAGTCAGGGTGAGCTCACGCTGGAAGATGCTGGCGAAGCAGATGCTGCTAAGGCAATCGAAATCCTGAAGACATTTAAGGCGAAGGAAGCTTATAAGGATAAGACCGTTGAGGACATGATTGGCTATGACGGTCGTACCGGCGAAGTGAAGGATGAGGCTGTTGCTGAGGCACTTGCTGCAAAGCTGGTTGTGACGAAAGGCAGCGAAGATGTCATCGTTTCTTATGCCAAGGTCAACGACTATAAGAGCGCAACCTTTACCGAGTACCAGTATAAGCTGATGGCTAACCAGCTGGATGAAAATGGTTTGTATATTGATGAAGTGGCTGGCGAAACAAAGGATACCGGCAAAATCAGCATGAAGGTCGATACCATTGGCGACGATACTTATGTGATTGCAGTGGTTCGCGTTGCAAAGAAGTAATCTTATTACGATGCGATTAGGCTGAAACTGCACCATGCCCATTTAAACAAAAACGCAGTATTTTATGCGGAGGATACGATTATGAAAATGTTTAAAAAGCTCATGGCAGTCGCCCTTGCTGGTGTGCTGGCTTTGACGGTTCTCACTGGTTGCGGCTCTTCTGTTGACCGCAAAGAGTTTGTGCGTTTCCTGAATGACAGCTTCAAATATTCGACAGCTTCTGGCGTGATGGAGTTTTCCGATGCTGGCAAGGAACAGGCTGATAAGGTGATTGCACTGGTTCAGGAAGCTTATAATAAGACGGCTGATGATAAGAAGGCTGACTTCGACCCGATGAAGGCACTTGAGAACGAAGTGAAAATTTCGGGACCCTCCAAGTTGAATCCGAGGTATGAGTCTGTTGAGAAGGCTCTTGGTCTCACCAAAGATACCAAGGATACTTATCTGTTCAGTGTCGTTGCTGTGGACAAGAATACGAGTGAGTTTAATCAGAAGTATGCAACGTCTCAGCTTGCACAGAAGGCGATGGAGAGTCTGGTGCCGCTGGTGTATGGCGACGATCAGGGCAATAAGGGAACCGTTAGCTTTGACACCGTTACACTGGGCGATACGGAGTATCTGGTCGTTGTGGCAAAGATTATTGCTTGATTGAATGCGGTGACTGTGGAAACAGTACGATTTGGAGGATACCACTATGAAAATGTTTAAGAAGCTGATGGCTGTTGCCCTCGCCGGTGTGATGGCTCTGACTGTTTTGACTGGCTGCGCGGGCACCATCAATAAGAAAGAATATGTCAATGTCATGAATGACATGGTGAAAGCGGCAGGCAAGGATCTTACCGTCGAGCAGGGCAGCGATAAGCTGGCAAAAGAAGTTCTGGCTAAGGTCGAAGTCTATGCGGAAAATCATAACAGAGGTGAGATGAGAACAAAGACCGCAGTGGCATATGATGTGCTGCAGACCCTTACCGACAGAGATGGTCATGATTATGCCGATATTAAGGCCATTGTTCCGGATGGTGCAAAAGATCAGTATACGCTGATGTGGACTCAACTGAATGACTACGAAAGCAAGGCTTTCAAGAACAATGAGAGCGCTGTGAATGTAATGAAGATGGCAATAGAAAATCGTTGTAAGCTGAATGAAGTTGACGAGGAAAAGCTGGGCAATACTGCTACCGCCAGCATCGCAACCCAGAAGATCGGCGACACCACGTTCCTCGTCATCGTTCTGGTTCGTGCCGCTAAGTAATTAACTGCCCCACGAAAAACAGGCATCAAAAACTGAACACCACCCTTTGCCCCGGAATGAGCCTTGCGGCCTCACTCCGGGGCTTTTTTGTACAAAGGCTTTTTGCGCAAAAAGAAACGCCCAAAACAAAGCCGAACGCTTGACAATTGGACGTAGGAAGGTTATACTACAAATAGAAAAGGCGCTGGCCCGCAAACGGCTGGCTCCTTACCGGTTTAGTCAAGAAAAAGATGACCGCTCAGGTTGGAAGCTATGAGGCGGTCATTTTTTCTTGTGTTCATCGCTGTGAGAAACGGTCCATGTGATCTGAAATGTAACGTACACTGCCCCGCCGATCAGGCTGAGCAGGAGAACGACCTGTTCAAATGTCATGGTGGAATCCCCCCTTTCGCTTTTGGCGTCCGGGGAAGCGCAACAACAAGAGAAAATCGCCCGTCCCGGCGCCTAGGGAACCGGTAAGGGGCTGCCGCCTGCGTTTAGGGCGCAGTGCCTTTCTGCCATCGCAAGATGGCAATTACAGGATAACACAAAAATCGACAGAACGCAATAAGATATTGAGACGTTCCCCGGAAGGAGCCCCACGGTTTCGTTCCGGGGATTTTTGCGCAAAAAGAAACGCCCAAAGTAAGCCGAACGCTTGACAATTGGACGTAGGAAGGTTATACTACAAATAGAGAAGGCGCTGGCCCGCAAACGGCTAGCTCCTTACCGGCATATCAAAAGAAGATGACCGCCGATGGGGTTCAAGCATGGGCGGTCATTTCTTTTGCTCATTTTTGGTCTGAAGCTCTTTGAGGCGAAGCACGATATCGATCGTGTCGTAGATCACTGTGACGATCAGCATCAGCAAACTGATGCCAAGGGCCAGCAGAGTCAAAAGTTCAGATAATGTCATGTGACATTCCCCCTTTTCGGAAGTAAAAAACGACCGAGAAGGGAAAACTTGCAAAAGTCGCCCTCCCGGCGTTGTGTTTGAAAAACAAAACCGTCCGGTAAGGGGCTGCCGCCTGCGTTTAGGGCGCAGTGCCTTTCTGCCATCGCAAGATGGCAATTACAGGATAACACAAAAATCGACAGAACGCAATAAGATATTGAGACGTTCCCCGGAAGGAGCCGCATGGTTTCGTTCCGGGGATTTTTTGGTTTGGCGCGGTTTCACATCTTGGCGGCTCCCTGCATAGCCTGTCGTAAACCTTGGGAGGGGGAGCTGGCATGGAGGAACGGAAACGGTTTGCGGTGATCGGCGGGGACGCGCGGCAAGCGGCGGCGGGCCGGGCGCTGGCGCGGGCGGGGTACGAAGTGTGCGGCGCGGAAGAGGTGGCACGAGCGGATTACATCCTGCTGCCGCTCCCGCTGGATGAGGCGCGGACGCCGCTTGCCGCGCTGCTGCGGGCGGCGAAGCCGGGGGCACTGGCGCTGGGCGGGAAGCTGTCGGCGGAGGCGCAGCAGATCGCACGGGAGGCCGGGGTAGAGCTGGTGGATTACTTCACGCGGGAGGAGCTGACCGTGCGGAACGCCATCCCCACGGCGGAGGGGTGCATCGGCATTTTGCTGGCGCGGCGGTCGCAGACGCTCTGGGGCAGCGGCGTGCTGCTGGCCGGGTTCGGGCCGGTAGGGCAAGCACTGGGGGTGCGGCTGTCCGCGCTGGGCGCACAGGTGACGGTGGCCGCGCGACGGGCCGGGCCGCGGGCGCTGGCCGAAAGTCTGGGGCTGCGCAGCATTCCGCTGGCGGCGGTGGCCGGGGCGGCCCCGGCATTTGATACGGTGGTGAACACCGTCCCCGCCCCGGTGCTGACCGAGCCGGTGCTGGCAGCCCTGCGGCCGAGGAGCCTGATCGTTGATCTGGCATCGCGGCCCGGTGGAACAGACTTTGCGGCGGCGCAGCGGCTGGGCCATACGGCGGTCCATGCGCTGAGTCTGCCCGCCGCCTGTGCGCCGGAAACGGCGGGTGGGTTTGTGGCGCAGACGGTCTGCGCGATGATACGGGAGCGGGAGGGGAGAGCATGAACACACCGCGAGGGCGGGTCGCGTTTGCGGTCTGCGGGAGCTTTTGTACGCTGGGCACGGCCACGGCACAGGCCGGGCGGCTGGTGCGGCAGGGCTGGGAGCTGCTGCCGGTGATGAGCTTTGCAGCGTCCCGGCTGGACACCCGGTTCGGCACGGCGGCGGAATGGAAGGCGCGGCTGGAGGAGCTGACCGGGAACCCGGTGCTGGATACCCTGCAAGCCGTGGAGCCGCTGGGGCCGAAGCGGCTGGCTGAGGCGCTGGTCATTGCGCCCTGCACCGGAACGACACTGGCCCGGCTGGCGGTGGGCCTTTCCGACACACCGGTGACGCTGGCGGCGAAAAGTCTGCTGCGGGTGGGGTGCCCGGTTTTGATCGCCGTCTCCACCAACGACGGACTGGGGGCATCGGGGGAGAACATCGCCCGGCTGCGCCAGCGCAAACATTACTATTTTGTGCCCTACGGGCAGGATGACCCGGCCGCGAAGCCGCAGAGCCTGAAGGCGGATTTCGCCCTGCTGCCCGCTGCGCTGGAAGCGGCGCTGGCCGGGCGGCAGATCCAGCCCCTGCTGCGGGAGAGGATCGGGGCGTGAAGGGGCGCATTTCTCTTTTCAGGCGGGGCAAAGTGTGGTATACTAAAACAGATTAAAGGAACAACGGAGTATACCAGATGAAAAAACAGATCACCGTGCTGTGCGCGGCCCTGCTGTGCCTGTTGGCGGCCTTTGCGCCCGGCGCGGCGGCGGCCCCGGCCCTGACGACCACCGAAGCTTACTGCATCATTGACGCGGACACCGGGCTGGTGCTGGCGCAGCAGAATATGGACGAGGAACTGCACCCGGCGTCGATCACCAAGGTGATGACGCTGGGCCTTGCCTGTGAAAAGGCGCAGGGCCAGTGGGACGGCGTGAAGCTGGCCGTCAGCCACGAGGACGTTTACTCGCTGGCGGGTACTGATTCCAGCCACATCGCATTGCAGGAAGGGGAGGAAGTTCCCCTGACGGATGCGCTGTACGCCACCATGATGGCCAGCGCCAACGACGGCGCGAACCTGCTGGCGGAATATTTCGGCGGCGGCACCATCGCCGACGGTGTGGCCGCGATGAACGCACAGGTAGCGGAGCTGGGCTTGCAGCACACCCACTTCGCGAACCCCCACGGCATCAGCGACGAGGATCACTACACCAGCTGCTACGATATGGCGCAGATCCTGCGCTGGGCGCTGACCCAGCCGGGCTTTGAGACCCTTTTCACCCGGAACGAGATGTACACGATGGCCCCCACCAACATCCAGCCCGTGACCCGGTACTTCCACCAGCAGGATAAGATGCGGGTGGGGTCCAGCCGGTACTATATCCCGGCCATTTTGGGCTCGAAGATCGGCTACACCAACATTGCCCGCTACAGCTACGTCTGTCTGGCGGAGCAGAACGGCGTCCGGCTCATCTGCGTGACCATGCAGAGCAACCTGAAGACCGACAAGTACAACGACGTCCGCACCCTGCTGGATCACGCCTTTGCGACCTTTACCGGCTACACCGACATCCCCGCGCAGGGGGTGACGGCCAAGATGGAGGTGGTGGGCGGCGGCAGCGCCATGGGTACTGTGACCGTCAGCGACCCCGGTGTGCGGCTGCTGTTGGCCGACGGCCTGACCGCCGACAATGTGTCGGTGAGCCTTGAACTGCCCGAACGCTATATTTTGGGGGTTGACCCGGAGGCTTACGCGGTGTATACCATTCAGGGCGGCGATGTGCAGGAATCTACCTCCGTCCGGGTCAAGGCGAACATCGAGGGGCTGGAAGAGGTCGTCGCAGCCAACGCGAACGTTCAGCTCCCCGCCTCCCGCAATATCAAGAAAACCGCGGGCGGCTTGCTCGCCATCTCCCTCGGTGCCACGGTGCTGGCGGCGGTGGTGGTGTTTGCAATCATACGCATCCGAGCAAAGAAAAAACGTAGACCAAAGAGTAGGCACTGAACCGATATGCCAAAGCCTCCCACTTTGGGGGAGGTGGCATTGCGAAGCAATGACGGAGAGGTTGTACAGAGGAAAAGCGATCCTTTTTTCTATTGCGCAAAAGCCCTTCGGGACTTTTCATATACAACAAAAAAATAATTCTTAAAAGAAAACAGAGAGGAAACGAAATATGGGCAAATTTACTTTTACGCAGACCGAGATCCCCGGTGTTGTGGTCATTGAGCCGCAGGTGTTCGGCGATGACCGCGGCTATTTCATGGAAACGTATCAGAAGGATCAGTTCGCAGAAGCCGGCATCGACAAAGAGTTCGTGCAGGACAACCAGAGCCGCTCCACCCGCGGCGTGCTGCGCGGTCTGCACTTCCAGAAGAACCACACGCAGGGCAAGCTGGTCCGCGTGACCAAGGGCGAAGTGTACGACGTCGCCGTGGACTGCCGCCCCCACAGCGCCACCTTCGGCAAGTGGGTGGGCGTGACCCTGTCCGAGGAGAACAAGAAGATGTTCTATATCCCCGAAGGCTTTGCCCACGGCTTCCTCGTGCTGAGCGATGTGGCGGAATTCTGCTACAAGTGCACCGACGTCTACGACCCCACCAGCGAGGGCGGCATCCCCTACGATGACCCCACCGTCAACGTTCAGTGGCCGGACTGCGGCTGCGAGCACAAGACCAGCGCCAAGGACAAGCTGCATGAGTCCTTTGCAGCCCAGAAGTTCGAATTCTTTGAAAAGTGGTGATCGCCTGTGGCAAAACTGAAAGGAATGCTCAACGGCTTTTGGCGGTACCGCTATCTGCTGTGGAACCTCGTCAGCCGTGACTTCAAGCTCAAATACCGCCGCAGCGTGCTGGGCGTGGTGTGGAGCGTGCTGAACCCGCTGCTGATGTGCCTTGTGTACTGGGCCGTGTTCAGCAGCCTGATGGATATGCGGGGCAGCGGCATCGACAACTTCCCGGTCTTCCTGATGTGCGGCCAGCTGCTGTTCAACTTCTTCAACGAGGCCACCTCGGCCAGCATGTCCAGCGTGCTCAGCGCCGCGCCCCTGCTGAAAAAAGTATATATTCCCAAATATATCTTCCCGCTGGAGAAGTGCTGCTTCGCCATGGTGAACTGCGTGTTCAGCTTTGTGGCCCTGCTGTTGGTGATGATCTTCACCGGGGCACCGTTCCACCTGACGATCCTTGAGGCGCTCTACCCGCTGGTGACCCTCTTCTTCTTCAGCCTCGGCGTCGGGCTTTTCCTCGCGGCGGCAACGGTCTTCTTCCGGGATATCATGCACATCTGGAGCGTCTTCACCACGGCGCTGCTCTACTTCTCCGCCATCTTCTACGACCCCACCCAGATGACCTTCTCCATCGGCGGCTTCAACATGCAGCAGATCATCAAGCTGAACCCGATGTATTGGTATATCACCGGTTTCCGCCGCACCCTGATGTGGGGCATCCCGCTGGACTTCAACATGTTCGCGGTCTGCGGCATCTGCGCGGTGCTGTCCATGGTGGTGGGCGTCTGGATGTTCCGCAAAACGCAGGATCGCTTCGTGCTGCACATTTAAGGAGGGGACAAAATGGAACCGATCATCAAAGTGGACAATGTTTCCATGTGCTTCAACCTCTCCACCGAAAAGCACGAGAGCTTGAAAGAATACCTGCTGGCCATGGTGCAGGGCCGTCTGCAATACGACGAGTTCTACGCCCTGAAAAATGTCAGTCTTGACATCATGCCCGGCGATTTTTACGGCCTTGTGGGCCTGAACGGTTCGGGCAAGTCTACCCTGCTCAAGACCATTGCGGGCGTGTACAAGCCCACCAAGGGCAAGGTGACCGTCAACGGCACCATCGCCCCGCTCATCGAGCTGGGCGCGGGCTTCGATATGGACCTGACCGCCCGCGAGAACATCTACCTGAACGGCACGGTGCTGGGCTTCTCGCCCAAGTACCTCGACGAAAAATTTGACGAGATCGTGGAGTTCAGCGAACTGCAGAGCTTCCTCGACGTCCCGCTCAAGAACTACTCCTCCGGCATGGTGGCCCGCATTGGCTTTGCCATTGCCACCATCACCAAGCCCGACATCCTGATCGCGGACGAGGTGCTGTCGGTGGGCGACTTCCTCTTCCAGCAGAAGTGCGAAAAGCGGATGCAGGAGCTGATGGCGGGCGGCACTACGGTCATTCTGGTGTCCCACTCCATCGAGCAGATCGAGCGGATGTGCAGCAAGGTGGCATGGCTGAGCCACGGCCACCTGAAGATGAACGGCGACACCAAGACGGTCTGTGACGCTTACAAGGCGACCCAGCGCGGCGAGGCATGAGATGAATGTACGACTGAAACGCGCCAAGGAGCTGGCGGGCTATGCTGTCCAGCTCACGAAAGATGAGGGCCTCGGCACCATGCTGGCGCGGGGGGCCGGCTTCGTCAAGCGCCGGTGCTTCGGCAAAAAGGCCCGGTATCTGCCCACGAAAAAGGTGCTGGAAGCCCAAAGGGCCGAACTGGCCGGGCAGACGGCGGACTCCTGCGGGCTGCCCACCATCTCGATCTTGACCCCGCTGTACAATACGCCGGAACCATACCTGCGGGAATTTCTGGATTCTTTTGTGGATCAGACGGCTCCCAACGGCCAGCTCTGCCTTGCCGATGCGTCCGACGCGGAACACGATGCCGTAAAACGGATCGTAGAGGAATATCAGGCAAAGAATCAACGCATCGTATACAAAAAGATCGAAAACAAGGGCATTGCGGCGAACACCAATGCCGCCGCTTCCCTTGCCACCGGGGACTATCTGGCCCTTGCGGACCACGACGACATTCTGGCGCCCCACGCGATGTACACGATGGGCAAGGCCATCCTGCAATTGCGGGAGCGGGGGGAGCCGGATGGCTTCCTTTACAGCGATGAAGCGCTCTTCTCCAAGAGCATCCAGCGGCCCATCGTAGCACACTTCAAGCCGGACTATGCGCCGGATTACCTGCTCTGCTGCAACTACATCTGCCATTTGGCCGTGTTCCAAAAGGCCCTGTGGGATGCCGTGGGCGGCGAGCGGCCGGAGTGCGATGGCAGTCAGGACCACGACCTCTTCCTCCGACTCATCGAGCAGGTGGGCGGCGCGGCCCATGTGCCGCAGGTACTCTATTATTGGCGGGTCCATGCGGGGTCCACTTCCGGCGGCACCGAGGCCAAGCCCTATGTGGCAGCAGCAGCCAAAAAGGCGCTGGCCGACCACTTGGCCCGCACCGGCCGCACCGGTACGGTGGAGGACGGCCTCTTCCCCAGCACTTACCGGGTGAAGTGGGACATCGAGGGCGACCCGAAGGTGAGCATCCTCATCCCCAACAAGGACCACACCGATGACCTCGAAAAGTGTCTGCAAAGCATCTGGAAAAAGACGGCGTGGGACAACTACGAGGTTATCGTCATCGAGAACAACTCCACTGACCCGGCCACCTTCGCCTACTACGAAAAGGCGAAACAGCGATACGACGGCCTGAAGGTGGTCACCTACCCGGAAAAGGGCTTCAACTTCTCCGGCATCAACAACTTTGGCCGGAAAGCGGCAGCGGGGGATTACCTGCTGCTCCTGAACAACGATGTGGAAGTCCGCAACGGGGACTGGCTGACGGAGCTGCTGCGGCAGTGCGCCCACAAGGGCGGTGCGGCCATCTGCGGGGCCATGCTCTACTACCCGGACGAGACGCTCCAGCATGCGGGCGTCATCACGGGCCTTGGCGGCTACGCGGGCCACAGCCACAAGTACAAGCAGAAGGGCGGCAGCGGCTATCTGTTCCGCATCGCCACCGTGCAGGACTTCTCGGCGGTGACGGGGGCCTGTCTGCTGGTCAAGGCCAGCGTCTACGACGAAGTGGGCGGGCTGGATGAACAGTTCGCCGTGGCGTTCAACGATGTGGACTTCTGTCTGCGGGTGCGGGATGCGGGCTACCGCATCGCATGGACCCCCTACGCCGAGCTGACCCACTACGAGAGCAAGAGCCGCGGCGGCGACGAAAAGGATCTCGCCAAGGCGGCCCGCTTTGCCGCCGAACAGCAGCGGCTCTATACCATCCACGGGAAGGAAAACATCCTCGACGACCCCTACTACAACCCCAACCTGACCCGCGACCGGGAGGATTTTTCGGAGAGCGACGATCTGCGCGGGCTGAAAGCGGGGAAAGTGACAGTGCGTTTTCGCGGAGGCGAAGCATGAACATCCGAGGCCATTTTGAGACCATCACCCGCCACAAGCTGCTGGTGATGAAATACTGCTTTGAATGCGGCCTGTACGAGCAGGGCTTGGCCCACGACCTGAGCAAATATAGCCCCACGGAGTTCATCCCCGGCTGCATCTACTATCAGGGCGACCACAGCCCCAACGAGGCCGAGCGGGACGCCAAGGGCTACTCCTCGGCGTGGCTCCACCACAAGGGCCGGAACAAGCACCATCTCGAATACTGGATCGACTACAGCACCAATAAATCCGGCATGACCGGCATGAAGATGCCGCTGCGGTATGTCTGCGAGATGATCTGCGACCGGGTGGCGGCCAGCCAGATCTATCTGGGCGAAAAATACACCGATGCCTCCCCGTGGGAATACTACGAGCACAGCAAAGATCATTACATGCTCCACCCGGAGACCCGCGCCCTGCTGGAAAAGCTGCTGAAAATGGTGCGCGACCTTGGGCAGGAGCGGACCTTCGCCTACATGAAATTATTACTGGGCTGCTCGGATACCTACTGAGAACAAAAGGAGCTGCTGCACATTCGGCTAAACGATGTGCAGCAGCCCCTTTTTGTTTGTTGAGATCAGTCCAAGGTGACGGGTGCCTCCGGTTTGTTGGCGGTACGGGCGCTGGTACGGCCTTCCGGTTCGATCTCACCGGCGGCGGTCAGGCTGAACTTGGTCAGGGTCGGGCCGACCAGCTCATACACGAGCACCGAGAAAAGCACGACGTTCCGCACCATGTGGCCGTCGGAAAGCTCGGCGGCTTCGGCTGCCATGCCCAGCGCCACACCGGCCTGCGGCAGCAGCGTGATGCCAAGGTACTTCTGGATCTTTTCGCTGCAGTGGGTGGCGCGGCAGCTCACATAGGAGCCGCTGATCTTGCCCAGCGAGCGGGAGGTGATGTACACCACGCCGATGAGGAGCACCAGCGGGTTCGACAGGATGTTCAGGTCCAGCTCTGCGCCGCTGAGGACGAAGAAGAGGATGTTCACCGGCGACACCCAGCGGTCGAGGCGGTCCATCAGCTCATCGGAAGTGGGGCAGATGTTGCAGAAGACGGTGCCCGTCATCATGCAGACCAGCAACAGCGAGAAGCTGCAGTGCACCGGCCCGATCTGGAAGGAGAGCATCGAGAGGCCCACCGTCAGCAGGACAAAGGCGACGGAGAGACTCATGCGCTTGGAGCGGGAGTGGAAATAGACTTCCAGCTGGTTGAGCACGAAACCGGCCAGCGCACCCAGCCCCAGTGAGAAGACGATCTCCACCAGCGGCTCGACGATGACGCTGATGGGATCGATGCGGCCCTGCTCCAGCGCGTTCGCCACGCCGAAGGAAGCCGAAAAGAGCACCAGACCCACGGCGTCGTCAATGGCAACGACCATCAGCAGCAGGTGGGTCAGCGGGCCGTTGGCCTTGTACTGTTTGACGACCATCAGGGTGGCGGCGGGGGCCGTAGCGGCTGCAATGGCACCCAGCGTGATGGCGGAGGCCATGGAGATGATGTCCGGGCGGAGAAGGTGCAGGATGACCAGTGCCACATCCGCGAGGCCGGTGGTCACCACGGCTTGCAGGATGCCCACCGTGATGGCCTGTTTGCCCATGCTCTCAAGGGCCGACAGGCGGAATTCGTTGCCGATGACGAAGGAGATAAAGCCCAGCGCCACCTGCGTGATGATGCCGTAGCCATCGACCTGTGCGAGGCTCCCGAAGCCGATGCCCCAGCCGCTCAGGCCAAGCTTGCCCAGAAAGAAGGGCCCCAGCAGCAGACCTGCCACCAGATAGGAGGTGACGGCGGGCAGATGAACGACCTTGGCAAGGCGGGACATCAGGAGCCCGGCGATCAGCGCGAGGGACAGGCAGATGAGTAATTGTTCCATGTGTTGTGTTGGGAGCCCGCCGATACCGCAGCGGCTTCCCGATCCTCCTTTTGAAAACGATGCCTAAAAATTATACTCCATCGTCGAGGAAAAAGCAACAATATTTCGCAAAGCTCCACTCTGAAGTTTTCTTAACGAGCTTGTATCCAAACAAAAACCGGGCTGCTGGATGTGACCCAGCTGCCCGGTTTGGCAACATTATTCCAAAAGAAACAACAAGTTTTATTTTAGTTGAATTTGAAGAGCTTCTGCGCGATGCGGTAGCAGCCGATGACGATGGTATCCCCCTTGGGGAAGTTGAGGTTGGTCACGCCGCCGAAGCCGTAGCGGATGGAGTGGAAGACGGCGGGACTGGTGTGGGCCTTGAGGTAGCTCCACAGGTCGGCCTTCTTGGCCTTGGCCTCGGCGCTGCCGTCCAGCAGCAGGAAGATATCGCTGACGGCCATCATCATGGACAGGTAGTGCAGCATGTAGCTGCGCAGACGCTTCTCGTTCTTGAGGGCGTCGAGGTCCTGACAATCGATCATGTGCTTGGTGACGCGGAGCTGCTGGTCTACACGCTTGACCATGACGCTCTCGTTCACGCTCTGGTCGGAGCGGCCGATGAAGTAGCGGTAGAGGTCAAGGTTCATGTAGTACATGCTCTTGACGTAGGGCAGGGGCTGGTAGACGAAAATGTTGTCCACGTAGAAGGTGTGCTTGGGCAGCACCATGCCGCAGTCCCGCAGCACCTGCGTGCGGTAGATGACCGAGTGCATCAGCAGGTTCTGGTCCGGGCGGAAATGGCCCACGTGCATCCAAGTGAAGAGCCGGTTCTCCGGGAAGACGTTGGTGTAGCGGACGGTGTGGCTGGTGTTGTCCTCCACATGCTCGTACACGTAGTTGCAGATCATCAGGTCGGGGGCGGTGCCGCGGGCCACGAGGGTCTGCAGCTTGGCCAGCACGGTCTTGAGGGCGGCGGTGTCGAGCCAGTCGTCGCTGTCCACGACCTTGTAGTACAGGCCGGTGGCGTTCCGAATGCCCTGATTGACGCCCTCGCCGTGGCCGCCGTTCTCCTGATGGATGGCCTTGACGATGGTGGGGTACTTCTCGGCATATTCGTCGCAGATGGCGGGGGTCTCGTCCTTGACGGAACCGTCGTCCACGAGGATGATCTCGGCCTGTTCTCCGGCGGAGAGCAGGGTCTCGATGCAGTGACGCATATAAGCGGCAGAATTATAGCAGGGGACTGCAAATGTGATCAATTTCTGCATGGTTTAAAATGCTCCTTTTTCGTTGGGTCCGGCACAAAAAACAGCCGGGATGGAGATATGTAGTCTCATTATATCATTTTCGCGCCTGAAAAGCTATCAATTGTAAAAAAATCCTTGTGACATTTCGTTCGTTTTGCCAAAAAGGAGGCCGTCCAGCGCGCAAACCGGCGTTTTTTGTGGTATACTGGTAAGGCTCCAAAGGCAGTGCTCATCTATTATAACGGAGGAACTCATGGAAAACCCGCATTCGATCTTAAAAAAAGTGTTCGGCTATGACGGCTTCCGCCCCGGACAGGAGCAGATCGTCTCCCGGCTGCTGGCCGGGCAGGACGTTCTGGCCGTGATGCCCACCGGTGCGGGCAAGTCTATCTGCTATCAGGTGCCTGCGCTGCTGCTGCCGGGCATCACCATCGTGGTGTCGCCGCTGGTCAGCCTGATGAAAGATCAGGTGGGGGCGCTGGTACAGGCCGGCGTGGCGGCGGCGTTCCTGAACAACAGCCTGACCGACAACCAGAAGGCCCTGATGCTCCGCCGTGCGCGGGAGGGCTGGTATAAGATCATCTATGTGGCCCCGGAGCGGTTGGAGATGCCGGGCTTCCAGCGGTTTGCGCAGGAGCGGGAGATCAGTATGGTGACAGTGGACGAGGCCCACTGCATCAGCCAGTGGGGGCAGGACTTCCGCCCCAGCTACCTCCGCATCAAAGAGTTCGTGGAGACCCTGCCCAAGCGCCCGGTCATCGGAGCCTTCACGGCCACGGCCACCGCCCATGTCCGGGACGACATCCGCAGCCATCTGGATCTCCACGACCCCTATGAGGTCATCACCAGCTTTGACCGCCCGAATCTCTACTTCGGCACCCGCCGCGCCCTGCCCAGCGAAAAGCCGCGGGTCCTGCTGGATCTGGTGCTCAAAGAGCGGGACAACGCGGGCATCATCTATTGCAGCACCACCAAGCAGGTGGACGAGACGACCCGTCTGCTCCAGAGCCGGGGCATCCGGGCGGCGGCGTATCACGCTAAGCTCGACCCGGAGACCCGGCGGAAAAATCAGGACGACTTCCTTTACGACCGGGTGCAGATCATGGTGGCCACCAACGCCTTTGGCATGGGCATCGACAAGCCCAACGTCCGGTTCGTCATTCATTACAATATGCCCAAGGATCTGGAAAGTTACTATCAGGAGGCGGGCCGCGCGGGCCGCGACGGGGAACCGGCTCGCTGCACCCTGCTCTACTCCGGCACCGACGTGCGGACCATCCGCTTCTTCATCGACAAGGAGATGGAAGCGGACAACGGCCTCCCGGCGGACGTCAAAGCCGAAGCGGCCCGCAAAGCCGAGGAACGGCTCAAGTACATGACCTTCTATTCCACGACGCCGCGCTGTCTGCGGAGCTTTCTGCTCAACTACTTCGGCGAGACTGCGGCCCCCAGATGCGGCAACTGCTCCAACTGCCGGATGTCGGAACAGGCCGCCGAGGAGATGCAGCAGCAAGCCGCACAGGCCAAGGAGCGCGCCGCCGCCAGCGCCAAGCGTCTGGCCGGTGCCCGCCGCCGGGCCGCCGATGCCGAACCGCTGAGCGAAGCCGACGAAAAGCTGCTGGCCGGGCTGTATGCCCTGCGCAAGCGGCTGGCCGCGAAGCAGAAGGTGCCCGCCTATATGATCTTCAACGACGCCACCCTCCGCGAGATGACACAGAAGAAGCCCCTCAGCCTCGACGAGCTGCTGAATATCACCGGCGTGGGCGAAAAGAAAGCCGCCCACTATGGCCGGGACTTCCTCCGCATCATCGAGGACGCGGTGGAGTCACGATAAACGAAAAGCGTTCTGGTTTCCACATTGCCCTGCCGGGCGGTGGAAAACAGAACGCTTTGTTGTTACATCGTATGCGTGGCGAAGACCTTCTCATCCTCCCACCAGACCGGCTGCCCGGCGGCAAGAGACTTGGGCACATCCAGCAGACGCTGATTGGAGCTGCCGCGGAAGCGCAGGGAGATATCGTGCTTTGCCTCGACGAAGCGGCCGTCTACGAGGACGTCCAGCAGGGCCAGCAGCTCGTCGGTGACTTCGCACCGGGCGGGACAAGGGTCCTTGCCGGTGAGCTGCTCCCACGTATAGCCGGAGTAGCACCAAACGGTCTTGTTTGGGTAGAGGGCTTTGAAATTCCGGACGAAGGGGAGAAGCTCCCGCTGGTTTTCCGGTTCCATGGGCTCGCCGCCCAGAAGGCTCAGCCCGGCGATGTAGGCGGGCTGGCAGGAGGCGAAGACCTCGTTGCGGATGGCCTTGTCGAAGGGCTTGCCGTAGCCGAAATCCCATGCCACCTCGTTGAAGCAGCCGGGGCAGTGGTGGCGGCACCCGGAGACGAACACACTCGTCCGCACGCCGGGGCCGTTGGCGATGTCATAGTATTTAATGGTAGCGTAATTCATGGTAAATATCAGAAAATTGACTCCTTCCGTCATCACTTGCGCGATGCGCCTGAGAGGGTCACAGGTGTAAAACGCGGTCCTTGATCTCCTGCGTGCGGCCCTGATTCCAGAACTGAGTGCCGATGTAACCGCAGGTGCGGCGGGCGACATTCAGCTTATTCTGGTCGCGGTTGCCGCACTTGGGGCACTCCCACACCAGCTTGCCGTCGTCCTCAACGATCTTGATCTCGCCGTCGTAGCCGCAGCACTGGCAGTAGTCGGACTTCGTGTTCAACTCAGCGTACATGATGTTGTCGTAGATGAACTGCAGCACGCTTATGACGGCTTCCAGATTGTCCTGCATGTTGGGCACTTCCACATAGCTGATGGCGCCGCCCGGCGACAGCCTCTGGAACTCGCTCTCGAACTTCAGCTTGGTGAAGGCATCGATGGGCTCGGACACATGGACATGGTAGCTGTTGGTGATATAGTTCTTGTCGGTGATGCCGGGCACGATGCCAAACCGCTTCTGGAGACACTTGGCGAACTTGTAGGTCGTGGATTCCAGCGGGGTGCCGTAGAGGGAGTAGTCGATGTTTTCGGCCTTCTTCCACTCATTGCACTTGTCGTTCATGTGCTGCATCACGCTCAGGGCAAAGGGCTTGGCACCGGCATCGGTGTGGCTGCGGCCGGTCATATACTTGACGCACTCATACAGGCCGGCATAGCCGAGGCTGATGGTGGAGTAGCCGCCGAAGAGCAGCTTGTCGATCTTCTCGCCCTTCTTCAGACGGGCCAGCGCGCCGTACTGCCACAGGATCGGAGCAGCGTCGCTGGGGGTGCCCAGCAGCCGCTTGTGGCGTGCCTGAAGGGCACGATGGCAGAGGGCCAGCCGCTCGTCGAAGATCTTCCAGAACTTCTCAAAGTTGCCACCGGAGGACAGGGCCACATCCACCAAGTTGATGGTGACGACGCCCTGATTGAAGCGGCCGTAATACTTGGGCTTGCCGGTCTCCGGGTCCACATACGGGGTCAGGAAGCTGCGGCAGCCCATGCAGGTATAGCAATGGCCCTCGCCATTTTTGTCGATCTTCATCTCCAGCATTTTCTTCTCGGAGATGTAGTCGGGCACCATCCGCTTGGCGGTGCACTTGGCGGCCAGTTCGGTCAGGTAGTAATACGGGGTGCCGGGGCGGATGTTGTCCTCTTCCAGCACATAGATCAGCTTCGGGAAGGCCGGGGTGATCCAGACGCCCGCTTCATTCTTGACGCCCTGATACCGCTGGCGGATGGTCTCCTCGATGATGATGGCAAGGTCGGCCTTCTCCTGCGCGTTCCGGGCCTCTCCCAGATACATGAAGACGGTGATGAACGGAGCCTGACCGTTGGTGGTCATCAGGGTGACGACCTGATACTGGATGGTCTGGACGCCGCGGTTGATCTCGTTGCGCAGACGGCGCTCGACGATTGCCTTCTTCCGCTCAGCGGAGACGTTCAGGCCCTCCATCTCGGCCTCGACCTCGGCGGCGATCTTCTTGCGGGAGACATCCACGAAGGGAGCGAGGTGAGTCAGGCTGATGCTCTGGCCGCCGTACTGGTTGGACGCCACCTGTGCGATGATCTGGGTCGCAATGTTGCAGGCGGTGGAAAAGCTGTGGGGCTTTTCAATATAGGTGCCAGAGATGACGGTGCCGTTCTGGAGCATATCTTCCAGATTGACCAGATCGCAGTTGTGCATGTGCTGGGCAAAGTAATCGGAATCGTGGAAGTGGATCAGGCCCTCCTGATGGGCCTTGACGATCTCCGGGTCCAGCAGCAGACGGGCGGTCAGGTCCTTGGAGATCTCGCCGGCCATGTAGTCGCGCTGAACGCTGTTTACGGTGGGGTTCTTGTTGGCGTTCTCCTGCTTGACCTCTTCGTTCTGGCACTCGATCAGGCTCAGGATGCGCTCGTCGGTGGTGTTGGTCTGGCGCTTCAGGCTCTGGACATACCGATAGGTGATGTAGTGGCGGGCAATGTCGTGGGCCTTCATGTCCATCAACTTGTTCTCCACCATATCCTGAATCTCCTCCACGCTGACCGCGCGGTTCAGGGACTGGCACTGGTCCGTGACCTCCGCAGCGATCTGGGTGATCTGCTCGCGGGTCAGGCGGCTCTTGCCGCTTACGGAATCGCTGGCTTTGGTAACAGCGGTGATGATCTTGGTAATATCGAAAGGAACCTCCGAGCCGTTGCGCTTGATGATCTTCATGGCTTTCCTCCATCTTTTTATCGGGTTGCACTCTTTGCCGCAGTTCAAACGGGCGTCCCCTTTTTGCCAGAGCCGCCCGCAAAATGCCGTAGAATCAATTCGTTTGAATGTGCTTCTATCATATCACTATTTAGTGATATGTCAATGGATAGACCACTACATTTTGTGTTTCGGAAGTTTGACCAAAAATACGGAGAGATTTTCGGGGCAAAATTTGAACGCAAGGGTCTTGACAAGCAGTGCAGGGATAGTATCCGCATTCCGGCTCGTAATATCCGTTGGCATCTATACGGAGCTCTTATATTATTACATTATATAGGGACAGAACAGCAAGAAAAGCCCCGGAGAAGACCTTGTATCCAAGCTTGTCAAAGAGCGGGTTAAAAAGAAACAAAAAACTAGCAAAAAGAGACAAAGCGAAAAAAGAGGACAAAAAAGTTGAAAAAAGGGGTTGCCAAACGGGCGGGCATGTGGTATTATACTTGAGCGCCAAGCGCTGAGGCAAAAGAATGACTTCCGAAGCCTC
>ENA-OUQF01001015-OUQF01001015.1-human-gut-metagenome-genome-assembly--contig:-NODE-1015-length-18601-cov-7.044592_pt1 | contig 18601 bp, 16 predicted proteins | sample MGYA00237947_ERZ548826 | MGnify/ENA primary metagenome ERZ548826 (study PRJEB26490, sample SAMN05194701) | human gut metagenome | biome: terrestrial biome; feature: human-associated habitat; material... | reverse complement strand
CTGGTCTTATTTCATCTGTCGGCTTTGTCTATAGAACGATTAAAGATTAGTATAATACTGTGACAGCTCCGATTTTTATAAACTCATTCTCCCTCGTAGGTAACTATCGAGCGGACATCGTAATTTTTCAGCTTTTCCCTGCCTTTAAGGTCGGTAAGCTCAATAAGACACACGATCCTTACCACCTCTCCGCCCAGCTGCTCAACAAGCTTTGCTGCCGCTTCAAGAGTTCCTCCTGTGGCGATAAGGTCATCTATTATCACGACCTTGTCACCCTTTTTCAGGGAATCGGTGTGTATCTCGATCTCTGCCTTGCCGTACTCCAGGTCATATTCCGCAGAGACTGTGGCTCTGGGGAGCTTGCCCTTTTTGCGGACGGGGACAAAGCTCTTTTTACGTGTGTAAGCTATGGGCGCACCGAACAGAAAGCCTCTGGCTTCAAGTCCCAGCACAGCATCAAACTCAACGTCATCAAGCTGACCGAGCATTTCATCAACTGCCGCCGAAAAGCCCTTGCCGCTCTGCAGCAGAGATGTAACATCACGGAAAATTATGCCCTTTTGAGGAAAATCGGGAATATTTGTTATATAATCTTTAAGCTCTTTCAAGTAAGACCCTCCCATACATCAGTATAGTGCCGTGTTTTATCAAAGAAATACATATTTCAGCACGAACATCACCGCAAGCACGTACATAAGCGGATTTATCTGCTTTGCCTTGCCGCATACGAGGTTTATTACAACGTAGGAAATGATACCGATGGCGATACCCTCAGAAATGCTGTAGAAAAGGGGCATTGCAAGTATGCAAAGATATGCGGGGATAGCAGAGGTGTAGTTTGTCTCATCTACTTTAAGTTCGGCGATGGTGGAGAACATAAGGAAGCCCACGATTATCAGCGCAGGAGCTGTGGCAAATGAGGGAATGGCGATAAAGATGGGCGCCAGGAACATTGACAGCAGGAACAGCACCGCTGTTGTCAGAGCTGTAAGGCCTGTTCTTCCTCCTGCCGCAACGCCTGCCGAGGATTCAACAAAGGTCGTGGTGGTAGATGTTCCCAGTACCGCACCTGCCGATGTTGCAACTGCATCTGCCATAAGTGCGGGCTTGATGGCAGGCAGTCTGCCGTCCTTATCAAGCATATTTGCCTTTGTGCTTACTCCGATGATTGTGCCCAGAGTATCGAAAAGGTCAACAAAAAGGAACGAGAAAATAACGGCAATGAAATTGAATATTCCCACTGAACCGAGGTCGGCATTGAAGCACTGACCGAAGGTCTCGCCCAGCTTGGAAAAATCGGTCATTGCAAATGTGGGGAACAGCGAGAAATAGCTTTCGCCGTCAGGAACGTATATACCTGTCAGCTGGCATATTATGCCCAGTATCCATGTGCCGAACACGCCGATGAGTATTGAACCCTTTACCTTTTTGATATAAAGGACAGCTGTTATCATCAGTCCGATGATTGCAAGCAGTGCGCAGATGCCCGAGGTCGAGAAGTTCTCACGGAAATCAACCAGCGATACAAGCGTTGCCGAATCAACTGCAAGTCCTGCATTCTGAAGTCCGATAAATGCGATAAACAGACCTATTCCCACCGATACGGCACGTTTCAGCTCCAAGGGGATACAGTTGAAGATGCTTTCACGAACCTTTGTCAGCGAGAGAACGATAAAAATTATTCCCTCTGTAAATACCGCCAGCAGTGCGGTCTGCCAGGAATAGCCCATAATGCCGCATACGGTGTAAGCGAAGTACGCATTCAGTCCCATTCCTGCCGAAAGCGCAAACGGCAGATTTGCCGCAAACGCCATAATGAGCGTTCCGAAGAATGATGCCAGGCAGGTGGCAAGAAGCACCGCCGTGCTGTCCATGCCCGCTGCGGAGAGAATGTTCGGATTGACCGCAAGTATATATGCCATTGTAACGAAAGTCGTAATGCCTGCCGCAATTTCTGTCTTGACTGTGGTATTGTTTTGCTTCAGTTTGAATAACTTTTCAAACATTGACCTCACTCCTTGATATTTGCGGCAGATCCCCATGACATCTGCCGCATTATTCTGATTTTATCATAGCATGGTTTGCCTTAAAAGTCAAGGAATTTGCGGTATAGAACGAAAAGAGGGCTGCCGCAGTGTTAAACCGCAGCAGCCCTCTTTTGTTATATTCGCTTATGATATCTTTACTATCTTAGCAAAGTTTGCCATGATCTTCTTGGTTCCGACTGAATCAAATGCAATTTCAAGCATATGGTCGTTGCCCATGGGCTTGGAGGAGATAACGGTTCCCTCGCCGAAAACGTTGTGCTTTACTCTCTCGCCTGCGGTGTAGTCAACGGCGGCTGCCTTCTTGGCGGACTCCATTTTCTTGTTTGCCAGCTGGCTCTGGAGAGTGTATGTGTAAACGGGAGCGGTGATGATGTCATCGTCCTTTTTCTTTGTGGTCTTTACGGTTCCGTCAACTCTGTCGATGCAGTCCTTGTCTATCTCCTTGATGAACTTGGACTGGAAGTTGCGCTGGGTGGAACCGAACAGCATTCTCTGCTGAGCGTGGGTGATGTACAGCTTTTCCTTTGCACGGGTGATGCCCACGTATGCCAGTCTGCGCTCTTCTTCAAGCTCCTCGGGATTGTCCATGGTGCGGATAGGAGGGAATATTCCGTCCTCCATGCCTACGATGAACACTATGGGGAACTCCAGTCCCTTTGCGGAGTGCATAGTCATAAGGCAAACTGCGTCATCATCTGCGGAAAGCTTGTCGATATCGGTGTAGAGGGAAATTTCCTCCAGGAATCCGGAAAGTGTAGCCTCTTCGCCTGCTTCGGACTTTGCCTGCATATATGTGGCAATGTTGGATTTAAGTTCCTCGATGTTTTCGAGACGGGTGAGACCCTCATCGCCCTGACCCTTGAGCATGGTAGCATAGCCTGTTTTCTCGATAACTGCGTCAAACAGCTTGTCAAGAGGGAGCTTGTCGGCAGCTTCTTTCAGGTGGGTGAATATCTCGGAAGCCTTTACAAGGGAAGCGGACTTTTTGCTCAGGGGAGCATAGCTCTCGGAGTTCTTCATTACATCAATGGGTGACAGCTTCAGGTCAATGGAGATCTGCTCTATCATTGAAAGCGTGCTGTCGCCGATGCCTCTCTTCGGCTCGTTTACTATTCTCTTGAAGCGGAGCATATCATCGGGGTTGTTGATAACGGAGAGATATGCAACGATATCCTTTATTTCCTTGCGGTCATAGAACCTCATACCGCCGATAACACGGTAGGGGATAGACTGTGCGGAAAATGCTTTTTCAAGTGAGTTTGACTGTGCGTTCATTCTGTAGAGAACTGCAAAGTCGCTGTATTTTCTGCCGTCCTTTACGCCGTTCATTATAGTAGTTGCAACGAACTTGGACTCGGCAGCCTCGTCGGAAGCCTTGTAAACTGTTATCTTTTCGCCCTCGCCCAGATCTGTCCACAGGGACTTGGGCTTTCTGCTCATATTGTTTGCGATAACGGAGTTTGCGGCGTTAAGTATATTCTGGGTGGAACGGTAGTTCTGCTCCAGTCTGATAACGTGGCAGCCCTCGAACTGCTGCTCAAATGACAGGATATTTTCGATTGTAGCGCCTCTGAAACGGTAGATGGACTGGTCATCATCACCTACAACGCAGAGGTTTCCGCTCTTCTCCGAAAGCAGGGAAACAAGGCGGTACTGAGCGGTGTTGGTGTCCTGATACTCATCGACCATGATGTACTTGTACAGATTTCTGTAATGATCCAGCACATCTGGCTGAGACTCGAACAGCTGAACGGTCAGCATGATGATATCGTCAAAATCAAGGGCATTTGCCTCTTTAAGGCGGGTCTGATATTCCTTGTATATCTTTGCGAGAGTGACCTTTCTGTAGTCTCCGGCGGACTCTTCTTCAAAAGCGGCGGGAGTGATGAGCTTATCCTTTGCAGAGGATATTGCCGCAGCCACTGCCTTTGGAGGGAATGCCTTATCGGAAATGTCAAGAGCTTCCATGCAGGTCTTGATAAGTCTCTGGCTGTCATCGCTGTCGTAGATTGTGAAGCCAGAAGCATAGCCCAGCTTGTCGATCTCTCTTCTGAGTATGCGCACGCAGGCAGAGTGGAATGTGGAGGCGTTTACCTGACCGCCCTGTTCCTCGCCCAGCATCTTTGCAAGTCTTTCTTTAAGCTCACCCGCAGCCTTGTTTGTAAAGGTGATTGCAAGTATGTTCCATGGCTTTACGGGGTCGGAAGCAACTATCTCGGCAAGTCTTGAAACGGTTGCCTCTTCCCTTTCGCCGTTATAATTATTCAAAAACGCAATGTCGTCATCGGAAAGAGCCGCATATGCTTCCTCGTCCTGATAAGCGTTTCCGAACAGGACCATGTTTGCGATACGGTTGACAAGAACGGTAGTCTTTCCGCTTCCTGCGCCTGCAAGGATAAGTACGGGGCCTTTGATGGCGAAAACAGCTTCCCTCTGCTTATCGTTCATTTTTTCAAAATACTTTTCCAGTGCGGCTTTCTTTGCCTTAATGAAATCATCCATTATATTCATGCTCTCCTATATAAATGATAAATGCGGTTTGATATACGCCGTTACTATCTCTTTCGGCGCTGCTTTGACTATTATACCACATTTTGTTTTTCATAGGAATAGGTAAAATTCAGATTTAACATTTTTATAATAATTATTTTTGCCACGTTTTCGGACGACAATGGATAAACGGCTATGTATTGGGAAAAATAGCTGTTGAATGTTACAGCAAAGGAATGATCGTATGAGCAAAAATGTCAGCGGAAGCGGCAGAGACAAATGGTCAACGGGCTTTGGCTTCATAATGAGCGCCGCAGGTTCGGCGGTGGGACTGGGAAATATCTGGAAGTTCCCCTATGTCTGCGGCACAGGCGGAGGAGCATTGTTCCTTGCTGTGTATATTTTCTTTGTGCTGGTGCTGGGCTATCCCATTCTGCTGACGGAGCTTTCTGTGGGCAGGCACGGCGGAAGCAATGCGGTAGATGCCTGCGAAAAGATAAAAAAGGGCTGGGGCTTTGCGGGAGGCTTCGGCGTGGCAGGCTCTGCGGCGGTGCTTGCCTATTACTGCACCGTCGGCGGCTGGGTGATGAAATACCTTTTCAGCACAGCTTCGGGGAATATCCCATTGCCCTCATATTTCTCAGAATACAGCACTATGGCGGCGGAGCCTGTTGTATGGCAGACGGTTTTTCTGCTGATAAACGGCATTATAGTAGTATTCGGCGTATCAAAGGGCATTGAAAAGGTGTCGTCGGTGCTTTTGCCGCTGCTGCTGGTGTTCCTTGTGGGGCTGATGATATATTCTCTGACCCTGAACGGGGCGGCGGAGGGCGTGAAGTTCTTACTTATGCCTGACTTTTCAAAGATGAGCAGCTTCGGCGATGTGGCTGACATTGTTGTTAAAGCCATGGGACAGGTGTTTTTCTCATTGTCGCTGGGAATGGGCACTCTTATAACCTACGGCAGCTATCTTGAAAAGGACAACGACCTGAGCCGCAGCACATGGATAATCGTCACCATTGACACAGCTATTGCCATGATAAGCGGACTTACCGTGCTTCCTGCGGTGTTTGCCATGGGGCTGGAGCCTGACGAGGGAGCGGGGCTTATCTTCTCCACCCTGACGGCGGTGTTCGGTGGACTGAGCTATGGGCGTATTGCGGGAACGGTGTTCTTTGCACTTGTGCTTTTTGCGGCGATAACCTCTTCAATTTCTCTGCTGGAAACTATAGTTTCGTTCCTCACCGAGCGTTATGGGCTTTCACGGCTGAAAGCCACGGTTATACCTGTCATTATAATAGGTCTGCTGTGCGTGCCTGCTTCCCTTTCCTACGGTGTGCTGTCTGACGTAAGGATCTTCGGGCTGACGGTGTTTGAACTGTTTGTTTTCCTTTCCGACCAGATAATAATGCCGCTGGGAGGCTTTTTCCTCTGTATTCTTGCGGGGCGGATATGGGGGAGAAAGAATATGGAGCGGGAGATATCCTCCGACGGAAGATATCCCTTCAGGCTGGCGGGAGTGTTTGATGTTATGATAAAATATCTCTCTCCCGCAATGATAATCATTGTGTTCGTTTCGTACTTTATCAGATAAAGACAGGTAAAAATGTTGACCTTATATGCGGTTTTATCTACCGACAAATCCCAAATTATATGCTATAATGATGTCAATGAAAATCACATCAAAGGAGCTGCTTGGTATGTTAAAGACCGCATATAAAGAAAATGTTACCGTTCTCCCCGGCGTGTTCCGTGAGAGAATGTCCCTTAACCGTGCTTATCTTATAGGACTGGATTCGCAGTGCCTGCTCCAGAACTTCTACCTTGAGGCAGGAATAATTATCCCCGGTCTGCAGGTAGTGGATGACCCAGCAAAGGCAAATCTCCACTGGGGCTGGGAAGCTCCCACCTGCCAGCTGAGAGGTCATTTCCTTGGTCACTGGCTCTCCGCTGCTGCCTACTATGTGGCATATGACCATGACGCAGAGCTGAAAGTAAAGCTTGACAAGATAATCTCCGAGCTTGCACGCTGCCAGCAGCTCAACGGCGGCGAGTGGATAGGCTCTATCCCCGAAAAATACTTTGACAAGCTTGCAAAGAGACAGTACATCTGGTCTCCTCAGTATGTTATGCACAAGACCATAATGGGACTTATGCACGCTTACACCTATGCAGGCAATGAGCAGGCAATAGAGATAATCGACCACCTGGCTGACTGGTATCTCCGTTGGACTGAGGCTATGCAGAGCGTTAATCCCCACGCTGTTTACAGCGGCGAGGAAGCAGGTATGCTGGAGGTATGGGCTTCACTTTACGAGATAACCACGAATGAAAAGTACATGACCCTTGCCCGGAGATACTGGAATCCCGGACTTTTCGGAAATCTTGCGGCAGGCAAGGATTCCCTTTCCAACTGCCACGCAAATGCAAGCATTCCCTTTATCCACGGTGCTGCAAAGCTCTATGAGGTAACAGGCGACGAAAAATGGAGAGACCTGGCTGAGCGTTTCTGGAAGTTTGCAGTTACCGACCGTGGAATGTACTGCACCGGCGGACAGAATGCAGGCGAATTCTGGGTCCCTCCTTATATGCAGGGACATTTCCTCGGCGAGACAAATCAGGAGTTCTGCACAGTTTATAATATGGTAAGAGTTGCGTCCTACCTCTTCAAGTGGACAGGCGACAAGAAATATGCAGATTACATAGAGCGCAGCCTTTACAACGGCTTCCTTGCTCAGCAGAATGCAGTTACAGGTATGCCCACATACTTCCTGCCCCTTGCTGCGGGAAGCAAAAAGAAATGGGGCAGCAAGACCCACGACTTCTGGTGCTGCCATGGAACCATGGTGCAGGCGCAGGCATTGTACCCCGAGCTTATTTATTACAGAGATGAGGATAGCAATAAGCTTATCGTAAGCCAGTATATCCCCTCAAAATATGAGTTTGACCATAATGGCAACAGCATTTCCATTGAGCAGACCACGGGCATGAAGTACTATAACGATCAGGCTTTCTTTGATGAGCATGATGACGGTCAGATGTCAAGATGGCTGCTGAAATTCATCGTAAAGACCGCTTCTCCCGAGAAGTTTACCGTTGCTTTCAGAATACCTGTATGGGCAAAGGGTGAACCTGAGGTGGAGATCAACGGCAAAAAGCCCGAGAGCCTTGACATTGCCGACGGATACCTTAACATTACTGCCGAATGGAACAGCGACATGGTTCAGATATTCTTCCCCAACGGAATAGTTATGGAGTCCCTGCCCGATATGCCCGAAATGGCTGCGGCTGTTGACGGTCCTATCGTTCTTGCGGGTATCATCGACAAGGACTGCGGACTTGTGGGAGCGGACGATCCCGACAGCGTATTCACATGGCAGACAGAGCACACCTACGGCACATTCCCCTGGAAGCAGAATTCCTACCGCACAAAGGGTCAGCCTGTGAACATCACCTTCAAGCCCCTTTACGATGTTACCGACGAGACATACACAGTTTACTTCACCAAGAAGTAATTTTTGTACTGCATGGGGGTCATGCCCTCGTGCTTTCGGAACATTTTCATAAAATATTTTTCGTCGTTGAAGCCGCATGAAAATGCGGCTTCTTTTATGCTTACATTTTCCGAGGAGAGTAGGTTTTTTGCGACTTCAATGCGGCATTTGTTAAGGAAGCCTATAAGGGGCATACCTGTTTCCTTTTTGAAAAGTGCGGAAAAATATTCGGTGTTGTAGTGAAATTCTGCTGCAATATCCGAGGCGGAAAGCTGCCTGTGGCAGTTGGATTTTATCCATTCACGGGCGGAAGCTATGACGGGGGAGATGCTTGATCGGCTGCCGTTTACGCCGTCGATATGCTCCTGTGTAAGCTCCATAAGCAGCAGAGACATGGAGCAGGCAGGGAGAGCCTCGCTGTAAAGATCCTCACGGCGGGAAAAATCCAGAAGCTGTCTGAAAAGCATCTCACAGCGGCTGTTGGGGACACTGCCATATTCGGGGATAGCTATTTCAAAGCTTTCCGTCACGCCGCTCTCATATATTTCAAAGGGGACAATGGGCTTGAAGTGCGCCCAAAGATAGGACAGCCTGCCGTCGGAGGGTGCGTGTCCGAAATGCTCCTCATCGGCGGGGAGCAGGATATATTCGCCCTTGGAAACGGCATATCCCTTTCCGCCCGATGTTATTTTCAGCGTGCCCTCGGTAACGAGGATAAGAACGCAGCAGTTAAGCGTGCGCCGCTGGTGTGTAAAAGTCTCACGGCTCACAAAATTTCCGCAGGAAAAAAAGCGCAGCTGCGCTGATGTGCTGTAAAATATACGCATATTATCACCATAGATAAGTTTTTTCTCAGTATATAATGTAACGGCGATTTTGTCAAGCTTTGATTACGGTAAAAACTCCCGCTGTGCCGCCTGATTGAACGGCGCTGCCAAGCCGAATGGCAAATGCGGGAACATACTGCCGCAGATACATATAAAGAGGCGGGGAGCTTATGGCTTTGTAATATGCTGACAGACCTTTTTCCAGCAGCGATGTTATGCTGTCAGCCGTCAGACCCTTGCAGCGGCTTTCGATGTCCTTAACGTCATTTTCCGTCAGCTCAAGGGCTAACGGCTTTCCAATAATTGCTCTGCCAAGAAGGTTATCCGCAATTACCTCGGCAATGTTCAGGTACATTTGCCTGTAGTCGTCATTACGTTCATGAGCGTAGGATTCAAGCAGGCGGATAATATCGGCTTCGCTGAAAAGGCGGCAGAGCTTGTTTTCAAGGCAAATGCAGCGGTAATAATCGCAGATGAACATTACACCTTTAAGCTTGCTGTCGCAGGCGTTTTGACCCAGCAGGGGATAGTCTATATTACATGGGCAGCCTGCGCCGTCAAACTGTGCGGAATAGTTGCGTCTGAATTCGTCATAGGCATTTTCGGTGACATAGCGGTACTCGTGATTATCTGCGTTGATGCGGGTATTGTAGGCGGTGCGAAATATTTTCATGCTTTCCTCAAAAAGCCTGAGAATTTCCGCCGAGCCTTGCTTCAATATGCTGCTCATGGGCATATTTACAAGGGCACTTGCGGCTTTTTCGTGGGAGCGCAGGCTGAGCAGATACACGTCCGAGCGATATAACACGGAAGAAGCAAGCAGCTGTGCCCTGCTTTCGGATATGCTTCCGCTTTGCCTGCGGGTGAACTGCATGGCTGTTTCGGTAAATTCGTTTTCAAGGGCTTTTTTTATTTCAAGCTGTTTGGCGGTGTTCAGCATACCGCTTTCGATGCAGAGGCTTATAAGCTCCATTGTGTAGTTTTCGGGGGAAAGGCTGCCAAATTTTCCGGATACTATTTCGTTGCTCATAGTTCCTCCTCGATAAGTGAGCGGAGCATTTCAAGGCTTCCGCCGCTTTTTTGCTCCCATAATGTGTACATTTTGGCTATAACGGCTCTGTCGGACAAATTATCGTGGGTCTCATTTTTCATATAGGCGAATATCTCCGCAAGCTCAGCGAAAAAATCCGTTTGCTCTTTGGGAAGATAGCTGCTTTGTGAAAATGAGGATATCATTATTGGGAGGACACTTTCGCCGAAAAATACACGTCCACTGTCATTATAAGCAGAAGCCTCGGCGGCTGCCAGCTCATATGCTTCCTTTGGGGTAAGGGTTATTTCCGAGTATCTTTGCGACAGGGATAAAATATCATCGCCGGTTTTGGCAAGCTTTGTTTTGTTATTCAGTTGTAGAAGATACACAATATCAGCCTCCTTGTTTTGTTTGAAATGCTAATTGAAAAATTGTTTGAAATGTGGTATGATATATCATGTAAAGTTGTATATCTTTGCTGATATACAACTTTTAATTTTCATATAGCATTTAAAAACAAGGCTGTCAAGATAAAAATATGGCTGCTGCAGCGTTATGCTGCGGCAGCCTTTTGTGTTATGATGCTATTGCGGGTGATTTTTTCATTTGTCCGTACCTGCGCCTTACGGCGGAAACTGAGAGCAATTTCGCAGAAATTGCTCTCAGTTTCAAGCCGCCTGCAAAAAAAGATTTTGGTATATTAAAGATAAAATATTTGTTTAGCGTGATTTTTAATTTTCAGTGCAGGCGGCTTTAGGACTTTTTATTCAGTCGGATAACGTTTTAATCATTCATATTGCAAGCGAAAAGATTTCGCTGTCTGCGGACAGCGACCAAATGGCTCCGCCCTTTGGAAACCTGCAAGCCTTTCGGGAAAAAGGCTTGACCTAAACCCTTTACCTTTGTGCTTATTTGTGCGGATTTTTTTGTTTAGTGCCACACAAGCTTTAAAAAAATGAGCTGCTGCATCTTGTGCAACAGCCCTGTTTCTATTGGCATATTATTTTCTTCCTATTATAAGCTCGTGCAGCACGCCGAACCATTCCCTTACCCAATAGGAAGGCAGCAGAGGGGGATAGGTGGGTGAGCTTTTACTGTAGCATTCAAGCCCTTGCTTTGAGGCTATCATTTTTGCACGCAGCTGATGAAATTCGCTGGTGATGATGACTGCCTTTCGGCTCATTCCCATGCTGTCAAATATTTCAAGGGAATTTCTTATATTCTGGAACGTATTTTCTGACTTGTCCTCCATGATTATCCTGTCGGGGGAGATGCCCTTTTCCACAAGTGATTTTTTTATTGCCTGAGCTTCGGACATTGGCTCGTCGCTGCCCTGTCCGCCTGAGGCGATACATATGACATTTTCGTTCTCGGTCATATAATCATAAGCGGCGTCAATGCGCTTTTGCAGCATAAGAGATGGCCCGTTTTCCTTTACTCTGCACCCGAGAACTATTACGGTCGTCGGCTCATCGGGCAGGTTATTCGCTGCCCTTATCATCAGCACCGATATGACTATTGCCGTTATAACGCCTATTACTGCAAGGGCGGCTATGGCGGTTATTATCACCTTTCCCGCCTGTGTCTTGTAAGCAGTTTTTATAAGGCTCACAAATGCGCTGCGCTTTACAAGTATGACCGTCAGCAGGGCGCAGATAAACATTCCCGCAGCGCTGCCGATGTTTGGCTTTGTGAATACTGCCGCTGCCAGGAACAGCAGGAAAAGCAGCACCAGAACCAGTTCTATCAAAAGAAAGCACACCTGTGACGGTGTGCTTTTTGCCAAAATGCTCATTACATTGCCTGCTTGATGGCTTCTTTAAGAGCCTTGGCAAGCTGGTCGGGACATGATGTTCCTCTGCCGTTGCAGTTTACGCCTTCGAGACGGGAGATAACGTCCTCAGCCTTCATGCCCTCAACGAGCTTGGAGATGCCCTGAGTATTGCCATTGCAGCCGCCTACGAAGCGAACCTTGTTGATGATACCGTTTTCGATATCAATTTCGATCTTTCTGGAACAAACGCCCTTGGGTGTATATTCTACAGTCATTTTTATCACCTTTCAGTACTTATTTTTTGTTGCACAGCTTCAGGATTCGGTCTATGTTATCCTTGTCGGTGGTGTACATCCCTATTGGTGTGGGCTTCATATTATAAAGTCCGTGGAAGTCGGAGCCGCCTGTTACGATAAGGTCATATTCATTTGCCTTTGCCAGCAGTGTTGCCTGCTGCTCCTCATTGGCTGAATAGTGGAACACCTCAACTCCGTCGATTTTGCCCTCCTTGGCGAGATCGTCCAGCAGTTCAAGTGAATCATACACCACAGGGTGAGCCATGACCGCTGCGCCCCTTGCGGAATGGATAAGATCCAGCACATAGTTGATATCGGGATATTCACGCTCAACTATACAGGAACCCGTTTTTTCGTTGAAAAGCTCATCGTCCAGCTTTCCGTAGAAGTGGTTGGAATAGCCGTACTCGATAAGCGCATGAAGGATATGCTGCTTATAGATGCTTTTTGAGCCCACAACGTGCTTTGTGATATCCTCAGCAGTTATGGGATAGAGCTTCAGGACATTTTCCACCGTCTCCTTTGCGCAGGACTGACGTATCTCGCTGCATCTGCGGCAGATACCCTCCAGTCTGTCAGGCTTCTGGGGAGCATAGCAGAGGATATGCACCTTTCTGCCACGGGTCTTGTCCCATGCGGTAAGCTCAACGCCGGGAATGGTCTGTATTCCGTATCGGTCTCCCAGGACCTTTGCCCTTGAGATCGACGACATTGTGTCGTGGTCGGTAATGGATATAAAGTCAAGCCCTATGCGCTTTGCCTGGGCAATGACATCTTCAACACCCAATGAACCGTCGGAAAGAGTAGTATGTACGTGAAGGTCGCCTTTCATAAATCATCCGATCCTTTCCTGTGTGCAGTAAATTTTATACACGCATATTATTATAACATAATTATATGCGCCGTTGCAATAGTATTTTCAATAATTTCATTATATTTTCACAGACATTTGTTGAAAGTTTTGAGATACTATAAATATGAATAAATTTAGCTTGAGTATTGGCTTTTGTGATAATTTGATGAAACTTTTCTTGTGTTTGATTTACAGTCTTGTAAATTTCAAACGTTTATGTTATAATAGATTGTGCTAGTATAATATCAATGTGATATCGGACGGCGGAAGACGAGCCTCCGTATTTAGAAAGGATGAAACGAATGGCTTTACACTACAGCTTCTCAAATGTTACTCCGCAGATCGAGCGTCTGGCTGATATGTGCGTCAGCAACGGTGCCATCGACCCTGAGCTTTACTCCAAGTATGAAGTAAAAAGAGGTCTGAGAGATATTAACGGAAAGGGCGTTCTGGCGGGTCTTACCGAAATATCCGAGATAGTTTCCTATACCATTGAGGATAACGAGATGATCCCATGCGACGGAAAGCTTTTTTACAGAGGATACAACATAAATGACCTGGTCAATGGCTTCGGCAAGGATAAGAGATTTGGCTTCGAGGAGACCACTTATCTGCTCCTTTTCGGAAAGCTGCCCAATAAAGCCGAGCTGAAAGAGTTCTGCGACCTGCTTGCGGACTACAGAAAGCTTCCCACCACCTTTGTGCGTGACATTATGATGAAATCCCCCAGCAGCGATATCATGAACAGCATTGCAAGGGGAGTTCTCACCCTGTTTTCATATGACGAATATCCCAATGATACATCTATCCCCAACGTGCTGAGGCAGTCGCTGGAGCTTATCGCACTTATGCCACTTATTGCGGTTTACGGCTATCAGTGCAAGAACTATTATCTTGACGGCGAGAGCTTCATAATCCACCAGCCTGTGGCTGAGTATTCAACGGCTCAGAACATTCTTCATCTTCTCCGCCCCGACAGCAAGTTTACCGAGCTGGAGGCAAAGGTGCTGGATATTGCTCTGGTGCTTCATGCAGAGCATGGCGGCGGAAACAACTCCACCTTTACCACTCACGTTGTAACATCTTCTGGCACCGATACTTATTCTGCGGTTGCTGCGGCTCTCGGTTCCCTCAAGGGTCCCAAGCACGGCGGCGCAAATGTAAAGGTAACGGCAATGTTCGAGGATCTCAAGGCGAATATCTCCGACTGGACCGACGAGGAAGAGGTAGCACGCTATCTTACACGTCTTCTCAGAAAGGACGCTTTTGATAAGTCGGGTCTTATCTATGGTATGGGTCATGCGGTATATTCCATTTCCGACCCCAGAGCAAATATTTTCAGAGGCTTTGTTGACAAGCTTGCCGCTGAAAAGGGCATGGAAAAGGAGCTGGGACTTTATCACATGGTAGAGCAGCTTGCTCCCAAGGTAATTTCTCATGAAAGACATATTTACAAGGGAGTTTCCGCAAACGTCGACTTCTACAGCGGATTTGTATATAGTATGCTGGGACTTCCTCCCGAGCTTTATACTCCGCTTTTTGCCATTGCACGTATTTCGGGCTGGTGCGCTCACCGTATCGAGGAGCTTTCCAACGCAGGAAAGATAATCCGTCCCGCATACAAGAGCGTAAGCAAGCACAGAGAATACACTGCCCTTTCTGACAGATAAATTTTTATACACACAAACCAGCAAGCCGCCGTATCAACTTAATGATACGGCGGCTTGCTGTTTTATACTAATCTTCAATCGCTCTATAGGCAAAGCCGACAGATGAAATAAGACCAGTCTGGGAAAGCGACCGCAGGCGGGCTTGCCGCCCGGCAAGGGAGCTTGACGAAGAATGGGCTTATTTCAGCCGAGGATTTGTCTGTAGGTTGATTTAAGATTAGTATTAATTAGGGGGTATTATGGTATTGTTATTTTTTGCGTTTGGAAGCCGAATGGCACATTCCTGCACTTGCGCAGTGTGCGCAGTTGTTGCCGCAGGTGGATTTGCCCGACCTCTTATCCTTAACGATAGACCAGACTGCAAGTCCTACGATAGCTGCAAGTATAAGCAAAACTATTACTGTTGCCATATCGAACACTCCTTTAAAAGTCGGGGACGGAAGCTCCGTCCCCGCTTACAGTTATTACCGGGTTTTAATTAAGCCTTTACCTTATTGTCGGAAAGACGTGTTGCTTCCTTATAAGGTCTTACGAGCATGTAGATCATGAATACGATGATCGCAATGGCAACGATGAGACCAAGGATATTTACATTGCCTGTGAAGAGGTTGCCGATCTGGTTGATGCAGAGAGCAACTGCATAAGCAAAGCCGCACTGATATGTGATAGCAAATGCTGTCCACTTACCGTTGTTCATCTCTCTCTTGATAGCACCCATTGCAGCAAAGCAAGGTGCGCAGAGGAGGTTGAATACCAGGAAGGAGTAACCGCTTACGCTTGTGAAGGCTGCTGCGATAGCATCATATGTGGAAGCATCTCCGCCGCCGTAAAGGATACCCATTGTACCAACGATGTTCTCCTTTGCAACGAGACCTGTGATAGATGCAACGGCTGCCTGCCAGTTGCCCCAGCCGAGAGGTTTGAAGATCCAAGCGAATACGCCGCCGATTGCTGCGAGGATACTGAAGTCGATCTCGTCCTCACTGAGCATACGGAATGTGCCGTCAACAACGCCGAAGTAAGTGGTGAACCATACAAAGATTGTAGAAAGAAGGATTACTGTACCTGCCTTCTTGATGAAGGACCAGCCACGCTCCCACATGGATCTGAGGAGGTTGCCTACTGTAGGAAGGTGGTATGCGGGAAGCTCCATAACGAAGGGAGCAGGATCGCCGGAGAACATCTTAGTCTTCTTAAGCATGATACCGGAGATGATGATTGCCGCAACACCGATGAAGTATGTGGAGGTTGCAACCCAGGGAGAACCGCCGAAGATAGCACCTGCTACCATGGAGATGAAAGGAACCTTAGCGCCGCAGGGGATAAAGGTTGTGGTCATGACAGTCATACGTCTGTCTCTTTCGTTTTCGATAGTACGGGAAGCCATGATACCGGGAACGCCGCAGCCTACACCTACCAGCATAGGAATGAAGGACTTACCGGAAAGGCCGAACTTTCTGAAGATTCTGTCCATTACGAATGCGATACGAGCCATGTAACCGCAGGACTCAAGGAATGCGAGGAGAAGGAAGAGTACCAGCATCTGAGGTACAAATCCGAGAACTGCACCAACACCGGCTACGATACCATCAAGGATAAGACCGTTGAGCCAATCGGGTGTGCCTTCGATTGCGTCACCGATGAGAACGGGGATACCGGGAACCCATACACCGTAATCAGCGGGATCGGGATCTGCGCAGTTATACTTAACAAATGCGTTAACAGCATCTGCAAGATCAGCGCCTGTTGCTTCAACATCTTCTGTAGCAAGTGTTTCTTCATCTTCTACAGTGTATGTAACTGTATCAGCTTCGGTGAACATTGCAGTGAGTTCGGAAAGCTTTGCAGCAGCTGCATCAACGCTGAATGTTTCGGATTCGGGATCAATAGCATCTTCGATATCGGCTGTATCGGTGCCGTTTTCCTGAGCCTTTTCAATGAATGCTTCAATGATAGCGGGGGAATCACCGTATTCGTCAGCAGCTTCTTCATAAGCGCCTGTGCCTATTCCGAGGAGGTGCCAGCCGTCGCCGAAGAGACCGTCGTTAGCCCAGTCTGTTGCGGAAGCTCCGACTGTTACCATTGCGATGTAGTAAACCAGGAACATTACAACTGCGAAAATAGGAAGACCGAGGATTCTGTTTGTAACGATCTTATCGATCTTATCGGAAACGGTAAGCTCACCCTTGTTCTTTTTCTTGAGGCAGTCCTTAATAATGGAAGCGATGTAGATGTAACGCTCGTTGGTGATGATGCTCTCGCTGTCGTCGTCCATTTCCTTTTCGGCAGCAGCGATATCCTGCTCAATGTGTTCTCTCTTGTCAGCGGGAATGTTGAGCTTTTCAAGAACCTTATCATCACGCTCAAAAATCTTGATGGCGTACCATCTCTGCTGCTCCTCGGGGATATCGTGGAGAACAGCTTCTTCAATATGAGCGATAGCGTGTTCAACGCAGCCGCAGAAGCTGTGCTGGGGGATCATGGGAACCTTGGACTCCGCAGCCTTGATAGCCTCTTCGGCAGCCTCGTTGATTCCTGTGCCCTTCAGAGCGGATATCTCAACGACCTTGCAGCCAAGCTCCTTGGCAAGCTGATCGGTGTTGATCTTGTCGCCGTTCTTGCGGACAACGTCCATCATGTTGATAGCGCATACAACGGGGATGCCAAGCTCAACCAGCTGAGTGGTGAGGTAAAGGTTACGCTCCAGGTTAGTGCCGTCAATAATATTGAGGATAGCGTTGGGGCGCTCGGTGATGAGGTAGTTTCTTGCAACTACTTCTTCAAGGGTGTAAGGGGAAAGAGAGTAGATACCGGGAAGGTCAGTGATAACAACGTCCTTATGACCCTTGAGTTTTCCCTCTTTCTTTTCAACTGTTACGCCGGGCCAGTTACCTACGAACTGGTTTGAACCTGTCAGCGCATTGAACAGTGTGGTTTTACCTGCGTTAGGGTTACCCGCAAGTGCGATTTTAATTTCCATATCATAGATCCTTTCAATAAAGTTTGAGTACGCTAACTTGTGCCTATGCAAAAATCGAAACGGCTCAGCCGATCTCGATCATTTCAGCATCAGCTTTTCTGAGCGAAAGCTCATATCCACGGACGGTTATCTCAATGGGATCGCCCAGGGGAGCTACCTTACGGATATAGATCTCGGTACCCTTGGTGATACCCATATCCATAATTCTGCGCTTTACAGCGCCCTCGCCTGTCAGCTTCTTTACAGTGACTGTTGAGCCGATCTTTGCTTCTTTGAGTGTCATTATAAAACCTCCTCCTTATTATACCATGATCTTGCTTGCCATTTCCTTTGAAACGGCTACTCTTGATTCCTTGACGTTGACGATAACGTTGCCGCTTATCTCACTGATAACGGTAACGGTTCCGCCTGCAACAAAGCCAAGGTTCTCAAGGAACTTTCTTGTCTCGGGATTTCCGCCTACTTTTTTAATGATGTTTTCTTCTCCTGCAGTTGCTAAAGTTAACGGCATCATATCTTCCTCCGCCTTATTTATTAAGTTAGATTAAGCTAACTTAATGTCATTTAATATGGTTAGCTCTCACTAACCGTAATATATAATACACCCGATTTTGTCGTATGTCAAGACCTTTTGTTATCATATGCTAATTTTTGGAGATTTGAAGTATAAATTCGACTAATCTAACATATTGATTGGTCAATATATACAAACGCCTGTTTTTTTGGGGGGATAAGTACATATAATGAAAAGAAAAAGGTAAAACAACGGGTGATGGTATCTGACGGCCACATGAATGAGAGAATATATCATATAGTATAAGCTGCTGAGAGGTGAGCGGATATCAGGCAGGGGATATAATGTATGTTATATGTATATTCAGCTTTGGTGAGGATAGACTATGTAAATGGCAAATGGTGAGTATAGTAGGGAAGTATATAAGTAGAGGCAAATATAATATATTAAGTGTAAGTATTTAAGAGTGAATGAGGTATAGAAGAGTGTGTAATTAGTTGTAAAGGTCTGATAATGCTAAACTATTTGTGCACCCTGTCGCTAAAATTCGACAAGAAATGCCATCTCGCTGTGCAGTTATCCAAAAGCAAAAAAAAGGCTTGACAAGAGGGGCTGTATATGA
>ENA-OUQF01001014-OUQF01001014.1-human-gut-metagenome-genome-assembly--contig:-NODE-1014-length-18604-cov-9.709850_pt1 | contig 18604 bp, 19 predicted proteins | sample MGYA00237947_ERZ548826 | MGnify/ENA primary metagenome ERZ548826 (study PRJEB26490, sample SAMN05194701) | human gut metagenome | biome: terrestrial biome; feature: human-associated habitat; material... | reverse complement strand
CCGATGATCGCATGGCTCGGTTGCATATGATGGCGGCGCGTAAGGTCGCCAAGCCAGGCGACAAGTACGTGCTCGGCAAGCCGAGCGAGAATCAGAAGATCGATATAACCATGGCCGATATCCTCGCGCACGAGGCGGCTTCCGACATGAGGGCGCTCGGCTGGAGCGCAGGCGGCTCACCGGTCATGGTGTACGGCTGGTAAGGAGGCTGTTGTGGAGCTGATACAGGCATCGAGGCTTTCCGACGATGACGCGAAGCTCATCAGGAGCCTCACCTACCGGCTTGCACGACTGCGCAAGCCTCATAGGCAGTGGGATGATTATTATCGCGGACGGCAGGTCATCCAGAGCATCGGCATCGCCGTGCCGGCCGAACTCCGTTCGTTCGTTTTTCCGCTGAATTGGCCGCGCATCGTGGTCGATAGCGTCGTGCAGCGCCAGCAGGTCAAATCCTTCTCCGTGCCGAATGACGACAAGGTGTCAAACGAGCTGCGCGATCTTTGGGAATACAACAACATGGAATCGCAGCAGGTGCTTTTGCACACGGAGACACGCGTGCAGGGCCACGGCTTCGTATGCGTAGGCGCGAATCCGAAGGACAGACGGCATCCACTGATCACCGTCGAATCATCCAGGAACATGATCGCGCGCATCGACCCGCGCACGAGAACCGTCGAATCAGCGCTCCGCGTCTATTTCGACCCTTGGGAGAACGGGACGCCGGACTACGCGACGCTGTACACGCCCGAATACACGCTCTGGCTGGAGAAACAGCACGGCAAGTGGGTCATGACCGGCCGCGACGACCACCACCTCGGCGTCGTCCCTGTTGTGCAGTTCCTCAACCGTCCGCGCGCCGGCGACTTCCTTGGCGAGAGCGAGATGGCCGACGTGGTGCGGCCGACAGACATGGCCGCACGCGCCATCCTCGACCTGCAGATCGCCATGGAAACTCACGCGGTGCCAGGCAAATGGGCGATCGGCGTCACACATAACGACTTCATCGATGCGAAGACCGGACAGCCGGCATCGGCGATAAAGACCTATTTCAACTCGATGCTCACCTCTAAGAACGTGAACGCGAAATTCGGCCAGTTCACGGCATCCGACCTGTCGAACTTCAAGACGGTCATCGACCTGCTGAGCGAGCAGATGAGCGCCATCACCGGTCTTCCGATGCGTTATTTCGGAATGAACACCGCCAATCCAGCAGCCGAGGGAGCCATCCGCGCCGACGAGCTGAGATTGGTGAAGAACGTCGAGCTGAAGAACGCCGTTGACGGCGATGCGTGGTCGCAGGTCATGGCCGTGGCGCACAAGCTCGCCACCAGCGACGACATTAACGCGAACCTGGTGCGCTGCGACTGGGAGGATCCGAACACGCCTACCTACGCTCAGCGTGCTGATGCGATCACGAAGCTCATGGCGTCCGGCATCCTTTCCCGCGAGGGGGCATGGGACGAGCTTGGCTGGAGCGAGGCCCGCAAGGACAAGGAGCGCGAGTACTTCGCCAAGCAGATCAGCGAATCCTATGGCCAATTCATGAAGGACGTGGACTATGGCGGCGACGATGGCGGGGCAGACGCTTCCACAGGAGGCGATGGCGCAGAACCGTCTTCTGCGCAGTCGAAGCAACCGGCTGGCCGCGACGGTGCTCAGACTGTGGCATAAGCACGCGCAACCAGACTTCGACGCCGCCTTCGCGGACATGATGCCTGAACTTTTCCGCGTATTGGACACGGCGCAATACCACACCGCCGCTGACGCGATCGCATCGACGCCGAAAATCATGGAACGCTTCGGCGTGAACGCAGCACACCCGGAATACAGGCCGGACCCATGGCAGTGGGTCGGTGTGAACGGCAACGGCATGGATACCGTGGACACGATGTGGACGGCGATTACCATCGGCAAGCGGGCCGTATCCAACGGCGCTCCGGTGGACGTGGCCATGGACCGCATAGGCGTGACCTTGGTGCTCAGGACGCGCACCATGCTGGCGGACACTCACCGGTCGGCCACAAGCATGACCGCTCGCGGCATCTGCTACCAATCCACCTACGTGCGTGGCCTGACACCGCCGAGCTGCGGAAGATGCGTCATCCTCGCCGGACAGCCATGCGGCAAGACGCCTTTCGAAAGGCATCCGCACTGCGACTGCATCGCCGTCTACACCGGCCTGAAAGCACCGGCAAACGCATGCACCAGTCCGAACGAATACCTCGACAGTCTCTCCGACGACCAGCTCGCCAAAGTCCTTGGCGGAAGGGCCAACGCCCGAGCCTACGCGGACGGAGCCGACCTCAACCAGCTGGTTAACGCCCAACGCGGCATCCGCACCGCCCAGATCGACGGGCGGAACATCAAGTACACGACCGAGGGCACCACGCGCCACGGACTCGCCGCATCACGCATGATCGACTCCGGATACGCCAAGGAATTCATCAAGAACGGCGGCCGGTACACAAAGGTCGACAGACCGCGTCTCATGCCCGAGACCATTTACGCACGCTGCGGCGACGATCATGAGAAGGCCTTGGGCATGCTCTACAAGTACGGCTGGATCCTCTAGCCGAAATCGAATTTTTCACCGGCATCGCGATGGTGTCGGCGCCGGCACGCGACGTGACGGCCAAGGAAACCACAAGGAGAAAACACAATGCATAGGAAATGGTGGAATCTCATCCGCATCCGCACCATCGAGACCGGTGCCGAACCGGGCGGCGGAGAGCCGCAGCAGCCGGAGCCGCCGCAATCCGACCCACAGGCGAATACCGGCGGCGAAGGCGACGAGAAGCTCGGCGAACACGGCATGACCGCGCTCAAGAACGAGCGCCGGGCCAACAAGTCGCTGCGCGAACAGCTCGCCGCCGCGAACGCCAGAATCAAAGAGTTCGAGGATCGCGACAAGACCGACGCGGAAAAGGCCAGCGAGAGGATCGCCAGCCTGGAGAAGTCCAACACCGGCAATGCCGCGAAGGCACTGCGATACGAGGTCGCCGTCGACAAGCAATTGCCGAAGGTCTTGGCGGAACGTCTGCAGGGATCCACTCGCGAGGAGCTGGAAGCCGATGCGGACAGCCTGCTGAAGCTCGTCAACGTGCAGAACAAGCCGAGCGTCAAGCCCGACCCGAGTCAGGGCAAGGGCGGCGACCCGAAGCCGCACAGTCTCTCCGAAGCCATTTCCGCATATTACAAGTAACCGATTCCTTAGGAAGGAGACAACCTTATGGCTGTCACTCTCGCAGAGGCGAAGAACAACGCCCTCGAAGACTACGACCCTTTCGTCATCGACGAATTTCGAAAGTCCAGCGTCATCCTCGATTCCCTCATCTTCGATGATGCCGTGAACCCTGCAGGAGGCGGCGCGACGCTCGACTACTCCTACCGTCGGCAGGAGACCCAGCCCACCGCCGAATTCCGCGCCATCAACACGGAATACTCGCCGAGCACCACCACGACCAAGAAGTACAGCACCACACTCGCCGTGCTCGGCGGCGCCTTCGAGATCGACCGAATCCTCGCGAACATCGGTCCGAAGGGATCCGACGAGGTGACCCGCAACATCAATGACAAGGTGAAGGCCGCGATAACCCTGTTCCAGGATACCGTGATCAACGGCGACGTTGGCGTGAACGATAAGGCCTTCGACGGCCTGGACAAGGCGCTCACCGGCTCAAGCACCGAGATGAAGCCCACCTCCGGCACCTACGACTGGACCGACCTCGAAGGAGAGAAGGGCAACAAGGCCATCGACACGCTCGACGAGTTCCTTGACCTGCTTGACGGCACGCCGACCATCGTGGTCGGCAACAAGAAGGCCCTTGCCCGCGTCCGTGCCATGGTGCGCCGCACCAGCATGTACGTGCGCGAGCCGATCGATGGTCTCGCCAACGCGAACGGCCGTCCGATCAGCCGCGAATCCTACGGCGGCATCCTCTTCGCCGACGCCGGCGAGAAGGCCGGCAGCAACGATCCGATCATCCCCATCGCCGCAGACGGCACCACCAGCCTGTACGCGTACCGCGTCGGCTTGGACGGCTTCTGCGGCATCACCACCACCGACGGCACCCTCGTGAAGACCTGGCTGCCTGACTTCACCCAGCCGGGCGCAGTGCATCGCGGCGAGGTCGAACTTGGTCCGGTCGGCGTCGCATTGAAGGCCACCAAGGCCGCTGGCGTGCTCCGTAAGATCAAGGTCAGGTGATCATGATGTGGCGAATCGAAGCTCCGAATAATGAGTACAACGGCGTCACCGCCGGCGTGACCTTCGTCGGTGGCGTCGGTGAGACCGATGTGGATCCGTCCGACTATTTCCAGCGTCACGGCTACACAGTGGCCGAGGTGCAGGCCGACGAACCGAGCACGGTCGCCGACGCCGCGAAGCCGAAGAAGAAGACCAGTGAGAAGGATGGTGAATGATGAAGGAGACCAAGAACGGACGCCGCGAGAACGTGATCCCGGCAAGCGCGGTGTATGTGCCGCAGCCGGGCGGCGCAGCTAAGCCGCTCGATACGGTGCTGTCCGGCATGCCCGCCAAGCAGGCTGCTGCGGTGAGGGACGCCACCACAGGTCAGGAGATGGCCACCATCAACGCTTTGCTGGCCAGCCTGCGCAACGCCGGTATCATCGCGAAGTGATTCCATGACCTGGGCGCAAATCGACGATGTCGCGGTCGAACTCGGCCGCGACATCGCCTCCGACAGCACCGAAGGCAGGCAGATCGGGAAATGGCTCCGCCGCGCCGAAATGATGATCCGCAACCGCATCCCAGTGCTGGACGAATGGTGCATGGACGAGAGATATCAGGAGACCGTCATCGAGGTGGAATCCGCCGCCGTCGCACGCAAGGCGCTCAACCCGGAGGGCGTGAGCAGCACCATGCTGCAGATCGACGACGGTAACATGCAGACCAGCATCGACAGCTCGCGCAGTCGCGGCGAGATCTCCATCCTCGACGAGGAATGGGACATGCTGCTGAAACGTGTCAGCAGCGATCTCGCTACGGCGGTCATCGCTCCGGAACCCGTGGTCATCCCACTGCCGCACTACCACTACGACTACTGAGGAGGTTGACATGCCAAGCATGGCACCTCTCATCGGAGCCCTGCCGAAACTACGCCAGATGGCCGAAAGCCTCATGACCGACCAGTGCGTTGTCACCCGCCCCGGAGACACCACAACGGATTCGGACACGGGACTACCGACCACCGGCAAGGAGAAGGTGTACGAAGGCAGCTGCAAGATGCAGACCAGCGGCGGCCTCGCCAGCGAGCAGACCGAAGGCAGCGCGGCCCAAGCCATGGGCGCCGTCTCGTTGGTCTGGTCTTTGTACGTGCATTTTCCATACGGAACTCCGGGCCTTCGCGCCGGTGACGTGGTGGAAGTCACGGAATCCGCCAATCCGCTGCTCGTCGGCAGGCGGCTCAGGCTCGTCTCACCTCAAAGCGAGAAGACGCACGCCACCGCCTGCCGTTGGAACGTGAAGGAGGACTCATGAGCGGACTGTTCGACGCTTCGCAGTTGACGGCCTTCGGTGATGCGCTGCTCGCCAAGGGCGTGGCTCGCCGCGCTTTGATCTCCGCGTCGGTGAAGAAGGGCGCGCAGAACGTCAAGAACTCGATTCGCGACGACCTGAAAGGTTCCGGCAACAAGGCGTTCCGCAGCATTCCGATCACCTACACGGTGAGCGAGACGCCCGGACGCATCACCGCCGAGATAGGCCCTACCAAGGGCGGAGCGGGTTCGGTCGCCAACCTCGCGTTCTTCGGAACCGCGAAGGGCGGTGGAACGCACCGGTTCTACGAGCACGGTGAGGAAGAATTGCCGAAGCTCGCGGAATACGTGGCGCGTGCCGCCGTGGAGGTGGTCTGAATGAAGTCGATCATGACGTTGACCGCCACGATCCTCGACCATATCCCGAAGCCGGCAACTGGCTGGGCCGTGTACCGGCAGACGGCGCCTAAACCTACGGAGAAGCCGCCGTGGGTGATCGAAACGGTCACGACCAACGGCCACATCGTCGGCGAAACGCAGCATGTGCATTGCGGCATCGGCACTTTGACGGTGCGCATCGTGAGCACCACGGCCGATTCCGTCAACGTGCTGGCCGATGACCTCATGATTCCGGGACTTGCTGGCAAACGGTTCGTCGCGCAGGGTTTCGACACCGGCTGTCTGACGCTGTTCTCTGATTCCGGCGCCTATGCGGTCGGACTCACCGCAGAGGAAACGAGCCTGCTTTACCAGTGCCGTCTTCTTACTTTCAAATTCAACTGGTCACGCATGTGACCCCAAATATTTAAGGAGGAGTCATGGTTTTGACTCTGGGAACTGAAGTGCCTTCCACACCGGCGGACGGCCTGGTCAACACGATCTGGGTGCCGTCCATCAAAAACATCCAGAAGCCGACCGCCGCAGAGATCGGCGCCGGCACCGACCTGAGCAACTACGTCACCCTGGGCGGTTGGTCGTGCTCGCCGTCTCAGGATTCCATCTCCGACCAGCGCGAGAACAGCGCGCAGGATTACGAGAATCCCGGACGCAAGAAGATCAGCGGCCCGAGCATCGAGGTCATCGACAACACCAACACCTCGCATTTCACGCAGAACGCGGCAATGGAGACGTTGACCGAGGGCGCGGAGGGCTATTTCGTGCGCCGCTACGGCAAGCAGACGGATACGGCTTTTGTCGCCGGCGACATTGTGAACGTGTACACGGTCCGCATCGGCATGAGCGCCAAGATGGCGATCGCCGCGAACAGCGTGCTGCGCAGCAAGGTCAATTTCTCCGTCCGCGCTCCTGGCTGGGCGGAGAACGTGAAGGTCGCCTGATTGATTCTTCCCGCATCGGACTTTCGTCCCTTTCGCCGGTGCGGGACCCTCTTTTTTCTTTTCCGGCAAAGGAACATGAATATCAGAGCGAAGGAACAACAATGCTTAAAGTCGTCAGGCGCACGCGCGAGGTCGATGTCATCCTCAACCAGCAGACCGCCGAGGACATCGCCAGATTGGGTGATGCGCTGGCCGAGGAGACCACGCGCGAACAAATCACGGAGGCTGGGACGAACCGGCAGGCGAAGGCCACCGCGCGGCGCATCGAAGAGCTGCGCGAACAGGCGGATGCGGAGACGTTGAAGCTCACGTTGCGGGCATTGCCGGTAAGCAAGTGGGCGCAGGCATTGGCCGCGCACCGCAATGACAACGGCACGAACGATATGTTCGGCACCGCCGCTGCGGCATTGCCGCTCATGCTTGATTCCGCGACCATCGGCGGCAAGCCGGTGGCCGACGAGGACAAGACCGAACAGGCGTGGCGGAATCTGTTCGACGAACTCACCGATGGCCAGTTCACGCCGCTATGGCAGGCCATCGCCGAACTGAACGGCACCGCAGCGGACCCAAAAGCGGCATTCGACCTCGCCTCGAAGGTTCTCCGCAACTAGTCGAGGATTTGAAGATCTGCCGCCAGCTCGGCATCAGCTATAAGCGTTTCATGGGCTGGCGGCCGAGCAGGGGCGATGAGGTCGAATGGGATGAGACGGAACGCAATTGGATGCGCTCGCTGGCTGAATACGAACGGTCATTATGCCCCATGTGCGGTTTGCCTCGCACGATCTGCCAAGACCCGAAGGGCGAACTGACATTGCATGCCGAAACCAGCGTCTGCTGGGCCACTGCGCACATGCAGCAGGCCATGAAACGTTGGACTGACAACAACGGCGAGGACAATCCGGCCGCGAACGCCTTGGTGGCGCATTTGACCTGATTTTTGGAGGTTTGTTTTGGCGGAGAACAAGAACATCGTCATCCGGTTGATGGCGGACACCGCCTCCTATGAGGCGGCGATGACCCGCGCGGGGAGCACCGCGAGAACGGTCGCTTCGGGCATGGAGAACACCGGCCGCAAGTCCGCGCTTATCGCCAGTGGTATGACCGCCGCCGGACTGGCCGTGGCCGCGTTCGGCGTGGCTGCAGTCAAGATGGCCGCAGACTTCGACCAGCAGATGAGCACCGTCCAGGCGAACACCGGCGCGACCGGCGCACAATTGGACCAGCTGCGTGCCGCCGCCATCGAAGCCGGAGCTTCCACCGTCTATTCCGCTTCGGACTCCGCCGACGCGATCAACGATCTCGGCAAGGCCGGCATGAGCGTCACGGATATTCTCAACGGCGGCTTGACCGGCGCTTTGAATCTGGCCGCGTCCGATGGAATGGCCGTTGGAGATGCCGCCGAATACATGGCCAACGCGTTGAGCATGTTCCACCTGAAGGGGTCTCAGGCTTCCCAAGTGGCCGATACTTTGGCGGCTGGCGCCGGCAAGGCCGTCGGCAATGTCTCCGATTTCGGCGAGGCGTTGAACAATTGCGGCGCGCAGGCGAACAGTTTCGGCATGAACGTGCAGGAGACCACCGGCGTTCTGGCGTTGTTCGCGCAGAACGGCACCATCGGAGCCGAGGCCGGCACCCAGCTGAACAGCATGCTGATGAAGCTGGCCGCACCGTCCGCCGAAGCGTCCAACACGATGAAGGAATTGGGCATCAGCGCATATGACGCTCAAGGCCATTTCGTCGGCATGGCGAACTTCGCAGGGCAACTGCAGAAGGCCGAAAAAGGCTTGACCGACGAGCAGCGCAACCAGGCGAACGCGACCATCTTCGGAAGCTACGCCATCAAGGCCGCGAATTATCTTTACGAGGCGGGCGAGTCCGGTGTCAACAAGTGGACGAAGGCCGTCTCCGAAAGCGGGTACGCCGCCGAGCAGGCTGCTGCGAAGAACAACAATCTCAAGGGTGATCTGGAGAATCTGAGTGGCTCGATGGAGTCCTTGATGATTTCCGTAGGCGAGGGCGCTCAGGGGCCTTTGCGCAAGATGGTGCAGGGCTTGGATACGCTGGTTGACGCGTTCGCCGGTTTGCCGTCCGGCGCGCAGCAGACCCTCGTGGTCATGGCATCATTGGCCGGCGTATTCGGCGCCGTGCACAAGGCCGCGGGCAATCTCAACGGCAGCACCAGCACCATGGCCAACAACATCGGTCTGGCCATTGACCCGATTCAACGTGTCAAGACGGCGCTCGGATCCGCGCAGACGGCTTTCGACCTGTTCAAGGGGTCCTCGATGAGCGCTTCCGAGCAGATGGAGGCGTTCGGCACGTCCGCCAGCAAGGCGCAGTTGAAGACCGCTGGTTTCAAGGCGGTTGGCAGCAGCATAATGAGTCTGCTTGGTGGCCCGTGGGGCATCGCGCTGACGGTGGCCGGAGCGGCGTTATCGGCTTTTATTTCTCAGCAGCAGAAGGCTAAGGCGGCATCCGAGCAGCTGGAAAGCGCTCTGGAGTCCGGTTCGGATGTCGCGTCCGAAATCGCCGGAGCCTATCAGGATATGAGCAGTGGCGGTGTCAAGTTGACCACATGGCTTGACAAGGCGGGTATCAGCCTGACCGACATGACCAGTGCGGCCATGGGCAACGAAGCCGCGTTGAAGCGCGTCAACAAGCAGATCAAGGAAATCGATAAGCCCGGCATTGGTGGAACTGCGGCAACCGCCATCAAGAAAGCTTTGGAAGAGGAATCAAAGGCCTACGATGATGCTTCCAAGAAGGCCAATGAGAAAAGCAAGGCCGCCAAGAACGCGGTGGATGCTGACGGAAAGTCCGCATCGGCAGCGAAGGAAGCTGCCAGCGCGAACAAAGAGCTTGGCTCTTCCGCTTCCGACGCGTCCGAGGAAATCGACGATCTGGTTCAGGCGTTGTTTGGTTTGGAGTCGGGCAATCTGACTGCGGATCAGGCGGTGGACCAGCTGAATCAGAAGATCGGCGAACTGTCGAAAACATGCGAAGACAACGGCGTCGTCTTCGACCAGAGCGGGAATCTGCTTGACAGGTTTTCAGAGCAGGGCACCAAGACCAAGCAGGCCTTGGAGGACATCGCCAGCAGCGCCCAGAATGCTGCGGAGAAGATTCTCAAGCAGGGCGAGAGCACCGGTTTTAGTAGCGGCGAGATCGAGCGTGCGAACGGCGTGCTGCAGGATGCTCGTGACGCGATCATTCGGCAGGCCGAAGCCTCGGGCATGAGCGAACAGGCCGCTAACGCCTTGGCCGACCGTTGGGGTCTGAGTTCCGATAGCATCAAGGCTTCCATCGACAATATCAAGAAGACCGCCGACAACAACAAGGCGAAGCTTGACGTTGACGATTCCCAGGCCAAGTCGAAGACCGATAATGCGAAGAAAAACGTTGATTCGGTCAATAAGGCTAAGGGCACCGCGAAGCTCGATGCCGACGATAAGGCGTCTGGCAAGGCCAAGAATGCCGAGAAGAACGTCGAATCCGCGAACAAGTCCAAAGGCAAGGCCACTCTTGACGCGACGGACAAGGCTTCCGGCAAGGCCGACAAGGCGAAGGACAATGTCAGGTCGGTCAACAACGCCAAAGGCACCGCGAAGCTCGATGCCACGGACAAGGCCAGCGGCAAAATCAATGCCGTCAACGGCATGAAGCTGAACAACAAGAACATGGTCCTTACCGCTTCTGACCATGCGTCCAGCAAGATCAATGCGGTAAACAATAAGCGTCTGAATAACAAGAAGACCACGCTGAACGCTTCCGACAAGGCGTCCAGCAAAGTGGATTCCGTGAACCGTAAGACTATCGGCGACAAGCACTTCACGGTCAGGGTCACTGACCATGCTTCCGCGACCTTGCGGAGCATCCAGAATTATCAGATCGCGGACAAGAGCTTCACCGTCACGGAGAAGACGAAGAAGGAGGGCGGCTACACCGGTGGAATGTTCACCGATGGCCACTTCCAGAAATTCGCAGGCGGCGGCCTGTTCTCCGGCTACGTGGATCCGGCGTGGGCGCCCGGCAACGGGTTGAGCGACAGCGTGTACCTGCTCAACGCTCGTCTCACCGCGGGCGAGTACACGCACAATGCTGCGGCCACGTCCTATTACGGCGTGGAGAACATGCGCCTGCTGAACGAGCGGAAGATTCCGCGCGAAGTGTTTTCCACCTCTCGCGACATGCCGGTCGTCGTCAAGGTCGAAATGCCGGCCAACTCGGGACAGACGGTGGTCAACATGCCGCAGAAAATCGTCGTGGCCGACCAGCCGAGCGTCAGTGGCACCATCATCGGCAACAAGGTGCTGGCCGCCGTGAGGAGGGGAAGATGAGCGACGTCATCCTTACCGCCGACGGCGAATCCGTCACACTGCACGGCGGGGCCTTCGCCGGACACGGAATCGCATTGACCGGACTGTCCGGCTGGTATCAGACACCGGACGCCAAGGTGACAGTCACCTCGCGTGGACAAGGCGATGGTGGCCACGACATCGTAGCAGACAACGTCATGTACGATGCGCGCGTGGTCACGGTCGGCTATCGAATCATCGCCGGCAGTGACCGCGAAGAGGCTCTGAGGCAATTGGCTCTGCTTGACAAGCTTGTCCACAGGCTCGTCACGTGCCGCGTCATCGACGATGGGCAGGACACCTGCTGCTCCGGCGGCTACTACGTCCGCTCTCTCGAACAGAAGATCCAGAATCCGCTTTGGCAGAACCTTTCCGGCGACATCACGCTTGTGTTCGAGCGTCCCGAACGGCTGTCCACGCTGGCGCACTCCGGCGAGGCCCGCGCGTCGGTGGTGCAGGCCGGAGGCCTGGGCTACGGCACCGGCAATGCCGGCCTTGCGTACCCGCTGTCGTATGGCACGGTATCCGATGGTGCGACGGTCATGCGTCTGCCGAATCAGGGCACAAGCCGCGCCTATCCGACCTACACGCTCAACGGCGAATGGCCAAATGGATGCGCGCTCCGCCTCGCATGTGACGGTCGTGCGTCGACATTGACCTTCAGCGAGGCGATCCACACCGGCACTCCGGTTCTGCTGGACACACGCTCGCGCACGGCGACGATGGGCGGTGTGGACGTGACGGCGAAGCTTTCGCAGCGTGGCTGGATGACGATACCCGCCGGCAGTGCGCTGACTGTCAATCTCGCCACGCCTGGTAGCGGCTGGGTCACATGCGAATCACGTGACACGTATATCTAAACGTTTATCTGCTTGGAGGTTCAACACTTATGACCACGGCTTTAGGCATCAGGCCGGACGCACGATCCAATGGAGTGAGTCCGCAGGTCCATCGGCATATCATCAGCGCCCAATGGACGAGCGACGGCATCATACAGGGTCTTGATGTGACCGGAGGCACAGGACTCACTTACAACGTAGGTGCCGGCACGGCTCTCATCCAGCCTGACGGCCAGCGGGGGGAGGCCGTGCTCGCGTATTGGCCTGGGGGCCAGACGCCGGCTGTCGCCGCGGGAAACGCTGGACTTTCGCGTTATGACGTCATCTGGATGCGCGCCCACGACTTGGACAAGGGCGATGCCGACAACCAGGTCGTGCTCGGCGTCACGCAGGGCACTCCCGCCGCCGACCCGGACATTCCGATAAACCAGGTGCCGAGCGACGCGGTGCGGTTGGCGGCCATGCTCGTGCCGGCCGGCATGACGCAGACAAAATCCTGCAGCAGTGATGGCGCTGAACGCTACGCGATGCCTTACGGCGCCTCGCGAGGCCGTCTCGCATGCAATGTGCGGAACTACGAAGGCCCGTCGAATTTCTCGGACGGTGGCAAGGATTATTTCGAACAGGACACTGATTTCTATCTGCCGACCGACAGGCTTATCGAACTGAGGTATCGTGCGACCGCCTGCGCCTGCCGTCATGACAATCCCAAGAAGCCGACCGAGGACGCCACGCAGATGGCATGCTGGTACGTCGGCTTCCAGATCGACGGCAAGGACGTGGCTGGTGGCGGCGGCCAGTTCCAGGTGAGCCGCGCGTGGCAGCAGGTGCATCTCAACGCCTTGGTCGAATTGAAGGCCGGATGGCACACCGTCCGTACCCGCAATCACAGGGTCACGTGGGGCGAGAACGTGTATTTCATCTGCCATTCCGACTCGAAGGAGAACTATCCTGGCCGCACCCTCGAGGTGTGGGACCGTGGCGTGAACGTCGGCTGAGGAGGGCTTATGGCTTGGCGAGCGTATGTCGTGGACACGATCAGCGGGCAGATCATGTGTCCGATCGATTTGCCGAATTTCTCGTGGTCGGTCAGTGTCGCGGACTCATCGCTCTCCACCACGAAATCCAAGGGCGTGGGGCAGGACGAGGTGAGCGGGCTGAAGGTTCCATGGACCGCGGTGCCAGCCAACTCGCCCAGCGAACGCTCGCGCCTCCTCGCTCCCGACCGGCGCAGTATCGCGCTCTGCTGGACAAGTCCATTGGATTCCGAGGATGCGATAGGCACGCCGATACTCTGCGGACTGATAGGCCAGAGGAAGGACGGCCCGCTCGATACGGATTTCAGCCTGACAAGCCTGTACGGGCTCCTCGGCGATAGATACTTGGTGCGCGAGGGAGTCTACGGAGCCGCCAGTGGCAGCACCAGCACGGATGTCATCAACTTCGGCAATCTATCCCTCCGTGCCATCGCGGCCGAGGCGGGCTGGCTGTGCACCAACGCCAAGCCGGGTGGCGGACTGCCCATCGACTGGCACTACCGAGGAGAGCAAGGCTCGCACCAGCGCGAATACGATTCGTGGGATATCCAGAATCTGAAATGCTCGGACGTGTGGGACAAGATCGCCAACGTGGAAAACGGGCCGGATCTGCAATTGCGGCCGAAACTGTCCGGCGACACGATCCGCTTCGACTTCGTCGCGGGCTCGGACGTGGATCCGAACATCGCGCAGGACACGATCATCGAACTCTCATCCTCGCCTTATGGCGGCACGTTGGAAAACATCACAATAGACCATCTCGGAGCCGTGAACCGTGTCTATGCGAGCGGCTCGGGTACGGACAAGGCGCAATTATGCCATCTGTCCGAAGACCTGAGCCTTGTGAATGGAAGTCACGAGCCGTTCCCGCTGCGGGAGATGACCTACAGCGACACCGACGCCGCCGACGTAGACCTGCTCCGCCAGCAGGCGGACGGCGTGCTCGCCGCGAATCGCGCGCCGCTCATGCAGATCAAGGGCGAACTCCACGCCAACGACATGAGCGCGGACGGCACGCCATTGCATCCGCTCGGCAGCTTCTGGCCCGGCGAGGCGATGCGGTTGGACATTCAAGGATTCCCGAGTCTTGCGGACGGCGTGTACGAGTGCCGGCTCATGCAGATGAGCGGCGACCAGTCGGACAAGGTGAGTCTCATTTTCGACGCCATGGAGGATCCCATGGTCTGACATTTTGGAGGTGGCTATGTCCTCTCACGTGGAATTGAATCCAGACGATTCGACGCTCGGCCTGAGCCTGGGCATGAAGGCCATGCGCCTCGCCCTGGCCCAGAAGACCCACAAGATGGGCACCGTGCGCATCCCCGGCACGGGCGGCACGGACGTCATCATCGGCGTCGGCGCGTCGGACGGGGCCAACAGGATCGACCAGGACGGACGCCAGCTGCCGCTCGTGGACACGAGCGGCATCGACAAGGCCGCCAAGGACGCGCAGCAGAAGGCGGATGCCGCGGCTGCGAAGGCGGATCAGGTGCGTTCCGACTTGCAGGCGGAAGTGGACAAGGTCAGGGCGGACGTCGCGGACGTGGATGCGAAGGCGGAGCGGGCCAAGACGTCAGCCGAGACGGCTGCGTCGAAGGCGGATTTGAACAAGGCCGAACTGGACAAGAGCGTCGCCGCGTTGGACAAGAGGGTGTCCGACGCGTCCGGCAAGGGCGACAAGATGGCTGGCCAGATCGCTGACATCACCGGCACGGTGAACGGCCAGCAGACGAAACTGAACGAGTTCGGCACGAAGCTTGAGGGCGCGATCACGAAGAACGACACGACCGTGAAGAGCGTGACCGAGCTGAAGCAGACCGTCACCGGGTTGTCGTCCACGGTGTCGCAGACGACGAAGACCGCTTCCGACGCCCTGTCGAAGGCCACGAGCGTGGAGCAGACCGCGAACGGGTTGAAGGCCACGATCAGCAAGGACTACCAGACCACGAAGCAGGCTGACGGCAAGTACAGTACGAAGACCGAACTGTCGGCCACGTCGGAATCCCTGTCCTCCAGCATCTCGTCGGTGAAGAAGACGGCTGACGGGGCCGTCACGTCGGCGAACACGGCGCAGGCCACTGCTGACGGTGTGAAGGTCGCCCTGTCGAGGGACTACACGAGCACCAAGAACGCCGACCTGAAATATTCCACGAAGGCGGAGCTGTCCGCCACGTCGGAATCCCTGTCCTCCAGCATCTCGTCGGTGAGGGGCACTGCGGACGGGGCCGTCGTGGCCGCGTCGAAGGCGCGGCAGACCGCTGATGCCGTCACTCTGAATCTGTCGAAGAACTACCAGACGAAAGCGCAGAACGATGCTCTGTATGCAACCCAGACGAGCTTGAAGGCGACTTCGGATTCTCTTAGTGCGAATATTGCGGCGAATGCGAAGACCGCACAAAGCGCTGTCGACAAGGCGACGAGTCTCGAAGCGAATCTGAATGGTTTCAAGACCACTGTGAGCCAGACGTATGGCCGTGGTTCGAACCTTTGGGTCAATCCGACATTCGATGCTGATAAGCCCCAGATCACATCCCGGGTGAATAATGTAACTGCGCCGAATGGAAGCGGAGTGAACCTGCTCGCAAGCCGCGACCATCATAATGACGCCACCAGTTTTCCCGTGGTACCAGGTCACACATATGTTATAACTGCTCATGTCAAGCGGATTAAGGGCAACCTACCATTACATGCTGGTATCTGGTACACCAAACAGACCAGCGGAAACAGCTATGACACATACGTTAACGCGGAATCGACGTCAAATCTGAGCGATGGATGGATTTCCGCTACATGGCGTTTCACATGTCCGAATGGAAAATCCAGAGGATGTGTGTTCTTCCAGATCGAGCAGTCAGCAAATAACGGTCCGACGCAGTGGTATGTGGCGAACGTCGTATGTGTCGACGTCACAGGTCTTCAGCCAGCAGGAGATTATGCCACAAACAGCTCCCTTACCCAGACAGCTGATTCCATTAAAGCTCAGGTCACTGAAGTCTCCAAGACCGCAAACGGTGCAATGTCCAAAGCCACTACAGTAGAACAGACCGCCAATGGACTTAGCAGTAAGATCACTGAGCAGGCTAAGACACTCAATGCAACCGTTAAGACAGCCAATGAGGCAAAGAGCACCGCTGACAGCAATAAGGCCACTATCAGTCAGGTAAGCACCACAGCCAGTAATGCATTGACTAAAGCCTCTACGGTGGAACAGAATCTCAATGGTTTCAAGACCACGGTCAGCCAGACGTACACGCCGTTGTCGGACTTGGACGCGTTGAGGAAGAGCGCGACCCGTATGTTCACGCTGTACGGCGCGTCCGGCAAGGCGCAATGGGTCAAGCTCGGCTATCTCACCAGCCGCACTGATTCGTCGAGCATCCTCCTGCACGTCTACTCCGGCGACGGCTACAACGGTTATGCCAGCCAGAACGCGGAGTTCGAGATCTTCGTCAAGGACGGCTGGCAAAACCAGCCGTCCGCATCGGGCGCGTTCGGCGTGAGCGTGAACCGCATCCGCGACGCGGACGATGTGAAGGTCAAGGTCATGGCGTTCAGCTCGACCACCTGTGACATCTGGGCGTACCTGCCATGGAACTACTGGAACGGGCACTACACGCTCCAGGGCGACTACAAGTCGTGGCAGGACGGACCAGACTGCGGTGGAACGAGGGTACAGGACAATGAGCCCACGAACGGCACCGCCCAGAACCTCGCCTACGACACGGTCAGCACGCGCAGCTACGTTGACCAGACCAGCAAGTCGGTGGCCTTGGGCGTTGTGCAGAATTACCGTGGTGCGGACGGGTCGGGTCTGGCCACGAAATCCGATATCACGGTCGCAAAGAAAAGCATCACCAGCACCGTCGCAGGCACTTACGCCACCAAGAGCGGCGTCACGCAGGAGATCAGTTCCAAAGTCTCGCAGAACAATGAGTCGCTTGACGTCAAGTTCGCCACGAAGGTCGAGATCAAGAACGCGCAGTCCGCGGCCAATATGGCACAGTCGAACGCTTCCGACGCCCAATCGCGCGTCGGCACGCTGGAGGACTGCATCAGCCTCACTTCCGCAGGCGTCCGCGCCGGCCATCAGTCGAACGGGGTGTTCAACGGCGTGAGCGCCCTCGTGAACACTGACGGCAGTTTCGACCTGCTTGACAAGGACGGCAACCTGCTCACACGCATCGACCGGCACAGTTTCCAGGTGGCCGGTGACGATGGTGTCGGCTCCGGGCATCTGATCCTGTCGCAGGACGGTCTTGACATCACCGTGCAGCCCACGGCGAACAAGAAGGCCACCTATCACATCCAGCTCGGCGCGGGCGGCATCAGCATCACCGCGCCAGACGGGGCGCATGTCGAATGCTCGGCCCGGACCGGCCTTGATCTGGAGACGGTGAAATACGGAAAACTGTCCATCGGCTCAGGCGGCTTGCAGTTCACCAACGATCGGGGCTGGGGCCTGGCGCTCTCCGCCGCGGGCTGGAGTCTGAAATGGGCTGGCAATCACACGCTCGCCACGGGCCCGACCGCTGGCGCATTGTACATCGACGGACACGAGATCGTCACAAGATGATTTTTGGAATATGGAGGTAAGTATGGATGATGTCGTCAAGACCGATGGAGTGTTGGATTTGCGTCCGGCGAAGGGCAGTCTTGTCTATCAGCTTTTGCGGCTTGGACTGTCTTTCGACCACAGGGACGCGTCCGGCGAGACGTGGACCGACTACCGTCGTGGCGTGATCGTGACTTTCGCGGGTCGTGATACGGCGACCGATGTCGTTGTCGCCGACATGGATACCAAGGATTCCAGGACGGTTGCCGTGTCCGCCTTGGCGGATGTGACCGAGGTGAAGACCTGGCGTAGTGATGGCGTCGAGGGCTAGGCGTCCTGTTCCCTGATTGTCTGTTTTGTTGTTCCCGTCGTTTCAGGCGGGTTTTCTCTTTTTCAGGAGGTTATGTTGACTCAGATCAAATTCGATTTCGGCCATCCAAGCGCGGATGGCATAGCTGACTTGGCTGGCGAGAAGATTCATGTGGTTCCGACCGAACGGTTCAGGAACGGCAGTCGTATCGTCGCGCGCGACTCGTTCGAGGTGCGTTTGGACGAGCACGGCACCGCGACCGTCACCGTCCCGCCGACCGACAGCACGTTCGCCTATGAGGTGACTGTCGGTAATGATACGGATGCATGGCGTTTCGTCCGTTACGTCCAAGTGCCTGATTCGGCCACCGTGTTGAATTTCGCTGATCTGGTTGAAGTCGATTCGACCACGCTCACACCGGTGCAGACCGGTAATCCGTTGGCTGATATCGACCAGTCCGATGTGGATTGGGCCCTGTCCACGATTAACGCCTGATTTCAAGGAGGTTTGTTTTGGCTAATCCCGATAAGTTTTTGCGTCTGCGCGACTACGCCCGTTTGGAGCGTGCGCAGAAGGATGGTGTCGTGGATGGCACCAAGTTCGCCTACGACAGTGCGAAACATGTCGTGTCGAATGTGCGCGAGTATTTCGACGCGCATCGTGACGGGCGTACGTATG
>ENA-OUQF01001003-OUQF01001003.1-human-gut-metagenome-genome-assembly--contig:-NODE-1003-length-18753-cov-5.665419_pt1 | contig 18753 bp, 23 predicted proteins | sample MGYA00237947_ERZ548826 | MGnify/ENA primary metagenome ERZ548826 (study PRJEB26490, sample SAMN05194701) | human gut metagenome | biome: terrestrial biome; feature: human-associated habitat; material... | reverse complement strand
CTGCATATCGTCGGCAGCGTCAGATGTGTATAAGAGACAGGTCTATCACGTTGTAGACCTGTTCCAGCCCGTAATCCGTTCCGCGCTCCATGCCGAAATCGTCCAGAATCAGCGGCGGATAGCGGCACAGGCGGGCAATGTACGCATTTCTGCCCTCAAAGCTGCCGGACAGGTCATTGAGAACGGCGGCAAAATTCGTCATGCGGACAGGGATTTCTTTCTCCATTAGGGCGTTGGCGATACAGGCGGCGAAAAAGCTCTTGCCCGTCCCGACGCTGCCCCAGAGCAGATAGCCGATATTATCAAGGAGCATCGTATCAAAATTGTCGGCGTAAAATCTCGCGTGCTTCATCTGCGGATTTGCACCGTTGTCCTGTGCGAAGCACCAGTCCCGCAGCTTCGGCGTGTCAAAGCACTCCTTTTTCAGCTCCTTTACGGTGTCCTCATGCTTGCGCTGCTGGTCAGCCAGCCGCTTTTCATCCATGCGTTTTTGCTGACAGGCGCAGTTCGTGGGATGCCGGTCACGTCCGAACAGGGCGGCATGACCATCTTCAAAATAGGCTTCCTTCGGCGTATGGCACTTGCCGCAGTACAGCAAGCCGTCCTTGCCGGTATAATCGCCCTCGTCGGGGCGGACTTCCATCGCTTTGGAAACAATATCGGTAAAATCGTTCATAGGCTTTCTCCCTCCTTACAGGTGTAATCAGGGATGCCCTGTTTGGGGACACCCTTTGTTTTATCGTTTTCTGCCCACCGTCTGATGGTGGCAACGTGGTTCTGATAGCTTCTGCCTGTGGATTCCATGTAGGAGGACAGCTCGGAAATGAGCCTGTCCAGCCTGTCGGGAAACTCCCGCAGCAGCTCGGCGTATTCGGTGTCGGTCAGAAAAACATTCTTGTATCGCCCGTATGCGGCAGGCGCTTCACTCTCTCTACTCAGGTGATTCTGATTCAGGTTGTTACTACTCAGGTTGTTAGGGGACAGTTTTCTTTCCGTCATAGGGACAATTTTCTTTCCATCAGTCGGACAGCTTTCTGTCCCAATGGAGGACGGATTTCTGTCTGTCACTTGGAAAGTTTTCTGTCCGTCTGGCGGCAGCTTCACATAGATGCGGTTTGGCTTGGAAAAGCCGCTTCTGCGCCGCTCGATCAGACCCGCGCACTCCAGCTCGGAAAGAGCGGTTTTCACGGTCATGGTACTTCTGTCCAGTGCGGCGGCAATCTTCTCTATGGGGAACACAAGGTAAATCCTGCCGCCCTCGTCCAGCCAGCCGTTTGTCTGTGAGAGCGTTGCCCGGTCAAGCAGCAGCGCGTACAGCAGCTTCGCCGTCTGGGTCAGGTCTGCTTGCAGCAGGAAACGGGGATATGGCAGATACGGCGGCAGCCGGGTATCCGCTCTCATGTACTCGGTGATGGAATGTCACCTCCTTCGCGGGAAATGGGGTATAACGAATCGTGACAGCCCTCAATCGGGCGGTTTCCAGCGTTTCGACCAGTAATGCGGGCAAAGCACCACAACTGCACGAAAGCTCTGCTTGCAGCCGTGGACGCACCCACGGCAAAGGGAATTGTAGGAAATGCGGTTTCGGTGGTCGAGGAAGAACGACCATTCCAGCCGCCGCTGCTTTTTCATTCTCGGCATTTTCACGCTCCTATCTGTCGCCAAAGCGTCGCGCTCCGGCAGACGGTCAAATTGTAAATCTCGGTATCATTTTCGGGCTTTTTTCGCCTTGTACGCTCCGTTTGGGGAACGGGTGGTGTTGCGGTATGGGTAAGTCCCTTCGGCGCGCTCTGTGCGCTTTTGGGATGGGCATTTGCTCCGTTTCGGTCACAGAAAGTTATCGGACGGTTCACAAAATATTTCGCACGAATCTGTTGCATATTTCGTCTGGTTTAGATATAATAAGGATGAACCAAATCACGAAGGGAGGAACCAGATCATGTCGATTACTGCGACGGAACTGAAAAGCAATCTCGGAAAGTATCTTCTGCTTGCAGCGACGGAGGACATTTTCATCACCCGCAACGGCAAGGTTGTCGCCAAACTCTCCAACCCCCATCAGGACAGAGTGGACATTGCCAAGTCCCTGTTCGGGATTCTTCCGGCTGATGTGACGTTGGAGGAAGCGAAGGAAGAAAGGCTGAACCGGATATGAGAGCTGTCATTGATACCTGCGTCATCGTGGACGCGCTGCAAAGCCGCGAACCGTTCTGCAAGGATGCGCAGTCGATTTTCCTGCTCTGCGCCAACCGGCAGTTTGAAGGCTTCCTGACGGCGAAAGCCATCACGGACATTTCCTATTTGACGCACTGGCAGACGCACAGCGACAAAGCGACCCGCGACGTTCTGACAAAGCTCTGCGCGTTGTTCGGACTGCTGGACACCACGGCGCTGGACATCCGCGAGGCGATCTCAGCGGAGATTTCCGATTTTGAGGATGCCGTGATGGTCGAGACGGCAGTGCACTCCGGCGTTGACTGCATCGTGACGCGAAATACAAAAGACTACGCCAAAGCACAAATAGCAGTCTGCACTCCCGAAGAATTCATCCAGCAAATCAATGAGGATACCGGCCTGTTCTCTGAATAATTCTCACCGAAGCAGACCGCATTGTAGTGTTGTATGCTGCCCATTGCTATGACAATAAGAAGAGGATTCTTGCAATGCCAATGGATGAAATTGAAATCATAAAGCAAAGGCTCATTGAACAAGTCAATCCCACTTGTATTTATCTGTTCGGCTCTTTTGCAAACGGCACAGCCCATGCCGATAGCGACCTTGACTTCTACATTATTGTTGATGACGGCGAGAAAGATCTTCACGCCGTAGCCGCTTCTGCACACAAAGCGATCCGTGACGTGAAGCAGCGCCCCGTGGATATTCTGGTTGGTACAAAAAGCGGCTTTGCCGAGCGCAAGGATCAGTTTACTGTAGAAACCGAAGTATTCCATAAGGGAATTCTGATCTATGAATCAGGCTGTTGAAGGAGTGATACGATGGATAGAAACGCCGAAATGAAATGGTATCTAGATCAGTTCAGTGGTTCACGCGAACGGTTTTATGAAATCCATATGCAGATGTGCCGCAAGTTTGGAATCAGCTGGAGCAAGGCCACCTCCAAAGAGCGACAATTCATCGAGGAAATCACAAGATTTACGTTTGAACGTGAGCAGGCCCAGAAAGCCGGGCTTCCGCTGGATACCGTAAAGCCAATGATCACAGTTGCATAACCGAAGCGGCCGCAGATCTGCGGCCGCTTTTTTCTGCATTTTGCAGAAAAATCGTATTGCCGCCCTATTTTATAAGTAGAGAGTATTCTTCGTCCATCGCGAAATCTATATATAGTTTTAATATAATTGACAATCCCAATATATTGTGCTACTATACTCATGTAATTGATATTTGTGCAGTTCATCGGAACGCAGACCGTATGGTCTGTGCGTGGGGCTTCTCACATTGCACACGTTGGTCAGGTTTGTATTTGAGTGCTGGTAGCATGGTATTTGCCCGCAAGGGGTAGATGTCGCTGCCGGCATTTTTTATATAGATATTCATGCCGGTGGCAGAAAGGAGTGTTATGGCAAAAGCGAGTCTCATCGGGCTGATCACGCAAGGCCCGGAATTGCAGCACAGCGCCAAGGGTGAACCCTATGTCCGTTTTTCCGTAGCCGAGTACGTCGGCTTCGGTTCGCAGCGGCACACACAGTTTGTTGACGTGTGGGCATGGGGCTACATGGCGCAGCGGCTTGCAAAGTGCAGTCTGAGTAACGGCGATTATATCTTTTTGAGCGGCACGTTGGAATTGGAAGAGTTCACAAAAAAAGACGGCATCACAAAGGATAAACGCTTGAAGCTCAGATTGGACGATTGGGCGCCTGTTCCGCAAAAGCGGGAAACAGTCCGTCCAGTACAGAATGAAACAGAGGTTTTTCCAGTCACCGCCGAACAGATCGACGGTGACCGGGAGGAACTGCCGGAATAATACCGGCGCAGCGGAAGAGGAACCGCACCAGATGATTCAGAAATGATTCGTCGGTGCGGTTCCTCTTTTTTTATTTTGGGGCAGCTCCGCACAATTCGGCAAGAGCATTCGACGAGAGATTTTGGCACAAGTCGACGTTTGGAAACGCAGGAATACTGTATGTATTTCAAGTTTCCCAAACGGAAGAATTGGGTCAAAAGATCCGTCGAAGGCCGAAGCCGCAATTGTGCGGTGCTGCCCATCCAGAAAGAATTTTGAAAGGTGGCTAAATTTTATGAAACGATCCAGTCCCCTTTGGGGTAGTGTCTCGGTCCTGATCGGTGTGGTCATTGCGATCCTAGCGCTGGTGCGCGGCGCATGGCTCGTCCCGCTTTTGCTCCTGACCTTTACGGCGTGGGGCCTGTGGGTGGTCATATTCCAGCTTCAGCCCGCGTGGGATTCCATCCGCGGATACCGGAAGAAGGAACACGACGCCAGAAAGCAGCGGGAAGCATCGCTTTACAGTACGGCGCAGACCAGTGCCGACGCCATGCAGCTTCTGCTGCGGCACGTCAACCATCGGATCTCTGCGTATCTCAAGTCGGTCTATCCGAGCGCCCGCTGGGAATGGACAACCGGGAACCCAACTGCGCTCGTTATGCAGGGCGGCACCGGACGCATCCGCGTGTATGGTATTGAAGAATATGACTATGCGGACGTTCAGATCGACCGCAACGGGAATCTCTCTTGTAATCTCCTGAAGGTCGTGCCAGTGCAGCCGCGTATGGATGCGCCGACGCCGCCAAACCAGCAGCCGGTCGATCCGCAGGTCTGGTATGACATGGAGGGGCGTGAAGTATTAGAGCGCGTGATTGCCGATCTGGATTCCCGCGGCCATAGCAGCCTGACACTGAAAGAGGACGGCAGCGTGTGCGTCCATGAGGATGACGACACAAAGGATATTCCGCAGGAACACCTCACCGCCTTCCCGCCGAAAGTCTATTGGCCGCGTCTGGGACAGGTGTTGGAAAACGAAGGCTTGAGTACACGTGTTCAGGATAACGAGATCGCGGTATCCTGGTAATTTTTTTAGAAGGGAGCGAAAATTTGAATGAAAAGCGGACGCAGTATTCAGGATGTGAGCCGCGAGATCCTGCGCCAGCAGGAGGCAAAGGCAGACTATCTGGTCGCAACCGACCGTCTGCACATGGATACATATGGCGACAGCCCTGTGATCCGTGTGCTCGACCGCGAGGGTATCGACCAGATCGAGCCGCTGGAGATCCAGCAGACCGCGCATCAGCAGATCGGCACCTATCTGGACATTCCCAGCAAGTATTATGACCGGATGCTTCAGCGCGATCCCGCGCTTCTGAGCTACAACGTCAACCGCTGGTTCCAGAAGGAGCCGGAACAGAAGCTGCTGCGCACGATGGACGGCAAGGCCAGAGCGTTTCTCAGCAACCGCTATCGCCGCATCGACAATCTGGACATCGCCCGCGTTGTTCTTCCCATCATTGGCGAAATGGAGGGCGCACGCTTTGAAAGCTGCGAGATCACTGACGACCGGATGTATCTAAAAGTTGTCAATCCGCGCTTGCAGGCAGAGGTAGTTCCCGGTGATATTGTGCAGGCCGGCATTATGATCTCCAACAGCGAGACAGGACTTGGTGCCGTCAACATTCAGCCACTTATTTACCGGCTGGTATGCTCCAACGGCATGGTCGTAAATGAAGCCGGCACCCGCCGGGCGCACATCGGCCGCGTGAACACCACGGATGTGAACTTCGCCCTCTATTCCCAGCAGACGCTGGACGCGGAGGATCGCGCGTTTGTCCTGAAAATTCAGGACACTGTGCGCGCTGCCGTTGACGAAGCCAGATTCTCGACGGTTCTGGATCGGATGCGGGAAAGCAAGCAGGTGCAGCTCAACACACAGGATCTGCCCGGTCTTGTCAAGCTCGCTGGTTCCAGCTTTGGTATTTTGGAGGAGGAAGGCAAAGGCGTTCTGCAGCATCTGATCGAGGACGGAGATTTTACGCTCTACGGTCTGGCGAACGCTGTCACGCGGTTCAGTCAGGATGTTGAAAGCTATGACCGCGCAACGAAGCTGGAGGAGATCGGCTACAGCGTGATGACGATGTCGCCGCTGCTGTTCCAGAAAATCAATCAGACACAGGTCACAAAACTTGCCGCATGACGGCAGACAGTAAAATTTGAAAAGGAGTTTTCTTTATGAGTATTCAGAATAACACCGCAGTTGATGTGTATCAGGATTTTATTCTTCCCACGGCGCTGGACAGCGACTTTTCGAGCGAGGATCTTGCCGACGATATGGAAGGCTTACAGCTGACCATGCAGCGGGTGAAAATCCCCGGCGGTGGAAACTTGCAGTTTGAGATCCGCAGCGACGACCCGGACAACCCCGACTATGAGCGTAAGCTCGTCGGCGTGATTCTCTATCACCATCTCGCCAACGCCTACTGGCCAGAGGGCAGCGAGTACGACGACAACGTGCCGCCATTCTGCCAGTCCTTCGACGGCAAGCAGGGCTACGGTGAACCGGGCGGCGTCTGCGCAGCCTGTGCATTCAACCAATTCGGCAGTACGGCAAACGGCAGCGGCAAAGCCTGCAAAAATATGCGGCAGGTCTATCTGCTGCGCAGCGGCGAGTATTTTCCGCTGCAGCTCTCCCTGCCGCCCACAAGCCTGCGCCCGTTCAATGATTTCATGAACCTCGCCTTTGTCGCCCGCCGGCGTCCCAGCTATTCCGCCATCGTGGAGATCGGTCTGAAGCGCGCGGAAAGTGGTGGCTATACCTACAGTGTCGCCACGTTCCGAAAGGTACGGGATCTTGAGGGAGAAGGTCTTGCGGCCGTTAAAAGCTATGCAGCAAATTTCAAAGAGCAGGTCAAATCGCTTCTGGCACAGCGTGTGGAGAACTACAAGTCCGATGTGGAATCACTCACCGGCACGGCTCCCTTGGAGCTTGCCGACAACGGCGACCACTTTTCCTATCCGGGCGTCATTGACGGCGAACGCGACGAGCTGCCACTCTAAACAAAAGCAATCAGCAAAGCTTGCTCCGCTAAGCAAACGGCAGATGCGATTTGCCGAAAAGAATCACAAGCTGGTCTATGCGTTTTTGCAGGAGCAGCGGTATGATCCTGGCGAATATTACGATCTTGCCGTTATGGGCTACCTGCGCGCCGTGGAACGCTATTGTTCCCATGCCTATCTGCGCCGCTTTTCGTTTTCCACCGTTGCCTACCGCGCGATGCAGCAAAGCATCGCGTCATGGAAGCGAGGAGAGAGCCGGCGCAGGCAGGCGGAAGAAGCCTACTGTGCGCTTTACGGTCGCAGGGAGACTGCCTGCGACGCGGAGCTGCCCGAAGCATATTTCTTCTCGGAGCTGCAAAGGTGCGGAACGCCGCAGCAGGCCGCGTTTGCGCTGCTGCGCCTGCACGGGTACAGCATTGCGGAGATCGCCGCGCAGTACAAGCTGGACCCGCGGCGTGTGCGCCGGATGCTCAAGAGTCTGTATTCCGCCTATCTGCGGTTCCGCGGAGATGGGAAGGAGGCGACAAAATGAAGGATCAGCACACAAGGATGCTCCACGGGCGTCTGCTCCGGCCATTAAAGGTCGGCAGCAGCGCGCTCATTGACCACGAGGGGCAGTTTATTCTGACCTCGCTGGTCACGTCCATCCAGGTGCAAAATGAACAGGAAGCAAAGTTTGAAACGCTGAATACGTACTATCATGTGAAGTTTTCTCCGCTTCAAGCGGCAGTTGCGGCATCAATTCTGATGGCCGTCGCTGCATGAATGAAACACCGGCGGCGATCTCCCGTCTGATTGCCGCCGGACCCGCCGACCGCAGCCACAATTTTTGTGGCTGCGGTTTTTCCATCAGGAGGTCTTATGAACGAACAGATTATCCCGGTTTCCGGGAATCAAAAAATCGCGTTTCAATGCCAGCGGTGCAGCGCCTGCTGCCGCCATGTAGAAAACAAGGTCATGCTGGAACCATACGACGTTTATCAGCTTGCGCTTCATTTTCAGTGCGAGGCGCAATCCGTCAAGTCGGAGGATATCTGTGCGCAGTACGCACACCCCATGCCGCTGGAACCGTATTTTCCGATTTTTCTGCTGAACGCCGTGGGCGAAGATCAACATTGCATTTTCCTAAACGGGAATCATTGCAGCGTCTATGCACATCGGCCGCGTGCCTGCCGAATGTATCCATTCACCGTGGATGCAGGGCGGCGCGGTAAGGACTTTGAGTATTTTCTCAGCACAGATTACCCCGGTCACTTCGGCAAAGGCCGCGTCCGTGTCAGCGACTGGTTCTATGAGAACTTCTCCAAGGATGCCCGCCGCTTTGTGAAAGCCGATTACGCAGCGATTCGGCAGTATGGCAAGCTGCTCCGGCAGATGACACCCACGCAGATCGAGCATTCGCTGTTCCAGTTTCTGTTTTACCGCTACTGGAATTATGACCTGAGCAAGTCCTTTCAGGAGCAGTTTGAACACAATCAACGCCAGCTGCTTGCATTCCTGTGGGAGCAGTTGGCCCAAAATGGAGGTTATACATGAATCGATCCAGAATCACCGGTGCAATTCTCCTGCGCTGGGACGATTGCACATCCATTCTTTCGAAGCACTTGACAACGCTGCTGCAGCGTCCGATTCAACTGTGCAGGATGGTAGAAGACTATGACTACTGGTGCGTTGCTTCGATAAACGAAAGGTTCACCATCCCGGAGCTTCACAGTCTGCTGGATGCGCTTTCCGCAACCACCGCAGATTTTCCTGATCTGATCCCAGAGGAATCTAACCAGACGCGCTCTTTCAGCATGGAGTTCTCCCGGGCCTTGTTACAGCATTTTTTACACGCAAGCTGGTGCTACGAACATCTCACCGAGGAGTATCTGATGGTGATTGATGCAACTGTCGCCATCCCGGAATACGGTATCACAAATGGAGGCTTACAAGATGTCTGAAGCAAAACTGATGCTGCCGCTGTTTTGTAACGGCATGTTTAACTGTGGCGGCCGCAGAATCCGTGCTGTCCACCTCTATGATGTTTCCGATGGGGAGCATCGCTATCGCCTTTGGACAAAAGCAGGAACGCCAGATATAGACTATCCCCGTGGGGGATCTGACCGCTACCTGCTATACGTTGAGATCCACGGATACCTCGCACCACTTGGCATGACGGAATATTTTCTGACCGAACAGTGTGGGTATTTGCCGGCTATGCGGGAACTGTATGGTGGTGCAGAACATCGGAGAACGTATTTTGACAGTCTGCAAAAGAGCGCTATTGAGGAAGCTGTCGCAATCGAGAGGACTGTGATCTACCATCTGGGCAAAGAATCGCCCCGGCAGGCAGACTATATCCACGGTATCCTCAATGAGCATCTTATGCGGTATACCGCCAGCAAGGAAAACGGCGGCAAGACCTTCCCGGATTATGTCGGTGCATTGATGGCAGATGAGCTTGACCACTGCATACAGCTTTCCAAAATCTATCAGGCAAATAAACAGCAGGAGGATGAAATCCGGCAGGCACAGATTGCCAAGCAGGAACGTGCACATCGGGAATCTGTCAACGCAGAAAAGGAAAAGATCATTTCCGCTGCACTGCAAATTATCATCAACGGCGGCACGCTGCAAAACAATTCGCTCTGCTACTACAAAGAAGATGGCTCACTTGTCGAAACCTCGCTAATTCTGTATTTGATGCGCGAGTACCATGTCAACGTGCCACTCCGTACACAGGGATGGATCAAAGAACGGTTGACAAGTGCAACCGTTCAAGAGGATTTCTGCGGCTCTGTTACCTACTACCGCGCAAAGAAGAGTCAATGCTCGCAGAAATTCTTTGGCTGTATGCGAAATCTGATTGCGGCAGTCCACGATGCAAAAGAGGAAGCGGCATAATCAAGCCGCATATAAGCTGGGCGGCACAGAGTTTTTCTGTGCCGCTTTCAAACTCAAAAAGGAATGGAGAACACAAAAATATGAGCAGTGAAATTTATTACGATATCACCACCTGTGATCTTCTTGAAGGTTTTCAGCTCGTCCACGGAAAGAAAGCTCATATCCGAGGAGCCGGCAAGCCGTGTGCCATTTTCATAGGTGGTCGCGCCAGCACAATATTGGCTTTTCCGTTTGTCATGATCTGCCGGACTGCATTGTAAGCGGTAAGATCTTTCACGCCGCAGTCGCTTCGCTTGTCGATGAGTTTCTCTCGCTGCTTGATGCGGCGGTTTTCACGCCGGCGTTTTCTGTCTTTCAAGTTCATTGCCTCCTTCTGAAAAAAATATAGACTGCTCCCGCAAGTGCGGGAAACAGCCTTTCCTGGTTGACATCCGCGAATGAGAAATGCATTTCACACTTTTCTCACTCACGTGATATAACTTTGCGTTATCCGAGTCAATAGCAAAACAGAAGAAAATTTTGAAGAATTTTATACGGTTGTAGGACTCTATAGAATTGATTCTCACCAGCAACTTGACAACACTCACTTATAGTAATACAATATGAGAGAAATCCAAGACGAGGTGTGAGAACCATGTTTCCTGAACGACTGAAAGACCTTAGAAAAGAAAAAGGCATGACACAGATCGAGCTTGCCATAGCACTTGGCGTATCCAGTGGCACCGTTGCCATGTGGGAAACCGGAAAACGCAAGCCCAGCTTTGAGATGTTTGAAAAACTGACGCAGGTTTTTGATAAACGAATCGATTATATTCTTGGTACGTCCGATGATCCAACCCCGGCTAAACTGAACGACATGGAAGTCGCACAACTGGGAAACTGGGCAATGCAGGAGGAGTATGAGGATGTGATGCGTAAATACTCTCTGCTCGATGATTTCGGTCAAAAAACGATAGCTGCCGTTTTACGCATGGAGTTCGCTCGCTGCCAGGAGCAAGGAACACTGAAAAGCGGGAAAAGCGTGTCCGTTTCCGTAAAAGTGAGAGATTTGCCGGATGAAGTGCTTACTGCGAATACAACGGAGGGTGAATGATGGCTAACAAACTGGAACTGACTTGGTACGGCAAGGACGAGCCGATTCGGGTCGAGCCTCGTTTGCTGATTGAAAACACGGAGCTTTCCAACACTGCCGCCGACCCGGAGACGCAGAATATGCTGATCCATGGGGATAATCTGCTGGCGTTGAAAGCACTGGAGAGCAAATTTGCCGGGCAAGTAAAGTGCATCTATATCGATCCGCCGTACAACGCAAATGCCGCAAACATATATGAAGACAATATTGAACATAGTCTTTGGCTCAATCTGATACGCCCGCGCCTACAAATTATGTGGAGGCTTTTGGGTGATACGGGTTCCATATGGATAAGCATTGATGACAATGAACGTGATTATCTGAAGGTTTTGTGCGATGAGGTATTTGGCCGATCATCTTTCCTTGCCTCCATTGTATGGCAAAAACGTTATTCACGCGAGAACCGAGAGGCAATTGGCGACTCACATGAATACATTCTTGTTTATGTAAAAGACAAAGATGCATTTAAAAAGGCTAGAAATTATCTTCCGCTTGCAGAAAAACAACTCAAAGCGTACAAAAATCCGGATAATGACCCTCGAGGCGCATGGCAATCGGTTTCGTTGCTTGCGCAAGGATACCGGCCCAATCAAATGTACGAAATTGTTGCCCCAAATGGGAAAGTACATACACCGCCACCGGGAAATTGTTGGAAAGTTGTAGAGCCAGAATTTAAGAAAGCGCTTGCGGACGGCCGAGTGACCTTCGGAAGTGACGGAAATGGCGTGCCTCGCAGAAAACAATTTTTATCAGAAGCAAAGGGAATTGTACCGTGGACATGGTGGCCGCAGGACGAAGTCGGCCACACTGGTGAGTCTAAGGACGAAGTAAATGCTTTGTTTGGAAGCGATATTTCGTTTGATACCCCCAAACCCGAGCGTCTAATTCAGCGCATCATCCATATTGCCTCCAATCCCGGCGATTTGGTTCTCGATTCCTTTCTCGGTTCCGGTACTACCGCTGCCGTCGCACAGAAAATGGGGCGGCATTGGATTGGCGTGGAAATGGGCAATCACGCCTATACCCATTGCAAAGTGCGCATGGATAAGGTCATTGCCGGAAAAGACCCCGGCGGCATTACCAAGGCGCAGAACTGGCAAGGCGGTGGTGGTTATCGTTTCTATGAGGTAGCACCCACCCTAATCAACAAAGACCCCTTTGACGAATATGTCATCAACGAGGACTATGATGCCAATATGCTGGCAGCGGCGGTGGCCTTGCATGAGGGATTCCGCTATCAGCCGGATGGAGACCTGTTCTGGAAACAGTCTGTAGGCAACGAGAACAGCTACCTCTTTGTGACTACCCGCCACCTGAACAGCCCCTATCTGGACTCCATCAAGGACACCATGGAGGAGGGCGAGTATCTGATCATCGCTTGCCGCTCCTTTGACAGCGGACTGGACAAGGCTTACGATAATATCACAGTGAAGAAGATCCCGCAAATGCTGCTGGAACGCTGCGAGTTCGGCAAAGCGGATTACAACCTGAATATCGTATACCCGCCGGTGTATGATGATTGCGACGAGGAGGAAGAGGATGTCTAACGATTTTCCGCTCTATACCACAGACTATATCAGTGGCGTCATGTCCCTCCGCAAACCGCAGACGCAATCGTTGAAGATTCTTGAAGAGATCACCAACGCCGTACAGCTCCGCAAGGGCATGAATCTGAAAGCGGCACTGGGTGCTGTCCACGCTATGTATCCGATCTGCTCCGATTTTGAGCGCGATTTTATGTCCCTGACTTTTGCTCTGGCGACCGGTGTCGGCAAGACTCGTTTAATGGGAGCCTTTATCGCCTACCTCTACACACAGCACCATATCAGGAACTTTTTCGTGGTTGCTCCCAATACTACGATTTTTGAAAAACTCAAAAAGGATCTCAGTGATAACAACAGTGCCAAGTATGTGTTCAAGGGGCTTGGCTGTTTCAGCACGCCGCCGCAGATCATTACGGATGACGATTACCGCGAAAAAACGCTCTCCCTGTTTGAATCCGATGTTCACATCTTCGTGTATAACATCGATAAATTCAACAAAGAGGGCGCAAATATGAAAAAGGTGAACGAGCTCATTGGGGACTCGTTCTATCAGGCGTTGTCCGACTTGCCGGATCTTGTGCTCATTATGGATGAGTCGCACCATTACCGGGCAGAAAAGGGGGCACAGGCGCTGAACGAGCTGCATCCGCTGCTGGGATTGGAATTGACAGCGACACCATTGGTGACCAAGGGGAACAAGCAGATGCCGTTCAAAAATGTGGTATATGAATACCCTCTGTCCAAGGCAATCGAGGATGGCTATACCCGCACCCCATATGCCGTGACCCGCTTGGACATAGATTTCTATAACTTCGGCGATGAACAGCTGGATAAAATGATGCTGCTGGACGGTATCACCTGCCATGAAAGCACAAAGCGCAAATTGGAAGTCTACGCTGCCAATCACGGCAAGCCTGTGGTGAAGCCGTTTATGCTCGTAGTTTGCAAGGATACAGATCACGCAACCTGGGTGGAGCAATTCGTAAAGTCAGACGAATTCCGTGGTGGCGCATATCGCAACAAAACGATAATCGTCCACTCTAAACAGAAAGGCGCAGAGACCGAAGCGAACACTCGTCTGCTTCTGGATGTGGAAAATCCGGAAAATCCGGTGGAGATCGTGATCCATGTCAATATGCTCAAAGAAGGCTGGGATGTCAACAACCTCTATACCATCGTTCCGCTCCGGACGGCCGCATCCAAAATTCTGCGGGAGCAGATGGTCGGTCGCGGTCTGCGCCTGCCCTATGGAGAGCGCACCGGTGACCGGGATGTGGACGCCGTCATGCTGACTGCACATGATAAATTCAATGATATTCTGGCGGAGGCACAGAAGGGTGATTCTATTTTCAAGGCTGGAAATGTCATTAAAGCAGAAGAGATCAAGCCCGAAGAAGTGGTCTATACTCAGCTGACAATAGAAACCGATCCGGATGTCGAGCTGGAAAAAGCGTATGCTCATACTCAGATTGAAAAGACGACTACCACAGATGCGCTGATCAAGAAGGCAGCTGATTTGATCAAAGCAGAGGTGGAGCAGCACATTCAGCACACCCCGGCGCATACGGTCACCACTGTGCAGGCACAGCAAATTGTAGAAACGGTCAAACAGAGGGTCGCTGAAGATAAGGATTTTGGACAGACCTTCAAGGAGAATGAAATGCCGCTGGCAGCATGGATGCTCTACCAGACCGAAGAAACGCACAGAGCTGCCGTGAACAAATTTATTCCGATTCCCCGTATCAAGGTAACGGATGCCGGTGTTGAGGAATATGTGTTCGTAGACTTTGATTTGGACATGGCAGATTTTACCCATGTGCCGATCAAGAATGAGCTGCTCGTTCAGAATCTGGAGGATATGCAGGACCGGCAGCGCATCAAGGGCGATGCAATCGATTTTGAGGGCTACAATCCGAAAAAGGTCATACTGGAGCAACTCCGACAGAAACCGGAGATCGACTACGAAAAATGCTCCAAACTACTGTTCAAGCTGATCACGCAAGTCTGCGACCACTACGAAATACAGTACGGCACCAATGGAATGCAGAACATCATTATGATGTATAAGCGCGATATCGGAAACAAGATCTATAAGCAAATGCTGCAGCACTTCTATTGTGAGAACGGCTTTTTGCAGGAAGAGGTCGTCGGCACAAGAGATTACAACCTGCAGCAGTCTTACAGCTGTGCCGAACGGGTCAATCTTTTCTCCGATGATTATACCGGGAATATCCAATCAGTTCTGTTTGAAGGTGTCAAGCGGGGCGTATTCAGCGCCGCCAAGTTTGACAGCCGCCCCGAACTAGTACTTGCACGGGTGTTGGAGACGGACACCGATGTGCAGAACTGGCTTCGCCCTGCTCCACAGGAATTCAATATCACCTACAATCACGGGCATAACTATGAGCCGGATTTCGTTGTGGAGACCGACGATACAATTTATCTTGTGGAGGTAAAGGGCGAGGACAAGCTCAGTGACCCGGATGTTATCGCCAAGAAAAAGCGCGGTATCCAGTACTGCGAAGTTGCCTCTCGCTGGGGAAAGGCGAACGGCTATAAGCGGTGGCGGTATCTGTTTATTCCATCCAAGCAGGTTATGCCGAACTCGTCGTTTATGCAGTTGGCACTAAGATTTCAAGAAACATAAAAGGAGAGGGATTACATTGTCTCTTGATATAATAAGAACTGTATTCGAAAATTTGAGTTCCGGTACTAATTGGTCGCTGCAATTGCTAAACATCAAGACGTCAAAACGCACGGGTACGGGTTATAGTAGCAGGCAGATTACCCTTATGCCCAGCGAACGGTTGGGCGTCCTGATAAACGATATAGTGGCCGTTTATACCGGAAATGGTAAGAAGGCAATTAATACGTATCAAGCTGTGCGAGAGTATGATGGAACTACGGATGCGCGTACAATTTATAAACTCTCCTCTACCCACGAACTGATTTCTGCGGAATATACTGCATTTGTACAGGTTATTGCCGATCCCAACAACGAAGATGATCCTTTCGAATACACTTCGGCATATTTGTTGAAAGGACAGCTTAACATAAGTGGAGAAGATATTGGAATTAAATTAGTTTCAATGCAAAATCCTGTTACCATGTTAAAGCACAAATTTCTCCGAAAAAGAGGATCGTTTGAAGAATTGTCAGACAAGATACTATCATTGAGACCAACAATGGATATCCTTGTGGTCGGGCAGACGGTATATTTTCTGACATTAGCTGGAGAAAATCTATTTAATATGGCGCGTTCTTACAAAGCGGTATGCCATCAGAAACTTGAAGATATAGCGCAAGCTGATATTATCAATGGCATGGAAGACTTCAAGGTTGCTGCAGCGGCAGGTCACAATCCTCGAAAGTTTATCTCCTTCAACGCAAACCGATTGACTGCGTTAAAGAAAAAGAGTGTTCGTGTGGCTATGGCAAGACAGTTCTCAATTCCCTTAGATGCTGATGGGGATAAATTCGATGCATCGGTGGAAGGCGCAGCTGAGAAAATCGTAAAACTGTTGTGCAATAAGGGAATGATAGATCCGTTTGAAAAAATGGCAGTAGAAGTTGATGGCGCCCGTCAATGGCAGTGATTAGGAGGAAAAAACAGTGTCAGTAATAACCGGCTTTTGTATGTTTTTCCTCTCGTTTTTCCCACTTTGGATTTCAGTCCTATTTATAGATATCAAAAGCATCTTGGAGGGCAATCCAAATATATGGACGGAGATTATAAGTGTTTCATTGATTCTGCTTGTTTCCATTATTTCGCTTGTTGTGCTAATGCATGAGCTAAACCCTCGGAATACAAGCAATCAACAAGAATACAGAATCGTTTCGGCGAAGGAAGAAAAGACAATTACAGCAGAATACTTATTGTCGTATATACTGCCATTGTTTGCATTTGATTTTACATTATGGGCCGAAGTGGTATTATTTCTTGTTTTCTTTTTGGTTTTTGCATTTTTATCTATACGTCACAGCTATTTCTCGGTTAATATATTGCTTGAGCTGCTTCGTTATAGATTTTACTCTTGCGAACTTCAGGATGGCGATGAAGTATCGATCAGCAAAATAGTGATATGCCAAGCGGTTCTCTCGGCGCAAATTGGTGGAACGATTTCTGCACGAGCAATAAATAATGAGTATGTTGTTAAGCTGTCCAATAAATAACTATATTACAAAAAGGCCACACAACTGACTACGATGTCAGCCGTGTGGCCTTTTTGTTGATACCGCTTGAGGATGTCGTTAGAAAATTATCGTTGTCTTCGATAATCCCTAAGTCCAACTCCCAGAGTTGGGCCCTTTCTCTATCCGTTTCCGCGGGAAGACGGGAGGTGCTTTTGTTCCGCAGCTTCCACAGGGCGATCAGTTCCTGTGGAAAAGGAGCGAAAATTTTTCCGTCCCGCCTGTTGACAGGGGGAACATCACAGACTATAATGCTTCAAAAACGAACAGTTCAAAAAAGAACGGAGGAAGGGCATGAACCGAAGCATATCGATCTCCCGAAAGATCGCTCTGGCCTACAGCGAAGTGTGCAAGCCGCTCTGCAAGGAGCTGGGCCTGCCGCAGACGGCCTTCGACATCCTGATGTTCCTAGGGAACAACCCGGCCTATAAAACGGCCAGCGAGATCGTGGAGATCCGCCGCCTCAAGGCGAATCTCGTATCGGTCAATGTGGAAAAGCTCGTGCAGGAGGGCTATCTCACGCGCTGCGCGGTGGCAGGCGACCGGCGGAAGACGGAGCTTCTCTGCACCGAAAAGGCAGCGCCCATCCTCGCGCGCGGGCGGCAGCTCCAGAAGGATTTTTCCGAGAGCCTCTTTGCAGGCATGGACGAAGCGCGGCGGGAAGCCTTCGCCGCGGCGCTCGCGGAGATCGAAACCAATCTTGATGCAATTCTGGAGGCAAACGAACCATGAGTATCCTGACGACCGTTCTGGTCACATTTTTTGCGGGCATGGGCGCGGGGCTTGGCACCGGCTTTGCCGGGATGAGCGCCGCCGCAGTCATCAGCCCCATGCTGATCACCTTTCTGGGCGTTGAGCCCTACATGGCCGTGGGCATCGCGCTCTCGTCCGATGTGCTCGCGAGCGCCGTCTCGGCCTACACCTACCACAAAAACAAGAATCTCGACATTAAAAACGGCCTCATCATGATGGCGAGTGTGCTGCTCTTCACCGTTATCGGCAGCTACGCGGCAAGCCTCGTCCCCTCGGCGACGATGGGCAGCTTCTCCGTCTTCATGACGTTCCTGTTGGGCGTCAAGTTCATCCTGCGCCCCGTGATGACCACGAAGGAAACGATGGCGCAGGTGGACGCGAAAAAGCGCGCGGTGCAGTCGCTCGTCTGCGGCGCGTTAATCGGCATGATCTGCGGCTTCATCGGCGCGGGCGGCGGCATGATGATGCTGCTCATCCTCACGAGCGTCATGGGCTACGAGCTGAAAACGGCCGTCGGCACGAGCGTTTTCATCATGACCTTCACCGCCCTGACCGGCGCCGTTTCCCACTTTGCCATCGGGGGATTGCCGGATATGCTCACATGGGTGCTGTGCGTCGTCTTCACGCTCCTCTGGGCGCGTATCGCCGCAGTCTTTGCCAACCGTGCGCAGCCCAAGACCCTCAACCGCGCAACGGGCGTGGTACTCGTGGTGCTGGGCCTTGCCCTGATGGGCTTTCAGCTGCTTGCGTGAAAATATGCCCCGTTGACGATCACTTCGCTTTTCTTCACCATCACAAGACCTCCTGCGTCCCTTAGTTTTTTGATAGGAAGGAATGAGGTCTTCTCTTTTGCCGAAAACAAGAAAAAACCTCACTTCCGAAGAAGTGAGGTTTTGGTGGAGACTGCTAGACTCGAACCAGTGACCTCCTGCGTGTGAAGATACGTAAGGGCTTGAATCCCATGCTATGCAGTGCGTTCAGAGACGTTTGCATCCGATTTTTTCGAGAAAGAGGAGGTTTGCAAGCCCATTGTGTCCAGTGTGTCCATTCGCTGATTTGCTGATATTGGTCAATGCGCCGTGTTCATAAAATCAGGCGGGCGGTGTCCTTCCTCTGGACTGAGGTGTTGCCGAGATGGTAGCTTGGATAGACGAAATTGTCAAGTCATACCTATGCGTTGAAACAGGCACAAACATTACGATGAAGTCTGTTTTGTAGGTTTAATT
>ENA-OUQF01001000-OUQF01001000.1-human-gut-metagenome-genome-assembly--contig:-NODE-1000-length-18833-cov-11.687666_pt1 | contig 18833 bp, 14 predicted proteins | sample MGYA00237947_ERZ548826 | MGnify/ENA primary metagenome ERZ548826 (study PRJEB26490, sample SAMN05194701) | human gut metagenome | biome: terrestrial biome; feature: human-associated habitat... | reverse complement strand
GACTTTGAAGAACCTGTTGCACCGCCGCAGCCGTCTCTGCCTGTCTTGCCGCCGAGCAGAACAACGATATCGCCTGGAACAGGAGCTTCACGTCTTATATTGCTTGCAGGAGCAGCTCCGAGAACAGCGCCTATCTCCATTCTTTTTGCAACATAACCCGGGTGGTAAACTTCGGCAACGTGACCTGTTGCCAGACCTATCTGGTTGCCGTATGAACTGTAGCCGTTAGCTGCGCCGACAGTTATCTTTCTCTGCGGGAGCTTTCCGTTGATAGTGTCCTCAACGGGAACGAGCGGATTTGCCGCACCGGTCACACGCATAGCCTGGTATACATATGAACGTCCTGACAGCGGATCGCGGATAGCGCCGCCGAGACAGGTAGCTGCACCGCCGAAAGGCTCGATCTCGGTCGGGTGGTTGTGCGTTTCGTTTTTAAAGAGCAAAAGAAAATCTTCGTCTTCTCCGTCGATGTTTACTTTGATTTTGACGGTGCAGGCGTTGATCTCCTCCGATTCGTCCAATTTGGAAAGGAATCCGTCGTGCTTCAGCTTTTTTGCCGCGATCGTGGCGATATCCATAAGCGTTTTCGGCTTTTCCTCACGGCAAAGCACACGGCGCGTTTCTTCGTAGCGCGCATAGGCGCGCGCGTGGAGCGGCGAGACAAAGTCGGCTTTGTCAAGTATCGTCGTAAAGGTTGTGTGGCGGCAGTGATCCGACCAATAGGTGTCGAGAATGCGAAGCTCGGTCACGGTCGGCTCGCGTTTTTCGCTGCGGAAATAATCGCGGCAGAAAAGAAGATCGTCCGTATCCATGGCAAGTCCGCGTTCGCGAATGAAGTCTTTTGCGCTTTTTTCGTCAAGCGCAAGAAAACCCGAAAGACACTCGATCTCCTTCGGCGCTTCGGTATCGACCGAAAGCGATGTACACGGCTCGAGCGACGCTTCGCGGCTCTCGACGGGATTGATGATAAAGCGCTTGATCTTTTCGACGTCTTCGCGCGAAAGCTCTCCTGCAAGATAATAGACCTTGGCACTGCGCACAACGGGATTTTCTTTTCGCGACAGAATGCCGATGCACTGCGCGGCGGAGTCAGCGCGCTGGTCAAACTGCCCCGGAAGATATTCCGCGGCAAAAACGGTAAAGCCTTCGCGATCGGGAAGCGTATCGTACGTAAGATCGACCTGCGGCTCGGAAAAAACGGTCTTTACGGCGCGGTCGAAAAGTTCTTTTTCGATGTTTTCCGCGTCGTAGCGATTCAGGATACGAAGCGCGGTAAGGTTCGGCATCCGAAGCGATAGCCGAATATCCGACAAAAGGGACGCCGCCTCGTTTGCGAAGGCGGGGCGTTTTTCCACATATATTCTGTATACCATGGCTTCTCCTTCTTACTTTTGAAGCGCCGAAAGCGCTCTTTTTCCGATGTCCCCGCGCTTGCGGGCGTTTTCAAAGGAAATGCGGTCGGACAGGCGGTAGGCGTTTTCGATCGCCTCTTTAAGATCCTTTCCCTTGGCGCAGGCGCCCAAAACGCGTCCGCCCGACGTCACGAGCCGCCCGTTCTGTTCCTTTGCGCCCGAAACGAAGATCTCCTCGCCTTCCGAAAGGACTTCGGGAAGCGTAATGGGGAAACCCGTTTCGTATTTTGCGGGATAGCCGTTTGAGGCAAGAACGACACAGCAGCACGCGCCGTCTTCAAATTCGATCTTCATGTCCGCAAGACGTCCCTGCGACACGGCGAGAAGAATCTCGAGAAGATCGGTCTTCAAAAGGGGCAGAACCACCTGCGTTTCGGGGTCGCCGAAGCGGCAGTTGTATTCGATGACCTTCGGACCTTTTTCGGTCAGCATAAGACCGAAATAAAGACAGCCCATAAAGGGGCGACCCTCGGAGCGCATGGCGCAGATGGTCGGCAGAAAAATCTTTTCGGTGCATTCCCGCGCGACTTCTTCGGTGTAATAGGGATTGGGCGCGATCGTCCCCATGCCGCCCGTGTTCGGACCGCGGTCGCCGTCAAAGGCGCGCTTGTGATCCATCGAAGAGACCATCGGAACGACGGTCTTTCCGTCGGTAAAGGCAAGGACCGAAACCTCGGGACCTTCGAGATATTCTTCGATGACGATCTCGTTTCCGCTCTTGCCGAATACCTTGTCCTCCATGATCGAGCGGACGGCGTTTTGCGCCTCGGAAAGATTCTCGGCGATGACGACGCCTTTCCCGAGAGCAAGTCCGTCGGCTTTGATGACGGTGGGGAAGGAGGCGCTTTCAAGATAGGAAAGCGCGTCGGCGGAATTTTCGAATACCGCGTATTCCGCCGTCGGAATCTTGTATTTTTTCATCAAATTTTTCGAAAAGACCTTGCTTCCCTCAAGGATCGCCGCTTTTTTGTCGGGACCGAAGCAGGGAATGCCTTTTGCATTCAGAAGATCGACAAGACCGCCGACCAGCGGATCGTCGGGGGCGACGACGGCAAAATCGATCTTTTCTTTCACGGCAAAGTCGACGATCTTTTCAAATTCGTCGGCTTTAATATCGACGCAGACGGCGTCCTTTGCGATCCCGCCGTTCCCGGGAAGAGCATAGACCGTTTCGACCGACGGATTTTTCTTTATGGATTTTATGAGGGCGTGTTCCCGCCCGCCGCTTCCGATAACCAAAATATTCATGTGCTACCTCACTCAATCTCTGCGGAAAAGGGCTTTTTTAATGGTGGAAAAGACGCACGCCGGTATGCGCCATGACGATGCCGTATTTGTTGCATACGTCAATGACCGCGTCATCGCGGATCGAGCCGCCCGGCTGTGCGATGTACGAAACGCCCGAGCGGTGCGCGCGCTCGATGTTGTCGCCGAAGGGGAAGAAAGCGTCCGAGCCGAGCGAGACGCCCGAAATCTTCGAAAGATACTCTTTTTCTTCGGCGTCGGTCAGCGGTTCGGGACGGCTCACAAAATATTTCTGCCAAACGCCGTCCGCACAGACGTCCTCTTCGTTTCGGTTGATATAACCGTCGATCACATTGTCGCGGTCGGCGCGCGAAAGCGTCGGAAGAAAGGGGAGAGATAAGACCTTTTCGTGCTGCCGCAAGAACCATGTGTCCGCTTTTCCGCCGGCAAGACGGGTGCAGTGGATGCGCGACTGCTGACCTGCGCCGACGCCGATCGCCTGTCCGTCAAAGGCAAAGCAGACCGAGTTCGACTGAGTGTATTTTAAGGTGATGAGCGCGACAATAAGATCGGTCACGGCGCTTTCGGGAAGAATTTTGTTTTCGGTCACGATGTTGCGCAAAAGACTTTCGTCGATCTTCTGTTCGTTTCGCCCCTGCTCGAAGGTGACGCCGAACACCTGCTTGTGCTCGATGGGGTCGGGAATGTAACGGGGGTCGATCTTGACGATGTTATACGCGCCTTTTTTCTTGGTTTTTAAAATTTCAAGCGCTTTATCGGAATATCCCGGGGCGATGATGCCGTCGGATACCTCGCGCTTAATAAGCTGTGCCGTAAGCTCGTCGCATTCATCCGAAAGCGCGATCCAGTCGCCGAAGGAGCACATGCGGTCGGTCCCGCGCGCCCGCGCATAGGCGCAGGCAAGGGGAGAGGAGGAAAGATCCGGAATGTCATCGACAAAGCAGGCTTTTTGAAGCGATTCCGAAAGCGGTCTTCCGACGGCGGCGGAGGTGGGGCTTACGTGCTTGAAGGAGGAGGCGCAGGGAAGCTGCGTCTCCGCCCGAAGCTCCCGCACCAGCTGCCATGAGTTGAGCGCGTCGAGAAAATTGATATAGCCGGGTCTTCCGTTCAATACTTCAAAGGGAAGCTCGCCCTTTTCCATATAGACCCGCGCGGGGGTCTGGTTGGGGTTACAGCCGTATTTGAGCGAAAAAGAGTTCATCGCGTATCTCCTTTATCGAGTCTGATTTTATTCTGCTTCGGTTTGATGCTTATTGATTATTCTTTCGGTATAGGTTCGGCCGCAAAGAGCAGTGTAGCGGACATAAAGTGAAATGCGGTTTTCTTCGTTCAATGCGTCCCAAAGCGCCTTGGCAAAGACATCAATGTCGTTTTCGGCCGCAAGTCTTCGCGGTTCACCGCAAAAGGTCGGAAGAGGATTTCCGTCGCTTTCGTAGGTGTGAATCAGGTGCGCAAGCCCGCGCTTTGCGGGATAGTTGTAAAAATAGCGCGCACAGGCGGAGCCGTTTTCGTCAAGACTTTTCAAAATGCTCAGTTTATAAGTGCTCTTTTCGCCGTCAAAAGAGAAAATGCCGCTTATGCGCGGAGTAAAGTTCGGCGCATCGGGCTCAAAGGTGCGGCCGGTCAGCGCCTCTTCAAAGCTTTTTCCGCTTTCGAGAAAAGAAAGGACCGTGTCGGTTTGATCGCCGTTCGTGACGACAAGATCGTTTTCGCATGTTCCGAGCGCGCGGTACAGAATAAGCGAGGGGTCGTCGACTTTCCTCACATCAAACGGCTCGGTGAAAAGATCGTCTCCGCGTTTTTTGAAAATGCGGTTGCGGCTGTTTTCACTGCGCCCCATAATGAAATAGGCGCATACGGCGCTTTTTCCGTCGGGTGTTACGCCGAGAAGAACGCCCCGCCCGGGGTAAGAATTTCGGGAAAGATATTCGCCTGCCGACAAAACGGTATACTGCATAACGCTTCTCCTTTTTTTCTTTTCGCTTTTTTACTTTTCTTCGGATTTTGTTTCCGGACGCGCACAAAGCGCGGCGCATACCTCTTCGCAGGCGCGGGGCAAAAGCACCCATTCCGCCTGTTCCATGACACGCTTCTGCAAGCTCTCGGGCGTGTCATCTTCCTTTACCTCTACGGCTTTTTGAAGCAGGATCTTTCCGCCGTCCGGAATCTCGTTGACAAAATGCACGGTCGCACCCGTCACCTTTACGCCGTATTCAAGCGCCGCTTCGTGAACGCGCAGGCCGTAAAACCCCTTGCCGCAGAAGGAGGGGATCAGCGACGGGTGAACATTGAGAATGCGCTCGGGAAAGCGCCGCACAAAGTCCGCGCTCAAAAGACAAAGAAATCCCGCAAGGACAAGAACGTCAATCGAATGCTCCGAAAGATGCCGCAAAAGAGCCGCTTCGAACTCGTCTTGCGAAAGGCTCTTGCGGTCGACGGCGATCCCCTCGACCCCCGCCTCTTTTGCACGGGTCAGGGCATAGGCGCGCGGCGAGGAGGAGAGAACGAGCGTGATCCTTCCGTGCGGGAGCCTGCCCGTCTTTTGCGCGTCGAGAAGCGCCTGTAAATTAGTTCCGCCTCCCGATACGAGAACGGCAATGTTTTGTACTCGCATAAAGACCTCTCTCTTTTTCAGTCGTGAAGCAGAACCGCTTCGTCGCTTTCGGCGATCTCACCGAGGATATAAGCGTCCTCGCCCGCTTCCTTTAAAATCGCAACGGCACGGTCGGCGTCGTTTTTGTCGACGGTGACGCTCATGCCGACGCCCATGTTGAAGGTGTTGTACATGTCGCGCAGCGGAATTCTGCCGACCTTTTCGATAAGCTCAAAGATCGGATTTGTCCGCACGTCCGCGCGGCGTATCGAAGCGCCCAGCCCCCCGGGCAGACTGCGCGGGATATTTTCGTAAAAGCCGCCGCCCGTGATGTGCGAAACGCCCTTTACGGGGAGCGCATCAAAGAGCGAAAGCAGCGGCTTTACGTAAATTTTTGTCGGGGCAAGAAGTGCCTCGCCGAGCGTTTTTCCCGAAAGGGTCGCCTGCGGTTTTTCGAGGATCGAAGGATCGGATTCAAAATCGAAAACCTTTCGAACCAGCGAAAAACCGTTGGAATGAACGCCGCTTGAGGGCAGGGCGATCAGAACGTCGCCCGCTCTTATGTTTTTCGGATCGGGAATTTTTGCCTTGTCGACAAGACCGACCGAAAAGCCGGCAAGATCGTATTCGTTTTGCGGATAGAAGCCCGGCATCTCCGCCGTCTCTCCGCCGATAAGCGCGCAGCCCGCGCGCACACAGCCCTCGGCAACCCCCGAAACTACGGCGGCGATGCGCTCGGGCACGTTTTTGCCGCACGCTACGTAGTCAAGAAAGAACAGAGGTTTTGCTCCGCAGCAGATGATATCGTTTACACACATGGCAACGCAGTCGATGCCGACGGTGTCGTGGATGTCGGTCAAAAAGGCGAGCTTCAGCTTTGTTCCCACGCCGTCGGTTCCGCTGACCAGAACAGGATGGGCAATACCCGTAAGGTCAAGCTCAAAAAGACCGCCGAAGCCGCCGATTCCGGAAAGACAACCGCTTGTAAGGGTGCGGGCAATGTGCGATTTCATCAGCTCGACGGCGCGGTAGCCCGCCGTGATATCCACGCCCGCTGCGGCGTAGCTTTCGGATTTGGAAGAAAGATTCATGTGCGTCTCCTTTCGGCAAAAAACGGTTTATTCTCCTAAAATGCGCTTCATCATTTCGTGATAAGCGCCCTCGACGTTTCCGAGGTCGCGGCGGAAGCGGTCCTTATCCAGCTTTTCGTGCGTGGTACTGTCCCAAAAACGGCAGGTGTCGGGTGAAATCTCATCCGCCAGAATAACGGTCCCGTCGCTCGTTTTTCCGAATTCGAGTTTGAAATCGACAAGATCCACGCCGATGTTCTTAAAGAAGCGCTTCATCACGTCGTTTACGCGAAAGGCGAGGACCTTTATCGTTTCGATGTCCTCTTTCGTCGCGATCTTCAAAGCGACTGCGTGATACGAATTGATGAGCGGGTCGCCGAGGTCGTCGTTTTTGTAGGAAAACTCAATGGTCGGCTCGTCGAAAACGATCCCTTCCTCCACGCCGTAGCGCTTGGAAAAAGAGCCGGCGGAAATGTTGCGGATAATGACCTCGAGCGGAACGATTTTTACCTTTTTGACCAGCGTGTCGCGGTCGGAAAGCTCCTTTACCAAGTGGGTCGGAACGCCCTCCTTTTCGAGAATTTCCATCATGTAATTGGAAACGCGGTTGTTGATCGCGCCTTTTCCGCGGATGGTTCCCTTTTTCAGTCCGTTAAAGGCGGTCGCGTCGTCCTTATAGGATACGTACAGCACCTCGGGGTCGGTTGTTGCGAATACCTTCTTTGCTTTGCCTTCATACAAAAGTTCTTTCTTTTCTGCTGTCATTTTTTGTTCCTCCCGTATCCTTGTTGTTTATTGGTGATTAAAGGCTTCGCCGAGCTTTGCGTCCTTTTGCAGAACGGCTTCGGCGTCGTCTTTTCGTTTTTCCAAAAGCTTTTGCGCCAAAGTCTTGTCCTCAATCGCCAGCATTTCGGCGGCGAGAAGCGCGGCGTTGGCGCCCCCGCCCACGGCGACCGTCGCAACGGGGATTCCCGACGGCATCTGCACGGTGGAAAGCAGAGCGTCAAGACCCGAGAAAGCCCCACCGCCGCAGGGAATACCGATGACGGGAAGGGTGGTGTTGGCGGCAAGCGCCCCCGCAAGGTGCGCCGCCATTCCGGCAGCGGCGATCAGAACGCCGAAGCCTCGATCCCGTGCCTCCAGCGCGAAGCGGCGCGCTTCGTCGGGGGTGCGGTGTGCGGAATAAATGTGCATTTCGTAAGGAATTTCCAAGGCGCGAAGCACCTCGGCGGCTTTGGAGGCGATCGGAAGATCGCTGTCACTGCCCAACAGGACGGCTACTTTTTTCATACGTCTTCTCCTTTCGAATCAAAAAGCAAAAAGGGCAGTTCTACTCCGTTATTGAATAGAACTGCCCAGACGGTCGACAAAAAACATTGTCGGTTGCTTCCTCGCGTGAACTCGCGTGATCCGTCAGTTGCAACCGCAATCTGAATTTATGCTCTCATTATACAGGAAAACTCTGTTTTCGTCAAGTGTTAAAATAAAGATTTTTCAAAATTTGGACGATTTGTTCCGATAGGCGGTATTATCAAAAAGGATTTTGGAAAAAATCACAAAGAGAAAGACGGAAAAAGGAGCGCAGAAAATGAGTGCCGAAAAAGAGAGGAAAAGCGTAAGAAAAGGATTTAAAACGGGCGGGAACGGCTTGCGGAACGAAAAGCGACTGATCTTCGTATATGCGGCGTTTCTCGCCGCAACGGCGCTGATAACGCTTCGCTTTTACCGCATTGCCGACCATCATTCCCGCGCGCAAAATGTCCTTGCGGGGCAGTACACCCGACGATTGGAGGTGACGGCGCGAAAGGGCGCGATCTGCGACCGAAACGGGATTCTTCTCTCGGAACGGGCGGACGGCTTTCGGACGGTCGTGAATCCGAAGAGTATCCCCGTCGAAAAATATACCGACGCGGCGGAAGCGATTTCCGGGGCCGGAGGAGAGGCGGCGTCGTATTACGTCGAAAAGCTGTATCGCGGCGAGCCGTTTTGCGCCGATACGCGGCGGCGCGTCGATGCGGAGTACGGCGCGTGCTATCCGCTGTACCGTGCGCGGAACGACGCTTTTTTGTGCCATGTTCTCGGTTATCGCAACCGCGACGGCAAGGGAATGACGGGACTTATGGGGACATACGACGAATATCTTTCCGAAACGACCGCTTCATCGGTGTCGGTCCGCTACGAAGCCGATGCGACGGGAGCGGTGATGGACGGCGGCTTTTTTGCCCTGTCGGACGACCGATACAACGAAAACGACGGCATGACGCTGACGATCGACGAAAAAATACAAAAGATCACGGAGGATCTTTGCGACGAAACGCTCGACTGCGGAGCGGTCGTAGTGATCGACCCGCAAAGCGGCGAGATCCTCGCGCTCTGCTCGCGCCCGTCGTATCTTCCGTCGGAGGTGGCAAGCTATCTTGACTCGGATAGGGGAGAGCTTTTGAACCGCGCTCTTTCGGGCTTTACGCCCGGTTCGGTCTTTAAGACGGCGGTCGCCGCGGCAGCGCTCGAAGAAAACCCCGCGTCGCTTTTCCGCACCTACACCTGCAAAGGCTTTATCGACGTTGGCGGCACGGTCATTCACTGTCACAACCGAAACGGTCACGGAACGCTCACCCTGCGCGAAGCGTTTGCGCAGTCGTGCAACCCCTATTTCATCGACCTCGGGCTGTCGCTCGGAAAAGAGACGATCGAAAGTACCGCCTATAAAATGGGACTTTTTCGGCATGCCGGCGTAAGCCTTTTGCCGTGTGACAAGGGCGTTTTTCCCGCAGGAACGCTGTACCCCGCAGAGCTTGCCAATCTGTCGGTCGGGCAGGGAGGTATGCTCCTGTCGCCCGTCGAGGTGTGCTCGATGGTCTCGACGGCGGTCACGGGGAAATACCGCAAGCCGTCGCTTGTCAAAAGTCTTTCGAACGGCGGAATGCTTGCCCGTTACGAAAAGGACGGCGAGGCGGCGCTGAAAGATGAGACCGTCACGGCGCTGAAAAGTCTTCTTGTATCCTGCGTCGCCGACGGAACGGGCTATCGGGCGGCGGGCGACATTTCGTGCGGAGGAAAGACGGCGACGGCGCAGAGCGGTCAGAAGAAAGACGGAAAAGAAGTGATCCACAGCTGGTTTGCGGGGTATTTTCCTGCCGAAGAGCCGCGATATGCCGTATGCGTATTGTGCGACGGAAACGGAAAAAACGAGGTGCATCCGTCGCTGATCTTCAAAATGTTGGCGGAGCGGCTGAGCGAATGAAGGCTCGGAAAGATTGCAAAAGAGCGGAACCCGTACGGGTTCCGCTCTTTTCTGTTATACCTGCATTTGACGGAAGCGGTAAAACTCGCCTTTCTTTTCCAAAAGCTCGTTATACGTTCCGAACTCGACGCAATGACCGTCTTTAATGACGGCGATCTTGTCGGCGTTTTTGATGGTGGAAAGTCGGTGCGCGACGATAAACGTGGTCTTGTCCTTGGAAAGATTGTCGATGGCGGTCTGAATGTGCTTTTCCGAAACGGTGTCGAGCGCACTCGTCGCCTCGTCGAAAATAATGACCTGCGGGTTGCGGATGAGCGCGCGGGCGATGGAAATGCGCTGGCGCTGACCGCCCGAAAGACGGTTTCCGTGTTCGCCGACAAGGGTATTCAGTCCCTCGGGAAGCGAATCGATCACGTCGCGAAGACACGCAAGGTCGATGATCTTTTGCAGATATTCCTCGCTCACATGCGGCGAACCGTAGGTGATGTTGTCGCGGATCGAGCCCGAAAACAGAATGCTGTTTTGCAATACGACCGCGATATGTTTGCGGTAAGCGCGAAGATCCAATTCTTTAATGTCCACGCCGTCCACCAAAACCGCGCCGTCCGAGCAAAAATTAAAGCCTGTGATGAGGTTGATGATAGTCGACTTTCCCGAGCCGGATTCGCCGACGAGCGCGACTGTTTCGCCCGCGTTCACGGTGAGATTCAAATGCTGCAGGATCGGCTTGTTTCCGTCGCGGTAACAGAAGGTTACGTCGCGCAATTCGTAGTTGCCTTTGAACTCTTTCAGCACGCGCTTGCTGCGGTTGTCCTCCACATCCGAGGAATCGAGGATCTCGCTGACCGAATTGATCGCCTCCGAGCCGCTGGCGATGGTAGGGATAAGATTGGTCATGGAGGAAATGTAGCTGACAAAGGTCGAAAAATACGATTGATATAAGGTAAGATCACCGATTGCCATGCGTCCCGTAAAGACCATGTAGGAGGTCAATATCAGACAGAGCACCTGGAACGCCTGCATGATCAGCCAGTTGATAACGGTGAATTTATTCGACGCGCTGTCAAGCGCATAGCCGATCTTGGCGGTGGAGATGATCTGACGGGACATTTTTTCGATCTCCACGCCCTCGAGCGCGTGCGCTTTGGTCACGGGGATCAATCCCACCATGTCTACGACGCGGGCGTTGGTCTCTTCGAGCGAGCGGCGATAGCGCGAACTGTTCTGCACCAGTCCTTTTTTGAAAAGACGCGCCGTAAAGACGGCAAGCGGACCACAGATGAGGAAGAACAGGATGATCTCCCAGTTGCCCTTAATGACCAGCACCGTGAGCGTCACGGTGAGATTGACGAGAATGTGGATGCCGTTGGTGTGCAGTCCGACCAAAAGGTTGTGAATCGCTTCGACGTCGCGCATGATCTTCGATTGAATGCGTCCCGATTCCATTTCTTTCGAAAACTGAATGGTCAGATTCTGAAGCTTGGTCACGATACTGCCCCGCAGTGCCGCTTCGATCGAGCGCGCCGCGTCGTCGCGCGTCTGACGGTAAATATGCTGCATGGGGTAGTTGATCAGCAAAAGAAAGACCGCGACGCCGAGGTTCGTGAGGATAATGCGCGCCGAATCGTCGGTGCGCTCGGTCAGCGCGTTGATAATGTTCGAGGTGGCGATGGGAAGAAACAGGGACGCGCTCAATTGCAAAACGCAAAACAGCGCCGAGAGAAGAAGCTTTCCGTAATAGCCCTTGCACATTTTCCAAAGCTTTGTAAGCGGCTTTGACTTTCCCGAGCCGGTACAGTTGTTTTGAAGAAAGGCGTTTTCGAGACGGATGATTTCTTCCTCGCTGAGGTTTTCGATGTTGGGCATGTGTTTGGCATCGACGGTTCGGTTCATGGCGGCACCTTCGCTTTCTCCCGCAAAAAAGGCGGAGCGTTATTCGGTTGTTGTATTATTGCACAAAGGTGCCGAAAAGTCAACCCCTTTTCGAAATAATTTTTCATAATTTTTTTGCCGAAAAAAACGCATTTCACTCCGCCGAAAAAAGAGTTGACAGAAGAAGAAAAAAGGGGTATAATAACATGGTATGGAAATGACTTGAAGGGAGACTATGCAATGGCACAGATAAAACAGATTACCGTTTCAAGCGAAGGCTTAAAGAAGCTCAAAGAGGAGCTCGAATATCTCCGAACGACCAAACGAAAAGAAGTTGCCGAAAACATTAAAACGGCGCGTTCCTTCGGAGACCTTTCCGAGAACAGCGAATACGACGAAGCAAAGGACGAGCAGGGCAAGGTCGAAAAACGCATTGCCGACATAGAAGAAATGCTCAAAAACATCCGCGTCGTCGACAACAACGACGTCAAGACCGACACCGCAAGTGTTGGCTCCAAGGTCAAGGTTTTCTACGTTGATGACAACGAGGAAGCGGAATATACCATCGTCGGACCGACCGAAGCCGACCCGCTCGCAGGTAAGATTTCGGATGATTCACCCGTCGGAAGCGCGATTTTGGGCAAAAAGACCGACGACGAATTCATCGTCGAGACTCCCGGCGGAAATGTTAAGATGCGGATTCTCTCCATTTCGAGACACTGAGAATTCGGTATCAAAAAAGAAAAACGGCGTCTTTTTCCGCACGGATAGGACGCGAAGAAATAAGGACGGTGCAAACGTGAGCGAAAATCAGAACAACACCAACACCCCGACGCAGGAACAGGATATTCACCACCTTTTAAAGATCCGCCGTGAAAAGCTTGCGGCTCTCTGCGAAGCGGGAAAGAATCCGTATGAGGAAGTGCGGTATCCCGTCGATACCTATTCGACCGAGATTCTCTCGGATTTCGATGCCTACGACGGAAAGACCGTTTCGATCGCCGGGCGTATCATGGCGAAGCGCGTGATGGGTAAGGCAAGCTTTTGCCACATTCAGGACGGCAAGGGACGCATTCAGTCTTACATCTGCCGCGACGACATCGGCGAAGAAGCCTATGCGGATTTTAAAAAATACGATGTGGGCGACATTGTGGGCATTACCGGCTTTGTTTTCAAGACCAAGACCGGCGAGACCTCGGTACATGCAAAGGAACTGAAGCTTCTCTGCAAGAGCCTTCAGATTCTTCCCGAAAAGTTCCACGGTCTTAAAGATCAGGAGCTTCGTTACCGTCAGCGCTATGTCGATCTGATCGTAAACCCCGAGGTCAAGGACGTTTTTGTCAAGCGCTCCCGCATTATCCGTGAGATCCGCAATTTCCTTGACGCAAGAGGCTTTCTGGAGGTCGATACCCCCGTTTTGCACACGCTTGAGATCGGCGCCGCCGCCCGTCCGTTTGTGACGCATCACAACGCACTCGACATCGATATGTATCTGCGCATTGAGACCGAATTGTATCTGAAGCGCTGTATCGTCGGCGGCCTTGACCGCGTGTATGAGGTGGGCAGAATCTTTCGAAACGAGGGTATGGACATCAAGCACAACCCCGAGTTTACGTCGGTCGAGCTGTATCAGTCGTACACCGATTATCACGGCATGATGGATCTTGTCGAGGATCTTTACAAGTATCTTGCCCGCACGATCTGCGGCGGGGAAAAGATTATGTACCAGGGCACCGAGATCGATATGTCGGGCAAATGGGAACGCCTCACGATGGTGGAAGCCGTCAAGAAGTATACCGGCGCGGATTACAACGAATGGAAAGATGATGCCGACGCGCGCGAATGTGCGAAGAAGATGGGCTTCGAGGTCTCGGGAACAGAGTCCAAGGGCGATATCCTCGCGCTGATCTACGACGAAAAGGTCGAAGAATTCCTGATCCAGCCTACCTTTATCTACGATTATCCCGTCGAAAATTCGCCCCTTGCCAAGCGCAAGCCGTCGAATCCCGCGTTTACCGAACGCTTCGAATTCTTTATCTATGCCCGCGAAATGGGCAACGCCTTCTCGGAGCTGAACGACCCGATCGATCAGCGGGCACGCTTTGAAAAGCAGGTCGCCGAAAAGCGCGCGCAGGGTGCAAACGCCGAGGTGGACGAGGACTTTATCAATGCGCTCGAATACGGTATGCCTCCGACCGGCGGTCTCGGATTCGGTCTTGACCGATTGGTCATGCTGCTCACCGACAGTTATTCGATCCGCGATGTTTTGCTTTTCCCGACAATGAAGCCGTTGGACTCCGACAAGAAGGTTTCCAAGGAAGTTTCGGCTCCTGCGGAGGCTACTCAGACGGCTCCCGTTGTGGAAGAAAAAATTGATTTTTCCAATGTTCAGATTGAGCCTTTGTTTGAGGATCAGGTCGATTTTGACACCTTCTCCAAGAGTGATTTCCGTGCCGTAAAGGTCAAGGAATGCGAAGCTGTGAAGAAGTCCAAAAAGCTCTTAAAGTTCGTTTTGGACGACGGAACCGGCGTAGATAGGGTCATTTTGAGTGGTATTCACGAATATTATGAGCCGGAAGAACTGGTCGGTAAGACCTGCATTGCAATCACCAATCTGCCTCCGAGAGCGATGATGGGTATCGACTCCTGCGGTATGTTGATCTCAGCCGTGCATCACGAAAACGGTGAAGAAAAGTTGCATTTGCTGATGGTCGATCCTCACATTCCGGCAGGCGCAAAGCTCTATTGATTGACCTAAAATTGTCGGTGCTTACGCCACAACTTACGCCAATTTACTCCGAGCTTACGCCAAAAATGCGTTTGGAATTTTGCGATTGCAGACAAGTTCCGATAGCATACGATAATTTCATATGATTTAAGCCCGCTGATTTCGGTCAGCGGGCTTTTTCTATTTCTGCCCCTATTACATCTCTGTGATGTGATAGGGGCTTTTTTTATCCCTGAAAGGTGGTCGAAAAAAATTTTTTGAAAAATCTCAAAAAAACTTCGTACAAATCGAAAAAAATTTCCCAGTTGGTTAGTGAGGGCAAAAACCTCACGAACCTTGAAAATCGAATAGACATTCAACAGGTACATTCCTGATCGGGGGTGAAAGCCCCAGCCGGATGAAGGTGCGCCACGAACTTCCTGCCCACAAGGGTTATCACGGAAAGCAAGGTTGGTAGCGATTCCGAACCATTCTGAAATATCCGCTTGCTGCGGATAAGGCGATGAAACGATTCAGGGACAATGATACTTCCCTATGGGGCTGGCGGAGTACCCGGCAGAGGTGAGATTCCTATGAGTTCGGTCAGCAGCCGAACGCCTGTTGATTTCCTTTTACGCATTTGGGGGATGAGATCGAGTTAAATGCGACCACCAAAGCACAGGACTCCGCTTCCTGTGTTTTGGTGGATCAAGCGATCCAAATCTAATAAGAAGGAGGAAAAGCGAAATGCCAAACTGTAAAACCATTGCTATCTGCAATCAGAAAGGCGGCACAGGCAAAACGACCACAACGGTCAATTTGGGTGTCGGGCTTGCACGACTCGGCAAGAAGGTGCTCCTTGTAGATGCCGACCCGCAGGGCGACCTCACAACTTGCCTTGGGTGGCGAGATAATGACAGTCTTACGACGACCATTACCGATAAGCTATCCGGGGTTATCCGTGAAGATCATACAGACCCACGAAGCGGCATTCTGCATCACGAGGAAAATGTCGATCTGCTCCCTGCCAACATCGAGCTGTCTGCTATGGAAATGATGCTTGTGACCGCAATGAGCCGTGAAACCATTCTGAGAAGCTATCTGAGCAAGGTCAAAGACAATTATGACTATGTACTGATTGACTGTATGCCTTCGCTCGGTATGGTAACTCTGAATGCTTTGGCGGCGGCAGATAGCGTAATCATTCCCGTGCAGGCGCAATACCTTCCGGCAAAGGGAATGACCCAACTGATGCAGACCATTGGAAAGGTCAGGCAGTACATCAATCCGAGCCTGCGAATCGACGGTATCCTATTGAACATCGTAGATAACCGCACCAACCTCGCAAAAAGCACTGCCGACGCACTGCGAAAGAACTTTGGGAGCGTTATTAAGATATACCGTTCCTCCATTCCTATGGCAGTGAAAGCCGCAGAGGTTGCTTCCAAGGGCGTAAGCATCTACAAGTATGAGCCGAGCAGTCCTGTTGCAAAGGCTTATGCTGAGTTCGCAAAGGAGGTGTCTGCCGATGGCAGGAAGAAAGAGCGACTTCACTCTGCCGACGCTCGATGACCTGTTTTCTACACAGGAGCTTCGGGACGATGCCAAGCTCAGTAAAATCCGAGATATTCCCCTTGAGCTGATCGACGATTTTCCCGACCACCCATTTAAGGTACGGGACGACGAGGATATGATACAGCTTGTGGAGAGTGTCAAGGAGCGAGGAGTCATTACTCCGGCTACCGTGCGTCAAAAAGAGGACGGCAGATATGAGCTGATTTCCGGTCACAGGCGAAAACGAGCGTGTGAACTTGCCGGATTTGAAGCACTCCGTTGCGAGGTCGTAGACCTTGACCGTGATGCCGCCACTGTGCTGATGGTGGAGAGCAACTACCAGCGGTCGCAGATACTTCCCTCAGAAAAGGCGTTTGCCTATAAAATGCGGCTGGAAGCGATGAAGCGGCAAGGACAGCGTTCAGATTTAACTTTGTCCCCAGTGGGGACGAAGTTTGATAGAAGCTCTGAAGCCATAACAGAAGAAACAGGCGATAGCAGAAATCAAATTCATCGCTATATCCGTCTGACAAACCTTGTCCAAGAACTTCTTGACCTTGTGGACGAAGGGAAAATCAAAATGCGTCCTGCGGTGGAGCTATCCTATTTGGACGAGGACAGCCAGCGGGCGGTGGTTGATGAAATTGACCTGAACCAATGTACCCCGTCCCACGATCAGACCATTCGTATGCGGAAGTTCTTCACGGAAGGCAAACTCACACCGGAAGTAGTATCTGCCATTATGAGCGAGGAAAAGCCAAACCAGCGTGAGAAAATCGTCCTGCGTGGGGACAAGGTGCGAAGCCTGATCCCGAAGAATATCCCCGTCAGCCAAACGGAGGATTATGTGGTCAAAGCATTGGAGCATTACAGTCGTTTCCTGCGCCAGCGGGCAGAGCGTGACAGCCGATAGGCACACGGAGTATGTTTTCCGCTGTCCCCTTCCTCACACTCCATCCCCAGAACTTCCAGACTATCCGAGAATAAATAATCTATCTCCTAACTTTATCTCTATCTCTCTAAATAAGTCTATCTAAGAGAGGCTCGGAGATCGCACAGTTTGGAATTGCGCCCACCGGCGATATGATAAAAAGTTGCGCTTCAAAACGCATCTTTGTCTGAACGGTTATCATCGGGTAGAATGTGGTCGAAGGGAGTGAAGCGTATGAAATCCAAAATCGCAGTTCTTTTTCTCATTGTCCTTTTGTGCCTGACTTCGGGGTGCAGCAACACCTCGCAGATTGCAGAACAGCCCGCCCCGGTTTCTTCTTCGGAGAGTAATAAAGCTCCTTACCAATCAGAAACGGCGCAGGCAACAGAGAAAACTGAGGTTGAACAGCCCCAAAGTACAGAGCCGAAAGACGATGACCGTTCAACAGAAGCAACGGCAGGCGTGTTGGATAGCAGTATTCAAACAAAACCGGCATCCGAACAGCCTAACAGCGGCACAACGCCGCCACAGGTAAGCGAACCGTCCAAGACACCTGACGAGTCCGAGCACCATCCGGAAGTCTCTGCACCGTCCGAAAAGGAACAGCCCACACCTCCGGCAACGGAAGAACCACAACCGACCGAACCGCCGCAGGAAGAACCAACAGAGCCGGCATTTGACATCGGCTATTGGATCGGCTTTGCCAAGAGCTATGCCGAGAGTGTCGGTCTTACGCTGAACAGCGAAGCCGTGTACTGCTGGGACAATCCCATTGCCGCAGGTTCGCAATGCAAATACACCGAAAGGGACATCAAGGGTTACTTGAGCCGTTACGCCAAAGATCCCGACATCACGGATGTTTGGATTTGGTATGAGCAGACCGGAACCGGTTCCTTTGAGGTGTATATCGGCTACGCATAACAACAAAATCAAATCACACTGAAACGCATCGTCAAAGTACGGTGCGTTTTTCGTTTTCAAGGAGGTAATCAACACAATGAAAACACATTTTTTCAAGCGAGGAATTGCAGGACTGCTTTCTCTCGTGATGTGCCTGTCCGCATTTATCGGACTTGGCACGACTACCGCCTTTGCCGCAGGAGAGCAAGCGGAAGTCTATCTCATTTCTTTTCCGAGAAGCGGAGATGCAAATCTCGACTACAGCGGTACTTGGGGACACTCCAATCTTCACTATATGAACGGTTGGTATTCCGGTGAGTCCAAGTACACTACCATTCGAGCAATGCACTCGTATGACGGAAATATCTGCTACTGCATTGAGCCGGGTACGCCGCAGGACACTGGCGACAGATACACCAGCAAGGATGAAACCTTTTGGGATAACCTCCCCTCGGATTTCAACAGCACTATTTCTCCCTACGATATGAAACTGTTCATCGGTCGTATTATGCAGTACGGCTACACGGGACCGATCAGTACCTCTTGGCGTTCTCAGAACGCAAGCGATGCCGAAACACTGGCACAGGCGATGGCGACGCAGGTTCTTATTTGGGAAACCGTGGTCGGTGAGCGAGATGAGGACTTCAATCATATCAGTCCCGGCAGCTATGATGCCGTCAAGAGTGTTGTCAGCACAGCGCACCCTCTGTATAGCCAGTTCATCAGCTACTACAACAGCATTGAAGCAAGCGTACAGCGTCACTCTGCTATTCCCAGCTTTATGGCGAAAACTCCCGGCAAGGCGCAGAATGTCGAGCTTGCTTGGAACGGCACGAACTACACCGCAACTCTGACTGACAGCAACAATGTCCTTTCCAATTATAGCTTTTCTGCGAATGAGGATGGCATTTCTTTCAGCGTCAGCGGAAACAAGCTCGTCATTACGGCGGCTACCGCACCCTCTGACAGCGTGAGAATTACTGCAAGCAAGTCCGGTGCAACCCGCCGAGGAATCATTACTTGGACGGATGGAAGATACGCTCCCGGAAGCGGTATTCAGGATGTCATCAGCTACGCCCAAGAGGTCAATGACCCCGTGCAGGCATTTCTCAATCTGAAGGTATCATACGGTTCTGCTAAGATCATCAAGACCTCTGAGGACGGAAAGGTAGACAACCTTACTTTCACCGTTACCGGCAATGGCGTCAATCAGACCGTCAAGACCAACGCCAAGGGCGAGATTCAGATCGACAACCTGATGCCCGGCGTTTACACCGTGACCGA
>ENA-OUQF01000998-OUQF01000998.1-human-gut-metagenome-genome-assembly--contig:-NODE-998-length-18844-cov-27.901698_pt1 | contig 18844 bp, 15 predicted proteins | sample MGYA00237947_ERZ548826 | MGnify/ENA primary metagenome ERZ548826 (study PRJEB26490, sample SAMN05194701) | human gut metagenome | biome: terrestrial biome; feature: human-associated habitat; material... | reverse complement strand
CAATGTAACGCTGCTCAATCGGGGTGTGGACTATGTTGCCAGAAATTCCGGTCTTTCAGATGACCAGCTGGAACGCTATGAAGTCACATTGGAGTGCCGGGGCAATCGGGATGACCTGTTTGCAGGCATCGCCTTTGCAACGCCGGATGGCGCAGGTTCCAGCGGAGAATACCAGGATTACGACATTCCGGGCGAGGCTCTGACGGATGAAAAATTCCGAAAGATGATTACCGAAGCAGAGAAATATCTCGGTTATCCCTATGTCTGGGGCGGCAGCTCGCCGAGCACGAGCTTTGATTGTTCCGGCTTTGTCAGCTGGGTCATCAACCACTGCGGCAATGGCTGGAATGTAGGCAGACAGACGGCCAATGGTCTGATGGGAAAATGCGACATTATCCCGAAAAGTGAGGCAAAGCCCGGAGACCTGATCTTCTTCCAGAAAACCTACAACACCAGCGGAGCGTCCCATGTGGGCATTTATGTTGGCAACGGGATGATGATCCACTGTGGAAACCCAATTTCTTATGCTTCCATTGAAACGAGCTACTGGCGGCAGCACTACTACTGCATGGGAAGAATTCGATAAAAACAGGGCGTTTATTCGCCCGGAGAGGAAACGATATGAGCTTGAAACTGGAAAAGATTGCTGCGGAGCGTGAGAAAGCCCGCAGAAAACGCGATGAGTGGGAGGAGCGCAGAAAGGAATGGGACAGAAAGTACCATGATCAGGAAAACAGCGAAATCTGTGAAATGGTACATGCCCAGAGCTTGACCCCGGAACAACTGGCAGTCATCATTCAGATGGCGCAGGCTGCGGTTCCCAACCCGGAAAATCTGAAACTGGACGAGAAAGAAACGGAGGATATGGAATGAAAAAGATGATGGCAATGTTGCTTGCCAGCGTGATGGCGGCAGGAACCTTTACGACCACTGCATTTGCCTATACGGGCGATGCTGTGCAGGAGAACACGGCTGTCAGTACCGCTGCACAGGAGACGGATGCGGTAGGAAGTGCAAATGCAGGGAAAACAGACAGTGATAGCAGCATCGAAATCGACCCGGACATGCAGGTGCTGCCGGATGGCTATGAAGTCGCTACGGATGCGGATGGGAACCTGATCGTTACGGTGGGCGGCAAGGAATACAACATCGGCAGCGAAAAGTCCCAAAAGCAGACTGGTACGGTGGTGCCTGGTATCACCAGCCTGCATTTCCGTTCCGGTCCCGGTATGGATCAGGAGATTATCGGGTATCTGCATTCCGGCGATACAGTGGAGATTGTCGAAAAATGCGGTGACTGGTATAAGGTAAACTTCAATGGCAAAACCGGGTATGCACATGGAAAGTACCTGAATGTCACGGATTCTGCAAAAGACAGCAGCATGTTCAGTGAAGATGCGCTGAAGCTGTTTCTGGATCTGATGCAGAGCGGAATGTCATCCGAGGATGAGACGGAATCCAGTACAGCTTTGACTCCGGAAGGAAATATGACGCTGGTGGACGATATCGGTGAGGAAGAAGATAAATCCAGCCAGCAGTTCATCACGCTGGTGACAAAGGCGGGCAACACCTTCTATCTGATCATCGACCGCGATAAAGACGGCAACCAGAATGTGCATTTTCTGAATATGGTGGATGAGGCCGATCTGCTTGCTCTGATGGATGAAGAGGAAGCTGCCAAGTATCAGGAGAAGGAGCTGGAAGTCACGGAACCTGCGGAAACTGAAAAAACGCAGGAGACGGAACCTGCACCGGAAGAGCAAAAAACAGAGAACGAGCAGAAGAAAGCGTCTCCGCTTCCGATGATTATGCTGCTTCTGTTTGTGATTGGTGCAGCCGGTGTCGGCGGCTATCTCTATATCAAGATGAGGGGCATAAAGCCTGCATCAAAGAAAAATCAGCCGGACCCTGATGCGGATTATCACGATGAGGATGAAGACGCGCTCCAGCTGCCGGAGGATGACGGTGACGAGGACGAAGAAGTGGATGTCAACGAGGATTACGAAGCAGAATCGGACGATGAACCTGTCTGATTAACGCAGCGTTGACCGGTGGGACGGCTGAGAAGCCGTCCCTTTTACATAGCAAAATGGTTGGTGGGTGAACTATTTTGAGCTATGAAGCTATGGAATCTGTAGGCGATATCTGATAAAATAGAAAGTAAGAACAGCTCAACAACTCGGAATTTGAAAGGATGATGATATGATGGATAAATTAAAAAAGAACATGGTTTTCTACCTACTGTTGCTGATAGATTTTTATATCGTTCCTTGGTTTATAAAAGACACAGGAAGTGCAATGATTGTTATGTTAGTAATTATTCCTCTAATATGTTTAATAACCTCTGTTTTTTATGGGATTAGGAATGGTTTTAACTTCTGGTATATTTTGATTGTAGCAATAATGTTTGCGCCATCTATATTTATATTTTATAACTCAAGTGCATGGGTTTATGTAGTTGGATATGCTGTTATTGCATTATTGGGAAATTTAATAGCATTGCCATTAGGAAAAAGATAACTTCCAGTTTGTAGACCTAAAACAGAATACCGTTCCTTACATAGCAGTCATGCGCTTCGGTGCCTGGCTGCTAATTTTTTGTGAAAGGAGCAGTATCGAATGAAGCTTGTATTAGCGGAAAAGCCCTCGGTTGCCATGAGCCTCTCGAAGGTGATCGGAGCAAATCAGCGCGGGGACGGTTATATGGAGGGCAACGGTTACCTTGTCAGCTGGTGTGTGGGGCATCTGGTGGAACTTTCTCAGCCGGAAGCCTATGATGAAAAGTATTCCAAGTGGAGGTATGATGATCTTCCGATTTTGCCGGAACATTGGCAGTATCAGGTGTCCGCCAGCACGAAAAAGCAGTTTGGAATCCTGAAAAAGCTCATGCAGCGGAAAGATGTGGAGAGTCTGATCTGTGCAACCGATGCAGGGCGTGAGGGAGAACTGATTTTCCGACTGGTTTACCATCAGTGTGGCTGCAAAAAACCGGTGGAACGCCTTTGGATCTCCTCGATGGAGGACAGTGCGATCCGAGAAGGCTTTCAGAAGCTCAGACCGGGAACAGAATATGATGCCTTATATGAGGCGGCTTTATGCCGGGAGCGTGCCGACTGGATTGTCGGAATCAACGCCACCCGGCTTTTCTCATGTCTGTATGGGCAGACCTTGAATGTGGGGCGCGTGATGACACCAACGCTTGCGATGGTGGTCATGCGGGATGCAGCTATTCGGGCGTTCAAGTCGGAACCATTCTACTCGGCAGAATTAAAATTCCGGGATTTCCAAGCGGGCGGTGAGCGGATGAAAGAAAAAGCAGAAGCAGAAAAACTGGTGGCAGAGTGCTGTCAGGCGGGAAGTGCCATCATTACTAAGGTGGAGCAGAAAGAAAAATCAGAGAAGCCCCCGGCTTTGTTTGATCTGACCTCGCTTCAGAGAGAAGCAAACCGGCAGCTGGGATTCACTGCCCAGCAGACCCTGGATTACACACAGGCTCTGTACGAGAAGAAACTCGTAACCTATCCCCGTACCGACAGCCGGTATCTGACAGATGATATGGCACCGCTGGTACCGGAACTTGTTTCTGTGATCCAGCAAAGCTTTCAGATTCAGCCGGATGTGTCGGCACCGGTGAATGCAGCGCAGGTCATCAATTCCAAGAAAGTCACCGATCACCATGCCATTATCCCTACAAAAACAGCGGCAGGTTATGACATTTTCTCTCTTCCCAGTGGAGAACAGGCGATTCTTACTCTGTTGGCGGTGCGGCTGATTTGTGCAGTCGGAACACCTTGCCTCTATGCAGAAACCGTAGTAGAAGTGGAGTGCGCCGGTCAGAAGTTCCGTACAAAAGGCAAAACAGTCACGGATATAGGCTGGAGACGATATGCAGGAAAGCCAAGTGAAGAGGCTGAGAAGAATGCGGAGGCAGGTGAACTGCCGGAGCTTTCGGAAGGCATGACACTGGAACTTGCCCGTGTCGATTTGAAAGAAGGCAAGACCAGCCCACCCAAGAGGTTTACCGAAGATCTTCTGCTTTCAGCGATGGAAAGTGCCAGCTCGGATGAATTTCCGGCTGGTGTAGAGCGAAAAGGCATCGGCACACCAGCTACACGCGCTGCCATCATCGAAAAACTGGTACAGAAAGGCTTTATCGAGCGCAGGGGCGATAAGAAAACGAAATACCTTTGTTCTACGGACAAGGGAAATGCGCTGGTGACGGTGGTGCCGGAACAGATTCAGTCTCCATCCATGACGGCAGACTGGGAGGAAAAACTGCTGAAAATAGAACACGGCGAGTATGACAGCGATGCCTTTATGGGAGAAATCAGCAGCATGGTCAGCGGACTTGTAAAAACCTACGAGGCTGTGAAAGGTGCCAATGTCCTGATGCAGCCGGAATGCAAAGTCATTGGTTCCTGCCCCGCCTGCGGCAGTGATGTTTGTGAAACGGCAAAGGGATGGTTTTGCAGGGATAAGAGCTGTAAATTTGCGCTCTGGAAGGAAAACAGGTTCTTTCAGACACTGGGAAAGCAGATGACAGAGGAACTGGCAAAGCAACTGGTAAATCAGGGAAAAGCACGGCTTACCCACTGCTATTCCAAGAAGTCTGGACGTTACTATGACACAACCGTTCATGTAGAGACTGGCGAGGACGGTGCAGCAGCATTTAAGCTGGAGTTTGGAGGTAAAAAATGAGCATGAAAATGATGAATGCAGCTTATTTGGTGGATAATGCTGCGCTGCTTTCCTTGCAGGAAAAGCAGGACGGCGTGGAATTCCACTGTTTTGATATGGACAGTAAGGTGCAGACCACCGAGGGACACATTGGCTGGGATGTGTTGGATAAACAGCCGTCTTCTACGCTGGAAGAAAGCGCAAGGGTGGTAGCACTTCAGAAGATTCCCCAGCTTGACGGTCTTGCCGTTGCGCCGGTAGCTCCGGAGATGCTGGAGCAGGTACGCGGCGGCAGAAAGGTTCTCTGGCAGATGAAAAAGGCTGATCCTGAGCTGGAGAATGCAAAAAATATCCGGTTTATCACCAGCAACTACGAGGATCGGTTCAAAATTCCGGATGGCAGTGCAGTGGAGATCGAGTATCCGAACCGGAAGTTCTCAGCTCGCTGCGAATATATGGACGAATATCATTTGCGCCTGGGGTATGATGTTTTGCACATCTGTCAGCTGGCAGAAATGCTGGAACGCGGCGGTGGTACATGCCGCCCGGAGCCGCTGATTACGGAAGAACGCAGTGCATGGGATTTGGGAAGCAAGGGCTTTCTTGCCATTCAGACCTGTGAGGACGGTTACGACTATACCTTATATCATAAGGACTTTACGGAAATTGACGGTGGACAGATCGACAACCCGGAAATCAGCATGAATGCAGCCAGAGACCAGATTCTTTCGGATTATGGGTTCGGTGGCCGCACCATGACGCGGATTGACTATGATGAACTTTGTGATCGTGCAGAGGAAGCGGAAAACAGCAGACGGGAATCTGTGCTGGGTAAACTCTCGGATTTGTCTTCCAGAACGGATACGCCGGTGAAAGCTGCCAAGGCGAAGGAGGCAGAGCGATGAAATACAAGCTTACGAAGGCAGAGCAGGAAACCGTCATCAATTTTGATAATGAACTGGAAACCGCCAGCATTTATACCCATGACAGCCGCCTGATTAAGAAGCTTCGGGAACTGCGAAAACAGTATCCGGAGCAGTTTATTTTGGAGCACCGGGAGCATGGGTCGGTCACTTATACGATTCCGAAACGCTGCGTCGGTATCCGACCGCCTTATAGTGAAAAGCGGCGGGAACAGCAGCGGCAGGAAGCAAAGGAAAACGGCCTGCCGTTTATGGAGAAGGGAGAAATGAACGATGGCAAGAATTGAAAAATGGGATGAAGTGCATGGAACGCAGGCACCGGACGAAAGAATGATGGCATTTCTCGACAGTACTACCGACCAGTATGCGATTTTGCAGCTTCGCCGCAGCGAGGATACGGTATATGAACGCTTTTCGTCTATGCGCGAACTGGAACGGATGGGGCTGGAACTGGATATTGACCATTATGAGGTGGTTTATACGGCTCCGCTTCTTCCCTACAAGGATCAGAATACGATGTTGGAGGAGCTGTATGCGAAATTCAATGTTTCCCGCCCTGATGATTTTACTGGGCATAGCCTTTCTGTGTCTGACATCGTGGCTTTACGGCAGAATGGTGTTGTAAGCTGTCACTATGTAGATTCCATCGGATTCCAGGAACTGCCCGGATTCTTGAAACCAGAGAATTACTTGAAAGCCGCAGAAATGGCAATGGAAGATGATTACGGCATGATTGACGGCGTGATCAATAACGGAAAGAAGGAAGAACCGACGGAGAAAGCATCGGTTCTGGATCAGCTGAAGGAAAAGCAGGAGGCTGTGCCTCCTGCGCCGCCTCGCAGGTGCTGCGAAGAAAAGGAGTTATAAATGCGTTTTACGGATGACGAATGGATGCTCATGATGCTTTACAGCCCTGGCACAAGGACAGGGCTGATCGAAGAGCTTCAAAAGATGCAGAAAAGTCTGACTGGCAGAGACAGAAACCTGCGCAGGTGGACGGCCTCGCTGCTTGCGAAACTGGCAGAGATGACAGATGCAGAATATGAGGCACTGGATTTGTATCCGGACGAATAAGAGAGAGGAGGAAAATAGACAGATGATGACGAAAACGGCTTATTATATGCAGATGGCACAGGAAGCTGCGGCACAGATCACTGGCAGCAAAGAACAGTGGACAGCGTTTCTGACCACATCCGCACGGCTTTATAAGTATCCCTTTGCGGAACAGCTGATGATCTATAAGCAGAGACCAGAAGCAACGGCCTGTGCAGAGTACGATCTCTGGAATGACCGGATGAACCGCTATGTAAAGCGTGGCTCCAAGGGCATTGCTCTTTTGGATATGCGTGGGGAGCAGCCGAAACTGCGGTATGTATTTGATGTGGCAGATACCGGAGAACGGAAAAATTCCCGTCCGGTACAGCTCTGGAAAATGAATGCGGAGCATGAGCAGCCGATCATTCGGGCACTGGATGCTGCGTTTGATGTTCCTGCCGGTGCCGGGTCTCTGGAGAATCATATCATGGAAGCGGCAGAACGCCTTGCAAGGGATTACTGGGAGGAAAAACGCAGGCAGATTAGTGACATCGTTGCAGATTCCTATCTGGAAGGATATGATGAACTCAACATCGGAGCTTCCTTTAAGAGAGCTGCCGCTGTCAGCATCGCATATTCCGTCTTTACCCGGACGGTGGGCAATGCAGATGACTATTTTGAACACGAGGATTTTCTGGACATCTTTGATTTTAATACGCAGGCTGCCGCCAATGTGCTGGGAACTGCGGTCAGCGAAATGTCCAGCCAGATCTTCCGGGAAATTGAACGCACGATCCGAACCTATGAAAGAGATAAGCAGGCAGAAAGGAGCCAAAACTATGATGGAGCTGAATTACACGAAGAACGGCGATTACCTGATTCCGGACATCCAGATGTCGGTGCAGGAACAGAAGCCGCTGGGCAAGTACGGGAGAATGCGCAGAGCGTTCCTGCAGGAGAACAACACGCTGCTGTACAATCACCTGATCCTGACCGAGAAACTGTACCCGCATCTGTGGGAAATTCAGGAGACCGCAACCGCACGGATGGAGCAGATGATGGCGGAGCTTCTGAAAGCGAATCCGGCACCGGACAAGAAATCGAACCAGATGGCCTGGGTACAGCACATGAACATGCTGAAAGCGCAGGCAGAGGAAGTTATTCTGACGGAACTTATCAACAGTTAAACTTTATGAGCCTGTTTCAGTCCGAAGCAGAGCAGATTCAGAAAATTGATGCGGCGGCAGAAAATGCAGCCAAAGAAGCGGAGAGCGAAAAGCCCTCCGCTTTTGTCATTTCTGAGGATGAAATCGACCGGATGCTGCGGACAGGTTCTAATTTTGAAGGCGGAAAAATCCGTATTTATGCGTTGTATCAGCAGCAAGGGAACGCAAAAGAACGAGCTGCATTCCTGAAAGCGGAATATGGTCTCGGTGGCCACAGCTATACCTTTATGGATGGCAGTCGCGGTTTTGCGGATTATGATGGGAAAGGCATTCTGCTTCGCAATTATGACCATGACCGGGAAGTGCGCCTCACATGGTCGGCAGTGGATAAGCGGTTAGACAGGCTTGTGGAAAATGGTCAGTACCTGACTGCTCTGGAAATGGAAGAGTATCAGAAGCTGGAGCAGGAATATGGCGCGCCGCTTCCTATGCCGACTGCCGCCCATGTATTTCCGCCAACGCCACCGGAACGCTATGATACCGGAAATGAGCATGTGGACAATATGCTGAATACGGCTGCGGATGTCTATGCCCGGAGCGAGTTGGCAGCACCCCAGCGTTTTACCGTGATGGAGACAGACGATGGCTATGCGGTTTGGGATGATATTCAGGACGGCATTCATGTGGAACCGGATGGTGTTAGCGAAGAGTTTACCAGCGAATGGGAGGCAGAGACTTACCGCCAGCAACTGATTGAAAAAGTTCAGGAACGAGAAGCAAAAGACTGGCTCTATGTTGAACAGAGCAAGCAGAATTTGCAGCAGGACATTCCATTTTCGGATGTGGAATCCGAAGAAGCACCGGAATCGGCTCACGCAGAGACAGATCCTCTGGTGCTGGAAATGCAGGAACACGCCAGAGAACTTTCCAGAGAGTCAGGCTATGCACCGGATGAACGATTTGTTGTCACGATGACCGGCGAGAACTTCCCGGATTCTAAGGATGCGTTTACCATCTGGGATTATGTTAAAGAAGAGTATTACGGATATTCGGACGGAAAAGTGCAGACATTTGCCGATTATGTGAGTGCGTCAGAGGCGTTGCAGGAGATTCGCGGCAGGAATATGGAGGCTGAAAAAGAGCCTGCAACTGTGCAGCCAGAACCGGCAGCTCCGGTGCAGCCAGATTATCGTGTCGGCGATACGCTGTATCTGGACGGAAAGGCATTTACGATTGAAAAAGTCGGGCTTTTTGATGTGGAGCTTCGGGACCCGGATTCCGTGCATCCGATCTTCCGCTCGGAAAGCAAGGAGAATCTGACAAGACTTTTGGAGCATGAGGACAATGTTCACCTGCATAATCTGGTGGTTGATCTGAATCCCGGCAGAGAAAAGCAAAGTGAGGAACAAAAATCGGTAATTCCAGAGACAGAGCCGGAGAACACTCATGCAGAAAACTATCGTATCAACAGCTTTCATCTTGGCGAAGGCAGTCCCAAACAGAAATTCCGTGCCAACATGGATGCTATCTACACGCTGAAAACCTTAGAAAACCAACACAGGGATGCGACACCGGAAGAACAGGAAACACTGGCCAATTATGTCGGCTGGGGCGGGCTGGCAGATGCCTTTGACGCAGAGAAAGCTGCATGGACAGGCGAATATAAGGAACTGAAAGCAGCTCTTACGGAAGAAGAATATGCCGCAGCCAGGGCTTCGACTCTGAATGCGCACTACACCAGTCCTACCGTGATCCGTGCAATCTATGAAGCGTTGGACGGTATGGGATTTGAGAAAGGCAATATTCTGGAACCGTCGATGGGTGTCGGCAACTTCTTCGGTATGCTGCCGGATTCCATGCTGGAAAGCAGACTGTATGGTGTGGAACTGGATTCCATCACAGGGCGAATTGCGCAGAAGCTGTATCCGCAGGCAGAAATCAAGGTGGCAGGTTTTGAAACCACCGACCGCCGCGATTTCTATGATCTGGCCGTGGGCAATGTGCCATTTGGCAACTACCGTGTCAGCGATAAGCCTTATGATAAACTCGGCTTTTCTATCCACAACTATTTCTTTGCCAAGGCATTGGATCAGGTTCGTCCCGGTGGCATCGTGGCCTTTGTTACCAGCCGCTATACGATGGATTCCAAGAATCCGGACGCGCGAAAGTATCTGGCGCAGCGGGCAGAACTGCTGGGAGCCATCCGACTTCCCAATAACGCATTCCGTGCCAATGCCGGTACGGATGTGGTTTCGGATATCATTTTCCTGCAAAAGAGAGACCATCCCATTGATATCGAACCGGATTGGGTGCATCTGGGGCTGACTTCGGAGGGCATTACCCTTAACAGCTACTTTGTTGACCACCCGGAAATGGTGCTGGGCGAGATTACAACGGAAAGCACCCAGTACGGCAAGGAAGAATGTACAGTCATTCCGATTCTGGATGCGGATTTGGGAGACCAGCTGCATGAGGCTGTGCAGCATATCGGCGGCCGCTATGAAGCGCAGGAGCTGGCACCGGAGGAAGAACTGTCCTTGCAGGGCGAAACCATTCCGGCAGACCCCAATGTAAAGAACTTCTCCTATGCAGTAGTAGATGGGGATGTCTACTTCCGTGAGAACAGCATCATGCGGAAAGCTGACCTTTCTGCGACGGCCACCGGCAGGATCAAGGGCATGGTGGAGCTTCGCACCATCGTGCAGGAACTGATTGACTACCAGCTGAACGATTATCCGGAGGACGCGATTGCCCAGAAACAGCGGGAACTGAATGTAGCTTATGACCGATTTGCAGATCAGTATGGGCTTATCAACTCTCGTGCAAATGCACAGGCTTTTTCGGAAGATTCATCTTATTATCTGCTCTGCTCTCTGGAAAATGTGGATGAAAACGGCAGGCTGGAAGCCAAGGCAGATATGTTTACCAAACGGACGATTCGACCGGAACGGGCTGTTACCAGCGTAGATACTCCGGCAGAAGCTCTGGCAATCTCTATCGGAGAGCGCGGCAGAGTGGATTTGCCCTATATGTCGGAGCTTTTAGGTACACCGGGAGAATATGAAAAAATCCGGCAGGAACTGCATGGCGTCATTTTTAAAGACCCGATGACGCAGGGCGGCGAGGAAAACGGATGGGTGACGGCTGATGAATATCTGTCCGGCAATGTCCGTGAAAAGCTCCGTGTGGCAGAACTGGCTGCGGCTTCGGACTCTGCCTTTGCGGTGAACGCGGAATATTTGAAGAAGGCACAGCCAAAAGACCTGGATGCTTCGGAGATTGATGTGCGTCTTGGTGCCACATGGGTCAATCGGGATTATATCCAGCAGTTTATGGAAGAAACCTTTGAACCGCCGTTCTATCTGCGCCGAAATATTGAAGTGAAATTCTCTCCCATGACGGCAGAATGGCAGATTACCGGCAAGAGTACACCGAGCCGGAACGATGTCCATGCCTATATGACCTACGGCACCAGCCGTGCCAATGCCTACCGGATTCTGGAGGATACGCTAAATCTGCGGGATATTCGTATCTACGATACCGTGGAGGATGCAGACGGTAAGCAAAAGCGAGTTCTGAATAAAAAGGAGACCACCCTCGCCCAGCAGAAACAGCAGGCCATTAAGGATGCGTTCCAGAATTGGGTGTGGAAAGACCCTTATCGCCGTGCGGAACTGGTGGAAAAGTATAACGAGCTGTTCAACAGTACCCGTCCTCGTGAGTACGATGGTTCTCATATCCGCTTTGGCGGTATGAATCCGGAGATCCGGCTGCGTGAACATCAGCAGAATGCCATTGCTCATGTGCTGTACGGCGGCAATACGCTGCTGGCCCACGAGGTAGGTGCCGGTAAGACCTTCGAGATGGCAGCTTCTGCTATGGAGGCAAAGCGGCTGGGACTGTGCCAGAAATCCATGTTTGTCGTTCCGAATCATTTGACCCTTCAGTGGGCAAACGAGTTCCTACGCCTGTATCCGAGTGCAAAACTGCTGGTGGCAAGCAAAAAGGACTTTGAGACTGCCCGCAGAAAAAAGTTCTGCGCACGAATTGCCACTGGCGATTACGATGCAGTTATCATCGGGCATTCTCAGTTTGAGAAAATCCCGGTGTCCGCAGAACGGCAGGAGCGGATTTTGACTGCCCAGATTGATGAAATCGAAAATGCTATTGCTGAGATGAAATCCCAGAATGGCGAGCGTTTCTCCATCAAACAGATGGAAAAGACCCGGAAAGGATTGGAGGCGAGATTGGAGAAACTCCGGGCAACCGACCGAAAAGACGATGTGATTACCTTTGAGCAGCTGGGCGTAGACCGGCTGTTCGTAGACGAGGCGCACGCGTTCAAAAACCTGTTCCTCTACACAAAAATGCGCAATGTCGCAGGCTTGTCCACTTCGGAAGCGCAGAAATCTTCGGATATGTTTATGAAGTGCCAGTATATGGACGAGTTGACAGGCGGGCGCGGCATCATTTTTGCGACCGGCACCCCGGTTAGCAACAGCATGACGGAGCTTTACACCATGATGCGGTATCTCCAGTACGGCACGTTGCAGCAGAAAGGGCTGACCCATTTCGACAGCTGGGCTTCTACCTTTGGTGAGACCACCACGGCCATTGAGCTGGCACCGGAAGGAACCGGATACCGGGCAAGAACAAGATTTGCAAAATTCTTCAACCTGCCGGAGCTGATGAATATGTTCAAGGAAGTGGCAGATATCAAAACTTCCGATCAGCTGCATCTGCCGGTGCCGGAGGCAAAGTTTGAAACCGTGGTGGTGCAGCCCTCGGAGCATCAGCAGGCGATGGTGGCGGAGCTTTCGGAACGGGCGGCGGCTGTGCATTCCGGTGTGGTAGACCCATCGGTCGATAATATGCTGAAAATCACATCGGATGGCAGAAAGCTGGGGCTGGATCAGCGGCTGATGAATCCGCTCCTGCCGGATGACTCCAACAGCAAGCTCAACGCCTGTGTGCGGAATGTGCTTCGGATTTATGAGGAAGGACAGTCGGATAAGCTGACCCAGTTACTGTTCTGCGACCTCAGCACGCCGAAGAACGATGGAACCTTCAATGTCTATGAGGATATCCGCGCCAAACTCATCCAGTCCGGCGTACCGGAAGAAGAAATCGCATTTATCCATGATGCTGATACCGAGACAAAAAAGAAGGATTTGTTTGCCAAAGTCCGTACCGGACAGGTGCGGGTGTTGTTAGGCTCGACACAGAAGATGGGCGCAGGCACGAACGTGCAGGACAGGCTGGTGGCCGTGCATCATTTGGATGTGGGCTGGCGGCCGGCAGACATGACCCAGCGAAATGGTCGTATCATCCGTCAGGGAAACCGCAACAAAGAAGTGCAGGTTTATCAGTATGTGACGGAAGGAACCTTTGATGCCTACCTCTATCAGACACTGGAGAATAAGCAGAAGTTTATCAGCCAGATTATGACCAGCAAATCTCCGGTTCGTTCCTGTGATGATGTGGATGAGCAGGCACTTTCCTATGCAGAGATCAAGGCACTTTGTGCAGGAGACCCGCAGATCAAGGAAAAAATGGACTTGGATGTAGATGTTGCAAGGCTGAAGGTGTTGAAAGCTGATCATCAGAGCCAGCAGTACCGATTAGAAGATAAGCTGATGAAATATTTCCCTGCGGAGATTGAGAAAACGCAGGGGTTCATCAAGGGCTTTCAGTCGGATATTCGGACGGTGGCGGCACATCCGCTGTCGGAAGAAGGGTTCTGCGGTATGGAGGTGAATGGCACACGATTTACTGAAAAAGCCGAGGCCGGTGAAGCAATCCTTGCGGTCTGTAAAGCCAATCAGAGTCTGGAGCCGGTGCCGCTTGGCAGCTATCGAGGTTTCAAAATGGAGCTGGCATTCGACAGCTTCCAGAAAGAGTATCAGGTGCTGCTGAAAGGAGAGATGACCCACCGGGTACCCATCGGCACCAGTGCTGCGGGCAATATCCAGCGTCTGGACAATGCTCTTGCCGGGATTCCTGCAAAGCTGGAAAAGGCAGAACAGCAGTTGGACAGCCTTAGGAGCCAGCAGGAAGCGGCGCAGGCCGAGCTTGGAAAGCCGTTTCCCCAGGAGGCAGAACTGACAGAAAAGAGTGCAAGACTGGCAGAACTGGATGCACTGTTAAATATGGATGATCGTGGAAATGATGATCCAGACCGTGAGAGAACAACGGAAAAACCGTCTGTCCTGGCAGAGCTGCGTGACCGTGCTGGTCGCATTCCGCCGATGACACATCGGGATGAGGAGGTGGCACTATGAGTGTTCGGGAACACTGGATCAATGTCCGGGTGAACCCGGAAGAGCTGGCGAGGATTCGTGAAAAGCAGAAGGAATTGGGTATTCGGAATACCGGTGCCTATATGAGAAAGATGGCGATGGACGGGTACTGCGTAAATCTTGATTTGTCGGATGTGGCGCAGGTATCCATCCTTCTTCGCCGATGCAGCAACAACCTGAATCAGTACGCAAAGCGCGCCAATGAATCTGGAAGCATCTATGCGGAGGATATCCGGGATTTGCAGAGACGGCTGGATGAACTCTGGGAGATGCAGAAGCTGATCCTGAAGAGGCTTTCTGGTATTCGCTGACGGCGCAAATGTGCGGGATTTCTACAGCACATGGCACAGATGAAACTGTCTGTGCCGTTACATATTTTTTGGTCTACCTGTTGACATCGTGGTGTTTGGCAAGCAGGTACGATAAAATGAAGATGAAAAGAAAAACGAAGGGGTGAAATCCATGAAGATCGTATGCTTTTTGCTGAAGCTGGTGCTGAAAATTCTGTTGCTGCCGGTTGCGTTTCTGCTGCGATTTCTATGCTTTATCTGGAATCTGCTGATGCAGCTATCCCTGTGGGTGCTTTCGCCGGTTATGCTGTTCGTTCTTGGCTGCGGCATCTATTCGGTGGTTCGGGCGAGCTGGACGGATGTGTTCCTGCTGACCCTGATTGAGATGGGGTCGTTCGCAGCTGCGGTTGGTGCTGGCGGCATCATGGAACTGATGGAGCGGCTATGTGAGCGTGTAGAGGATGTTTTGACAATTTGAGTTCAGGAGGGATTCGATGGATATTCAGTTTATGAAAGATTATTATGATTTACGGTATGAGGAAACAGATGGAGAGGATCATTTTGTGGATGAGGCAGCTTATCAGGAAAAACAGTCTGAGCATTCGAAGATGGAAGACCAGCTGATGGAAATGGTAGGTGGCACCGAATCTAATGTGTGGAAGCTGTACGAAAGCATCATGTGCGTCTATTTCGATATGGAAGAAATCATCAAGCAGGCAGTTTATTTGCAGGGAGCTTATGACCGGGAACGGATGTTAAAATGAGAATAGTGAATTGGTAAGAGCTGCCTTCGGGTAGCTCTTTTTAGATGGAGGAATATGAAAATGGCGGCTACAAGACTAATTGCGCTGCATATCAATAAAGGAAAGACGGTGGCGCAGTGTCTGGCTGACCGTACTGATTATTCTGAGAATGCAGCAAAGACGGAAGATGGAAAATATATCAGCGCGTATGCCTGTGACGCAAAGACCTGTGATGAAGAATTTCTGCTTTCCAAACGGCAGTATGAGCATATCACGGGAAGAACCCAGGTGCATGATGTGATTGCATATCAGATTCGGCAATCCTTTAAGCCCGGAGAAATCACGCCGGAGGAGGCGAACAAGGTTGGGTATGAGACAGCCATGCGATTCACCAAGGGAAAACACGCCTTTATTGTGGCTACCCATGTTGATCGTGCGCACATTCATAACCACATTATTTTTAATTCGACTACATTAGACAGCACCAGAAAATTCCGAGATTTTCGCTTATCCGGTCTTGCACTGGCAAGGCTCAGTGATATCGTCTGCCTGGAACACCAGTTGTCGGTCATTATCCGGAAACCCTATGGAGAGCGGCAGAAGAGAACGGAATACCCGGAGAAAAAATCGCAGCGGGATGAAATCTGCGAGGCCATTGATGCGGCATTGGAAAGAAAACCGAGAAGTTATCGGGAACTGATTGGAATTTTGCAGGATGTTGGGTATGAGTATAAAGATGGAAAACAGCCTGCACTGCGGGGAAAAGGCCACGCCAGATTTGCTCGTTTCCGCTCTCTTGGCAAAGGATATTCGGTTGAAGAACTCTGCGCAGTGATTGCCGGAAATGCGGTTCATAAAAGCAAATTTGCAGAGAAAAACCGCACAAGCGCACGGTCTGCGCAGGTGCATCAGAAGGCGGAGCTGTCGTTCCTTATTGATGTCCGTGCAAAAATGCAGGCGGGCAAAGGTGCGGGATATGCGCGCTGGGCGAAAGTCTTTAACCTGAAGCAGATGGCAAAAGCTATGATGTTCATGGAAGAGCATGGAATCAAGAGCTATGCAGAGCTGAAAGAAAAGGCAGATGGAATTTCTGAAAAATGCGATGCGCTGCTGGAATCTGTAAAAGCAGATGAGGCACGGATGTCGGAAGTGTCGGTGCTGCGGAAGCATCTAATCAATTATGCTAAGACAAAAGATGTTTTTGTTGCATATAAAGCATCCGGCTACAATCGAGAGTTCTATGAAGCCCATCGGGATTCGCTGGCCTTACGCAGTGCAGCAAAAAAGGCGTTTGATGCCTATAAGAAAGAGAACGGCTCTGACAAAAAGCTCCCGCGCATCAGCGAGCTGAACACAGAGTATGCAATGCTTCTGGAACGAAAGAAAAGCTCTTATGCAGAGTACCGCAAGACAAAAACGGAAATGCAGGATTGGCTTGTGGCGCAGAAGATTGTGCAGGAAATCTTGAAAGAGGACGAACAGAAAAAAGAGCAGATGCATGAGCAGGAAGTGCGGCAGGAAGAAGAAAATAGACAAAGTAGTCGATGATGGAAAGTCCGGTGCAGTGTGGGTGTAATGCTCATGCTGCACCGGGCTTTTTTTGTGTGAAAAATATTTATGACGATGTAGCTTCTTGATTGCACTTAACTTGAATTTTGTATCTTAACATAAAAGAAGTTATAATACAGATAGAAAGATAAATTGACGGATGGGAGGTATGTTTCATGCCATTGCAGATTATTAGAAACGATATTACAAAAATGAGCGTTGACGCGATCGTCAATGTTGCAAATGCCTGGCTTAACAGTGATAAGGAAGTAATTTAAACATGCCTGTTAGCTGACGGATTCGGGTGCTAAAAAGGACACCTATTCTTTTGAATAGATGTCCTTTTTTGTTGTGCCGGGGGACTGTTTTTGAATTGGGTCAGATGGCCCAGTTCTGGCTTGCAGACTGCAGATCCACCATGTGGGCATACAGTCCCTTCCGGGCGTACAGTTCTGCCGGGCTGCCCTGCTCGGCCACGATACCGTCCGACAGCACCACCACCTGATCCGCACCGGCCACGGTGCGCATCCGGTGGGCGATGATGAGGACGGTTTTGTTTTTTATGAGCCGGGATAGAGCCTCCTGAATGGCAGTTTCGTTTTCCACATCCAAGCTGGCGGTGGCCTCGTCCAGCAGGATGATGGGCGCATCCTTCAGGAAGGCGCGGGCGATGGAAATGCGCTGACGCTCACCGCCGGAAAGGGCGCAGCCGTTCTCGCCGATGTTGGTGTTCCACTTGTCCGGCAGCTTCTCGGCAAATTCCTCGCAGTTTGCCAGCTTTGCCGCCGCAAGGACCTCCTCGTCGGTGGCACCTTTGCGCCCCAGACGGATGTTTTCGAGGATCGTGTTGTCAAACAGGGTCACATCCTGGAACACGATGGAATACAGGCTCATGAGCTTTTCCGGGTCGATTTGAGAAACCTCCATGCCGCCCACGGTGATGCTGCCCTTCTGGTAGTCCCAAAACCGTGCCGCCAGCCGGGAAACGGTAGTTTTGCCGCCGCCGGAGGGCCCCACCAGTGCCGTGACCTCCCCCTGCTTTGCGGTAAAGGAAACATCCCGCAGCACCGTTTCGCCGGAGTTATAGGCAAAGCCCACATGGTCGAACACGATATCGCAGCCCTGATTGGTCAGCTGCTCGCTGCCGGTCTGCAGGGGAGCGTCCAGAATCTCATTCATCCGCCCCACATTGGTACGCATGGCAATGACCGCCGCCAGATTCTGCAACGCGCCCTGCATAGGGTCGTACATCCGGGATGCCGCCATCAGGAACAGAAACAGAGTCAGCACGTCGATGCTGCCCTGCACCAGCAGCACCGAACCGGTGAGCGCCACCGACGCAATACCCAGCTTGAGCACCATGCTGGCGGAGGACACAAACAGCGCTGTTTCCAGCTCTGCCACAATAGACTGCTTTTCCACTGCCCGAATTTTGTCGGAAAGGCCAGACAGATACCGCTGCTCCGCATTGCTGGCTTTCAGGTCCCGGAGAGTCTCGATGTACTCCTGAATGCCGTCCGCACAGGCCATTTTCGCCGCCATGGTCCTGGCCTGCACCTTGTCCTGCACTCGGTAGCTGCCCACTACGATGGCAGCGGATACCGGGATGACCCACAGGGCCGCCAGCGCCATCCGCCCGTCAAAGGCGAACAGGCTCAGGGCAATGAGCACGGTAGAGATGAGGGAACCGAACAGGCCGGGGATGAAGTGGGAGCAATCCTTTTCCAACACCTCGCAGTCTGCCATGATTGTGCTGGTCAGGTCGGCAAGGTCTCGCTTGCCGAAAAAGGACAGAGGCAGCTTACGCAGCCGCTCCGCAAGGGTCAGGCGGCGGGTTCCGCTCTCTTTATAGGTGGTAAAATAGGTGCCGTTGTACTGGAACCATGTGGTCAGTAAAATCAGTGCAAAGCAGGCAACGCACCCCAGCAGATAGAAGGTGCTTCTCCCGCTCGTGGAGCCTGCCAGCAGGTCTTTTACCAGAAGATACAGCAGCCCGGTGGGCAGCATGAACGCCATGTTCTGGAACGCACAGGCCAGAACGCCCTTTACAAGCCCCTTTGCGCCCTCCGGGGAGCTGGCCGTGGCGTGTTGAATTTTTTCGATCATCCTTTACCCCTCCTTTGCGACCTTCCACTGCACCGAGGCCTGATAATCCTGCCACAT
>ENA-OUQF01000990-OUQF01000990.1-human-gut-metagenome-genome-assembly--contig:-NODE-990-length-18910-cov-18.666295_pt1 | contig 18910 bp, 12 predicted proteins | sample MGYA00237947_ERZ548826 | MGnify/ENA primary metagenome ERZ548826 (study PRJEB26490, sample SAMN05194701) | human gut metagenome | biome: terrestrial biome; feature: human-associated habitat; material... | reverse complement strand
GTATCATCCTTGACCTCAACATCGCCGGATTCGACGGTGCGGGAGACACCAAGGCCGTAAAGGCCGGATGGGCGGCCGGCGACAAACTCAACCTGTGGTTCGACGACTGGAACAACACCGAGAAGGCGGACAACCCGACTCCTGACCTTGTCATCACGTATGACGGCTCGAAGTGGACTGCCGGAGCCCTCGCCGCCGACCGGAGCCTCAAGTCGAGCGGCCAGTTCCTGGCCGTATATGAAGGTTCCAATAACCTGTCCGGATATAGACACGTGCACTATAATGGTGCCGTGTGGTTTTATCCCTATGAAGAGGAGCTGTCTTCTGAGCTGAATTATGCAGACACCTATTTTAGGCAATTGTCTTATTTCAAGACGGGTGTTGCCTACGCTTATGACGGCAACAAGTTGACGGCAACCATTGCGGACTGGGAAACATATTCCGCATTCAAGGTACTTGTGAAGGGTCTTGATCCGGCGAAGGCCAGGGACTATATCCTCCAGACTGTGGACGTCACAACTTCGGGGACGGCGAAGTATCTTTATTCTACAGGAGCTTTGGTAATAAGGCATAATTCTTCTTGTCCGACGTTCGGTGGCGGATCGGCGAACAACTATGGTTATCAGGGCGGAGTCCCTGATGCTGACGGGGTCGCCTTCTATTATTGGGATTGCAAATTCAACAATGCTGATATCGAGTTCCGCCTTTTCGAGAGGGGTACGGACGGCACATTCGCAAAGCCAGGCAAGACCGCCAAGTTCACCGGCAAGACGCTTGTGACTGATGGAAAGAGTGTCAAGGGAGTCGCCATCGACAAGAGCAAGTTCATTTAGTCCCCGCGCGACATATTCAGCAACCAAAGGGCCTCACCGGAAAAAGGTGAGGCCCTTCATATATCGGGGCAGTCACATCAGGAAACTCCTGATGCTTCAGTCGCCATGTGTCTGTCGCCGTTCCTCCGCGGTCACCGAGAATTCCGCCAGCCTCGGTCAAGGGCACCCCTTCTAGAGGGCGTTCTGGCCGTGGGCGACATGACCGACGGGGTCTGGCAGTGCGGGTCGATCACGCGCATCCTGCTTTGAGAGTCCTGCCTGGCCTCCCGTCATGACCGAGGCCGACGGAAACCTCCGCGCGTGTACCGTCTTGCCATCTGCGGCACCTATCGCTTCCAGGTGTGAGCCTGTTCCGGCGTTTCTGCTGCTATCTGGGCCGCCCACATGCCCGGCATGGCCCTCTGCGGCACCCTCCTCTACCAGGTGTGAGCCGTTCCCGTCGAATCGGCTCACACCTGCGTCGTGTGGCTCCGGCTCCTGCCCGGCACTATGGCAGCAAAAGCACGGAAACAGGCAGCCTCCTGCGATGCTCTTGTGTTGAGCAGGAGGCCGCCCGCTTCCGAGGCGCCCTTAAGAAGTTGTTTTGATTTATGTTGAAAATTCTTTTACTTGCTTTTTCGCCATATTTTTTCCTGGCTTTTTCGGTCAGATAGTTCTACTATCTTTCTCAAAATCCAGAAAAAACTCTGACAGAAAAATCTTCATAAAACTTATGACAAATAAATCCAAAACAACTTCTAAAACTGTTCGGCAAACCAGGCCTTTCTCGAACCGAACCGCCTGTACTGCGCATTCGTTCGGCAAAACCTATGCTCCCCGAACCGTTTTGCGGCAATTTATTTTCTCAACTCCTTAGTCGAGATTCTCCGCGTGGGAGAGGAGATAGTTCTCCGCCTCGACGCTCCAGAGACCGTTGTGTGCCTTGCAGATCTTGTCGAGCTCGGCGTAGACCGGATTGGTCTCGCCCTTCTTGCCGAAGTCCGCTATGGCCACCAGAGGCATCTCTATGTGGGTGTAGATGAGTTTCTTGCCGCCAGGTACAGATGGCAGGTTGAGGGTCGTGTCTATCACTGCGTTGAGTCCGCCGATGTGTGTGACGAGGCCGGCGGGATCCATGCCCTTGCCCATCAGATGGAGGGCTTCCTTCATGTCATCGGTGTTGCCGCCGCTGGTGCCTACCACATGGGTTGAGGCGTAGTGGACATTGTAGAAGTTGAACGGGGCCTTGAAGTCTGCCCTGCCTGGGCCGGAGAAGAAGTTGAGGCAGCCGTCGAAGCCGAGGATGGCGTCGGCCTGCTCCACTAATGCGGCCACAGGGGCCATTACTACAACCTCATCGTATCCTTCCCCGCCGGTGATTTCACGGAGCGCCGCCACAGGGTCTGCGACTGCGCCGGTGTTCACATAGCGGAGATCGATCCCCCTTGAAGCGGCGAACTCCTTGGTGTAGAGGGTGGCGGCGCGGTCAAGCCTGGCCTGGTCGATGTCTGTGACGACGAAGAGCGCAGGATGCCTGTCCTCGCGGTGCAGCACATAGTTGATGCAGGCGAGACCCATAGGTCCGACGCCGGCGAGGAGAGCCATCTTGCCTCCGTCCTTTATCTCCATCGAGTGGACATAAGAACCAGGGGTGGTGTGATAGCAGGCGTGCATCGCGCCGATCACGCAGGAGAGAGGCTCGCTGAGTGATGCCGGGTAGAAGCCTTCGCCCTTGTAAGGCAGCAGGCAGCCCTGCTCCATCACTTCTGCAGGAATCACCACATAAGTGGCGTCTCCGCCGATGTACTTATATGAGTAGCCCGGAGCTGAGAGCACTCCCACAGGACCGCCCTCATAGGTGAGGGCCGGCTGGATGGAGAACTTGTCGCCCGCCTTGAACTCGGACTGCCACTTCTTGCCGACCTCCACGATCTCTCCGGCGAACTCGTGGCCGATGATTGTGGGGTTCACAGCCACATCGTCCGGGACCCTCTTGTGCTCAGGGCCCTGATGTGCAGCCTTATATGATGACATACAGATGCTGTCGCTGACCACCTTGGCCAGGATTTCATCTTCTTTGATCTGCGGCAGCTCGAATTCTTCGAGCCTCAGATCGTCTTTTCCGTAAAGTCGTACTGCTTTTGTCTTCATTTGTGGTATTGATTAATTATCAGTTCTTGACAGGAGCCGCCGGGGTAGGTGGCAGGCTCTTATAGTTCTTGAGTTCTTCCTTGAGCACCTCCACTGCCTTTTCGAGCTGTGCGTCATTGCCGAGGTAGTCCTCAAACGGATTGATGTCCACCTCTATGTCCGGATCGACCCCGTGGCCTTCGATAATCCATTCCCCGTCAGTCGAGTATGAGGTGAAGAACGGCGTACGCATATCCTGCCCGTCCACGAATTTCCTGGAGCCGGAGATGCCCACGATGCCTCCCCATGAGCGCATACCGATGAGCTTGCCGAGCCCGAGTTTGCGGAAACCATAAGGGAAGAGGTCTCCGTCGGAAGAGGAGTACTTGTCTATGAGGCAGACCTTAGGCCCGTAGAAGGCCTCGTTAGGCACAGGGAGATTGCTGCCGTTGCGGTACATGCTTATCCTGTAGACTTCGCGCTGCAGCCTCTCGAGAATCATAGGGGAGACGTTGCCGCCGCCGTTCATGCGGTCATCGATGATGAGAGCCTTCTTGTCGAGCTGGGTGTAGAAGAGCTTGGTGAACATGTCGAGTCCGGCCACGCTCATGTCCGGGATGTGGATGTATCCGATTGTCCCGCCGGAGAGGCGGTCAACCTTCTCGATGTTGTTCTGCACCCATTCGTAGTATGCCAGCTTGGACTCGTCGCCGACAGGCTTGAGGTAGACGGTGCGCGCGTCCGCGCCGGAGGCTGAAGATGCGATCTTGACCTCCACGGTGACGCCGACCTTGCCGACGAGGGCCTGCCCGACGTCAGTGAGTTCCGATGCCGGGATGCCGTCAATTTCAACGATATACTCACCTGCTTTGGCATTGACTCCAGGGGCGCGCAGCGGGCAGATGAGGGATGAGTCCCAGTCCGCGCCGCGGAAAATTTTCTCCATGCGGAAGGCCCCGGTACCGGCGTCTCTTGAGTACTGGGCTCCGAGGAGTCCCGTCTTGATGCGCGGGATTTCAGGACTCTCGCCCGAGGTGATGTAGGCGTGGCCCACATTGAGCTCGCCGAGCATCTCGCCGATGAGGTATGTGAGGTCGTCGCGGTGGTTGACATAAGGGAGCAGCTGGCCATACTTCTCGTGGACGCGGTCCCAGTCGGCCCCGTGCATGTTCTCGACATAGAAGTTGTCGCGGGTGATGCGCCAGCTCTCGTCGAAGATCTGCTTCCATTCGGCCTTGTGGTCTATCATCATGTCAATCTCGTCAATCGGCACCGCAGCGGCCTTGCCGGCTGGACTGCCGAAGGAGACGACCTTGAAGTCTTTGCCGTCGCGCACAAGAGCCTTCTTGGCGTCAGGAGTGATGACCAGCGGCATTTCAGACGGGCCATCAGAGGTCTTGAGCGTCTTGAGGTCCAGCGTCTTGAGTCCGCGTCCGCCCGAGGCGCTATAGTAGAGCTTGTCGTCCTTGCACAGGAAGAGGCGGTAGCGGCCCGCCGGCAGAGGCAGGGCGGTTATGCGCTGGCCTATGCCCTCGATGTCCACCTTGAGGGCCGCTACCGCCTCGGTCTTACCGGACTTGCCTTTCTTCGCGCTCTTGGCCGGAGAAGCCTTGGCCGGTGTGGCCTCCGGCTGCTCCGCCACTGCTTCGTCCGATGTGAGTGTCAGCGGATTAGGGGTTCCTGCCGCAAGAGGCAGGATGAACACATAGTCGTAGACTCCGTATCCGGCGTTCCATTCCACGCTTGAGTATTGGGCTCTGAAGTCCCGCGCGGACGAGAAGAAGAGATATTTGCCGTCTTCCGAGAACATCGGGGAAGAGGCGTCGTACCAGCGGTCCGTCACCTGATAGCTCCTGCGCGCCTTGACATCGTAGAGGAAGACAGCGCTCACCCTGTTCGGAAGCGAGGTGACATAAGTCGCCCAGCTGCCGTCGGATGAGAGGGAGAATGAGCGGTAGCCGCCCTGCTCGCTGACGAGTATGCGGTCGAGTCTGCCGCTGTTGACGTCAAGCTCGTAGATGTCGCGCTTCTCCGTGCCGAAGTAGAGCCGAGAGCCGTCAGCGCTCCAGTCCAGAATGCTCGGATAGCCGTCCTTGAACGAAGTCATGCACTTCGCTTCTCTCATGTTGTCCGCCGGGGCGGTGTAGATCTGATATTCTCCGCTGATGTCCGACACCCAGGCTATGCGGCTGCCGTCAGGGCTCCAGTCGGCGTCCCTCTCGTGGGACTGCGGAGAGCGGGAGATGTTGTGGACCGGGCCTTTCTCGGCCGGCAGGGAGAAGATGTCTCCCCGAGCCACGACGAGAACCCTCTTGCCGTCAGGGGAGAGGCTGAAACTCGTCAGGGAGCCGCCCACCTTGCGGTATTCGCTGCGGCTGTAGATGTCATCGTCCGTGAGGGTGATGCTGACTTTCTCGGCCTTGCCTCCCTTGCGGACGTCGTATTTGTAGATGTAACCTCCGTTCTCGAAGACTATCCAGTCCTGCGAGCAGGAAGGGAACTTGCAGTCATACTCGGTGAAGTCGGTGACCTTGCGTGTCTGCTTGCTGCGGGTGTCATAGACGAAGAGGTTCATCGTCCTGTCGCGGTCCGAGAGGTAGTAGATCTCATCCCCCACCCACATAGGGAAGATGTCCTGGGCGTCGTTGTCTGTGATTTTCTCCAGACCGGTGGTGCCGACAGTGTTGATCCAGATGTCGTCGGCCTGCCCTCCGCGATAATATTTCCATGTGCGGAACTCGCGGAACATCCTGTTCATCGCGAGCTTGCTCCCGTCCGGCGAGTAGGAGCAGAAGCCTCCCTCGGAGGTCGGGATGATCTCCGGGGTGCCGCCTTCGGCTCCGACCTTGCAGAGATTGCCGCGCAGCCCGCTGAAACAGTATTGCTTGCTGCGGTAGATTATCTGGCTGCCGTCAGGAGTCCAGCCCATCACGATATTGTTGGGACCCATACGCTCGCCGACCTGATCCCTGTCGACGAGGGCCGAGTAGGTGATCCTGCGGGGTTCGCCGCCCGTGAGGGGCATCGTGTATACTTCCGTATTACCGTCGTACTGGCCCGTGAACGCTATGGTCTTGCCGTCTGGTGAGATCTTCGGGAAGCACTCATATCCTATGTGGGAGGTGAGTTTCACGGCGTTGCCGCCGTCTATCCCGACGCGATAGAGATTCCCTGCGTAGCTGAAGACGATGTTGTCGCCGCCGACAGCGGGGAATCTGAGCAGCCTGGCTTCCTGCCCGGCAGCTCCGGCCGCAAGCGACATTGACGCCACGGCCAGTGCAAACAGTAACTTTTTCATTATAGATAGGGTTTTATGCCAACATTACCTGGCCTCCGGTCACAGGGATCGCCTGCCCGGTCTCTCCGGTCTGCTCCACAGCATAGAGAATGGCCTTGGTGACATCCTCCGGGTTGCAGCCCTTGCGCATAGGCACCTGGTTGAGGTAGTAGTCCTTGACATCCTGTACGGTCTTGGCTCCCGGCACCTTGCCTGCGGCGAGGTACTGGACGAAGAGTCCGTTCTCCGGGTTGCTCCAGAGCGGGCCGTCGTAGAAGTTGCCCGGGCAGATGGAGTTGACCTTGACGCGGAACGGAGCCAGTTCAAGAGCGAAGCTCTGGGTGAGTCCGATGCCGCCGAACTTGCCTCCGGCGTATGCGAAGTTGGCTTTGGAGCCGCGCAGGCCGGACTTGGAGTTGACTTGCACGATGTCTGCGAAGTACTCAGGATCCCATGCCGTCTCGATTTTCATCAGGTGGCTGGCGACCTTGGCGCAGAAGAAGTAAGCCTTGTAGTTGATGTTGGTGACGAACTCGAAGTTCTCCGGCGTCATCGCCTCGAGGCCTCCGGCCCGGAGAACGCCCGCGTTGGATACGAACACATCGAGGGCGCCGAAGTTGAGCACCGTCTGGCGTATCAGGTTGTGCAGGCTGTCCATGTCGGCCACGTTGGTCTTGACGAATATGGCACGGTTGCTTCCGGCCATGGCGTTGAAGCTCTCGGCGGTCTTCTGGCCCACGGCCTCGTTGAGGTCGGCCACCACGATGTTGGCGCCTTCTTTCATGAGGTTGCGGGCGATGCCTTCTCCGAATCCCTGGGCCGCGCCGGTGACGATGATGGTCTTGCCTTCAACACGTCCCCTGGAGTGGGCGGCGCTGACCTTGCGGCGGTAGTTCTCCACTTCCCAGTTGTCGATGAACTCTATCTGGCGCTTTGTCATCGGATGCTGCCCGCCGAAAGATTCGGCGTACCACGCTATCTTGACGGCGTCCATGAACACATCGGTGATAATCTGCGCGTTCTTGGCGCTGTCGCCGGCGGCGATGAGACCTATCCCCTTGATAAGTATTACCTTAGGAGTATGGCCGCGCCTTGCGGTGTAGCGCTCTATCCTCTTCTCTGCCAGTTTGGCGAGATCTTCGCCTTCCTCCGGCTCGATGAACACGTACTCGGACTTGCAGTATACGATCCCGTCCGGAGTGAATGGGGAGAGCACGCTCTCGGCCTGCTCCATCATCGCCTCGATTAGGGCGTTGCCAGTGACCTTGAGGGTCTTGAGCCCGCGTCCGGAGCGGCTGAGGATTGTCCTGATGGCCGGCACGACCTCGCTGACGCAGTCGCAGATCGGCGCATCCCCTTCAGGGATGGGCTTCACCTGCGCTTCGAGGGTAGAGAGCACCGAGTCGTAGACCCGCTCTATCTCTTCCGTGCTGTCCGCTCCCACGAAGATGCCGTGGTTCTGCAGGAAGATGACCTGAGGCTCGTGGCCTGCGGCCTTCCGGTATGCCTGTATCTTGTCGTAGACCTTCTTGAAGAGGGTGTATCCCGGGTCGGTGTAGGCGATGTAGAGGGCTTCCGGGAAGAGTTCCTTGCACTTCTCTTCCGCCATGGCTGAGCACATCAGGCCCCCGACGAGGGTAGGATGCAGGTGTACCACATAAGAGAAGCCCATGCAGTCGTGCAGGGAGGTTTCTACGGACGGTCTGCGGTCCTTGGTGATGCAGGCTGCGGCGAGGTCGTTTTTGACCTGCTCCTCGCGCTCGGCGGTGTCGGAACTGTATTTTTTCTTTTTCATCGGGTCAAGCAGGGCCCTGTCGAGCACTGCGAACCCGTCTTCCGTGATGGTCGCGAGAGCGTGGCCGCTGGCCTTCACCCAGAGCTTCTCCGCGTTCTTGTAGGAAGTGTTGCCGCCTCCTGCTATCACGAAGCGCGGGTCGGAGCCGTACTTGCGCGAGATGGCGACAAGTGATTCTATCTCTTTCATTTTGTTGTTGCTTTAGTGATGATTTCGTGGCCTTCTTCCGCAGTCTTCAGCCCGTTCTGGTGGGCGGCTACGATGCAGGCGCCGCGGTAGTTGATCTCCTTGAGCTTGTCGGAGAGGCCGGCGCAGTCGCGTGTGCGCAGTCTGACAGGCTCCATGGCCGGAGTGTTGTGCTCCGAACCGAATGTCACCACGAACCCTTCGTCCATGAGGTAGCCGGCGTAGCTCTCAAGCACGGCTGTGGTGTTGCGCGTGGTGATGAACTCGCAGGAGCGTATGCCCCTCTTCTTGAGGGTGTCGGCGCATTTCTGGAGATCCTGTTCGAAGTCGGTGAAACAGCCCTTGGCGTCATCTGCCAGGAACGGGTAGGTCGGAATGCCTCCTGCCGCCTCGATGATGCGCTGCACCGTCTCCATGGGCAGGAACGCCTTAGGGTCTTCCGGCACGAAGGCCGCGCCGCCCGCCTTGAGAAGATTGCCGCGGAGCTCGTTCTCCACCGCTGCGGCGTCCGAAGGATTGCTCTTCAGGTCCTTGCCGGCGAAGAGCCTGCGGTAGAAGTCAAGCTTGTCGGCGTCGGAGGAGAACTTCCCGTCGATGGCGAGCCTCAGCGCCTTTGCGAGATGCCTCTCGCGGATGGAACCGCGCGTGAGATCCTTCTCGATCTGGGGGAATGACAGGTTGAAGCCGGCATTGATGCTGTCCAGCCATGAGTTGAGCTTGCCGCACATCTTGCAGACCTGGGCGTTGGACTCCGCCTTCACGTCGGCGAGCATCCTGGCCTCCCGGCCCGAGAGTGTCACGGGGTAATCGAGCCCCTTGCCGCTGAGGTAGGTGCGTCCCGGGTTATTGGGGTCGTTGACCCTGACTCCGGCAGCCTGGTCCTCCACGTTGAGGGAGATGAACTCTATATTAAACAGAGGGAAGAGGTGGCGCCTGCCACACTCTTCGCTCCATTCCTTATACCCGTCAAGGGAATAAAAATCGTTGATACCTACCACCTTCACCCCCTCTTCAGCGGCCATGTCGAGTGCTTGGCTGACACTGTCGAAGGCGCTGAAAGAGTATGGTGTGTGGAGGTGTGCGTTGACATCTGTCATATTAGATTCCCTTCTTGGATCTGAGTATCTGCTCCGCCGAGGTCATGTTGCTGACCGGGGTATAGTCCTTGAGAGGGACGATCTTCTCGTTGATGGCGTCCAGGAACCACTCAGGCTGAGGGAAGAACGCCTCTTCAAGCTCGTGGCAAGGGGTGATCCAGTTGCGTGAGCCGAGCACTACAGGTGCTGCGTCGAGGTAGTCGAAAGCCATCTCGGAGATGTTGGCCGCGAGGTCGTTGAGGAACGAGCCGCGGGCCGTGGCGTCGCCTGCGATGATGATGCGGCCTGTCTTCTTGACAGACTCGAGTACCTTCTCGTAGTTGAACGGCACGAGGGAGCGGGCGTCGATGACCTCAGCCTCCATCCCGTACTTCTCCTTGAGCATGTCAGCTGCCGCGAGGGCGCGGTAGAGGGTGGCGCCGATGGTGAGGAATGTCACATCCTTGCCGGCTCTCTTGACATCAGGCTCGCCGAGCGGAATCTCGTAGTATCCTTCCGGCACGCCGCCTTCGTGGAACTTCTCGCCCATGTCGTAGATTCTCTGGCTCTCGAAGAAGATGACAGGGTCAGTGCCCTGGAGGGCGGAGTTCATGAGACCCTTGGCATCGTAAGGGGTGACAGGGAAGACCACCTTCAGACCCGGGATATGGGTGCAGAGGGAAGTCCAGTCCTGAGAGTGCTGGGCGCCGTACTTGGAGCCGACAGACACGCGGACAACTACCGGCATCTTGAGGATGTTGCCGGACATGGCCTGCCACTTAGGCAGCTGGTTGAAGATCTCGTCGCCGCAGCATCCGAGGAAGTCGCAGTACATGATCTCCGGAATCACGCGTCCGCCGCACATGGCGTATCCGATGGCGGTGCCGATGATGGCGGCTTCGGCGATAGGGGAGTTGAAGAGGCGGTGGTATGGCAGGGCCTCGGTGAGTCCGCGGTATACGGCGAAAGCGCCGCCCCATTCACGGTTCTCCTCACCGTATGCCACGAGGGAAGCGTCCTTGTAGAAACGGTCCACGACAGCCTCGAAGATACCGTCACGGATGTTGAATGTCTTCATCTTGCTGGCCGGCTTGCCTTCCTTGTCGAGCCAGAACCTCTCCTTGCCGGCGATCTGCTTGACGCGAGGGTTCTCCTCAAGCGGCATCAGCACGTCCGGTTTGGCGTCGCTCAGCGAGTCGATGCTCTGGTTGGAGAACATCATCTCTCCGAGCAGCTCGTTGTCCTTGACGAGGTCCATGCGAGGAGAGAGCTCAGGGTCGATGGCGAGCTTGTAGCAGTCGAAGATGACGTCCTTGACCTCCTGCTGGATTCCCTCCAGAGCCTTCTGGTCAGCGACGCCGGCCTCGATGAGCTTGTCTCCGAAAGCTACGATGCAGTCTTCCTTCTCCCATGCCGCAATCTCTTCCTTCGTGCGGTATGAGGACTGGTCGCTTGGGGAGTGTCCGCTGTAGCGGTATGTCACTACATCCAGGAGAGCCGGTCCGAGTTTCTCCTCGAGGAGGGCTTTCTTGCGGCGGAACGCGTCGATGACGGCGAGTGGGTTGTATCCGTCCACACGCTCCGCGTGCATGGCGTCAGGCTTGAAGCCGGCGCCGAGACGGGCTGGGAAGGTGTATCCCATGGTCTCGCCCTTGGTCTGGCCGCCCATCGCGTACTGGTTGTCCATCACATTGAAGAGGACAGGCAGGCCGCCCTTCATGTCGCCTTCCCAGAGGGTGTTGAACTGGTCCATGGACGCGAAGGTCATGCCTTCGAGCACAGGTCCACGGGCCATGGCGCCGTCACCGAGGTTGGCGACTACGATGCCCTTCTTGCGGTTGACTTTCTTGTAGAGGGCCGCGCCCACGGCGATGGAGCCTGAGCCGCCTACGATGGCATTGTTGGGATAGATGCCGAACGGAGTGAAGAAGGTGTGCATGGAGCCGCCGAGACCCTTGTTGAAGCCTGTGGTGCGGGCGAAGATCTCAGCGATGGCGCCATAGATCAGGAAACGGATGCCGAGATCCTTGGTGCTGCCGCCTTCCTTGAATCCCTTCTTGGCTACGGCGAGGGTCGCGCCGCCCCAGAACTCCTCCATGACCTTCTTGAGTTCGTCCTCCGGAAGGATCTGGATGGAACGGAGTCCCTTCGCGAGGATTTCACCGTGTGAGCGGTGGGAACCGAAGATGAAGTCGTCGGTGTCGAGGGCGTAGGCCATACCCACTGCGGCGGCCTCCTGGCCTGCTGAGAGGTGGGCCGGGCCCGGGTTGTTGTAGGCGACGCCGTTGTATCCTCCGGTGGTCTTGACGAGGTTGAGCATCGTCTCGAACTCGCGGATTACGGTCATGTCGTGATATATGCGGAGAAGGTCTTCCTTAGTGAAGTTGCCTTCATTGAGATCTTCCTTGACAGTCTTGTTGTACTGCATCACAGGAATCTCCGGGAACACGATCTTGTGTTCGCTCGGGCGGAGTGTCTCGTTTGGATCGATGTAAAGTGACTTTGGCATTGTATTGTGGTGATTATTTGTTACTTCAGGGTGAAAGCCGTCTCCTTGATGATCTCGGACACGGTAGGGTGAGGGAATACCACTTCCTTGAGCTGCTCCACGGTCATCTCCATCTCGATGGCGATGCAGGCGCTGTGGATGATCTCGGAGCAAGGGTTGCCGAGCATGTGCATGCCGAGCACCTCATGGTGCTTCTTGCCGATGATGATCTTGCAGATGCCTTCGCCGCCTTCGTTCTCGGCGACGAAACGCCCTGAATATGCCATAGGCAGTTTGAGTACCTCGTACTCCTTTCCGGAAGCCTTGGCCTGCTCTTCGGTGAGCCCGACTCCGGCCACTTCAGGGTTGGTGTATACTACCCCCGGGATGGCTTCGTAGCGCATGTGGTCCTGCTTGCCGAGGATATTGTTGACGGCGACCTCTCCCTCGCGGCTCGCAGTGTGGGCGAGCATGGAGAATCCGGTCACGTCTCCGGCGGCATAGATGTTAGGGACATTGGTGCGCATGTGCTCGTCGACCTTGATTCCGCAAGGCTTTCCGCCCCTGTTCAGGAGCATCTCGACGCCGGTGTTCTCCAGACCGAAACCGCTGATGTTGGCCCTGCGGCCCACAGAGACGAGAATCTTGTCCCCGCTGACGCGGCAGACTTTCCCCTCCGGGTCTTCGTAGACCACGGTGTTGCCTTCGATTCCGGTCACCTTGCAGCGCAGGCAGAACTCGATGCCGCGCTTGGCGTATATCTTCTGGAGCATGGCGCTGATCTCATCGTCGAGCGGGCCGAGAATCTTCGGAAGCATCTCCACGACGGTCACCTTGGTGCCGAGAGTGCTGAAGAATGCGGCGAACTCCATTCCGATCACGCCGCCGCCGATCACCACGAGCTCCTTAGGCTGCTCCTTGAGGGAGAGGATCTCACGGTTGGTGACGATGACATCGCCGGCTTCCTTGAGTCCCGGGAACGGAGGCACGGCGGCCTCTGAGCCGGTGCAGATCAGCAGGTTCTTCGCTACATATTCCTTGTCCGCGGCAATCACGGTGACGCCCTCGGCCGAGCGGCCCTTGATCATGGCCTGCTCTGCCACGACCTCGATCTTCCCGGCCTTCATGGCCGCCTTCACGCCGGCCACGAGTTTCCTCACGACCTTGTCCTTGCGGGAGACGATTTCCCCGTAGTTGAAGCTCGGCTCCTTGGCATAGACCCCGTAGTGGTCGCCGTTGACTGCGTAGTTATATACTTTCGCGCTGTAAAGCAGCGTCTTTGTAGGGATGCAACCTTCGTTGAGGCACACACCGCCGAGAGACTTCCTCTCGAAGAGGACGGTCTTGAGTCCGGCAGCGCCGGCCCTCTCTGCGGCCACATAACCACCGGGACCGCCGCCGATAATCGCTAAATCGTACATTGTTTGCTGTTATTATTAGAATTCAACTTCGAGGTTTTCGATCTCGGTGGCCACCTGCTTGAGGAAGCGGGTCGCCTCTCCTCCGTCGATGGCGCGGTGGTCATAGGTGAGAGAGAGCCCGAGGTAAGGGACGAAAGCGTAAACTCCGCTTCCGAGATCCTTAGGGCGAGGCACGATGGTGCCGACTCCGAGTATGGCGCTCTGAGGCACGTTGATGATAGGGGTGAACCACTCCACGCCGTAGCCTCCGAGGTTGGAGACTGTGAATGAGGCCGCCTCGCTTGCGAGGAGGTCAGGGTTGATGCTGCCCTTCTTGCAGTCGTCCGCGACTTTCTTGAGGGCCTTGCTCAGGCCGGTGATGTTGAGGTCCTCTGCCTTCTTGACTGCCGGAACCATGAGGCCGCGCTCAGTGTCGACCGCGAGTCCGAGGTTGACGGAGTTGAAGATGCGCATAGCATCCCCGAGGCAGTGGGAGTTGACTGAAGGGAACTTCTTGAGGGCCTTGATGACCGCGTAGCATACGAAGTCGTTGATGGTGATGTTGGCATCGATCCTGCCTTCCTCGAGGGCTTTCTTCGCCTTCTTGCGGAGGGCCTGGATCCTGCGGGCGTCAGCGCCGAGCATGTGGGTGAGCTGGGCTGAGTTCTGGAGGGAGTTGTACATGGACTTGGCGATGAGCTTGCGCATGTTGGACATCTTCTCCACCTTGAACTCCTCGCCTTCGCCTGCGATCTCGCTGTGGTTGGCCTGCCATACCTTGAGGTCTGCGCCCTTGACCATCCCTGCAAGTCCGCTTCCGCGTGAAGGGGCTTCGAAGCCTCCCTGCGCGGCGATCGCCTTGGCGAGTCCTGTCTTAGGGCTGCCTTCTGCGGCCACCACGTCCCTTTCGATGATGCGTCCGTGAGGGCCCGTGCCGGCTACCTGCGCCGTGTCGACGCCTTTCTCCGCCGCCAGCTTGCGCGCCCTTGGTGATACCGGAGCGCCAGCCACTACGGCTGCCTCCGGAGCTGCCGGTCCGGCCTGCTGAGGCTCTTCCTTGGCTTCTGCCGCCGGCTCTGCCGGGGCGCTGCTCTCTGCAGGAGCGGCTCCGTCAGGGGCGAACTCCGCGAAGGACTCTCCCGGGTTGCCGATGACCATGACATTGGTCAGCACAGGGATTTCATCGTTGTCTTTGAAGAAGCACGCGAGTACGGTGCCTTCGAATTTGGATTCCTCGTCAAAAGAGGCTTTGTCTGTCTCGTAACTGAAAAGGATGTCGCCGACGGCTACTTTGTCTCCTGGTTTTTTCTTGAATTCGGTGACGATACAGCTTTCGACTGACTGGCCCTGCTTGGGCATTATTACTACATTTGCCATTGTGCTATGTTGTGATTAGATAATCTACAAAGTTAACAAATTTTTGCCGTTACCACAATTTCTCTGCCAACATGCGCAGTTGCCGGTTGTCCGGCGACGCAGGATTGACTTCCGGGAACTCCCCGGTCAGGGCCGGCTCTTTGCCTCGGGCCCTGAGCATGTCGTCCAGCGGCAGCTCCCCCTCGCAGCTTACATCTTCATATATATAGGGGAATATCTGCGCGGTCTCCGCCAGAATATCAGAGACGAACCGCTCCGCGGGGCAATCCGCCGGCTTCAGAAGAGATGTGGCCTCAAGTCCTATGTGCAGGCGCGGTATGATGCTGATGCCGAGCGACGAGGCGTGCCTGACGACCCTTAAGATCTCGTCCGTGCTGTAGTATCCCCCGTACCTGCCTTCGCTCTCCATCCGGTATCCGGCCACCTGTCCGAGCAGGGGGTACGCCCTGACCTCCATTCTCCAGCCCCTCTCTCCAGCGAGATTCCACAGGAGGAGGTTGAATTTGTATCTGGCCATTTCGTCAAGGCAGGAGAGGATCTGCTCCACGCTCCAGAAAGTCTCGCAGCTGTCTATGCTCAGCCCGCGCACGGCAGTGGCGGGGGAGTCAGAGATTTCGCAGCGCGGCAGCGCCCATTTCCGCTTGTCCGCGAGGGCATCCCCATAGATCTCCTCAGGCAGCATCTGCTTGAGTGTCTGGATCGAGTTGAGAAAGCCGGGGGTGGCGCCGGCGCGGACCACGGCGGATTTCTGCCCTATGCTGATTCTATATGATTCTCCTTTCAACGAATTGTCCTTCAGGAAGATCATGCCCTTCGCGGCCCCGTCGTCCACTACGGATTTGAGCCCTACGGGCGTGGATACGCTGCTTGTCTTGCCGCTGACCAGCGAGAGTCTCGCCGCGAAACGGCATATCGCGTCCATCGATACGGAGTCTATCGACGGGTCGCATTTGAAGATGGCGCCGCTGATTTTGAGGCTGCCTTTGCCGGGGGTCATGCTGGCCGGCTCGGGCACGATGCCGCCTGCGCATATCAGTGCGGGAAGCAGCAGTGGAAGCAGAAGAGTTGCGATTCTTTTCATGATTGTCAGTATATGAGCAGGCCCAGCACGCCGGAAGCGACCAGGAGCGTGATCGGACCTGTTTTTTTGGTGTAACACAGGAGAAATGACGCCGCGAACAGGGCCCAGGCCTTCCAGTCCGGGAAGTTGTCCTGGAGAATGTGCATGGAGAGTCCCCCGCCGGTCCACGATATCCCGAAAATCAGCACCAGTGCCGCGGCCCCGATCATCCCCGCCACTGCCGGGCGCAGCGCCCCCATTACGGAGACGAATACCGGATGCTGGTGGAATTTGTTGAATATGCGAATAATGGCGAAGAACACCAGGAATGACGGCAGTACTATCGCCAGCGTCGTGGACGCGGAACCCAGGATTGCGGCGAGGTTGCCGTACCCCTCGTCGTGCAGCACCTGGAATCCGACATAGGTGGCGCAGTTGATGCCTATCGGCCCGGGAGTGGACTGTGAGATGGCCACGATGTCCGTGAAGGCCTTTTCCGTCAGCCATCCGTGCTCGGTGACGACCTGTGCCTGGATCAGCGACAGCATGGCTCCGCCGCCGCCGAAGTTGAAGAGGCCTATGACGAAGAAAGTCGAGAACAATTGCCAGAGCAGAGTGATCATTGCTTCTTTCTGTTATAAATCATTGAGGATATTCCGGCGGAGGCGGCTATCGTCACCAGGATGAACCATATAGGTGAGATTTTGAGGAACGCTACCCCGAACATCGTGCCGGCGCACAGCAGCCAGGTCCACCAGCTGTGGCAGCCCTGCTTCGCCATGTTCACGGCAGGGACGAGAATCAGTGCCACCGCCACGGGTCTCACGCCCTGGAATATGCGTGCCACGACGGGGTTGTCCTTGAAACTGGTGAACATCATCGCGATCAGCAGGATGATGACAAAAGACGGCATCACCGCCCCGACGGCGCAGACCACGCTTCCCTTGAGCCCGCCGAGCTTGTAGCCGGTATATATGGCCATGTTGACGGCGAGCACTCCCGGCGCGCTCTGCGCAAGCACGATCACATCGTCAAGGTCTTCCTTGCTGATCAGGCCCCTGCTTGTCAACTCCTGCTCTATCAGTGGGATCATCGCATACCCGCCCCCTATCGTAAACGCTCCCATCTTCGTGAAGATGAGAAACAGCTGCCATAGCGGTGTCTTGTTTTCCATGCTGCAAAGTTTTATAAAAATCAGTCCTCCTCCGTTCCGGCAATCCGCCTGACCTCGTTTATTTCAGCGATAAACTGTTCTGTGGTCGGGAGGTATAACTGATACTTGCTGGCCAGGATTGTTTTGTTGTCTTCTGGTAAAGTGAGTTTGACGGCAGTGTCATTCTTGTCCGAGCATAGCAGTATGCCGATGGTTGGCAGCAGCCTGTTGTAGAACACCAGGTCCGCGAAAAACTCGTCATCTTCGATGAGAAGACGCTTCTGTCTGGCAACGAAAGAAAACCCCTTCCCCATTTCGAGAAGGAAGTCAGCTATGTGTGATATGATTGCGCTTTCGAGGTCTTTTTCATAATAAGCCGGGCGTTTTTCCAAGCCGAGAAACTCCAAAACCATAGGGTCTTTGATTATTTCTTTTGGGGAGTCCGGCTGCCGTTCATTGCGTGCCACTGCAAGAATCGCCTCCTTGTCGTTACTCAGCAGAAGGCGTTCGTACAGCATAGAGTTGATTTGGCGTTCAAGTTGACGCTTAGACCAACATCCGTTGGCGGCTTCCAGCTGATAATACTCTCGCTTGTCAGAATCGGATATTGAGATGAGCAGTTTGTATTGAGACCAGTTTAATTGCGAACACAGTGTATTCGCATTTGGGTATACTCGATAGAATTGTCTGCACATCTCCAATTGACGGGCAGAGAATCCGCTGCCATATTCCGGTTGTAATTGCTTCGCGAGATTCTTGATAAGGTAAGTCCCATAGTCTGCGCGCTCTTTCCCTTGTTGCTCTTTCTCTGCGATGCGTTGACCGATAGCCCAATACATACGAACCCGGCAGAAATCCACGCTACGGACAGCATTTCTGCGAGCATCATCGATGATGGCCTTGATTCCGCTGACAAATTCGTTCAGTGGGGATTCTAAATCTGTTCTTGTCTTATCCATCTCCTCGTAAGAATTACAATCTCACAAATTTAGTGATTCTTCGGATTTGCCGCTCACTAATCTGTCATAAATTCAGATGCGCAGCTGCCGATAGCGTACGGTACCGCTTTTGTGTTGATTGTCATTGTCTTGCTGATGAACCTCACCGCAGGCACTTCGAAAAACATTCTTAGATGGAAAACAAAACAGTGACACGCGATGTGAACTTCTATTACGGCAAGTTCCACGCTCTCAAAAACATCAGCATCCCCAAGGGTGAGGTGGTAAATCCACATTCCTGAGGCTTTTCAACAGGATGAACGACCTGATTCCTGACACCCGCCTGGAGGGACAGATCCTGATGGACGGCAACGGCATCTACGACAAGGAGGTGGATGTCGACGCGCTCCGGCGCACCCGCAGAGCGTGCGTCTGTGTCTTGAGGTGTCGGCGTTGTTCCGCAAACTCGAGAGGGCGGGGGATCACATCAACAATCTCGCGGAGCAGACAGTCTACTATATAGATGCGGAGGTGCTCAAGCATTCCTGCAACAAAGAAGCCTGAGAAGTTGTGCCACCGGCACGCTCCTTCTTCCAAAAGACATCTGTCCTCAAGAATATTTGCCGAATCTGCGGCAACTTGTTTTTTTGCCGATTACTAAAAGAGCTCTCAACATAAATCAGAACAACTTCTGAGAGGGGAGTGTGTCTGCAAAGCCCTCCGGTCGCGCAAGAGAGGATTTCTCTGCGAGGCCGGAGGGCTGTTCCGAATCTGTCCCGGAGGTTATTTGGTCATATCCACATTGATGCGGTACATCTTCCCTGGCTCCAGAGTGAGGTCGCTGGCAAGAGGAGTTGAGCTCTTGCTGAGTGCACTGCTACCACTAAAGCTAACTTCGAGGGTCGCGCCGGCTGGCAGGGTCTGGGCCTTACCGGTATATCCCATCAGATATGCGGTGATGTAGCCACTGCTGTCAGGGCTGATTCCGGTGCCGTATGTGCTGGAGCTTTGAAGGTCGCTGCCGAGTCCTAATCCGATGCTACGGGCCGGGTTGCCGTAACCTGTGCCGAAAGTCTTTATTCTGTCCCATCCGCCGAAGCCGAGTTCGGCATAGTTTCCGTCGGTTTGTTTTGCTTGGAAGCGCACTAATTTTACAGTGCCGGCAGAGCTTGGCACTTTGGCCGAAATCTTGATGACATAGCAGATGTTCTTGAGCGT
>ENA-OUQF01000984-OUQF01000984.1-human-gut-metagenome-genome-assembly--contig:-NODE-984-length-18977-cov-3.845894_pt1 | contig 18977 bp, 20 predicted proteins | sample MGYA00237947_ERZ548826 | MGnify/ENA primary metagenome ERZ548826 (study PRJEB26490, sample SAMN05194701) | human gut metagenome | biome: terrestrial biome; feature: human-associated habitat; material... | reverse complement strand
CTCGTATTTGTCGAGCCAGTGCTCGATATGTGCCGCCAGCTGGTCGAAGGTGACGTCTGCGGCGGTTTTGTCGGTTGCGTCGTTGGAAAGGAACTCGCTGCAGTAGTTGAGGCCGACGATACCGCCCATGTCGCGAATGGTGCGGAACTGGTCGTCGGTAAGGTTGCGCTTGACACCGCAAACCGCACGGGAGTTGGAGTGGCTAGCGACGAAGGGGCGCGTGGCGTGGGCGACAACCTCGTCAAAGCACTCATCGTTGAGGTGGGAGACGTCAAGCACCATGCCGGCGTGCTCCATCTGCGTAAGCGCCTCGATACCGGCGGCGGTGAGACCGGCGTGGGTGTCGTGGCCGCTCGCGAGCGGTCCCTGCGCGTTCCAGCTGAGTGATGACATGAGTACGTCCAGGCTCTTGAGTACCTCGATCAGCGCGGGGTCCTCGGCAAAGAACGTGGCGTTTTCGATGGTGTGGATGCAGGCGACCTTGCCGTCTTTGAGCGCGGGGCGAATGTCTGCGGCGTTGCGTACGTTGACCATGCGGTCGTGGTTGAGCATTGCTTGGCCGCTCATGTGTGCCATGATCTGCGCCTGGAAGCGCGCGGCGTGGGCGGTGGGAATCTCGTCGGGGACAAACGTGGCGAAGCACTGTGCCCACGGCGTGTTGCCGATCTTTGCGAGCGAGATGGCGCAGGCGTTGCCCTCGATGAGGTCGAAATCTTGCGGATGTGTCTCGTCGCCGGGGAAATAGCCGTCGGTGCCGGCGGTAAAGCGCAGGTCGAGATCGAGCGTGGCCCAGCCGATGCGGTCGGCGGTGTCGCAGTGTAGGTCAAATACGGGATATGCCATAGTTCCTCCGGTTGCAGCGTTTCTTTGCAAACTGTCTTTGAATTGTATGACTAGGGTATAGTTAGCGCCATATGTTCACGGCGGCTTGCGTTGTGCGCCGCCCTTATATACGGAGGTTTCCATGTCCAACCAGGGCAAGAAGGTCAAGACCCATTATCGTGGCACGCTCGACGACGGCACGCAGTTCGATAGCTCCTACGATCGCGGCGAGCCGCTGGAGTTCACCTGTGGCGCCGGCCAGATGATCAAGGGCTTCGACGCCGCTGTTGTCGACATGCAGGTGGGCGAGAAGAAGACCGTGCACATCCCGGCTGCCGATGCCTACGGCGAGCACAATCCCGAGATGGTCCTGACCTTCCCGGCCGAACAGGTTCCCAACATCGACCAGATCGAGAAGGGCATGAAGCTCTTCCTGTCCACGCCGAGCGGTATGCCCGTCCCCGCCGTGGTCATCGACGTAACGCCCGAGGCCGTGACGCTCGACGCCAACCACGAGCTCGCCGGCAAGGATCTCAACTTTGATATCGAGCTCGTCGAGGTCGAGGGTTAGAGTATGCCTGAACGCTTGGTTTCGACGACATGCTTGGGAAATCTCAACGATCCGTCCTATGAACTCCTGCTTCGCCGGAAGTTAGGCGGCGTCTTTGAAGTTGACGAGCTGCTGTCGCCGGACTGTGAGCCTGAACCGGAAGAATTGTCAGAGCTGTTGCCCTTGTTCTTCTGAATTACAACGGTTTTTCCGTTTTCATCTGTTGTTATCTCCGTAGCGATTTCAGACTGACTTAAATTACCGCCACCATTTGAATTATTAAAGGCAACAGCTATACCTACAGCTGCACCAATAATCACGACTGCCGCTACAGCAGCTATAATAATTATATTTTTCTTTGAAGCCTTGCTTTCTCGGTTATTATTCACATTATTCACTCCATTAGCAATAAGATGTTTTGTTAATTATATCACCGTTTGTTTTTTCAGTAAAGTGCTTTACTAATTTTAACATACTGTTTATAATTCGTGTCAGCATGGCAGACTTCAAAATATATATGCAGAAAATAGTAAGAGACACCCATAAGCAAGGCACAGAAGCTTTAGCGTTGGGCTGTAAGGCACACCTTCAGCACGGGTGCTTATAGTACAATACCCTTTAAATTATAAAATAATAAGCCCACCGAGCACAGCAAGCCGTAAAAGCGGCCGTGCACGGCGGGTTCTGTTTATGAAAATATAAGCGTACACTGTTGTTCGCAGAATCCTGCAATATGTATTTTCCTTGGTGCTAAAGCTTTAAATAAAACTAAACGGCTGATTTATTGTCAGCCTGCACAGCCATTCAGCACCGACCTTACAAAAGCAGATAAATTAATGCAAGCATTAAACCCGTATCGGTTTTTTCCGCACTAAGCAAAACAAGCAGCAGCACAATAAGACTACGCTCCTTGTCGTTTAAAAGCAGGTCAAGAAAATTTCCCTGCTTGTGAGAGGGAGCTTCTTTTATTTTACCTTGCCCCTTTACCGGCTGAGGCTCTCGATAATCCTCGTTGTCAGCCTTCGGCTGATTATTTGTCTGCCTGTGCTGTACGGTCATTCCGCCTGCCTTGCCACGGCTTTGCATTTCCTGCATTCTGCGAACAGCGTCCTGCTGCATTTTATCTATGTCCTCACCGTACTTTCTCATATACAACTCTCCTTAAAAGTTAAGTTGCTTTATAACAGGCAAAATTTTTACCAGCTGCAGCATTTTTGTTGCCTCGTCAAGCTTTTGCTGTCTTTCTTCGCTTAAAAACGGGCGTAGTGCGTGCAAAAGCCTGGTTGTGTCGTCGTCCTGCTTTATGTTTGAAAGAACGGGTACCAGCTTCATTATTGTTTTTGCGGTATCGTCGGAAAACATCGGCAGCATTGACTTTTCTTCCTCCTTGGCAGGCTTTTGAGGCTTGTCGTCCTTTTGCTCAAAAATTAAATCCTTTAGGCTCATTATTTGTTCCATAGCCTGTGGGACGCTTAACAGCTGATTTATCTTACCTGTCAGATCATCCATTTATTTATCTCCCATCAATTTTTTTATCAAAGCCTGTGCCTGCGGCGTATTTAGCAGCCGTTCGGTTTTTTCTTTGTCGTTTAAAATTTCCTGAACCTTGCTCGCCTGTTTACCGTCCATTTTATTAAGCAAGCTGCCTACTTCGCCTTTTTGAGCATTCTTTTTTATTTCGTTTGGATTTTCACCCAGCTTTTGTGCCAAGGAATTTAAAATATTTTCTATCTGCTTATCTTTTTCTGTCATATAAACACCACCTTTTTCTATAGCATTATTATGAAAAAGGGTGTATAATTATGACATTAATTTTAACAGGGGGTTTTGTATGAAGGTTTTGGTTTTGTCGGATTCACACGGCGACTTTTATAATGTAAATAAAATATTGCAGTCACAGCCGGGGGCTGAGGTAGTGTTCTTTTTGGGCGACGGGCTAAACGACATTGAACGCTGTAGATTGAATTATCCTGAGAAAATGTTTATAACGGTACGGGGCAACTGCGATTGGGGCAGTGACGCACCTATTGAACAGTTTTTCTCTATTGAGGGCAAAAAAATAATGGCAACACACGGTCATGCATACAATGTTAAGTTCACATACAGCGAGGCTATATACCATGCAAGGGAAAACAAGTGTGAGGTTTTATTGTTTGGTCATACCCACAACGCAGTAACAGCCTACGACCACGGGCTTTACATTATGAATCCCGGCAGTGCACACGGCTACGGTGCTACCTACGGTCTGCTTGACATAACACAGCAGGGAGTTATGACCAACATTGTTAAGGTAAAATAGCTATTAGCTCTAAAACTATTTACAATATTTTCAGCATGATTTTTCCTATTAATTATTGTTATAACTTTTAAGCCTTAACAAATAATAAGAAAAAGGAATACACACTTATTCCGAAAAAGCAATATACAAATAAGGACTGTCCCTATAAGTAAACAAGTTGTTGCGAAGGTAAAAAAACGCAAAGCTAATAAAAGGATACCTCCTGTATACCTAAAAAGGGCTGCAAAAGTAAATAATTTTAAAAAAAGTGTTGACAAATAAATTAATTAGTAATATAATATACAAGCTGACTGATTTTGAAGTCGGCGTTGTGGCGGAATAGCTCAGCTGGCTAGAGCATTCGGTTCATACCCGAAGTGTCGTAGGTTCAAGTCCTATTTCCGCTACCAAATGGCCCGGTGGTCAAGCGGTTAAGACACCGCCCTTTCACGGCGGTAACACGGGTTCGATTCCCGTCCGGGTCACCAAAAGGCTCTCCAAAGCGGAGAGCCTTTTATTTTTTTATAATTTATTTTGTAGGCTCGTTCCCTTACTCTAACTTTTATTATAGAGCCTTATTTAAATACATATATATTTTAACCCACATAAAAACAAAAACCTATCAAGGCAAAGGACACTTTGCTTTGGTAGGTTTTTAATCTTATCTAATTGCAGCTCGACATAAATTGCTTTGTGAGTAAATACTAATCCTGTATTTCGTCGTATGAATCGTCAGACTGTCTGCTGTCCATTTTAACATATGGGCGTCTTGGCATTACATTTTCGTATGCGGGACGAATAATTCTGCTGGAGTTTGAAAGCTCCTCTATTCTGTGTGCACTCCAGCCTGCAATTCTGGCTACCGCAAACAAAGGCGTAAACAATTCCTTTGGCAGCTCCAGCATACTGTAAACAAATCCGCTGTAGAAGTCCACATTGGCACTAACGCCCTTGTGGATTTTCCTTTTCTGCGAAATAAGTCTTGCGGCAATTTTCTCTACATTGTTGTACAGGCGGAATTCACGCTGCTTTCCCTTTTCGTTTGAAAGCCTTTCAACATATCCCTTAAACACTCTTGCACGAGGGTCGCTTATGGAGTATATTGCATGGCCCATACCGTAAATTAAGCCGCTGTGGTCAAATGCTTCTTTATTGAGAATCTTTTCAAGATATGCCGCAATCTCCTCTTCGTCATCAAAATCCTTTACATGGCTTTTGATATGTTCAAACATATTAACTACCTTTATATTGGCACCGCCGTGCTTAGGGCCCTTTAATGAACCTAAAGCCGCCGCAATAGTCGAATAGGTGTCGGTGCCGGAGGAGGTTACAACATGGGTAGTAAATGTAGAGTTGTTACCGCCGCCATGCTCGGCGTGCAGTACCAGTGCCATATCAAGCAGCTTAGCCTCAAGAGGAGTATACTTGCTGTCAGGACGCAGCATATACAAAATATTTTCAGCTGTAGAAAGCTCTGACTTTGGCGTATGTATAATAAGACTTTGGTTGTCATGGTAATACTGAAAAGCCTGGAAACCGTAAACAGAGAAAATAGGGAACAGGGCAATAAGCTGTATGCACTGGCGAAGTACATTTGGAATAGATGTGTCGTCAGCGTTGCTGTCGTAGGAATACATTGTAAGCACACTTCTTGACATAGCGTTCATAATGTCACGGCTTGGTGCTTTCATGATAATATCTCTTACAAAGCCTGTAGGCAGTGTGCGGTAATAGTCAAGCATTTTGTAAAAATCGTCAAGATTTGCCTTGTCAGGCAGCTCGCCAAACAACAGCAGGTACGCTACCTCTTCAAATCCAAAGCGGTTTTCACTTGTAAAGCCCTTTACTATGTCTTCTACATCGTAGCCACGGTAAAAAAGCTTTCCGTCTTGTGCTATTCTGGTGCCGTCGGGTTTTTCAATAAATGAAAATACCTCTGAAATTTCTGTTAAGCCTGTTAATACGCCCTTACCGTTTACATCACGCAAGCCTCTTTTTACATCGTACTTATTGTAAAATTCAGGGTCTATCATATTATTTTTCAGGCATTTTTTACTAAGCCTATAAATTTCAGGTGTAACAGAACTGAATTCGTAGTCACCGTCGTGAAGCATAAAATAGCTTTGCATATTACCACTCTCCTTGTTTTTTTAGGATATTTTTTGGTGTACTGCCAATAATAACTGTAGCGGTTAGTATGTACAGCCGTCATTATTAAACAGCACTATATTAATCTAACTCAAGTATAATATCGTCAACATCTTTTCCCGGCGGTATCATAGGCAATACATTTGCGTCCGGTGAAATGTGAAAATCTATAAGAACAGGTGCGTTAAGCTCTACAGCCTTTTTCAGCGTAGGCATTATGTCCTTTTCTTCTGATACCGAAAAGCCCTCTATGCCAAATGCCTTGGCAGCCGCAACAAAGTCGGTTGCTCTGTGAGGGTCTGTTTGTGAAAATCTTCTGCCGTAAAACAGCTTTTGCCACTGTCTTACCATACCCAAAACCGTGTTGTTAAACACCATTATTATTACAGGTATGTCGTAGCTTTTTAGTGTAACCATTTCGTTCATATTCATATGGAAGCTGCCGTCACCTGTGGCTAAAAATACCTTTTTGTCAGGACAGCCCATATATGCACCTATGGCCGCACCCATACCATAGCCCATTGTGCCAAGTCCGCCTGAGGTTAGGAATGTGCGTGGTGCTCTAAAGCGGCACTCCTGTGCAGCCCACATTTGGTGCTGGCCTACATCTGTTACCACTATATCATTATCCCCTCTAAGCTCCTCTACTGCACGGAGTATTTCCTGTGGGGTTATATACTTTCCGTCCTTAACCTCGGTAACGGTTGTGTACTTGCTAAGCTCCTTTTTCCACTGCTCATGGTTTTGCTGTGTAAGCTTAGCTTTAAGCTCTGACAACAACTCTTTTATATCTCCAAGCAGCCAGCTGTCTACCTTAACATTTTTGTTGATTTCCTTTAAATCTATATCCAGATGAATAATCTTTGCGTTTGCACCAAACTTTTCTGTGTCACCTGCAACTCTGTCAGAAAATCTTGCACCTGCCGCAACAATAAGGTCGGCATCTTTTATAGCCATACCTGTTTCTACTGCACCGTGCATACCAAGGTTGCCGGCAAATAACGGGTGGTCGCCTGATATGTCGCCCATACCCATTAGAGAACAGCATACAGGTGCGTCCAAAATTTCAGCAAACTCCGTCAGCTCCTTGGAGGCGTTGCCGGATATAACGCCGCCGCCCGCATATATAACAGGCCTTTGGCAGTTTTCCAACAGCTTAACAACCTCGTCAATATCCTCTGCCTTTGGCTCGGCTATCGGTTCATACGGCAAAGGCTGCTGTTTTGTGTATTCTGTTTTCATTGCTGTAATGTCCTTTGGTACATCAATTAAAACAGGGCCTTTTCTGCCGCTGCCGGCAATTTGAAACGCCTTGCGAATAGTTGGAGCAAGCTCCTCCATAGCAGTAACCTGAAAGCTTTTTTTAGTAACAGGCTTTACAATTTCTGCAATGTCAACCTCCTGAAAGCTGGACTTTCCCAGCAAGGCTCTGCCAACATTTCCTGTAATGGCAACCATAGGAATACTGTCCATATAAGCGGTGGCAATGCCTGTTACAAGGTTGGTTGCACCGGGACCCGATGTAGCAATAACAACACCTGTTTTGCCTGTGGCTCTTGCGTAGCCGTCGGCTGCGTGAGAAGCACCCTGCTCGTGTGCTGTCATAATATGCTTTATTTTGTCGCTGTACTTGTACAGTGCGTCGTAAATTTCAAGAACTGCTCCTCCCGGATAGCCGAAAACAGTATCAACTCCCTGTTCAAGCAAACATTCTGCAATTATTTCTGATCCCTTTAACTCCATACTAAAAACAATCCTTTCGCTTAACACTGTGTTTAAAATACCTAATCGTATAATTATTTATTAGCATTTTTACCAACTTCACGATACATCATCGGCATTTTCGCCAAACCCAATATGTACAAAATAGGTCAATATAACTTAAATTTTATACTTTTGTCAAGTATTTGTCAAGCTGTACAAAACAACCTTTCCCACAACTACATAATTATCGAATTAAAGGCGGTTGTATATGGAATATAAAGAATACAAGATGGCTAACCGTGCCGTTTTTCTGTACAGACTGCGTATTGCGGCTGTGGCGGTAATTGCGGCGTTTGCCTGCGGCGTAATTATGGCGTTTTCATTTTTAATATCTGCGGCAGTTGCTGCCTTATCATTTCCTGCACTGATTATAATATTTTTTGTGTATCCGTCTATGCTGTTCAAAAGGTACAGTATAAAAATAAATAGCAAAAGCCTTTGTATAACCAAGGGAGCTGTGTTTTATCGTAAATATTTTGCTGAAATCAGCGACATAAACTATGCTAGCACCGTAACAACACCCTTTCAAAAAATATTTGGCATTTTTTCGCTTTATCTTTATACAAAAAGCGGTCGGCTGGTTGTAGCCAACATAAGTAAAATACCGCCGCAGCTAGAGGTTTTTATTTATGAGTAAAAAGCACCTTACGATAAAGCCCCACATATTTACCTTTTACCACATATTTTCAAGGGTATTTTTCCTTTTGATTTTCCCGTTTTTGCAGCAAATATTTCTTAACCCGGAAAGCATATGGCAAAGAATAGCCTACACCGTACTCAACACTCTGCTTATTGTATTTATAGGTGTTGTAATATGTCTGGAATATAAGCAGATTTCGTATATTCAGCACACAGACCGTATTGTCTGCAAAAAAGGCTTCTTTCGCCACAACGAAATTTTTCTTCCTATACGGGAAATAACCGTTATAAGCGTTACACGAAGTATAATTCTTTGGCTGGTACACTGCAACAGGGTGTATATCGGCAGCAGCACATGCTTTAGGGTACACCGTGCGGAGCTTTTTACAGGCAGCACAGCGGCATGTAAAATCATTAACCTTACTACAGGGCTTGTTCAAAAAAAGCAGGTTTACAAAAGCAGACTTTTGGCTCCGTTTTTTATGTCCCTTACCCGCTCAAACACCTTAACAGGCACACTTGCACTTTCCGTTATATTAAACAGGCTTAGTATACTGCTTGGAGAAAGAGCGTCAAGCCTGGTGGCTGACAGCTTAAGCTTTTTTCAAAATTTGTTAGCCGGAATTGTGCCGCCCGCCTTGGCATATGCAGCCGGAACTATATTTGCCGGCTTTTTGTTCGAGCTTATAAACCAAATTATTTCAAATGCAGGCTTCACCTGCCTTTACAGCAAAAAGCACTTGTATGTTTATAAGGGCGTTCTAAAGAAAAATATATTATGCATAAACCGGGAATTTATAAACGGCGTACTTATTAAGCAGTCGCTTCTTATGTGCATTGCCGGCCTGTACACTCTTTCGGTATTGTATACAGGCATTAAGGAGGATAAAAACAGCGGTGTGTACATTCCGCTTACCTTTGGAAACAGACTTAACCGCTATGTAGGAACAATAGTACCTGTTGAAAAAGCCTGCAATGTAATACGCCCACAAAAAAAGGCTGTAAAAAGCTACCTATGTGCACCGCTGATTTTCTTGTTGATAACAGCTGCAGTGTGCCTTAGACTTAGCGAAAGCTTTAACACCGGCTTTATTTCAAGGTTTACTGCGGTGGCTCTTGTTCCCTTTGGAGTGCTTTGGCTGTGGTTTAGACTTTTGGCTTACAAGCACTGCGGCATAGCCTACGGCAACAAGTCCATAAGGGTAAACTACTACAGCAGGCTAAACCTTATGTCTGCCGTAATATACAAAAGCTCGGTAACAAAGGTTGAAATACGCCAAAGCCCTTGGCAGCAAATATTTAAAAAATGCCACTTAATATTATATGTATGCGACAAGAAAAAAATTACCATTAAGGTAAAGCACCTTTCCTTAAAAAATGCAGTGGATTTTGCGGAGGATTTTATGGCAGACAAAGCATTGGAGCCGTGATTAAACAAACATATCTTTTAAATTATAAATCAGAATTAAAAAATTGTAACTAAACAGGACTAAAAATTTCAAAACGGGGCAACCGTACATTTTGGTACAGCTGCCCCGTTGCAAGCTTATTTTTTAAGTTTTAATTACATTTTTGTTCCACATTCAGGACAGAACTTCGGCTTGTTTCCGTCATCCGGTTCAAATCCGCAGTTTGGACACTTTAGCTTTGCCGGCCTTGGCTTGCCGCACTCCTGACAGAACCTGCCGGTGTTTACGGTGCCGCATTCACAGGTCCAGCCCTGTGCTTTTGTTTCGGCAGCCGGTGCCGGCTTCGGCTTACCGCACTGGTTGCAGAACTTACCGGAATTTTCAGCACCGCATTCGCACCTCCAGCCGTCAGCCTTTGGCTGCTGTGCAGCACCTGCCACGCCTGCCGCCACGCCTGCTGCTGCCCCCTGAGCGTAACCGCCCTGCTGAGGCTGATAGCCGCCTTGCTGAGGCTGATAGCCGCCCTGTGGCTGTTGGTTTGCCTGCTGCTGATAGCCCTGCATAATATTTCCGCCCATATTCATGCCCATACCCATACCGATAAATGAGTTCATGGCACCGCCCGGGTTACTGCCTGCCGCCTTAATGCCCTCGGCAACATTTTTAGCCATATATCCCGACTGCACCTGCTGATTGCCAAACATCATACCCTCTGAGCGTGACATAACAAGCTTTTTAGAATCCTCGTCATAAGAAACGCTGATGGTTGTTTCAAGAATAACCAAGCCTCTGCGGCCGTTCCAGGTATCGTCCAATGCGTCTGACAAATATCTTGTAAGGTCTGCTGTTTTTCCCTGAATTTGATAAATAGGGTAGCCGTCAACAGACATTTTTCCCAATGAATCGCCAAGAGCCGTTAAAAATTCGCCGTTAAGCTGCCTTTTATTCTCTATCTTTGACATATCAATGGAATTATTTGCAACCATATCGCCCTTAGCAACAAATTCCGAGAAGAATTTAAGAGGATCAACAATCTTCATTGAATATGTACCGTGGGCACGAATAAACAGCTCTGCACTGTACATAGAGTCAAAATAGTTCAGAGGATTGTCGGTACCATAGGTAATGCCACGCATTTCCTGCAAATTTATGTAGTAAACATGCTGTGTACGAGGGGTAGCACCGCCAAACTTAATTCTGTTAAAGGTCTCCTTTACCGAACCGCCCAAATTTCCTGCAAAAATGGAAGGCATTGTAGTATTGCTTACCTGATAGTAGCCCTCTTCACAAGAGGCGGCTATAATCTTACCGCCGTCTACCAAAATCATCATAGTATTAGGATAAACATGAATAAGCGAGCCGTCGCTTACTGTATTGTCAGAGCCCTTTACATTGCTGTTTCTGCTGTCGTTTCGTCTTACCTTTACGCCCGGTGCAAATGCAACGGTGTTGCCCATAGACTCCGGCGGCTCTACTGACTCAAGCCACTGATCCGCCAAGCCTCCCTTTACAGAATCAGCCAAAACTTTAATAATTCCCATTATAATCCTCTCCTTATATATTCTTTGTCAGTATTTTAGTGGGTAACTAATCCCGATACCTCTTTAATACTGTTAAAGCTCCATACAAGCAAGTTTTTCTGAACAATTCCTGTTCCGCAAAACTCGCAGTATTTTGCACTTGGGTTTGTTATAGGCGCACCACAGTTTGGACAGTTGAGAACACTTTCCCTTGTAAGTCCGCCGTCCTTTGCCAGCTTTATGTCCTGTACGTACACAAGCTCTGTTTCGTATATGGTCTGCTCCTTTTGCGTGCTGCTTCCGAATATAATCCTTCCGGTGCCGTCAACTATGTAGTTAAAATCCTCTAATGATGTCTGCAAAATTATTTTACAGATTCCCGGGCTTTTTACATAACGGCTTATTTCTGTAGAATGCAGCACTACATTTTTATAAAACTCTCTTTGGTTGTTGCTGCGAAGCTTATTTATTATGCCGTTTACCTGCAAACGAACATTGTTTGTAATACTCATATTGGTAATAGGGGTAAGAGTTTCGACAGCATTAAAATACTCAAGCAAAAGACCTTCTGCCTTGCGCTTAAATTCATCATAATTAAAGTCAGGGAAGTCTTTATTTATCATAGGCAAATACACCGGCGTCATAGCGGAAAGAGATTTAGGCGTTTCTGACATAATGTCCTGCTGCTGTTTTATGCCCTGTACAAGACTGTCTGTGCCAAACATATTGCGGGCAACACTTCTTGTAAAGCTTTTTACCTTAAAGTATATGCCCAGCCCAATAGCCGCAAGCACTAATATAATTATTAATATTATTATTAACGCTTTAACCGTATCGTCCAAAAATATCAGTCCCCAATTTTACCAATGCTATTGCTGTTATTATATAACATAATTAAGAACATTTCAACACATTTTTTATTAAAAAGAGCAGAACCTGCAAATTCAAAGCAAGGCTCTGCTCTTGGAGTTTAATTTTCCTTTGGGTAAAAGGTAACTGTTATTTCTGTTTCTTCGCCAACAGTACTGTCTACCTTTATTTTTGCATTATGAATTTCCGCTATATGCTTTACAATAGCCAAGCCAAGGCCCGTACCGCCAGTTTCTTTGGAACGGCTTTTATCAACACGGTAAAAACGCTCGAATATCCTCTCCTTATGCTTTTTTTCTATGCCTATACCGGTATCCTTTACCACCAGAACAGGCGATTCATTTTCTGTTTTAAGCGTTATATACACCTTTCCGTTAGGCTTGTTGTACCGTATAGCGTTGTCGCATAGGTTGTACACCAGTTCAAAAAGCTGCGTTTCGTTGCCGGTTACGGTAACATCCTGCAAATCGGTTTCTATGGTAATGTTGTTTTTTCTTGTGGACATTTCCAAGGTTTCTACTGCTTCCTCAACAGTATCCTTTAGATTTACCTTTTTGACACCCTCTATTTGATATGCCCTGTCGTCCATTTTTGAAAGACGCATTATATCGCCTATAAGGGATATAAGTCTGCCTGCCTCCTTGTGGATTCTTCCGGCAAACTTTTGCATATCCTCCGGCTCTGTTACCATACCGTTTTCTATCATTTCCGCATAGCCGGAAATTGAGGTAAGAGGGGTTTTCAGCTCGTGTGTAACATTGGCTGTAAACTCACGACGCAGCTTTTCTGTCTTTTTCTGTGCCGTAATATCCAACAGCAGGCATATTACACCTACAACCTCTCCGTTTGTATATACAGGACTGACATACAGCTTTACTGTCTTTTTGTTAAGCTTAACCTCGTTTACCGTACTTTCGCCCTTAGACGCCTTGTTTACACTGTCCAGCAGGGTGTCGTTTTGGTAGACCTCCAAAATATTTTTGCCTTCATTATTGTGGTGCTTAGTCTTTAAAAGCTTCTTTGCGCTGCCATTTTCAACCAAAATAACCTTGTCAACATCAAGCATAATAAAGCCCTCTCGCATATTTGCAATTAGGGTGGTTATTCTGTCACGCTGCTCCTGCAGGTCGTCAAATTGCTTTTTGATTTTCCTTTGCTGCTTTGCAATGGTATCCGCAAAGGGCTTAAGCTCCTCATAGACAAAATCCTTATTGTCAAATTTCATATTACTAAAAGGCTCTACAATCTTTTTGGATAGTCTTCCCGCTAAAAGCAAGCTAAAGAGAACAACATATATTCCAAGAGAAAGCACAATAAATAATATCCAGCCGTACAGGCTGAAAATACTCTGTACGGTTTTTCCTATACGCAGTACATTGCCGTTGTCCATTTTTACGGCGTAGTAGTATGTAACCTTGTTGACAGAGTTGGAATACCTTGAGCTTTCACCCTTGCCCTCGGCAAGAGCCTGCCGGATTTCGGGACGGGCGTTGTGGTTGCCCATTTCATCCTTTTCCAGTTCCGGGTTACTTTCATACAGCACCTTTCCGTCTTTGTCCACTACCGTAATACGGTAGTCGTCCATAAGCTTTATATTTGGATATTGTTGGTTGTTTTCGTCCAGCACTTCTTCAACAAAGCTGCCGTAATTTACAAGGTCATTATGTGCCTGCTCCGAAAAGGCAAACCAAGTGGCAACGCAACAGCAAACAGCTGTAAGCAATGTGGCAACACCGGCAGCAACAACAAATCTTTTAGTTAGTGTAGTTCGCAGCTTCAATTCTTATTCTCCTACCTTGTAGCCTACATGGCGTACAGTTTTTATAACACTGCCGCAGTCGCCCAGCTTTTGTCTTAATGTTTTTATGTGGGCGTCTACCGTGCGGCTTTCGCCTCCAAAATCATAGCCCCATACCTTTTCCAAAAGCTTTTCTCTGGTTAAAACTATGTCCTTATTGGCAAGTAAATATTTTAAAAGCTCATACTCCTTGTAGGTCAGCACGCAGGACTCGCCGTTAGCCGTAACCTTATGCTTAAAATCGTCTACAGTTATACCATGATACTCCAAAACCGTAAGCTCCTGCTTTTGCTCGCAGCGTCTTAACAGTGCCCTTACTCTTGATACAAGCTCCATTACGCCAAAGGGCTTTGAAATATAATCGTCTGCACCCATATCAAGGCCCTTTACCTTATCAATTTCAGAGGCCTTTGCAGTAACCATAATTACCGGCACCTTTTGCATTCTTTCATCTGCTCTTATTTTTGTAAGTATAGACAATCCGTCCTCGTTTGGCAGCATTATGTCAAGCAGTACAAGGCTTGGTACGGTTTCGTTACAGGCTTTAAAAAATGCCTGACTTTCGCCAAAGGACATAACCTCATAGCCGCTGTTTTTTAGTGCGTACCCCTCCAGCTCACGAATATCTATATCATCCTCAACAATGTAAATCACATTAAACACCTCTTATTTTTTATACAATGTGTATATTATTACCTTGAGTATATCTTCGCATTATAAAACCGACTATGGTGATTATACCATAGTCGGTGTAAAAAAGTGTACTTGTTGTGTAAAATATTCGTAAAATCGTCCTATAAAATATCCCTTATAGCCTCGTCAATATCCTCCGGGCTGTCGAGATGGTCTTTGTGCTTGCCTGTAAAGGCATATATAACCCACTCTGCAAGGTTTACGCAATGGTCGCCCAAACGCTCAAAATACTTTGCAATCATAAGTGCGTCAGGTGCCTCCTCTGCTCCTTTTGCATCGGCTTTAATCATATTGATAAGCTGATCTTTTACCTTGTTGAAGTAGTCGTCTACACGGTCGTCTGTTTTGCAAACATTCAGTGCCGCCTTAACATCACGATTTACATATGCGTCTATGCTGCCCTTTAGCATTTCAATGGAAATTTTGCCCATTTCGATAATATCCTCTAAAACCTTGCTTCCACGGCACACCTTAATCATAACGGACAGCGACGCAATATCATCGGTAATGTCGCCAATACGCTCCATATCGGTAATCATTTTCAATGCTGCCGAAACAAAGTGAAAGTCGCTTGCCACAGGCTGCTGCTGCAAAATAACATTTAAGCACTGGCTTTCAATGTTTTTTTCCATTTTGTCAATGTCAAGCTCAATTTCTCTTGCCGCTTTTACCGGCTTCACGTCGTTATCCTTTAGGCATAAAATAGAATTTTCGATGGCATTGCCCAATACCAGTCCCATATCAATAACATCATTGTTTATACCGTTAAGCTGTGCCATATATAAATCTCTCATTATTAGCCGAACCTCCCCGAAATATACTCCTCTGTTCTTTTGTCCTGAGGCATATTAAATATTTTTGCTGTTTGGTTAAACTCCACTACCTCGCCAAGCAGAAAAAACGCTGTTTTGTCAGAAATTCTTGCCGCCTGCTGCATATTATGTGTAACCATAATAATGGTATATTTATTCTTTAGCTCCAACGCCAAATCTTCAATTTTTGATGTAGAAATAGGGTCAAGTGCAGAGGTAGGCTCATCCATAAGCAAAACCTCCGGCTCTACTGCCAGCGCCCTGGCTATGCAAAGCCTTTGCTGCTGACCGCCTGACATACCCAGAGCGTTTTTCTTGAGTCTGTCTTTTACCTCGTCCCAAATTGCGGCGTCACGCAGTGCCTTTTCTACAATTCCGTCAAGCTGACCTTTTTTGCGTATGCCATGTGTGCGGGGGCCGTACGCAATGTTGTCATAAATACTCATAGGAAATGGGTTTGGCTTTTGGAAAACCATACCTACTCTTTTTCTTAGCCGGTTAATGTCTATGTTACCGTATATATCCTTACCGTCAAGAAGAATTTTACCTGTTATTTTGCAGCCCTCTACAAGGTCGTTCATTCTGTTAAGGGATTTTAGCAGTGTAGATTTACCGCAGCCGGAAGGCCCTATAAAGGCGGTAATTTCCTTTTCGCTAAGCTTTAAATTTATATTTTTCAGAGCTTTAAAGCTGCCGTAGTAAAGCTCCATATTGGAAATTTCAAATTTCTCCATTAATTTTTCCTCCGTCTTAACCCATTTTCTTTGTCAGCTTTTTAGCCGCAAAGGATGACAGGGCATTTATAATTACCACCAGTACAAGCAGAACAACCGCTGTGCCGTAAGCCTGGCTTGTGTGCAAGCCCTCGTTAGTACACAGGTACATATGCACCGACAGCGTTCTTGTTGATGAAAAAATATCCTTTGGGTACTGTGCTATTGTACCTGCTGTATAAATAAGTGCGGCCGACTCGCCGACTATTCTTCCTATTGCAAGAATTACGCCCGACAGAATACCCGGAACAGCCGTAGGAAGAATTACCCTAAACACTGTTCTAAGCTTACCGGCACCAAGACCGAAGCTGCCCTCTCTAAAGGAATCCGGCACTGTGTTAAGAGCCTCCTCTGTAGTACGCATTATAAGCGGCAGTATCATAATAGCCAGCGTACAGGAGCCTGCAATAAGCGAGTTGCCCCAGCCCAGTGTAGTTACAAAAAACAGCATACCAAACAAGCCGTAGACAATAGACGGTATACCCGAAAGGGTTTCTGCCGTCATTCTTACCATAGACACAAGCTTGTTGCCCCTTTTTGCATACTCTACCAAATATATAGCTGCAAAAATTCCCAAGGGTACGGCAATAACAAGTGATATGGCTGTTATAAGCACTGTATTTAAAAGTGCCGGCATTAATGAAGCATTTTCGGAGTTATACTCAAGTGAAAACAGCTCCGGTGTAAGGTTTGGAATACCTTGAACTAAAATATATGCTATTAAAAACAAGAGTGCACCTACTGTGATTACTGCACAGAGTATTACCAATATTAACAGTACAAGCGACGATGGGTGGTTCCTGTACTGGAGCATTTTTTGCTTAAAGGTTACAGTATTAACAGCCCGTATGTTCTCTGCATTTACAGCAGTTTTTTCTTTGACAGCCATTATGATTTTGCCCCCTTATTTTTTATTACCGCAAACAGCAGATTGATTATAAGAATCAGTACAAACAGTACAACGCCTGTAGCTATAAGCGCCTCACGGTGCAAATCGGTTGCATAGCCCATTTCAAGCACTATATTCGTTGTAAGTGTACGCACGCCTGACAATATGCTGTTTGGTATTACCGTACTGTTGCCCGCAACAAGTATAACTGCCATTGTTTCTCCTATGGCTCTGCCTATGCCGAGTACAACACCTGCCAAAATACCGGACTTTGCTGCCGGTACTACTGTGCGGAACACGCTGCGTTCTTTTGTTGAGCCAAGTGCCAAAGCGCCCTCGTAGTAGGAATTCGGCACGGCGTTAATTGCACTCTCGGACACGCTTACTATTGTTGGAAGTATCATTATAGCAAGCAAAACAGAGGCTGTTAAAATTCCGTAGCCGCTGCCGCCAAAGGTATTGCGTATAAACGGTACAAGCACAACCATACCAAAAAATCCGTATACAACAGACGGTATGCCTGCAAGCAAGTCAATTGCCGGCTTAATAATTTTATACAGCCTTCTCGGGCAAAACCTTGAAAGACATATAGCCGTCATAATACCTATAGGAACACCCAGTACCACTGCACCTACCGTTATATATATGCTGCCTAAAATCATAGGCCATATTCCGTAGCTGGCCGGCTCGTTGTTTGGCGCCCACTTGGTACCTAACAAAAAGTCAAATACTCCTATTTTCGCCATTGCCGGAATCCCGTTTACAAATAAAAACAAGCATATTAACAAAACTGCCGCTATTGAAACAAGAGCCGCACACAAGAAAACCACTTGCATTATCTTTTCTTTATATTTACGCATTAGTTTTTCCCTTTCTTGCAAATACAGGGCAGCACCGGCTGCCCTGCTGATTTATTTTGTTAAGGCCTGTTTTTTAGCCAAGCTCCCAAGTTGTTGTGCTGCCTGTGTATATACCCTTTAGCTGGTCAAGCTTAATGTCTTCAACTGTATTTGACTTATTAACAATTACTGCAATACCGTCCTTTGCTATAACAGTACCCTTAATGCCCTTTGCTGTTTCGCTGTCTTTTAGCTCTCTTGAAGCCATACCGATATCAACTGTTCCCTCAGCTGCCTGCGACATACCTGTTGAGGAGTCGCTCGTATTTACTTCAACTGTAACATCCTTGTTTACCTTCTGATAAGCCTCTGCAAGCTTTTCCATTACAGGTGATACGGAAGTTGAGCCGCCAACCTTTACCTTACCCTTGCCCTTAGCTCCCGCAAAAGGCTCGGCGTTGTCTACAGCCTCTACATAGTCCTTATTGACAATCTCCTGTCCCTCTTTACTTAGAATATAATCAATAAAGTTTTGAGCGGCCTCGCTTAGATTATCCTTTGTGGCAATGTTAAACGGTCTTGAAATTTTGTAAGAGCCGTCCTTTACTGTTTCTGATGTTGGTTCAACACCGTCAATTTTTGCCGCCTTTACAGTATCGTTAAGTGAGCCGAGTGAAATGTAGCCTATAGCTGTCGGATCGCCTGCAACGCCTGTCAGAACAGCCTGTGTGCTGCTTTGTACAATAGCTGATGAAAGTGTGTTGTCGGTTTTTGTTCCGTCCTTTTCCTCCTGTACGCCTGTCAGCTCAATAAAGGCTGAACGGGTACCTGAACCGTCTTCTCTTGTTATTACCGAAATGTTAGATTTTGTGTCAAAGCCGCCTGTGCTTGAGCTGCTGCCTGTGCTGCCGCATCCTGCAAGCGAAGCCATTGCGATTAAACCGGCTGCTGCTGTTGCTAAAATCTTCTTTGTTTTCATTTTAATAATCTCCTTTTAAAATAGGTTAACCCCCGTAATATTTTTTCTTTCTCTCTCGGGTACATTCAGGAGTATAAAACAATATTGTGAAATCTAAATATTTATTTCAGTAAACCTTTCGTAAAGAAAAGTAAAATATATGTAAAGCTGCAAGACACTGTACCTGTCTCTTATACACATCTGACGCTGCCGAC
>ENA-OUQF01000979-OUQF01000979.1-human-gut-metagenome-genome-assembly--contig:-NODE-979-length-19066-cov-6.258587_pt1 | contig 19066 bp, 14 predicted proteins | sample MGYA00237947_ERZ548826 | MGnify/ENA primary metagenome ERZ548826 (study PRJEB26490, sample SAMN05194701) | human gut metagenome | biome: terrestrial biome; feature: human-associated habitat; material... | reverse complement strand
AGGGCAAAATTTCGCCGACATGGCAAGGGTAATGTGAAATTGAATTCTGACCATCAGAATTCAATTTCACGGCAATACTCGCCGTAGGCGCGACCATCGGTCGCCCGCCGAAGCTTTTCCGATAGGACGTACTCCCCCTCCGCCCCCTTTCCGCATTCACTTTCCGCTTTCCATTTTCAACTTTCAACTTACAAGAGGATTCCTCCATGTTGTTTCACCTCCATTCCCACGCTCCGACCCCCACCGACCGGGTCAAGAAGATTCTTTCCGACGCACTCGGCGACGAGCGCGTAATCGAGCGTTTTCGTTTTGACTTAAACGAACGCGACGAACGCCGAATCGGCTTCGGCGCTGTGACCGAAAAGGCGCTGTATCTTGCAAGCGTTCCCGCTCTTTCTCCCGAGAACGAGCCGCTTCTTCGCCGATTTTCCGTCGAAGAGCTTTCGGGCGTGCAATACACCCGTTTTTACGGCTGTGTCGCGCTCGAATACCGCGTCGGGGACGATTATTGCGAGCTTTGCCGCGCAAGCGGAAAATACAGCGAAGGATTAATGGACGCGGGCGACGCGCTGTACGATCTGTATCACAAAAAAGAGCCGACGCACTCCGCCAAAAAGCGGGAGCGCTTCTGTCCGAAATGCGGCAGAGCGTATCTGCGCGGCTCGTCGACCTGTCTGCATTGCGGCGGCGCAAAAAAAGTGGCGGGGCATCTCTTCTCGCTTGCCCGCCCGTTTTTGCCGACTCTTCTTTTTGCGATCCTTTTGTTTTTTGCTGTCAGCGCGCTGAATCTTGTCGAGCCGATGATCAGCCGTATTTTGATCGACGATTACATCAAAAGCCCCGACGCCGCCAACATCGGACTTACCTCGCTGATCACCGTGATTGTCGCGCTTGTGTTCACCCAGCTGTTCAGCCGTCTTTTGTCGATCGGACGAAGCCGTGTTTTGTTAAAGGTCAGCAGTAAAATGGTCGTGGATATCCGCGGAAAGCTGTTTGACAAGGTGCAGTATATGTCGCTCGGAAGCATTTCCGAACACACGGCGGGCGATCTGATCAACCGCATAACGTCGGATACGCAGGTCGTGAACGAATTTTTGACCTATGACGCGCCCGAACTTTGTCAGCAGTTTATTCTGCTTTGCGCCCTCTTTATCGTCATGATCGCAAAAGATCCGCTTCTCACAATATTGGTCGTGCTTCCCTGTCCCTTTGTTTTGTTGCTTCTGTCGCGCACGCATAAGCTCATGCGGCGGCTGTATCACCGTCAGTGGCAGATCGGAAGCCATGCAAACTCCATCATGCACGACATTTTTCAAGGTATCCGTGTCGTAAAGGTCTTCGGTATGGAGGACAATGAATCGGCAAAATACGATAAAACCGTCCGCGACGAACGGGATATCCGCATCCGCAACGAGACTTTGTGGAATCTCTTGATCCCGACCTCGGAATTTTTAATGGGAATCGGTGAATATATCGTTCTGTATTACGTGGGAAAAAGAATTCTGGGACAGGAGATGTCCCTCGGCGAGCTTACGCAGATGACAGCGTATATCAGCCTTATCTACGGTCCTCTGCGCTATTTTTCGCGCATGCCGCGCGTGCTTGTGCGCTTTGCCACCTCGGCGGCAAAATGCTTTGAGATCATCGACGAAGAACCCGACGTCGCCGACGCGGCGGGGGCAAAGGACATAGAGATCGACGGAAGAGTGGAATTCCGTCACGTGTCCTTCGGCTACGATCAGCACGAGCAGGTTCTGCACGATGTTTCCTTCACGGCGGGCAAGGGCGAAATGATCGGTATCGTCGGTCATTCCGGCTCGGGAAAAAGCACGATGATCAATCTGCTCATGCGTCTTTATGACCCCGACGAGGGCGAAATTCTCGTCGACGGCGTGAATATAAAGGATATTACGCAGGAATCGCTTCGCCGCCACATCGGCGTTGTGCTTCAGGAGACGTTTCTTTTCACCGGCTCGATCTACGATAACATCGCCTACGCAAAGCCCGACGCCTCACGCGATGAGGTCGTGCGGGCGGCAAAGCTTGCGGGCGCACACAAATTCATCGTAAAACTGCCCGACGCCTACAACACCTATGTCGGCGAACACGGCTACACCCTTTCGGGCGGCGAGCGCCAGCGCATCGCCATCGCCCGCGCCATCCTCAACAATCCCCGCATTCTGATCCTCGACGAGGCGACCAGCGCACTCGATACCGTCACCGAGGCGACCATTCAGGACGCTCTGTCGGTTCTGATCAAGAATCGCACCACCTTTGCCATCGCCCACCGTCTTTCCACCCTGCGCAACGCGACAAAGCTGATTGTGCTCGATAAAGGCGAGGTCGCCGAGGTCGGAACGCACGAGGAGCTGATACGCAAAAAGGGCATTTATTACAGTCTTGTCATGGCACAGCGGCAAATGGCGGCGCCGAGCGGCACCGACGCGAAATAAACCCCAATTCATGCCGAAAAACATGCCCAAAGGAGTGTTTTTATGTACCCGAATTTTCCTTATCCGCTTCCCGATCCTTCGCGGGCGAAAAAAGCCGTCGAGGAGGCGTGGATCTTGCGCTGTGAGGAGGATCGTCCGCTCTCGTACCGCAATTTTCGGCTGTTTCATGAGACGGGAAGCCGCCTTGAATACGAACGGGAATACATGGAACACCGCAAAAGACTGTGTGCCTTTACCGCGGCGGTGCTCACGGGAAAGGATCTCGACTGTTTTCTTCCCGCACTCTGCGACACCGTTTTTGCGATCTGCGACGAATACACCTGGGCGCTTCCCGCCCATCTTGCCGCCGATTCGAAGCCGAAAGAGATCGTCGAGCGAATCGATCTTTTCGCCGCCGAAACGGCAATGGCTCTTTCCGAGCTGTACGCCGCCGCGGGACATCTTCTGCCCGACGCGGTAAACGAACGTATTCTTTACGAGCTTTCGCGCCGCACTTTTACGCCGTACGCCGAAAAGCTTCCGCCCTTCGGACACAACAACTGGGGCGCGGTCTGCTCCTGCGGCGTGGGCTGTTCGCTTTTGGCGACGAAGAATTACGCGCTTTTCGAAAAGGTGAAGGACAATCTTCACCGCAATCTTTCGGATTTCCTCGAGGGAATTCCCGACGACGGCTGCTGCCTTGAGGGAAGCCTATATTTTGCCTACGGATTTGGCTTTTTCTCGTATTTTGCCGACGCGTGGTACGAGTATTCGAACGGCGCTTTTGATCTTTTTGCCGAACCGAAGGTCGCGCGGCTTGCCCGCTTCGGCATAAATTCCTTTTTGTCCGAAAACTTCGTCATTCCCTTTTCCGACGCGCCGCACACCCTTACTTTCGAGCCGGGACTGTATGCGATTCTTCGCAAGCATTACCCCGACATCACACCGCCCGACGAAAAATATGCTTCAGGCTTCGGCGACGACGTTCGCTATCGCTTCGCCCCCTTTATCCGCAATCTTTATGCGCCGCGCACGGACGAAGAGAAACCGAAGGTCGAAAAACGCGAAACGGTCGTATACGAAAAGGCGGGCTGGTTCATCGCCAAAGGGCTTTCGGGCGGAAAAAACGCCTTTGCCGCCAAGGCGGGACACAACGATGAGCCGCACAATCACAACGACATCGGCAGTTTTGTGTATCTTGCCGACGGCAAATTCATTCTCGACGATCTGGGCTGGGAAAGCTACAAAAAGGGGTATTTCGACCCCGACCGCCGCTACGGCGGCGAATTTCTGTGCGCCGCCTCGACCTCACACAGCGTTCCGATCGTAAACGGAAAGGCGCAGAAAGCGGGGGCGGAATATGCGGGAACGGTCTTATTCTCCGACGAAAACACATTTTCGATCGATCTTGCCGCCGCTTACGGCATTCCAACGCTGCGAAAGCTGACCCGCACTTTTCTTCTCACCGAAAACGGGTTTACTTTGCGCGACGAATTCGACGGGTCGAAAAACTTCACCGAGCGCTTTGTGACCCGAATCGAGCCGAATATAGACGCAAAAGAAGGCTTTGCAAAGATCTCCGACTTTGTTCTCACCCCGTCGGTTCCTTGCCGCCTTTCGGTCGAAAGGCACACCTTTACTCCGCGTTTTTCGGGAAAAGACGGAAACGAAAGCGAGAGCGAAAACGCTTATTTTATCGATTTTATTCCCGAAGAAAAGTGCGCGGAAATTACTTTTACCTTGACACCACGCCCCCTACTTTGACCAAAACGGGAAAAACAGGAGAAGCGCATGAAATTTGATTCCGTAACAATATCCCATTTCGGAAAGCTTTCCGACCGTACCTTTCGTTTTTCCGACGGGCTGAACCTCGTCTGCGGCGAAAACGAAGCAGGGAAAAGCACGCTTGCCGCTTATCTGAAATTTATGCTGTACGGCTTCCCGACCAAAGGGGCGCGAAACGCGGCGGGCAACGATAAATTGCATTTTATGCCGTGGAACGGCGGCGCGGCGGCGGGCAAAGCCGAGATCACGCTGTCGGACGGCACGGCGTTTTGGCTCTCGCGATCGAGCGGCGCAAAAAACGTTCTTTCGGTCGTCGAAGCGGAAACGGGGCGTGAAAGACGCTTCGGGAAGACCCCGGGCGAAGAATTCTTGGGGGTGGACGACACGGCGTTTTCGCGCATGGCGTATATCCGCGAGAACGACGTTTCCGCCGACCGTCTCGATTCGCTGTCGGAGAGCGTGCAGAATATCGTTCTGTCCGCCGACGAGAGCGTCAACATTGAAAAAGCCGAAAAAAAGCTGCGCGATCTGCGCAATTATTACCGCGGGCGCGGCGGAAGCGGCAAATGTGCGGAGCTTGAAGATAAAATCCGCACGCTGCGTCACGATTTCGACCGGGAATGCGAGGCGCACAAAGTGCTGCTCGGCGCCGAAGCGAAGCTTGCGGAGACCAAAAAAGCTCTCGAGCGCAACGATGAAAAGCAGGCTCTTCTCGAAAAGGAACTCCTCAACATCGAAGCCTATGAAGCCAAAGCCGTTCTCGACGCGGTGCTTGCGAGCAAACACGCGCTCGACGCGGCAAAAAAGGCCTATGAAAAAGAGAAAGCCGATTTTTCGGGCGATGCGCTCAGCGCCGAATTGCTCGATGAAATTCTTTCGGCGGCGGGAAAGGTCAATCTTTCGCGCGCACAGCGGGAGGACGCCGAAAAGGCGCTCGACGAAGCGCGGCGCGCTCTTTCCGAAAAAGAGGAGGAAAACACGCTTCTTTCGCGCGTCAAAACGCTTTCCGATGAGCCCGAGACGATCCTTTTGCGTGCAAAGTCCCTCTTTTCCGCGGCAAAAACGCGCGGCGTCGCCGCCCTTTGCTTTCTCGCTTTTTCCGTCGGTGTCTCCGTGCTGTTTGCGCTGAAGATTCTTCCGTCTTATGCGCTCATTCTCGCGGCGGCGGGGGGCGCGGGCGCACTTTTGTTTCTTCTTTTTACGGCGCTTTTCTTCGGAAAACGTGCGGGAGCAAAAAATTATCTTGCCGAGAACGGCTTTTCATGCCTTTCGGAACTTGCGGAATTCTGCGACGATTATCCCCGCGCGCGCGATGCGCTCTCCGCACTTTCCGCACGTGAAAAACAGCTTTCCGACGAGCTTGCGCAGCGAACCGAAGAATTCGGGCGCGAAGTCGAGGCGCTGAAGACACTGCTTGCAAAATGCGGCGCAGAGACCGACGATCCGTACGGCTTTGTCGAGACCATGCGGAAAAAGCTTGCGGCGCTTGCAAACGCCGAAAACGAATTTCGCCGCCGCGAAAGCGCTTACGAAGCTTATCTTACGACCAACGATCTTCCGAGCCTGAACGAAAAGGCAAAGCTGCTTTCCGAAGTGCCGAGCCGCGACAAAAAAACGGTTTTGCGCGATCTTGACTTTTTGAAGAAGGCGCGCGGACCGCTTGCCGAGAAGGAAAAAGAATATATCCGCGCCGCCGCCGCGCCCTCGTCGACCCGCCGCAAGCCCGCGGAGATTCTCGCCGAACGGACGGCTCTGGAGGCACAGCTTGCCGAGGCGAACGAAAATGCCGACGCGCTCGCTCTTGCTCTTACGGCGCTGAACGACGCGTGCGAAGAGATGCGCTGCGGTGTTTCGCCCCGCATCGCAAAGCGTGCGTGCGAGCTGTTCCGCCTGTTTACGGGCAACGAAAACGACACGCTTTCGCTCACCCCCGAATTCATATTAAGCGCAGAAAAAGAGGGCTTCTTCCGCGAGGACGGACAGCTCAGCGCGGGCACCTTCGACGCCGCCTATCTTGCCGTGCGCATAGCGCTTTGCGAAAGCCTTTTCCGTGAAAGCCCCGTTCTGATCCTCGACGAGCCGTTTGCCCATATGGACGAAAACCGTATGCGCCGCACGCTTGCCGCGCTGAAAACGGTCTCCGAGCATTTCCAGATCTTTCTTTTCTCCTGCCACACCCGCGAGATCGCGGCGGTAAAGGAGCTGGGCGGAACGGTTCTTATGATGTAAAAACGAAACGCCTTATTTTTGAGTTTTATAAATTTGCGAAAAGCAAGAGCGCCGACGGTTTTCGTCGGCGCTCTTTTCGTCACTTATTCAATTCAGCCGCGACCGCCGTTCACAGCGCCTCCAGCGCCGTACGGGCTTCGTCGGAGGTTCCGCCGACAGCAAGGCGGGCGTCTTTTGCTATGGTCTCGTATGCCGCAAAATAGCGTTCGCCGAACTTTTCGAGTCCCGCGGCGGAAAAGTGCAGATGATCGGGGTTGCACGGAAGCTCACTTCCGTCGGCAAAGGCGACAAGCGGCGTGTCTTTCGCGTATTCCCGCGTGATCTCGGTAATGAGAGCATAATTTCGGCGGACTTCTTCGTCGGTAAAATCGCGAAGATAATCGCCCAGTCCGCCGACGACAATCGGAACATCGTCAAGACCCGCGTCGCGGCGCAGATTGCAAAACAGCTTTTCCAGCCGCGCACGGTAAAATTTCGGCTCGTCGCCGTAACAGTCGGTCTCGCCCTGATGCCACAGCACGCCCGCGATGACCGAGGTGCGCGCCGCAAGGCGGGCGCAGTTTACCGCGTTGTCATAAAGAAGCGACCCTTTTTCCCATTGTCGGATCGCCGTTCCGCCGTCGGCGCACGGTATAACGCCGGCCTCGACGCCGTAAGCGTCGGCATAAAGGCGGGCAAAGCGCTCGGAAAGATTGGTTCCCGAAAAGGCGCGGTCGGGGTTTACGGGGCGAAACATCGGCTGAAATCTTCCGTTTCGGAAAACATACAGCCCGTGATTATCGAGCGCGGGCGCGTCGGCAAGAAAACCGCGCCCCGCCATATTGGACTGACCGATCAGCAAAAACGAATGCATCATAAAAGGACCTTCTTTCGGCTTTCGCGCAGAATACGAACGTTATTTTAGCATTTCCTTTAAAATTTTGCCGAGCAGAGCAATACCCTTTTCGATCTCTTCAAAGGACGGCATCGAATAATTCAGACGGAAGGAATGAGACGGCGCATTTTCGTCACAGTTGAACGCCGTACCCGGTACGACAAAGACCTTTTCCTCCGCCGAACGACGCAGAAAGTCCGAAAGCGCGAGATTCTCAGGCACGGTACACCAAATGAAAAGTCCGCCCTCGGGACGGGTGAAGGTCACTTCCCTCGGAAATTCGCGCTCCAGCGCGTCGAGCATCGCATGACATTTTTCGCGATACAGTGCACGAATCGTCTCAATGTGCGCGTCCAGATCGTATTTTTCGATGTATTCGGCGCACATCATCTGGAAGAAAATGTTCGTATGGACGTCCTCGACCTGCTTTGCCACCACCATTTTGGTAATGACCGCTTCGGGACCGCACGCAAAGCCGATGCGCATTCCGGCGGACAGGATTTTCGAGAACGAACCGCAGTAGATCACGCGTCCGTCGGTGTCCATGCTCTTTAAGGTCGGCAAATCCTCGCCGTCAAAGCGCAGGTCGCCGTAGGGGTTATCCTCCAAAATCACAACGTCGTATTTTTGCGCAAGCGCATACACTTTCTTTCTCTTTTCGAGCGACATCGTAATCCCGCCGGGGTTCTGAAAAGTCGGGATCAGATAAAGAAGCTTTGCCTTTGCTCCCTCGACTTTGAGCGCTTTTTCCAAGCCCTCGACCGAAACGCCGTCGCTTTCAAGTTCAACACCCACCGTGCGCGCGCCGTTGGAACGAAACGCGTTCAGCGCGCCGATAAAGCTCGGATTTTCGCAGATCACCGCGTCGCCGGGGTTGCACAGCGCCTTGCAGGCAAGCTCGATCGCCTGCTGTCCGCCCGAGGTAATGATGGTCTCGTTTTTCGAAACGTCAATGCCGAATTTGGTCGAAATGCGCGCTTTCACAAGCTCGCGAAGCTTCGGATATCCCTCGGTCACGCTGTATTGCAGCGCCGTTACGGGGTTATTTTGAAAAATGTCGGCGGAAATTTTCTCGAATGCCTCCACGGGGAAGGATTCGGGCGCGGGATTTCCGGCGGCAAAGGAAATGGCGCCGGGTGTGCCGAGACTTTTAAAGATCTCACGGATCGCCGACGGTTTCATGACCGCCATACGGTCGGAAATTTTGTATTCCATAAGAAAAACGCCTCCTTGACGCAGAAAAACGGGAAAAATCTCCCGCATTGTTTATGTTCTTTGATTTTTTCAAAAGGGAAAAATCTTTTTCAAGAGGATCGAGCCGTAAGCCGGGTTCTGTCGTGAACGGTCATCTATCTTGTCTTTGCGTTGCCGCAAAGCTCTTTGCCGCCATCGGGAATTCTGTCGAGCCAACAGCGAAAGCAAAACCGCTTTCGATCCCGAAGGCGTTGCTTCGGATAGGGTTTACACGGCACAAAATGTCTCCATCTCGTCGGTGAGCTCTTACCTCGCCTTTTCATCCTTACCGCGCCGTGCGGCGCGGCGGTACTTTTCTGTTGCACTTTCCCTAAGGTCACCCTCGGCGGACGTTATCCGTTATCCTCGCTCTGTGAAGCCCGGACTTTCCTTACGCTGCCGCTTTCGCCTGCAGTCGCACGACCGTTTGGCTCGGTCCCCTTGGAAAAGATTTTTCCTTATGATTTTCGCTGTGCGCGCAGCGCACAATTTCGCGCAGCCGCGGAGCGGGCTGCATTTCGCCGGGCGCGCAGGCGGCAATTAAAACTCGTTTCACGAATTTTAGCTAAATCGCGGCTTCGCCGCAGGCGAAATTGCCGACTTCGTCGGCAGCAAAATTGAACTTTGCTTCGCAAAGTTCAGCTAAATTGCCCGCTTTGCGGGCAGCTTATACTTGCACCTACGGTGCAAGTATAACACAAAGGAGAGCAAAAATCAACCCCCGAAATACAGGCGGTTATTCTTTGCGTACACCGACAGCGCCACGCCCATGGCAAGATACATGCCGAGCACCGACGAGCCGCCGTAGCTGACAAAGGGCAGCGTTATGCCGATAACGGGCAAAAGCCCGAGGCACATACCGATATTTTCTATGCTTTGATACAGGATCATACCGCCGACGCCGGCGCAGATGAGCGCACCCGCCGTTTTATCGGCGCAAAGTGCGTTTCGGAAAAGGCGCGCCGCAAGCCCGAACAGCAAAAGGATCGTTCCCATCGCGCCGACAAAGCCCGCCTCTTCTCCGATGACGGCAAAGATCATATCGGTCTGCTTTGCGGGAAGAAGCGTCGTTTGCGTCACAAGTCCCTTGCGGTATCCGAGACCCGTAAGCCCACCCGCCGCGATGGCGGTCTTGCTTTGGATCGCCTGATATCCGCGGTAAAGCGGGTCAAGCTCGGGGTTAAAGCCGACCAATATCCGCTCCTGCTGATAAAGATCGAGGTGCTGCCAAAGGATCGGCGCGAGCGAAAGTCCCGCAACGCCCGCCGCGGCAAAATACCAAAGACTGAGCCGCGCGGCAAACAGCATGACCGCCGTGATGACAAAATACACCGTCGCCTGTCCCGTATCCTTTTCCATCAAAACAAGTCCGATCACAAGCCCCGCATGGAGCATCAGCCCGAAAAGGGTTTTTATGTGATTGATACGGTGCTTTACGTTGTCGATGTGCGAGGCGAACGTGATGATATAAAGGATCTTGCCGATCTCGGCGGGCTGAATTCCGATCGGTCCGAAGCGCACCCAGTTGTGGTTGGTATCCCCTCCGCCGTCGGCGCCCGTGCCGAAGATCGCCGTAAACAAGAGCATGGCGCAGTTTAATATCAAAACCCAGCGAAAATTTTTGGTCAGGCTGTCGTAATCGACAAAGGACAAAAGCAGCATCAGTCCGAATCCGACCGTCGTCATGCCGATCTGCATGATATCGAAGCGCGACGTGCCCTTTGTCAGCGTCGCGCTGTGAACCGCCAAAATTCCGATGATCGAAAGAGCGGCGGTAAGTCCCACGGTGATATAATCGAGATGCGACAAATGCTCGCGTATTTCGGTCAAAAAGCCCACGATCTTGCGCCGAAGCGGATTTTTCGAAACGGTCGGCGGCAGAGGGGCGGGAGCGAGAATTGAACGGCGTGCACGTCGTGTTTTGGCGTTGCGCGGCGTGGGGGCGGTAAGCCCCGCGCGACGCTTCAATTCGTCCGCTTCGATGGGAGAATACAATCTTCGCGGCGGCTTCGCCGCAGGGCGCAGGGGCGCGGTCGGGCGCTTGCCGCTGCCCTCTTTGTACGTATACTTAATGCGGGAAAAATCGGAGGTCAGAACCGCCGCGCTTTTGTTTTGCGCTTTTTTTCGCGCGGATCTTGCTTTTTTTTCTTTTTTCTTTTCCGCCCTTTTCTCTCTTTCCTCGCGCACGGCGTTCGGTTTTTCGGGAGCTTTGTTCACGGTCTTTCCTCCTTTCTCATTCTTATTTTTTCCGTTTTTTATGTCGGGTCGGTTTTATCGAATCTCGATAACGTATCCCGCACACTTGTACAGCTTCGCTTTCAGCGACAGATTTTTTCCGACGACGATCTTTTCGTCCTTCGGAATGCGCAGAACCAAATGAAAATCGTATCGGTCGGGAATTTCGGCCTTGCGCACAGTGCCGTCCTTTTGCGATATGGTCGTGGCGACCGACGGGACGATGGTGTAATCTTCAAGCGTTCCGAATTCGACGTTCTGAACGTTGTCATAAAGCGTTTCGCCGCGCGAAAGCATCGATTCGAACGCGCCGTACTGTTCCTTGACCTCCAAAACCGCGAGCATCGTTTCTTCGGGCTTTTCCGCCGCCTTCTTCCCGCGTGAGGTCAAAAACCATGTTCCGCCCGCCAAAACAAGCACGCAAAACAAAATAATGAGAAGATCCAAAAGATTAAAGCGTTTCTTTGCCATTGTGGTGTCGACTCCTTTTATTTTAAAAGTTCGCGATATACGTCTTCGATTTTACGCGCCATATTTTCCGCCGAAAATTCCGCGGCGCGCGCTTTGCCCGCCCGTCCGAATTTTTCGCGAAGCGCGCCGTCGCGCGCAAGCGCAAGAATCGCTTCGGAAAGCGATTTTTCATCGTGACCGCACAAAAATCCGTTTTCGTTCGGCGTGATCAACTCCTCCGGTCCGCCCGAACGGGTCGAAACGACGGGGCGTCCCTGCGCCATGGCTTCGATGAGCGAAAGGCTGAGCGCCTCGTGCGTCGAGGTTAAAACCGCGACATCGAGCGCACAAAACAGGCGCGATACGTTCTCGACCTGTCCCAAAAAGAGCACCTTTGCGTGCGGAGCGTCGGTTTTTGCCCTCTCGCGAAGGTCATTTTCAAGGCTTCCGCCCCCCGCGATGACAAAGGTCAGCTCCGGCTCGCCGCTCTTTTCCCGCGCAAGGGCGCAAAGCTCGGCGGCGCGAAGAAAAAGCGCGTGATTTTTGACCGGCTCGAGCCGCGCGACGATCCCGACGCAGACGCCGGACAGTCCGAATTCCTCGCGGAAAGCGTTTCGTTCGTCCTCGGTGTATTGCGGCTGGGGCGGGATACCGTTATAGATCATGCGCAGTTTTTTTCGCGCGATGCCGTCGCGCAGAAGATTTTCTTCCACCGCACGCGACACGGCGATCACACGGTCGCTGAGGGCGTTATTGAGCGCGCGATAGATAAGATTTTTCGGGAAAGGCTTCGGGTCCTCCAGACAGTGTCGCGTATTGACGATCGGAATCCCGCATTTTTTAGCGGCAATGCGCGCCGAAAGGCTGGCGTGCGTATGGACAAGATCGGGCTTTTCGCGGCGAAAGATCGCACAAAGCTCGTTCGTTCCCTCTTTCGAATACGAGCGGTCGGCGATTTTTTCCGCCTCGATTACGCGCGCGCCCGTCTTTTCGACCGATGAGATCAACGCCGCGCCGCGCGGCAGAACAACGGCTGTTTCGAAATCGTCACGATCGCGCGCCGCAAGATAGTTGAGAAGATAAATTCCCGCTCCGCCGATGTTGGTATCGGTCAGAACCTGAAGAATCTTTTTCACGTCGTTTCCTCCGAAAGCATATTCTCTTCGTTCTTCCCGCCGCCCGCCGCAAGGCAGATGAGGGCAAGATAGATAAAGAATACCAAAACCATGCGGTAATTGTACCAAAGATTTTCCGCCATTCCGTGGAAAAGATAGCCGCAAAGGCCGCCCGACATGGCAAGCGCGGCGATCTTTTTCGGGTCGCGGTTTTTCTTTGCCCGCAAAATGCACGAAAAAGCGGTCAGAATGAAGCCGAAGTAGACAAGAATCCCTCCCCAGCCCATATCGACGATCCATTGCAGATAGAAATTATGTGAATGCAGCGCAAATTCCGCGCCGTTGAGAGCATAGCGCGGATAGACCTTTAAAAAGGCGTCCGAGCCGAGACCGATCCCGCCGAAAAAGCCGTAATCGCGGATAATGCGGATCGAGCCTTGCCAAACCGAAACGCGGTAAGCGGTCGAGGTGTCTTTCATGTTGCCGATACTGGTAAGCCGATGAAGAATACTTGCCGGCATGACCGACGGCATGAGAAGCAAAACGGCAAGACACGGAATGAGAAAACGGCGGTCTTTTTGCAAAAGGAAAAAGCCGAGCGCCAAAACAACGCCCACCCACGCCCCGCGCGACCAGGTGTACATAAGGCACAAAAGCATAACGCCGTTCACGCCGAGATAGACAAATTTCGAAAGGGGTCGCTTTGTGTAAAGCAAAAGACACGCGGCGAGCGGAATCGTCAGAATCAGATATTCGCCCAGCACGTTGGGGTTGTCAAGCGTCGAATAAACGCGCCGTTCGATCTCGGTGAACATGGAGGAGTCGACCCAGCTTTGCGTCGTATTTTTTAAGAAAAAATTCTGGAACACGCCGTACAGCGCCACCAAAAACGAAGCGCCGCACAAAAGGGTCAGAATGCGGGTAAAATCGCGCCGCGTGCGCACCGTGTAAAGAATAAGCGGGAAGGAAAGGGCAAATGCAAGATAGATAAGATAGATCTTCATTCCCGAAACGGGCGCCGCTCCGCCCAGCACCGCAAAGAACGAGAGGGCAAGAAACGCGGCGATCCAAAGAAGAAAGGGCGATTTTCCGCGCGGCGCGGTCTTTCCGAACAAAAGATGAAGCGCCGCCGCAAAGGCGCAGAACAGCGTAAGCCCCGCAAGCGCCATCGTCGGCAAAATTGCGGCAAGCGGAATCAAAAGGCAGACGCCGCGATACGGTTTTGCCGCGATAAGCAACAAAGCGGCTGCGCCGCAAAGAAGCAGAAGCGCGCCGAAGCTTTTACAGAAAAGCGCCGAAAGTCCGAAGAGAAAACACAGCGGGCAAAGGATCTTTTCAAAGCCGCCAAGCGGCGTATAGGTCTTTTTTTCCTCGTCCAAAAGAACGACTCTTTTGAAAAAAGCGCACAGCCGGCTTTCGGAAAGCGCCGTTCCGACCGGAACGGGAAACAGAAACAACAAAAGCGAAAAGACGAAAAGCAGAGCCGTAAGCAAAAGATTCAGCTTTCCGCGATGAAGAAAAAGATTCGGCAAAAGTCCGAGCGAAAAGGCAAAAAGCAAATGCCCCGCGCCCGAGAGCGGCATACGAAGCGGCTCGGCAAAAAGATCGAAAAGGGTACTGTTCTCTTTAATTTGCGAAATGCCGTCTTCGTTTTGCCCGTAAATTTTGCGTGCAAGCGTCACGGGCGAACGCAAAACCTTTGCCGTCGCGCAATTTTTGACCGCTTCGCCTTGCATGAAACGGTTTCTCAGAAAATCGAGAAGAACGCTTTCCTCGGCTTTTTTTGCAAAATAAGCGCAAAAGGAGGCGTACGCCTTTTCGATCGCGCTGCCGTCGTAAACGCGCAGAATCGCTTTTCCCGTACGGGAAAGCGAAGAGAGGATAAGACTTTGGCTCATAAAAAACCGCCTTTCACGAAAATCAAAAAACAAAGAGCGGAAAAAGAATAAAAAGCACGAACCGCCGCATCATTTTGCGCCGTCCTCGGCGGGGGGCTTTTCGGCAAAATCCTCCAGACGAAATTCGGTCTTGCCGATCTTGGCGGGCTTTTCCGAAAAATACGGACGGTTGTCCTCAAGATCCTTTAAAGTCTTTACTCCTTGCGTTTTCCACCTTTCGAGGATCTTTGCCATATAGGCAAGCGAGGGCTTGGCGATGGCTTTGATGGTGCGCTCGTAAGCGGCGGACAAAAGCTCGTTCGGAACCGCTTCGGCTTCCCACTTCGCAAGAATTTTTTGCTCGGACGGGGTAAAGGCGCGCTCGCCGCAGCCGATGATCTTCCGAACCTCTCGCCCGTACCGCTTCTGTTTTTCCTTGCGGCTCAGATATTCCTCAAACGCTCCGAAGGTCGTGATGCCGTCCTCTTCGAACATGCGCGCTGCGGTGCGCTCGATATAATTCACAGTTTTGTGATCCTCCGAGCAGCAGTATTCGATCACGCCCATGATCAGGTCAAAGGGCATGCCGAGAACGTCGGAAAGGGCAAAAATTTTGGTCTGTTCGGCAGGGGTCAGGATCTTTCCGATCTTTTGCGAAGCAAAGCTTAAAAGCGATCGCACATCCTCGTTTTGCTCGATCGCGTCGGCAAGCTCGCTTGTCGAAATGACCGCCGTGCGGCGGGAAAAAGGTGTTTCCGACACGATCGCGACCGAATCGGACGCGTCGGTTTTCGTCGGTTCTTTTTCGATTTCTTCCCGTTCGTTTTCTTTTCGCTTATTTTCCTTTCGCGTCACGATTCCCGCGCCGCGCCAGAAGGAAAGGGCGTTTTCCACCTCGGTCTCCGAGAGCGAAAGCGCGCGCGCCGCCGCCTTTTCGTCCAAAGCTCCGCCCTGCGCAAACAGATAAAGCAGTACGCAAAGCTCGCTTTTGCTTGCACCGCAAAGGTGCTTTGTCACCGCCTTCGGCATCAAAAAGACTTCGCCGACCGACGGGTTTTCGTATTGGTTCATGTACTTCTTCCTTCCGTTTTGTCTGCTTTGCCCGCCTTGTCGGTTTTGTCCGCCGACGAATTATTTTTCTTCGGCGGAGAGCTTCTCGGCGGCAAGCAGAATGCCGAGCTTTCCGCTCTCATAGGTAAGTCCGCCCTGCATATAGGCGACATACGGCGGTTTTACAGGTCCGTCCGCCGAAAGCTCGATCGATGCGCCCGAGGTGAAAGCGCCCGCCGCCATGACGACGCGGTCGGCATATCCCGGCATCTCCCACGCTTCGGGGATGACGTTCGAATCGATGGGCGCGCCCGCCTGGATTCCCTCGCAGAATTTCAAAAGCTTTTCTTCCGAGCCGAGCGTTATCGTCTGCACGATGTCATGACGGGGCTCGTTTGCCGAAGGCGATACGGTATATCCCATTTTTTCGAAAAGACGCGCGGCAAAAACGGCGGTCTTGAGCGCCTGCAAAACGGTGTGGGGCGCATAGAAAAATCCTTTGTACATCGGCTTTGTCTGTCCGAGCGAGGCGCCCGCCTCCTTGCCGATGCCGGGGGTCGTCAGACGGTAGGAGACAAGCTCGACCGCCTTTTTCGTTCCCGCAAGATAACCGCCCGTTTCCGCCATTCCGCCGCCGGGATTTTTGATGAGCGAACCGATGGCAAGATCGGCTCCGTAATAAGTCGGCTCGTGCTCGTCGCAGAATTCGCCGTAGCAGTTGTCGACGACGGCATAGACCGACGGCTTTGCCGCATGGGCGGCGCGGATTGCCTCGCCGATCTCCTCGGCACAGAGGGTCGGACGAAGAGCGTAGCCCTTCGAGCGCTGAATATAGACCATCGTGATCGACGGATCCTCCGCCAGCGCCTTTTCCATGGCGGCAATGTCGATCTTTCCGTTCGAAAGCTCGATGCCGCGGTAGTGAATTCCGAAATCGCGCAGCGAGCCCATTCCCTCGCCGCGCAGACCGATCACCTCGTCGAGCGTGTCATACGGCTTGCCCGTCACGGAAAGCATGGTGTTTCCGGGACGAAGAAGTCCGAAAAGCCCGACGCAAAGAGCATGTGTGCCCGATACGATCGTGTGGCGAACCAGCGCGTCCTCACATTCGAAGACCTTGGCATAGACCTGCTCGAGCGTGTCGCGTCCGCGGTCGTCGTAGCCGTAGCCGGTCGTTCCGACAAAATGCGACTCGCTGATCCGACAGTCGGCAAAGGCGCGCATGACGCGGTCCTGACAGATAAGAGCGGTTTTTTCAAGACGGGCGAAAACGCCCTCGTTCAACAATTCTTTTTCGGTCTCGTTTCCGAGCGCGATAATTTCTTTACGATCCATGATCTGTAACTCCTTGATTAAGTAAAAAATGTGCGGATGTCGAGCAGTGCCGCGCCGTCAGGGCACGTTTTGGTTCTCGGCGGCGACAAAGACGAGCGTGCCGACGGGGAGCGCCTGTCTCATGCGGTCACAGACCGCTTCGTATTCCGCATCGTTTGAAAACTGCGTATAAAAGGTGACCGAAAAGGTCATGTTTTTTTGAAATTCTTCGACCGTCGAATTTTCGTCGAGCACGCTTTCGGTGTCGATCGAGACTCCCTCGACGATGTACACGTATTCGGGAAAGCGCTCGGAAAGAAGAAGCGTTATTTCATCGCGCCTTTGCGACAGAAGACGTGCTTCATGATAGGCGCGGTATCCGTCGAAAACGCCCGTGCCCTCGCGGTAAAAGCGCGCGTTTTTGCGGCTTTCGCTTTCGCCGTCCGTGAAGAAAACCGTGCTCTCATAGCGGTGTGCAAAGGGGTCGTAAAAGGTCTTGCCGACCTGTACGGCGTCCTGCGCATAGGTCTCGGAAAAATAAGCCCGCGCCGCGTTTCGGGCGGAGACACAGCCCGTCGGCGTGCCGAAAACAAACGTGTGGAACACGATTCCCGCCGCGGCAAGAATGCCCGCGCAAACGAGCGAAAGCGTCTTTCGTCCGTCGTTTGCCCGCGCCGTGATAAGAAAGCGCTTGATGAAAACGCCGATCGTCGAAAGAAGCCCGACAAAAAGCGCAAAAAGCAACGCATGGGGAAGGCTCTCGCCGTCGATCCGCGCCGCAAAAAGCCCGCAAAGAGCCATGATCAGAACGGTCACGGTCTTTTGCCCGACAAAAAGCGTCGCGGCGGGCGGCAAAATCAAAAGAAAGGGAAATGTGCGCCAAACGCCGCTTTCACGCCGCAGAAGCAAAACGCACACGGCGATAAAAAGCGCATAGATCACGCCGAAAAGAATTCTTTTCGTGTTGTTTTTCATGTCGGTTCCTCTTTATCCGTTATTTGTAATAAACTTTTCTGTATGCACGGCTTCCGGTATACAGACTGAAGCTTTCGAAATCCGACACCGTTTCGTCGGCGTTTTTCTTTTGAATATACAATTCGAAATTATGTACGGCTTGTTCGCCGTTTTCGTCGGTCTCGCCGTCGATCTCGAGCGATACGCCCGAAAAATTGAGACGGATATAGCCGAAGGAATAGCGCTCGTCGTAAACGGCGGTGTAATCGGAATAGGTCTTTAGCGTTTCGTCCTCCAGATAAAAGGCGAACGGAAGATTCTCCGACGAATAGGTTCGGTCGGGATCGGCAAGGATCTTTTTGTTGAATTTTACGCTGACCTGAAGGTTTTTCGTCTCGGGAAAATAATAAAGATTGTCGAGCGACAAAATTTTTCCGTCGTCGATGCTTTTGTACCAGTTGCGAATCTCGTATTGCCGAATGTCCACATCGCCCTTTTCGCGGTAAATTTCCTCGGTCGCGTCGGTCTTGATAATTTGCTTCATCACCGCCGAATCACAGCTGACAAAAAAACGGATAAACAGAGTAAGATACACTGCCGCAATAAGGGCATAGGCGATTGCTTTGAATATTTTTTTCGCCGCGGAGGGCTTTTTTTCTTCGTCGTACATGGTTTCCTCATAAAATGACAAGTTTACATTCTATGATAGCATATTTTCTTTCGTTTCGCAAGATATTTTTCTGTTTACTTTGTAAAGAGTTTGTGGTATACTGTAACTGTTGCCGTACGAAACGGACGCCGAAACGATACACAAACCGTACGATCGAATGTTCAAAGGAGAAAATAACATGAAAATAATCGACGAAAAAGGCAAGCTTTTCGGGAAAATCAATTTGATCGACCTTGCGGCGATCTTGCTTTTGCTCTGCGCCGTATTGATCACGGGCTTTAAGCTTTCCTCGGGAAAAACGCGCGCCGGCGCGCAGGATGAGGTGACGGCGCGTTACACGCTTTACATACGAGGTCTGAGACAGGTGTCGGTCGACGCGGTCATGGCGGAGACCGAGGAGATTACCGACGCGGAATACGGCGGGAGCGTCGGTCATATTGTCGGCGAGGTATTAAAACAGCCCGCCAAGGAAAACGTTCTTCTTGAAGACGGCACGTATACGACGGCTGTCTACGACGATCGCTACGACCTTTACGTAACGCTCGAAACATCTGCCGTCGAAACCGAGAACGGTGTTTTCACCCCCGATGACCGCCCCCTTTATTTCGGCGGTACGGTCGGTATCAACAACGGACACGTCGAGACCTTCGGCGAGATCGTGGAGCTTGAGATTCTTCGATAACGGAGAAAAACAGGAAGAAAAAGGAAGCCGAAAAAACGGCTTCCTTTTTTCTTTTTGTCGTATGTTTGCCCTTCGGGCGGAGTATCTTTCTTTTCTGCCGAAAAGAGCGCTCACATCCTTTACCGACTGAATTTTTGTGTCGGCAAGTGTGTGCCCGAGTTTCGGA
>ENA-OUQF01000977-OUQF01000977.1-human-gut-metagenome-genome-assembly--contig:-NODE-977-length-19084-cov-3.681276_pt1 | contig 19084 bp, 15 predicted proteins | sample MGYA00237947_ERZ548826 | MGnify/ENA primary metagenome ERZ548826 (study PRJEB26490, sample SAMN05194701) | human gut metagenome | biome: terrestrial biome; feature: human-associated habitat; material... | reverse complement strand
ATATAATAATCAGAAAGGGTGCAAAATATGAAAAAAGACTACCTAATATTTGCCATAATAAATATGAATTATCCATTTTTCCTTGTATTAAATAATTTTCAAATAAATGAATATTTCATAGTATATACCGTTTCTTACCTATATTGGTCGCTTCACAAAAGACAATTTATCACAAAAACCTATCCAACTCCATCTCTACCTGTTTTCTCTTTTTAATCCTAGGATGCTCAATAATAGTTCCCCGGGCAATAATCATCTCCGGATTACGTAAGGCACGCAAATCCTCTAACGGATTCTCTGCGGTAACAATCATATCCGCTGCCTTTCCCTTTTCAATGGAACCGGTAATATGACCGATTCCGGCAAGCTCGGCACTTCGTTTCGTTGCGGTATAGATTGCAAACGAGTTGGAGACGCCAACATATTTGTGAAAATAATAAAGTTCACGCCAGAAATCATACTGTGTAATCCAAGGACAGCCAACATCATTGCCAAGAACAACCGGAATGTCATTTGCCAGAGCTGCTTTTGCACAGTCAATAATTCCTTCAAAGACAACATTTCCGTTAAATTGCTCTACCTCGGATGCGTTGGAGACGGAACGGTCAAATAAGGCATATGGCAGAGCCGGTGAAATCGTAGTACATAGGAATGCACCGCGTTCTTTGAAAAGCTGTATCATATCGTCGCTCAATTTGGCACCATGTTCAATGGAGTCAACACCGTTTTCCAGTGCAACACGGACACCCTCCGGAGATTCCACATGGGCAGCAACCAGGTAGCCGTCCTTGTGGGCTTTCTCACATACGGCACGAACCATTTCAGGTGGCATCTTCAGCTCACCGGGAACGCCCTTTTCTTTTGCATCCAGTACACCACCGGTAATCATGAGCTTAATCAGATTGACCTTTTCCTGTTCCGATTTCTCAACATGGTTAAGTGCGTCGGAAATGGTGTTTGCCACAATCGCAACCGAACCAGCCATGTGACCGCCGGGAACAGAGATTCCCTGATTGGCAGCAAGAATACGGGGACCGACTTTAGAACCGGACGCTATTTCATCCCGCAGCCGGGTGTCAAAATTGCCGAGACCGCCAACAGTTCGGATGGTGGTAACTCCGCTTAGCAGCTCGTCTTTTGCAAAACCCGCTACCATTTTATAAGCAATGGAACGGGTAAGAGAGGAACTCATAATGGTATTTACCAGCTTTTCATTGTCCCGCTGCTTTTTCTGAGGCTTTCCATTTCCGGCAAGATGTACATGCATATTAATCAATCCCGGAAGAATATAATGCCCCTGAAGATTTATGACTTTGTAATCGTTAAGCGTTGTTGTATCCGGTACAATATCGATAATGTTGCCATCCTGTACCAGTATGCAGCATCCGTTTTGTATCTGCATATCTTTGGTTCCGTTCAGAACCTTTCCATTTGTAAATGCATAATTCATATTGATTCCTCGATTCGTTCAAGTTATTATTTAACTATACAACAGAGGGCAGAAGTTTGACAAGGCTTAGTAAACATCAGAAAATAACACCCAACAATTCAATCGAGAGAAGGTGGGCAGGATGAGACTGTTTAAGAAAAAAATAGTAGCAAAAACCTATGATAAGGAAAACAAGAAGCCGGTAATCAAAGCAAGCATCTGTAACGGCGAGCAGGTTGCAGGTTTTAAGGACATACATACCGGAAAGCTGGAAGAAATAATGCTGATAAGAACTCCGGAAGATATTGAGGATTTCAAGTCAATGTATGGAATCGAGGAAGAAATAACGAAGGAATATTGAATGGATAAGAGAGAAGCAATGGAGGATTCGACGATGAACTATAGATTTTGGGGCTGGGAGCAGGCAGATGCAAAAGCGATAACAGAGGAATACAAAGGAATCAAAACGCCCATAGATTTATACGATGCATTGTCGCACATTTGGTGTGCGGATACGTGTGCTCCACGTATGAGAGATAGTTGGACAAAGGAAAATATGACCTTGGGACAATGCTCCATTACTGCATTTCTGGCTCAGGACATATTTGGCGGCAAGGTGTATGGTATCCTGCGAGCCGGCGGAAATTATCATTGTTATAACGTCATAGGAGATTGTCGGTTTGACCTTACCAGCGAACAGTTTAGGGATGGAGTTCTGGACTATGAGGATAATCCGGAGCAGTTTAGAGAGATTCATTTTGAAAAAGAAGAAAAAAGACTCCGATATGAATATTTAAAAACAGAATTAAAGAAATACTGCGAGCAAAATAACAAAGTTGCTTACAATGGAACGGGCAGATATGTCAAAGCTCTTTGTTCCGAAGAAAGGAAATGCAATTAGCATCTAAAAGGTCAACCGCATCTGGTGCCAGACAGCATTGCCGTGAACCGATTTATCGGTTATCCCCTCATCGATAAATCCAAACTTGGCATAGTAAGAAATCAGCGTTTCTTTACACGTCAAAACGAGTCCTTTTCGTTCCTGCTTTCTGGCATCTTCAATCATACATTTCATCCGTTAAATCTGCTTCATTTGTAACAAATCCGTCAATAAAAGCAATCAGTTTGTCATCATCGAACATAAGCCGGAAATGATTTCTGTAATACTTAATCCGTTCCGCAAACTCTTCCTTTGTTGCCGCTTCCGTAGTCGGAAAACATTCGGCTTCTACCGCTGTAATTTCATCAAGATTATAAATCGTTGCAATTCGTATATCCATATACAAGTCACCTCCGCCGATACACCTATATTTGTTCCTTCTATTGAGAATTTTTTGTGCCAACTTTTGTGGGGTGCAATGACTTGGTAAGGACCTGACAAAGATGTGAATTGACTTTGTATATATAGATGTTTATAATGGCTGCAACTCTGCAAATGAAGTGGATGGGTGAATATCTTTACCTAAGAGAGCTTTTCCACCGTTTCCACGAATTTCAACACATCCTCCGGTGCATTCAGACTGTATAATAAGCCGTAAGGGATGCTATAGTCCCAGTTGACCGGAATGGAAACAAGACCCGGATGAACATCCTGCCAGCATTCAATAGTCAGTAACACATGATTGGTTTCCGCACAACGATTAAATACGGATAAATCATAGAATTGCGGAGTATCCTCAATTCGTATCTGTGGATGGTTCCGCTCTAAGTCATTGCGGATAAAATCGTTGACACCCGAATCCCCGCGGCGTACCATCATCAGTATTTCACCATATAAATCCGTTAGCTCAAGGTAGCTTTTGGATGCTAAGGGATGCTCTCTGGATACGGCAACCATTTTCCTATATCTGCCCAGAGGGAGAAACCGGCAAAGTGACAGCCATGCTTTTGAATCACATACCCCAATCAGAAAATCAAATTTCTCACCCAGCTTTTCTATTTCAGATAAAATCCCTTCATGATTATCTTCAAACGGAACAAGATGTAATTTATAGTCCGGAAAATCCTTATTTACACGATACCATAAATTCATAAACGGCTTTGCCGGATTCAGCAGGGAAGTACCCACACAGAAGGTAGTATCATAGCTGTGAGAAGTCGCATAGGCTTCTGCAATGGACTTTCGCGAATATTCCATCATAAATTTTGCATTGCGATAGATAACCTCCCCGGCGGCAGTCATATGCACACCCGAAGGGGTTCGCTCAATTAACGTCAGGTTCAAATGCTTTTCCAGTGTATTCATCTGCTTCATAACAGCTGTCGGAGATATATAAAGCTGTCCGGCGGCTTTTGTAAAGCTTCCACAGTCTACAACCGCAAGAAATGTATCAAGAATTGGATTATACATAAATACCTCCACACACTTTGTATAAACTATAGGTTTATACCATAATAACATTTCGGAGATTCAGTGTCAAATGCAGGAATGGTATAGTAAAGGAAAACCACAAAGGAGGCAGAACATGGGAAAAACACTCATTGCTTTTTACTCAAGAACAGATGAAAATTATGTAAACGGACAGATTAAAACCCTGACAGTTGGAAATACGGAACTTGTGGCAGGTATGCTTCAAAAGTTGACAGGAGCTGACATGTTCAAAATTGAACAAAAGCAGCCGTATTCTAAAGATTACAACGAATGCATTGAGCAGGCACGAGCCGACCAGAATCAGAATGCACGTCCGGAGCTGGTAAGTTATCCGGAAAGTATCGAGGAATACAGCACCATTTATCTTGGATTTCCAAACTATTGGAGTACAATGCCGATGGCAGTATTTACATTTCTGGAGCATTTTGACTTTAGCGGGAAAACTATAAAGCCATTTTGCACCCATGAGGGCAGCGGCATGGGCAACAGTATTCAGGATATTCAGGCATTATGCTCGACGGCAATCGTAGAAAAAGGTCTTGCTATTCGTGGCGGAAACGCAGGTAAGGCACAGGCAGAAGTAGAGAAATGGATGTAGGAGGTATCAAACTATGGCAGTAAAACAAACAGCAGGAAGAGATGCATTGGGCGAATTTGCACCTAAATTCGCAGAATTAAATGATGATGTACTTTTTGGTGAGGTATGGTCAAGAGAAGATAAGCATTCCAAAATCCACACATCGGGAACGGATGGAAAATACATGATTGATTGGAGGAGATAGCTATGAAATATTTAACCTATGAAGAATTTGAAAAAGCAAATAAATTTGGCAGAGGAAACTCAAATGATGCCTATGCACAATATTTTATCGGACAGTCATTTCTGAATCCACTTACGAATCCAAAGGAAACCAGCGTATTTCTTGCAAATGTAACCTTTGAACCGGGATGTCGGAATAACTGGCATATCCACCATGCAAAGAAAGGCGGCGGTCAGCTATTGATATGTACTGCCGGTGAAGGCTGGTATCAGGAGGAAGGTAAGGCTCCGGTTTCCCTTTCAGAAGGAATGGTAATCACAATTCCTGCAGAGGTAAAGCATTGGCATGGAGCAAAAAAAGACAGTTGGTTTTCGCATATTGCGGTGGAAGTGCCGGGAGAGGAAACAAGTAACGAATGGCTGGAGCCGGTAACAGATAAAGAATATGATGAATTGGAGGTAAAATAAAATGCTTGGAAATTTTGCATACTGCAATCCTACAAAGCTCTATTTTGGAGATGAATCGTTAAATTATTTGAAGGAGGAGCTGCCGAAATACGGAAAGAAGGTTGTTCTTATCTACGGTGGTGGTTCTATAAAGAAGAACGGTATCTATGATGAGGTTGTGAAGCTGCTTACTGATAGTGGTAAGGATGTTGCGGAAATCAGCGGAGTAATGCCGAACCCTACGCTTGCAAAATTATATGAAGGTGTAGAAATCGCAAGAAAACATCATGCGGATTTGCTTCTGGCAGTCGGCGGAGGCTCTGTCTGTGATTATTCAAAGGCAGTTGCCGTTTCTGTAAATTGCAAGGATGACCCATGGGAAAAATATTACGTCCGCTTTGAGGAGCCGGATTGTGACATTGTTCCGGTAGGCTGCGTTCTGACTATGGCTGGAACCGGTTCTGAAATGAATGCCGGCTCTGTTATTACCAATGAAAAGACAAAGCAAAAAATCGGTCATGTATTTGCAAGCGAAGCGGTTATGCCAAGATTTACCGTACTGAATCCAAACTATACGCTGACCCTGCCAAAATATCAGATGGTTTCCGGTATTTATGATATATTTAATCATATCTGTGAACAGTATTTTTCCGGTGAGGACGATAATACCAGTGATTATATCAGTGAAGGGCTTATGCGGTCTGTCATTCATTCCAGCCGTATTGCGGTCCAAAATCCACAGGACTATGAAGCCAGAAGTAATATCATGTGGACGGCTACATGGGCATTGAACACATTAGTTGCTAAGGGAAAAGCATCTGACTGGATGGTGCATATGCTTGGACAGGCAGTTGGTGGTTATACAAATGCCACACATGGCATGACGCTTTCCGCAGTTTCCCTTGCGTACTATCACTACATTCTGCCATATGGTCTTGCCAAGTTTGTAAGATTTGCAAAAAATGTGTGGGACGTTGACCCAACCGGAAAGACAGATGAGCAGATTGCCGAAGAAGGACTGTCTGCAATGGAAGCATGGATGAAAGAAATCGGTGTGGTAATGCACCTTTCCGAATTTGGTGTAACAGAGGATAACCTTGAGAGCATTGCAGATTTAACTCTTCCGATGAACGGCGGCTATAAGGTGTTAGACCGTAATGAAATTATAGAGATATTCAGAAAGAGCCTGTAAGGTCTTTCTTAGACGGATTATTCTTTAGCCTGCCATCTTCATAGAAGCTGGAACCATGGCAGGAGCATTCCCATACAGCTTCTTCCGGGTTAAGGCTTAATTTGCAGCCCATATGCCGACAACGTTTGTCCTTGGCTGCAAATAAGCCTTTCGTAAGACCTGCAATACTTTCCCCCACATCCATAAGAAAATTTTTAATGCCTGCCCGAATGAAAAGTCGTTGCGGGCGGAAAACAGGATATTCGGAATGGGTCACACCACAGATTTGATTACTAATCATTTGTGCCGCAACCATAGAAGAAGTCATCCCCCATTTTTTAAATCCGGTTGCTACATACCAGTATGGGCGAAAAACAGAATAGTTACCGATAAACGGAATCCTATCATGTGGCATACAGTCCTGTGCCGACCAGCGGCATATAATATCGGCATCCGGATAATAGGTTTCTGCCTGCTTTATCAGAAAGGAATAACCGAATGGTTCTCCCTTTTTTTCTTTGCAGAGACATTTCCCGGTTCGATGACCGCCGCCACCAAGCAGCAGTACATCGCCTTCGCTACGAAGGGATAAGCCGTTGGAATCAATATTATAATACATTCCGGTTAATTCCGGTTGTTTTGCCAAAGCCAGAACATAGCTTTTCTCCTGATGTTGCCGTATAAAATAAAAGCCCGGTACATTAAGGATAGGATAATGAGTGGCAAAAATAATGTTATCCGCCTGTATAGCAGCATCCGCAGTATAGACCCTATGCTTAGTTACGGATAAAACCTTCGTATGTTCATAAATAGTAAGCTCGTTTGCCAGATGCTTCATAAATTCCAGCGGATGAAATTGTGCCTGCCGTTCAAAGCGAACTGCTGCCGTTACAGAAAATGGCAGCTCTGTGATTTCATTTCCGCTTAGAAAGACCGCATCAATGCCCAAAGAGCGGGCAGCAGCCGCTTCTCGGTAAAGAGGTTCTACACCTGTCTGTTGAAGCGTATATAGATAGGCGGGCTTGCTTTCAAAATGGCAGTCTATGTTTTCATCCTGCACTATTTTTTCAAAATGCCTGATTGCCTGTTCATTGGCAACTGCGTATTCTCTGGCAGCTTCCTTCCCCACAAGACGAATCATTCGGTCATAGAACAGACCATGCTGGCTGGTGATTTTCGCTGTCGTATATCCGGATTGCCCGCTTCCGATTTCATTGGCCTCCAGCACAATAACCTCCTGCCCTCTACGCATGAGTGACCATGCTGTAAGAATGCCTGCCATACCGGCTCCGATTACGACATTTTTTACATGGATGTCCTCCGCAAGGCATTTTTTATTCGGGATTTCAACGGTTTTATTCCAGATAGATTCCAAGATGTGGACTTCCTTTCTTTTTTAGGTATAAATACTGTTTCTAGTGTAACCAAAAATCATATAAATAATCTTAAGAAGCGGAATGAGAAATTAAGCTAGTGTTAATGACGGGAAATTGATATAATAAGGACAACCGTTTTAGATATTTAAATTACGAAGAAATCATATAAAAAATAATCTTGAAATCTATATTTAATTAGGGGGAACTGGGATGAAGGTGACAGTCACGAAGGGCGAAATACAAGGGGAATTACAGGAGTTAATACCCGCTCGGTTTTGGTTCAGACAAGTAATGGTAATAAAAAGCGAAGAGGAAGGCACGCTTCTGGGAGCTGCCGTCATGGAAGAAATGAAGGAAGGGTATCAGATGTCATGGCTTTGGGTCAAGAAAGAGTACCGGAGGCAGGGCGTGGGAAGTAAACTTTTAGATGCAGCAATCGTATTGACAAAGCAACAAAATGCAGAGCAACTATTTTTAATCTATGATTCTAACAGTGCAGCTTCCGCTGTGATAAGCTATATGCTTGCAAAACGGCGGTTTGAGCTTCAAGAGGATTCTACAGCGAACATTCATATATCAAGACAGCAGCTATTGGAGGCTCCGCTACATTCCATGCAATTAAGAGAAAAAAAGAAGGGAGTCCGGATGATTCCGCTTCAATATCTTACACCAAAGCAGATGCGTTCCATCATCAGGGGATATGAAAAGCGAAATGCCTATATGATTAGCCGGGCAGATTATTTAAATGCGGACAGGCGGTACAGTATGGTATTGACGATAGGAGAAAAATTAGGCGGTATCGCACTGGTTCGTCCGTCACAGGAAAAAGATACCTATATTCTGGACCTTCTCTTTTTGGATAAGGCAGCAGGCACCGAGGGAATCCGGCTTCTGAAGGAGGTTTTAGAGGCATTGCTTTCACCGGTTGCACATTTTAAATATCTGGAATTTGCCTGTGTAGAGGAAAATACCTTACCACTGGCAAAAAAGCTTCTGGGAAACATTGAGATTACATGGGAACCGTCAACCGAAGGAAGATTATGGATATAAGTAAGGAGAATGAGGATGGATAGCAGCATATACAGTGAAAGAAAAAAAACGGATATTACTACAATAAATGATAAACAGCAGGATGTGCAGCAGCAAATGATGCAGCAACAAACGATGTAGCAGCTCCGGCAGATTCCGCAAGGCGAAAAGGGAATTGTTGGCTCCGAGTATGATATATATAGACGAAAAGAGGAATTGGAACAGCAGGAGGCAAACAGTCCGTTTTTATTCAAGCTACGATACAGGGAACGCCGGGAATTGAAGGAATTGCGGGAACATCATAAGAAGGATATATTAAACGATACTGTAGCTGATATGCAAAATGAGCTGGAGGTTCAGTTAAAGGGTAAGGATGAAACAGATATGACACAGGTAGAACAAGCCTTCCAGACCTGTATGAAGGAAAAGGCAGGAGCGGATGTATTTCAGCCAGACAACCTCTTAGCAAAGGGAGTCGAACAAACGGGAGAAGTGAAAGCCCTTTGTGAAATCTTAAAAAAACTTAGGGAGACTTCTGCTGCCGACTTTACTCAAGAGGAAGCCCATACTTTAATACAACAGTATCAGAATCTGAACTTAAAAACAGGAGAAGCAAACACCGCTCATTACCTTAAAATGAAGGATGAACAAAATGAAGCTGTTGGAATGAAGGTAATCGGACAAAATCCGGGAATGGCATATTTGTTGTTGTATCAATGTGCCTCGGTAGCACTTCGTAATTATTTGAATCAAGTAGACAAATCGCAGGTGAATCTACAGGCATTTTCTACTCTATGCGGCATAGCTATGACGGCAACCTATGCTGCTTCTATTGTATGCGTCAATAATCCGGTTGAAACCTACATTGAAGAAACGCGGGAAGAAAAGCTAAAGGAAATTATTAAACATAACCGGTATAAAAAGCCATGGTTTCAAGAGTATTATGAGCCGCTTCTAAAAAATGTAATGGGAAGAGTGCTGGAAATCGGACAGGGCGAGGATTCGGTTAATATTCTGGGCAATGAAGTAATTAAGCGTATGGAGCGTCTGGTACATAGACTGGATAAGGAGCTTGGAGCAATAGAAGCATACGTTTCAGAGCATGAGGAGCTGACACTTGGAATGCCTCGGCTGAAAGAGAAGATTTGTGCAAAGCTGGGACAGAAGCTTGATATGAACAGCTTAAGTAATAAGGTGCTGCAGGAATTAGAAGGAAAAGAAGCAGAATCGGATATTACCGAGGAGGTATTTGAGCAGCTTATACAGGATGTGGATGTTCGTCCGTATCAGGCAAGAAAGACAATGTTGGAAGAACGGATTCCGGAGCTAAAGCAGCCGGATATGAAAATCTTTTGGGAAGACAATACAATTCAGTCATGGATTCTGTATGCAAAGGAAGAAGATTTTACGGCATATGTAAAAGAGGTTGAGCTTCAGGTACAGGAAAATGAGAAAAATCTGCGGAAAATGCTGGAACGCAATCTGATGAAAACCAGTCGGGAAATAGCATTTTCTGATTTTAAGAAGCAGTTAGGGGTGTATTGGTATACAAGCTCTTCGGCAGTAATTGCATATGAAGCACGTCAAATGCTGGCACATCTGGGTATTTTTTCCGTAGAAGCAAATGCCAGAAATAAGGCAATGAAAGACGCAATGAAGAACAGCGGATTTCCGGAAGGATTCGCAGAACAGGCACAGACACTTCTGATGAAGCAAAACGTAGATATGAAGGATGCTAAAAAATTGACCGATGCCTTGAACCGGTATAAGCAATACGCAGAAAAGAATGCGGCTTTATTCGGTGAAAAGCTTGGAACGACGAGATTTTCCGAAACCGGCTGGAAAGCGTTATCTGCACTGGAAAGTGAATATTTATGTATAGAAAGTGAAGAATTTGAGAAGCTTCTGGATGAGAAAATAGAAGAAGTAAAGGAGGTCGGGGATACCGAAAAAATCAGTTGGAATGAATATTTTTATTCTGAAAAAAAGACAGAGGTATCTTCAGAATATTTACCGTATAAAAAACGGTTAGAGGGAGCTGACCTCTGTGAGTGGAGTGGATTCGGAACTATCTATTCATCACACAAAGAGCTTGTGATGCGGGAGATTGCAAAGCTGCTGAAAGGTAAGAAACTGGCAGAGCATCTGAAATATATGGAGGGGATAGATAATTTTGATATGCTGGAGCACTTAACTGTAGCCCAGTATCAGAATTTGTGTGTATATCTGCGTGCAAATCTGGGAAAAACCGCAGAAAAGTGGGCAGAGATTTCCGGAGTGGCAGAAATGAAGCTTCGGAGTATACTTATGGAAAAGATGATTTTGGGTGAAGTAACAGAGCAAAACTTCGATATAGTTCTGCAGGAAGAATGGAAAAATGAGCAGGAGCAGAAACGGGTAAGTGAAAGAAGGCTCCTTTATTTGCTTGGTAGCGAGGAAGAGGATACAACACCACTGCATTGTAATATTTTAAAGGTTGAAGATAAAGCCCAGCGGAAGGTTCAAAACAGATTAGACCATTTCCGGCGTGCAAGAGGTGCATGGGAATTATTAAATGCACAGAATTTGTATGAAATTAGTGCAATTAAAGAGCTTTGTATAAGAATGCTTCGTTATTATCGGGAAATGGAGAAAAACGAAGTAACAAAGAAGAATTGCTTACAAGGCAAGAGTCTTAGAGATTGGATGTGGGATACGCTGATTACTGAAGAAACAAGTGCCAGAGACAATTTGAATAACAACGCATTGATACCGGTTTTTGAGGCTGAGTGTAACAAAGTTTATGGATTGGAAAAAAGGCGAAATTTATTAAGGGCGTCCCTAACAATGAGAACGGCACTTGGGAAAATGCAGAAAACAGATACCGCAGGGAATAAGGAAGGGCGACGTTATTATTTTCTGGAATTTCTGATGTGCGGAATGGAAAAAGAACTGTTTGGACCCGGGAAAAAATATGAAGCTGTATTAAACGGTGGGGATGAAGCTGCATATGAGAATACCATAGCAAGTTTAGTGGATTGTACACTTCAACGAAGTTGTGAGGTGGAAGAACTGTTTAAGGAAAGACCGAAAGAGGAAAGAGTACGTTTAATGAACCGGTTATCAAGTGTGCTTGGTGGATTGGAACCAACAGAACAAAATGTGTTGGATAAAGAAAAGGTTCTGCCCAAAGATATGAAGGAACAGCTTGATAGATTGAAACCAACAGAACAAAATGCACCGGACAAAAAGGATGCACTGACCGAAGATATAAAGGGGCAAAATTTAGAAAAGTACGGAGTGGAATCTTTTGATGATTTGTGGGATAAATTAGAAAGCTATGTGTCCGATGGAAAAAGCATTTTTGAAGATGGTGAGATAAAGAAAACGGCTGAAGTTGGAAAAATCAGGAAGGAAGAATTAGAAAACTATGATAATCAGGCATTTAGAGGTCTGGTTCCGTTCCTGATGAAGGAGCAGGATGTCTGGAAGCATATGATGTTTGATGAGAACGAAGAGTTTCAGGCATATATGGGGGAATTATGTCAGGAGCTGGAACCGTTGATTAAAGTGATAAATCGCGGGCAGTATAGGTATGACATCAGTACGGTTACGTTGTTCCTTCGGGAGAATCAGGCTGAAATCCGAAAAAAGCATGATTCCCTGTATTGGCAGGAAAGCATGAATACATTTACACGGATGCTCTTAGATATGAAGACCGATGGGAAAACACTGGAAGAACGGTTAAAAAAGGCAGATGCAAAATACGGGGATGAATTGACCATGCGAATCCTGTCAGCCGTATTAAAAGGTAATCAATATGCAAATGAGATTTTGGAAGGTGACAGAACCTTGGAAATGGTTTTGTCGGATGGCAAGAAGCGATATGATGTAAATAGAGATTATATGGATAAAAGAATTGCACAGATGCGGCAGAATATGGATGCAAGGGAGGCGGATAAGATATTCCTTCCGTTTATTCAGTATATGATAGAACGCTGTATCACAAACAGTGCCGCAGATTTTCGGACACAATATGATAGATGGTACGCGGATTACCGGAGACAGATGGAGGAGCATCCGGTTGTAGAGACAGAGCGTGTTGTGTTGGATGAGATACAAAAGACAAGAATTGCGGCGGCTAATCAGCGGACGGTGGGAATCGAGCTTGAGCAGCCGGTGAGGGAACAGCTTCAGAAGCTGCGGACACAGGCACATAGGCAATGTTCTCCGATTCTTGCGGTTGGCGATAGAAAGAATGCAGTCACAGAGATTGATATTGATAAGACTGAAAGGGCAATCGATAAGAAATGGAGTGATATACCGAAGCCGGTTCAGAATATATTGGTGGAAAAATATCTTTCACAGGAAAATCCGAAGCTTGAAAGTCTGGACAAAGAAGTTAGCTGGCTTACAACAAGGTATCAGCAGCTAATGGAAGCAAAGCCGTTCAAAGACGGAGAAAACCAGATGCAGTTGGAACGCTATTTTATGTATCTGTATCTTCACGATTATAAGGAAGAAGCTGTACCACAGGGAGATGCCTTGAAGCTTTATAAAGAATTGCAGGAGCGGCAGGAGATAGTTAAGCGTGTTGCAGACATAGAACAGATGGAGCAGTATGCATTTATAAAACAGGAAATTGCAGACGTGAAGAATTGCTTAACCATAGGACTTTATACCATGTCGGGTACGGCATTTCAGGAACTTGCCGAGAATCGGATGCAATATTTTGCATCCGTATATCAGTCAAATCGTGTGATTTCTGAAGAGATAGCAAACCGGAAATCGCAGCTTAGCGGAAATAAGGAGCAGATACGGGCAGGCTTCCTTGAATATTTCCGGACAGATATATTAGCGGGAATTACAAAAGGGAATCTTCAGAAATTTCAACAAAAGGTGCAGAAATGTATGGAGAATGACAAGCTGTGTGATGCAGTACAGGATTTTGATACCGTACTGGGAGCTGTATCCTCGGATGATTTATCGGCAGAGGAGCGACAAGGGGCAGCCGTAACCAGAAAAGACCTTGAAAAATTAATTGCGAGCAGCAATCAGGAATTTTTGAAAGAGTACAATCAGTTAGATGATAAGCAGCGGCAATTGTTTGCACTGACGCTGATGATTCCGGGACAGTTTCTGGCAAGTGAACAGCTTGCCGGGGCTAAGTTGGTTCTTAAGGATATGGGAGAGGATGCCAATGCCGTACAGAACCTGAAGGAGCAGATACAGCATTATATCCGGAATGAGGCGTTTAAACCGGAGATTCAATACGGAATGGTAGTGGAAAGGCTGAGTCGGGGAAGCGGTATTGTTAATAAAAATATTTTTGAAAATGCAATGACATTTACGAAATTATGTATAACGCAATATCGGAATAACCGACCAAAGAATTGGAACCGCTTAAATGGCGGAGCAGGTTTCCTTAACGAGGAATTGATGCTGATACAGGATGAGAAGCAGAATCGACGCAAGGAACTTGTAAAGCAGGAGGTTGACAGTCCGCAGGAATGGTTAGAGGTACTGCGAAAGCTGGCAGCAGAAGACGGACAGGAGGATATGAAGCAGGTACTGGAAAAGCTGGATGCAGACAGATGCAAACGCTTAGTGGTACTTCTTCAAAAACGGACAATACTGGATGAACCGATGAAACCGGAGAAGTTCAACAATTTCCATGATTATGTGGATTGGAAGGGACGTGCAGAACTCCTTGAGCAGTTGAAAGGAGAAGACCGACAGAAACTACTGAAAGAAGGCGGCAGTCATGCATCTTGCACGCAGGCATTCTTATCACTATGCAGCTTCCAATTAAGAGATGATGTGGATATGACCGGACGATTTTTGCAAAAGGATGATTTTGTAAAAGCGGCAATGGAGCGTAAGACATTAATTGACTGGCAGCTTTTCCGGAATGCATTGAAGACAGAAGAGGAGCTTGTAAGATACCAGACCAGAATTGCTGCTATACGGAAAGCAACGGAACCGGAACTGATTGCTAAAACCGAAAATAAAAAGGCAATTGACGCATATAAGCAATATGAGCAGAAGCCTTCTCTGACACAAGAAGAATTTGACGAATTCCTTCAGAAGCAGGCAGAAGAGGATATGAAGAATCAAGAGCAGGTAGCGGCTCTTATGGCAGGCTATTATGCATTAGACGAAAATCAAAAGAGCCTGTTCTTACGGGCATTGGAACACAGGGATGTGCTGGATGTTTCCAAAGAAGATTTTGTTGCCTCCTATTTCGGACGTGCAGAACGTGATTATGTGAATCCGCAGGAAAGAGACAGACTGGCAAATGAATATCTGAGGAATGCATCCTCCCATAAGAATCGGATGAAATTAGACAATGCAGAAAAGAAGGCGGTAATGTCTTTGCTATCCCACCAGATAGATGATTCCATGATGTTTGAAAAAGAAGACTTCCGTCTGGATGAAAGTCATTTATCGAATTACTTCCGGAGGGGAAGAAAGACTGCAGTTGACTGGAAACTGTTTGCAAGGGCGTTGCAGTTTGTAAATCGAACCAGTACAGAAGCACAGATTTTAGCAGAAGATTATGAGCTTTATGTATCACGCGGAGATTTGAAGGAAGGCGGTGTATTTCAGTTTGAGAGTGAATATTTAAGAAAGAATCTGCATACTGCGGGTAATCGTGCAACGCACTTCTTTGGAAGAATGGCAGTGGATATTGCATCCCAAAATCTGCGGTCATATGGCATTTTGCAGGATATAATCACAAGTATTTCTAACGAAGCAGCGGAGAAGGCATACAAATACGGCTTTACAGAGGAAGAGGAAGCACAGGAGAAGCCTTCCGTAATGAGTGTTTTGATGAGTGCAAACGAAACCGTAAATGAAAAGGCAGAGACCGTCGGAGAAAAGCTGGAGGATGAAGAAACCAAAGAATATATAGAAAAATTCATAGATAAAAACAAGGTTGAAGGCATACAGGGTGTAGTGGAAAAAGCCGGAACTGTTACAGGCTTGGTGAACACTGCCGGTGAAGTGATAAAATCAGTTGCAGATTTTGCAAAGGTTATGAAGAATCTAAAGGAGCTTAACGAATCCGATGAAAAAGCCAAAGAGGCAGCAGAGGAGGACGCTAAGGAGAAAGAAATAGCGGCAGCCTCACAGTCAAGCTCACAGGAAGCATTAAGTGCTTCCGGAGAAATGCGGAACCGGCGGGCAATGGAATCTGCAAAATACCAGACCTATCAAAATCAGTATCGGCAGGCAATCACGGATGTTAAGGATGTTGCGAAAAATCTGGCAGAACAGTTTGGCGGAGAGAGTGTAGAGGTCTATACCGAGCTTGCGGATAAGGCAGTTGAGTGTGCGTTCTTTATCCATCAGTATTTTACAGACCGTAAGGTGGTGGAAAATTATTTAGAATTAGGAAATGCAGAAAATCCAAAGCTTATCAAATTGCGAACCGCATACGAAGCGTCCGGGTTGCAAAAAAAGCAGCCGGAAGGACTTAAAAAATACAGCAACCGGGAATTGCTTCAGACGGCCCTTGGATTTGAATCCTTTGACGAGCTTTCACAGTCGGTGGGATTTGAAATTATCCGTTCCCTTCTGTATTCTGCCGGACCATACAATACAATCCGTAAAAACCGGATTCAGTCAATTATGATACTATCGGTGCTTGGTTTTCAGGATATGGTCGGAAGACAGGATTCAGAGGCAGCACTGGCTATATATCGAAAGCTTGGAGGAGCCCAGTATAAATAGTGGTAATAAAAAGGCTGGTATTTTATCTGCTAAATTCGACCTGTTATCGTGCCTTGCTTGAAGCGGGAAAGAAAACTACGCATAATAATTACAGGCATAAATGCTACATGAAACACTACGTTCATACAGGTTTAGAATTTGGAAAGGGGCTTACAAATGAATAGGAATTACACAAACACGAAGTACTAGAAAAGAAGAATATTGGTAGGTACTGCCTTGATGCTGACAATGGTATTTGCAGGCTGCGGACAAAGCACAGGCAGTTCCGTCTCTACAGAAGGAAGTACCACAGAGGCAGTTACCATTACCACAGAGGTAACCGAAAACCGGACAGAAGCAACAGGCAACACCGAAGAAACGGTAGACTTAAGTGGGATGGACCCGTATGCAGTAGCTGAGATTCAGTCAGAACTGGATAAGATTAATACGTACATCGAGAGTACGAATCAGGCAGAGGATGCCGCAGTCATTCGGCAGAGTGTGGAACTGATGGGACTTGCAGCAGGTAATTCCTTAGCGGAAGAACAGGTTGCCCTTGTTGTAAAGAATTGGAAGCAGGGAAAGAGTGATGCACAGTTAGAAGAGTTTCGGACAAAGTATGCACTGGTTTATGATGCATATATGACTCTGACAACCGAAAAAGCAGAGGAACAACTGAAAAAGATAGATTTAAGCATTGTCGATTATTCTTATTGCGGGGAAGGCAGATTGGATATAGTCGAATGGATAAAGACCTATATGGAACAATAAGCGGAATGCACGGAAATCAGCAATGGGGATGCGAAACAAAACGGAATAGTAGACGAAACGGAATATAGTACAAAACGGAAGAGAGGGATGAAAATGAAATCATATTGTGTAGGAACGAGTTATTTTTCATTTACAGATGAAACTAGGGATGAGGTACTAGGAAATGCATCCGGAAAAAGAAAGATTGCGGTACGGATGTATTATCCGGTTGATGCGGATGCGGTAAACGGACATAAGAAAGCAAAAATCTTCAGCGAAAGAAAGGCAGAAGCACTGGGAAAGGCATATCATGTAAATAAATTTTTGCAGAAGGTGAAAAATGAGGCAGACTATTATGAAAATATACCGATTTCAGATAAGGAGAAATTCCCGCTGATTTTATATAATCATGGCTATAATGCCTATATAGAATGTAACACCTTTTTGTGCTGTGAACTGGCATCCCATGGTTATATAGTGGCATCTATCGGTCATGCAAATGAAGCAATTGCAACCGAGTATGTGGATGGAAGTATTGATTATTACGATAAGTCATTGAATAAAAGGCTAATAACACCGTACTTTAAGGCATTGCGTGTGCAAATGAAGCTTCTAAAAAAGAAGGTAAGTGAGAAGGATGCATGGAAGGAATTTGATGAGTTCCAGCATACATATTCATCATTTATGATAGGAAGAATAGAAGAGTGGGCGAAAGACAGTAAGGCGGCTCTTAAGGAAATAAAGGAGCAATATGCGGAAGCAATTGATATGTCCTGTGGCATTGGGGCAACCGGACATTCATTTGGCGGAGCGACAGCATATTATTTGTGCCAATATGAGAAGGATATAACCTGCGGAATTAATATTGACGGAGCTTTATACGGTGAATATGCCGGTATGATTATGCAAAAGCCGTTTATGCAGATTTGTTGTGCAGAGAATTATAACGTGGAAACAAAACCATTGTTAGATACGGAAGCACCGATTTATGTTGCAAAGTTCCAGGATATGAAGCATATCGGATTTACAGATGCAAAGTTTTTTGTTCCCATTAAGAGTCTGGTTGGAACCATGGAGTCACAGGTAATGCAAAGCAATCTCAATCAACTTCATGTAGAGTTCTTTGACCGTTACCTGAGGCAGAACAAAGACTCAGAAATCAAGACCGACTCTGAACAGATAGAATTATCGGTTGAGAATCACGGCTGGGATTTTCCCCAATAATGTTCAATAGCCGCTTGATTCAGACCTTCGCCGATTACAATCAGAATTGCCTGTCCGTTTGGAATGCTGTTGATTTGGATTTTTTGCCGGGTGGCATTAATGGAAATCCAGTGACCGTCCGGAAGCTGTTGAAAGCCTTTAATACGAAAGACCTTGCCGCAGGCAGGGTCTTTTAGAATTTCCGGACAGGAGTGCCGCAGGAATTCTTCTGTAAAGTTCATATTCATAAAATATACACTCTCATAGGTTTCCTGATTATCAAACCAGAGCTTGGTATAATCAGCCGTATGGTAGCCGGAGGACATAATTGCCTGATAATCCTCAGCCTGTAAGCAAGCCCAGTCCTTTTGAATAATGGTCTGGTTCGGGAGATTATCGCAATGAAGAAGCTCATAGGATTCTTTGACATAACGAAGGGTAGAAGCCAGAGTATTCGGAGCAACCTCCTGTGTATGACTAAAGAGGAGTGTGCCTGCCTGTATTGCCTGTGATGCCAGCAGATAACGGGAGGCTTTTGACAGAGTCTGTTCTAAAGCAGCATCAATGACAGTGATGACACTTCCGATTTCATACCAGCGTTCCAACGGTTCTTCATGAAGGGTATCAAAAAATTCATCCATGTCAAAAATGCCGGAAGGTTCTACTAAGATACGGTCATACCCGCACATTCCCATAGCAATCAATTTGGTTTTGAATCTTCGCCGATGGCAGTCGGCATCACAGCCGCCTGCAACCATTTCCAGCGTACAGTTGTCACCAAGAATATCCTGCAACAGCATGGCATCTACATTCACCGCACCAAAGTCATTTTCGAGAATCCCAATCTTCTTGC
>ENA-OUQF01000975-OUQF01000975.1-human-gut-metagenome-genome-assembly--contig:-NODE-975-length-19116-cov-4.903573_pt1 | contig 19116 bp, 20 predicted proteins | sample MGYA00237947_ERZ548826 | MGnify/ENA primary metagenome ERZ548826 (study PRJEB26490, sample SAMN05194701) | human gut metagenome | biome: terrestrial biome; feature: human-associated habitat; material... | reverse complement strand
GAATCTTCTGCATCTACCCACATCTGTAAATTGCCCTCAAGATATAATCTCGCATGCAATTCAACATCCATTCACGGGTAAACTCTTGTATCCGTATAATGGCGCTTGCTGGCGGTATCAGCAGGACACAATGTTAGAATACATGAACGGCTGGACGAAATACGAATTGCGGGAAATTGATGATACGCTGGATCAGTTTGCGGAAATCATGCGGGAACTGTGAGAATATCAAAGTAAAGAGAAATGGAACTCTGGCGCTTTCACCTGCACATTCGTCATATTACACAAAACTCCTGCCTAAATTTCATATGCATTGATAATTGCCTCAGCAATACGCTGTATGTTAATATTTGTGTATCCAGAAAAAGGAGGTAATTGCTGTGAACGACACATTATATGTTTTGCCCGCAGAGGAGTCCGCCGCTATATATGCCGCGCTGCCGGTGCTTTACCGGCTATCGGCCGAGGACAGCCCACCCGACGCTATCGAACAGGCATATACACGTCTCGCCACGCATCAGCCTCTGCTACATCAGGATATAGAGCTTGCCTCGCGCGCCGTCAGTGCCGCAGTTGAATATCTCAGCGGGAAGCTGCCGCTCGACCTGCCGCCGGAGCTCGCAGAGGAGCTCAAGCGCCGCTTACCCGTCTACGACCGGCTTGAGACGATGATCCATTACGTGTAGGCACATCTGTCCATGCTGTAAATTTTTCCTTGTATTTTATCTCCATATCTGATATATTGATAGCGTGTCCGGGTCGAGGCGCCCGGCATGCCTTTTCAGGCGCGGCCCAGAGGAGAGTAAGGCCGCATCTGCCTTAAAGCTGTGCCCGGCGGGGCTTCCCGCCGGGCACACGTGTATTTTGCGAGCTGTCACACCAGCCGGAGCGGGCAATGATGGCTTTTGCTATTATCACGGCAAAAGATACGCGGGGGAGGTGCCGGACTGCATAGCGAGACGCCGGACGTAACCGGCGAGGGCGTCCTCCGACGTGAAGTGGACGAGCTTGCCCTGCGGCGGGTGCAGTGCGAGGTTGAGCGCCTCCCCGCCGGCCTGACGCTCCATACACTCAACGGGCATATCGACATAAAAATGCTCCGCCGCGATATGACGCAGCTCATGCTCAAGCACCTGCGCGCGCCGTTCCTCCGGCAGGGCGGAGTTTATATACACGCTGAAGCTGCCGTCGGAATTCGGAACCGTCACCCCTTCGACGCGCAATGGCAGCGCGACGAGGCGGACGTAATAGTCAGTCATTATAAAGCGCCTCGATGATCTTCACGGCCTTGCGGACGTCGTCGGGCGTGGCGTCCTTCGCAAGCTTGAAGAGCATTCGCATGTCATCCCTGCTGCGCAGAGTTTCCAAAAGCTCACTAAGCTCCGCGTCGGCGGCCGTCTGCGGCGAGGTGAGCGTGTTCATATCCACGCCGAAGAAGGAGGAAAACAGGCGCAGTGTGTCCATGTCCGGCTCACGGCGGCCGGTCTCATACATGCCGATGGCACTGCGGGAAAGCCCCGTCGCCTCGGCAAGCTGCTGCTGGGAAAGCCCGGCCTTTTTGCGCAGATGGATGAGCGTGTCGCTGAAATAAGACATATGCATATCACCTCAGCAAAGAAAATATCACAAAACGTGATAATTGTAAAGCAAAATTTTTTTCTGAAAAACTGCCGGCGCGGGTATTGACTTTCAGCGCCGGATAATGCTATACTCCAAATCGTCACAAGACGTGACACAAATATGGGAAAAGCGCCGGCGGAGACCCGAAGCTCTGCGCGGGGATTTTTTCACACATTATAAGTCACGAAACGTGACAATAAACAAAGCAAACGGAGGCTGCATTGGTCCAGATAAGGGATGCGCGCGGCATACGGCAGGCCGAGGCGCGCGGGTATCCCGTGGGCGCGGCGGACGATGCGCCCGGCTGCGGCGCGGAGCCGGTACTGCCGGAATGGCTGGCCACGGCGGGATGCACGGGAACAAAAGCGAAGGAGGCAGCGGAGATGGGGAGACATTTTGTCAGCTACGAGGCACAGTGCCCGTTTTACAGGGCGGAGGACAAAAAGGTGATCTACTGCGAGGGGGTGGAGCAGGGCAGCGGCATACGCAACGCCTTTGCGGGGAGCGCCGCGCCGTATAAGGCGCGCTACTGCTGCGCCGGGTGGGAGGACTGCCTGATCGCAAGGATGCTGTGGAGCAAGTACGACTGATGCGCGGCGAAGGGGAGGAGGCAGGCGGCGGGATAGACGCGGAAAAGAAAACGGAGCAGCCGCGCGGCACGCGGCTCATAAACGAGATGACCGAGGCGGCGGCCCGCCTCGTAGGCGAGGCCATACGCCGCGCGGACCCGGAGGACGCAAGAGTGCTCAGACAGATAACGGGCGCGCTGAAGGATCTGAAGGAGCTGATGGACGAAAGCGCCGGGGAAGGAGAGGGGATAGTGATACGCATAGAGGGCGACGTCGCGCCGCCGGAGGGGGGCGCGGGTGAGGAATGCAGGTAATAAGCATTCCCGCGCCGAACGAAAAGCAGCGCCGCTTCCTCACGGACGGACACAAATACGTCGCCTACGGCGGGGCGCGCGGCGGCGGGAAAAGCTGGGCCGTGCGCGTGAACGCGCTTTTGATGGCGGCGCGGTATCCGGGGATAACGCAGATGATAATCCGCCGCAGCTACCCGGAGCTGTACGCGAACCACATAAAGCCCTTTTTGCAGATGCTGCCGCGCGGAAGCTACAGCTACAACGACACGCGCAAGGAGATAAGCCTGCCGAATTCAAGCCGCATCATATTCCGCTACTGCGCAAACGACGCGGATCTGCTGAACTTTCAGGGAACGGAGTGCGACGTGATGTATATAGACGAGGCCACCCAGCTCACCGAGGAGCAGTTCCGCGTGCTGGCGGCGTGCGTGCGCGGCGCTCTTGACGGCGTGCCGAAGCGCTGCTATCTGACATGCAACCCCGGCGGCATAGGCCACCAGTGGGTCAAGCGCCTTTTCGTGGACAGGCGTTTTAAACCCGGCGAAAGGGCGGAGGAGTACAGCTTCATCCCGGCAGGCGTGCGCGACAACAAGGCGCTCATGCGCGCCCAGCCGGATTATATAAAGCAGCTTGAGGCGCTGCCGCCGAAGCTGAGAGAGGCGTGGCTGGACGGGTCGTGGGACGTGCACATGGGGCAGTTTTTCGAGGATTTTTATGACCGGGCGGAGCATTACGCCGACCGCCGGTGGACGCACGTGATAGAGCCGTTTGAGATACCGGAGGACTGGCGGATATACCGCTCGTTCGACTGGGGGTACAACAGGCCGTTTTCATGCGGCTGGTGGGCGGTGGATTTTGACGGCGTGGCGTACAGGATACTTGAGATGTACGGCTGCACCGGCACGCCGAACGAGGGCGTGCGCTGGACGCCGGACAAGGTGTTTTCGGAGATCGCGCGCACCGAGCGCGAGCACCGCTGGCTGAAGGGGAAGAAGATAAACGGCGTGGCCGACCCCGCCATATGGGACGGCTCATCGGGCGAGAGCATCGCCGCGTGCAGCGCGCGCCACGGGATATATTTCACGCCCGGCGACCATGCGCGCATACCCGGCTGGATGCAGCTGCACTACCGCCTCGCCTTTGACGAAAACGGTTATCCGATGCTGTACGTGTTTAAAAACTGCGCGGCGTTCATACGCACTCTGCCGCTGCTGCAATACGACGGGCAGCGCGTGGAGGACCTTGACAGCGACGGGGAGGATCACATCGCCGACGAGACGCGGTATTTCCTCATGTCAAGGCCGATAAAGCCGCGCCTGAACGAGACGAAGGACCGCCCCGGCGGCGCGCTGAAGCTGCTGCTGGACATAGACGGCGAAACTCTGGGCGCAAAACGCCCTGTGAAAAGAATGGAGATCATACATGACTGACATATATCCCGGCGCGGCGGGGGAAACGCCGCAGGACGGCCGCCAGGCTGCCGCGCCCATAGGGCCGGACGAGGTGCGCGCGGCGTATCAGACGCTGCTGAAATACAAGGCGGGCAAGGCAAATCTTGAAAAGCGCATAATCGACAACCAGCAGTGGTACAAGCTGCGCCAGTGGGAGTGCCTGCGCCGCCGCGGCGGCGAGCGCGAGCAGATAGAGCCCGTGAGCGCGTGGCTTTTCAACGCCATCGCCAACAAGCACGCCGACGCCATGGACGCCTTCCCCGCGGCGAGCATACTCCCGCGCGAGCAGGGCGACAGCGCGCAGGCGGAAATGCTGTCGGCCGTGGTGCCGGTGGTGCTGGACGAGTGCGACTTTGAAAGCGTGTATTCCGGCGTGACGGACGACAAGCTCATTTCCGGCACGGGGGTGTACGGCGTGTTCTGGGATGCGGCGAAGCTCAACGGCCTCGGCGAGATAGACATCGTGCAGACGGACGTCATAAACCTTTTCTGGGAAAGCGGCGTGACCGACATCCAGCAGAGCAGGAACCTTTTCTATGTGAGCCTGCGCGATAACGCGCTTCTTGAGGAGGAGTACCCGCAGCTTCGCGGGCGGCTGTCCGCGCCGGTGATGGACGTGGCGCGCTATATCTATGACGACAGCGTGGACACGGCGGAGAAAAGCGTCGTGGTGGACTGGTACTATAAAAAGCGGCAGGGCAGGAGAACGGTGCTGCACTACTGCAAGTTCATCGCCGGGCAGGACGAGCCGCTTTTTGCCACCGAGAACGAGCGCGGGGCCGTCACGGACGAGACGGGCGCGATCCTACGCCCCGCCCCGGCGGAGGCGGGCTGGTATGAGCACGGGCTGTATCCCTTCGTATTCGACCCGATGTTCAGAAGCAAGGGCACGCCCTGCGGCTTCGGGTATATCGACGTGGGGAAGAACACGCAGGAGTACATCGACAGGGGCGATCAGGCCATAATGCAGAACATGCTGTTCAACTGCAAGCCACGGCATTTTATAAGAAACGACGGAAGCGTGAACGAGGCGGAGTACGGCGATCTGACGAAGGACTTCGTGCACGTGGACGGCTCGCTCGGTCAGGACAGCATACTGCCGGTGCGCTCAAGCAGCCTTGACGGGATATACGTGACGGTGCTGAACAACAAGATAGACGAGCTGAAGGAGACGACCGGCAACCGCGACGTGTCCTCCGGCGGCACGACAGGCGGGGCGACGGCGGCCTCGGCCATCGCGGCCATGCAGGAGGCCGGAAGCAAGCTGTCGCGCGACGGAAGCAAATCCGCCTACCGTGCGTATAAAAAGGTGATACTGATGGTGATAGAGCTGATACGCCAGTTCTACGACGTGCCGCGGTATTTCCGCATAATGGGCGAGAGCGGCGGAATGAAATTCATAAGCTGCTCGAACGCGGGGCTTCTGCCGCAGCGGCAGACGGCGCGCGCGGGACTGGAGGAGCTGGACATGGGGTGCAGACTGCCGGTGTTCGACGTGGCCGTGACGCCTGTGAAGGCGTCGCCCTACTCCCGCATGAGCCAGAACGAGCTGGCGCTGCAATTCTATTCTGCGGGCTTTTTCGACCCGGCGCGCGCGGATGCGGCGCTGGCCTGCCTGGGGATGATGGACTTCGACCGGAAGGACTTCGTCATGGCGCGGATAGCCGAAAACGCGGGAATGGCGCGCGAGCTTGCCGCCGTGAAGAAGCTTGCCGCGGGGCTTGCCCGCGCGCTGGGCGAAGATGAGCTTGCCGTGAGCCTTTCCGCGGAGGAGCAGGACACAAGTTCCGGCACGGCCGCGGCTTTGCGCAAGCGCGGCATCGGCGAGAGCGCCGTGACTAAGGCGGCGCGCGAAGCCGCGGCGCAGGGGCCGGAGCCGGCATGATAGAGGCCGCGCTTGACGCGCCGGAGGGCGCGATGACCCTGCGCGTGAAAGGACATGCGCGCTTCGCCGCGCCGGGAAGCGACATCGTGTGCGCGGCGGCGTCGGCGCTGGTGTGGGCGGCGATAGGCAGCGTGGAGGAGCTTTCCGCCCGCGGCGGGCTCACCGGCGCGCCGGTGCTGCGCGCGGAAAAGGGCACAGCGTACATACACGCGCGGGCAAGGCCCGGCGCCGCGGCGTATCTTGCAGGAGCGGCGGGGGCGCTAGAGGCGGGATTCAAACGGCTTTCGGAGGGCTTTCCGGGCAACGTGCGCTTCACGGGAGGGCACGCGGAATTTCCCGCCGGGGCGGAGAAAATGGAGGAGCTATATGAAAAACAGCGTTCAGGCTTATGACATTCAGCTATTCGCCGCGCCGGAGGGCGCGGAGGATATATCGGGCGTACAGGCCCCCGACGCCGGGGGGCAGACAACGGGCGTAAACACGGCTTCCGACGCCGGGGAGCAGGACCGCAGCGCAAGATTCAAAGCGCTCATCGAGGGGGAATTCAAGGACGAGTACAACGCCAGCGTGCAGAGCATTGTGACAAAGCGGCTGAGGGGCAGCGAGGAGGCGGCAAAAAAGTATAAGCTTCTCGCCCCTGCCATCGCCGCGCTGGAGCAGCGCTACGGCACGCAGCCGGGCGACGCTGCGGCGCTCGCGCGGGCGCTGGAGGACGACGGCACCGGGGCGCGGCAGGGGGCCGGGGAGGACGAAAGAAGAGAAAAGACCTCCCGCCTTTACGGCCGGTGGCTGCGGCAGGCGGCAGACCTGCGCGGAGCCTGCCCCGGCTTCGACCTCTCGAAGGAGCTGAAAAACCCGCAGTTCTGCGAGCTGCTGCGCTCGGGCGCAAGCGTGCGCGCGGCATACGAGCTTGCAAACAGGGAGAGCATCATGCGCGCCGCGGCGCGCGACATGGAGGAAAAGCTGACCCGGCGCATACTCGCCGGGGACAGCCGCCCCAGAGAGGGCGGGCTGTCCGGACAGAGCGCCGCCGCGGTGCACAGCGATGTGGCGGGTATGTCCAAGGCCGCCCGGCAGGAGATAATCCGCCGCGTGCAGCGCGGAGAGAAGATCGCGTTTTAAGCGGCGCAGAAAAGACCGAAGGAGAGAAAAATGAATTACGACATCCAGCTTTTTGCAGACAGCGTTCAGACGACCGGCGCGGCCGGACTGAGCGCGGAAATGAAGACCTTTTACGACATGGCGCTCATTGACGAGGCGCAGGCCAACCTCGTGCACGACCAGTTCGGGCAGAAGCGCCCCATCCCGGCGAACGGCGGCAAGATCATCGAGTTTCGCAAGTTCGCCCCGCTGGCAAAGGCGACCACGCCCCTGACCGAGGGCGTGACGCCCGACGGGAAGCAGCTTTCCGTCAGCACCGTCAGCGCCGCCGTGTCACAGTACGGCGATTACATCACCCAGTCCGACATGCTGGAGCTGACCGCGCTTGACAACACCATCCTTGAATCGGCGAAGCTGCTGGGCCGTCAGGCCGGGGCGACGCTGGACACCGTGGTGAGGAACGTGATGCACAGCGGCACGAACGTCATGTACGCCGAGAAGAGCACCGCCTCCGGCACGGAGGAGGTGAAAAAGCGCGAAGCCCTCGACAAGAGCTGCAAAATAACCGTGGAGCTCATCCAGCGCGCCGTGGCGAAGCTGCGCGCGCAGAACGCCCCGCCCATCAACGGCAAGTATGTGGGCATAATCCACCCCTACGTCGCCTATGACCTCATGCGCGACAGCGAATGGATAGACGCACACAAATACGCCCAGCCCGAAAACCTCTATGAGGGCGAGATCGGCGAGATCGCGGGCGTGCGCTTCGTGCAGACGACCGAGGCGAAGATATACTGCGGGGCAGACCTCGCAGGAGACAGCCGCACGCTCAGCGTGAACAACGCCTCCGGCTACACGGGCAGCGTGAGCGCTGTAAAGTTCGACGGCGGCACTGTCGCGGAAAACGCGCTGGCGGGCAGGTATATCCTTCTCAACGGCGTGCGCGCGAAGGTCACGGCCAACACGGCGGACACTCTCACCATAGAGGCGGCCGATTTAGGCGCCGTGGCGGACAACGCCGTCATATACCCCGGCGAGGGCGGCGTAGACGGCCTTGCGGTGTTCGGCACGCTCATCCTGGGCGACGGCGCATACGGCGTGACCGAGGTGACGGGCGGCGGGCTTGAGATCATCGTCAAGCAGCGCGGCTCCTCCGGCGCGGCGGATCCGCTGGATCAGCGCTCCAGCGTGGGATGGAAGGCCATAAAGACGGCGGAAATGCTGATAGAAAATTATCTTGTGCGCATAGAGTCCGTGTCGGCGCGCTTTTCCGAAAGCGCGAAGGCCAACTGAGCGCGCGGAAGGGAGAAGAGAATATGGCGGCAAAAAAGAACGGCGCGGGTGAAAAGCTCGTGCGGATAAGACTGCCCAAGGAGCGGCGCGACCAGGAGGATGTGTTCGTTGGCATAAACGAGCGCACGTGGCTTATAAAGCGCGGCGTCGAGGTGGAGGTGCCCGAGTGCGTGGCGGAGGTGCTGGAAAACCGCGAGATGATGCTGGAGGTCATAATGGCCTTTGAGGACGCGGCGCGCGCGGCGGACTGATGACGCTTTCAGACGCGATAGCGCGCACGGACGCGCTGCGGCCCAACAGCTTCACCCGCCGGCAGAAGCTGGACTGGCTGTCCGCGCTGGACGGCGCGGTGACGGCGGAGCTTATAAACACCCACGAGGGCGGGGAGTGGGTGAAGTTCGAGGCGTACACCGAGGAGAGCGCGCCGGACACGCGCCTGCTCGTTCCGCCGCCGTATGAGGAGGTCTATCTGCGCTATCTCGAGGCGCAGATGGACTATGCCAACGGCGAGTTCGACCGCTTCAACAATTCAAACGCCATGTACGCGGCGGCATGGACGGCCTTTGCAAATTACTACAACCGCACGCACATGCCGCGCGGCGGAAAGAAAAAATATTACTGAGCGGGGAGGGGCGCGGATGCTTTATCCGAGACTGAAAAAGAAAAGCGTGCACGTAAAGACCGTCAGCGCCTTCAGGGGCTATGAGCGCCGCCTGAAAACGAGCGAGGGCGCGCTGTACGGCACGAAAAACCTGAGCTGTGAGCTGTACCCGCTGCTGACGGTGCGGCGCAGGCGGGGCGTGTACGCCTCCCTCTCCGCGCCGCAGGGGCTGCTGGAAAAGGACGCGCTGGCGTATATAGACGCGGGGACGCTTTACTATAACGGCGCGGCCACGCCCCTGACGGGTATAAGCCCCGGAAGAAAGCAGCTTGTGAGCATGGGCGCGTACATCTGCGTTTTCCCCGACAGGCTCTATTACAACACGGCCGACGGCGCGCAGTACGGCAGCATGGACGCGAAGTGGAGCTATAAGGGGCGCGTGCGCTGCAGCATGTGCGATATAGACGGCACGGAATACCCGGCGGCGGACGAGAGCGCCGCCGCGCCGGAGACGCCGGACGACGGGGATTACTGGATAGACGCCGGAACAAAAACGCTCAGCCGCTACAGCGCCGCGACGCGGATGTGGACGGCGGTGGAGAGCGTGTACACGAAGCTGAGCTTCACGACGCAAGGGCAGATCCCGGCGGCGTTTTCGCAGTATGACGGCGTGGAGATATCCGGCGCGGCGCACGGAAGCCTTAACGGCGCGAAGATAATATACGCCCTCGGCGGCCATGCCGCCGAAGGCGGAGATGAGGACGGAGAGAGCGACTTCATCGTCGTCGCGGGGGAACCGGCAAACGCCTTTACCGATGAAAACGGCTGTATCACCGTCAGCCGAACCGCGCCGGACATGGACTTCGTCTGCCAGTGCGGCAACAGGCTGTGGGGCTGCCGCTACGGGAACGACGGAGAGAAGAACATAAACGAGCTTTACTGCTGCGCGCTGGGCGACTTCAAGAACTGGAACCAGTATCTTGGGCTTTCGACAGACTCGTGGCGGGCGTCGGTCGGCTCCGACGGAGTGTGGACGGGCGCGGTGAATTATCTGGGCAGTCCGGTATTCTTCAAGGAAAACTGCATCCACCGCATTTCCGTGTCCTCCTCCGGCGCGCATCAGGTGGGCGAGACGGTGTGCCGCGGCGTGCAGAAGGGCAGCGAGAGAAGCCTTGCCGTCGTCAACGAGACGCTGTATTACAAATCCGCCGACGACATATGCGCCTATCAGGGCGGCTTCCCGGAGCGCGTATCCGCCGCGCTGGGCGAGGCGCGCTATACCAACGCCGCGGCGGGCTGCATAGGGCCGCTTTATTACATATCCATGGACGGCGCGGATGGCGAGAGCGCCCTTTTCGTGCTGGACACGGCAAAGGGCCTGTGGATGCGCGAGGACGGCCTGCGCGCGGATGAGTTCGCGCGGGTGGATGGGGAGCTTTTCTGCCTGAGCGGCGGCACTCTGTACGCCCTGCGCGGGACCTGCGGCGCGCTTGAAAAGAGCGTTGCTTGGGCGGCGGAGACGGGGATGCTGTGCTGCGAGTATCCGGAGAGAAAGTACGTGGGGCGGATATCCCTGCGCGCGTGGATGGCGCAGGACGCATATATGGAGCTGTTCGTTGAATACGACTCCTCCGGCGTGTGGGAATACGCCGGGCGCATGAAGCTTGTAAACGCGGGCACGGCGGAGTTCCCGCTGCGCCTGCGCCGGTGCGACCATGTGCGCGTGAAGCTGGAGGGCCGGGGCGAGATGAAGCTTCTGTCCGTCACGCGGGAGCTGACGGAGGGGTGACGCGCCATGTATGAGCTTCCACCGATACTGACAGGCTCCTCCGCACAGCAGATTGCGGCGATACGCGCCTACCTCGTGCGCATGGCGGACAGGCTGAACGAGGCCGCCGACGCGCCCGGCGTGACATATACGCAGGCGGGCGGCACTGCTGCGGCGCGGCAGATACGGCGCGGCGCACAGAGCGGCGGCACGGCGGAGGCGGACGCCGAGGCCGTGCGCAGAAACGCCGCGGAGCTGCGCGCGCTGATAATAAAAACGGCGGACGGGCTGAACGGCGGGATAGAAAAAAGCGCGTCGGAGCTGAGAAGCTATGCCGACGGCAGGATAGAGGCGCTGGGGGAGAGATACCTGGCGCGCTCGGAGTTCGGCACGTTCACGGAGAACATAGAAAGCCAGATATCCAACACCGCGCGCGGCGTGGTGGAAAGCTACGGCTACGACGCGCGCATAGAGTCGAACCAGAGCGGGATAGCGCTTTTGCAGTCATACGTCACGGATATCGACGGCGAGATACGCCGCGGCCTCGTGACGGACCCGGACACGGGGGAGACCGTCACGGGCATCGCAATATCGCAGAGCCTGCAATTCACGGGCGAGGTGACGCAGGGCGAGGACGGGATGCGCTATTACGAGCTGTCCTCCGGGCAGACCTTCGGCCTTTACACCTCGACGGGGTGGCAGTTCTGGATAGACGGGCACAAGCGCGGCTGGTACAACTCGGTGGACGGGATGCTGCACATCGCAAACGTCGCCGTGGAGGACACGCTTCAGCTCGGCGGGGGCTGGCGGCTGGTCAACGACGGCGGCCTCGGCATAAAGTACACGGGAGGATGAGGATATGGGCGTATGCTTTTTTCAGAACGGAACGAATATAGGCGCGTCGGCGGGCTGGGGCGGCTTCACGGGGAACAACAACTACGTCGTGCGCTATGACTTCACGACGGGCGCTTCAGGCGCGTCGGCGGTGACGCTGGCGCTGTCGGGGATATATTACGGCAGCAACGCCGGTACGCAGGGCTTCGGCTTCCGGCTGAGCACGCTTCCGGCGGCATACGCAAACCTCAGAAACGCCGCGCCGGATTCCTCGCTGGGGTATATGAGCTATTCCGGAAGCATGGGCTACTGCTGCACGATGACGGCGTCGGGGCTGAACCTGAGCCCGTATACGACGTATTATATCTTCGTATACGTCGCCACGGCGGGCAGCGAGTACTACACGGGCTGGAACTGCACCGCGCCGCAGATAACGCCGTCGGGGAGCTACACCCGGCCGGAGAGCACGATAAGCTCCATCTCCCCGCATGTGACGACGCAAAACAGCGTCTCGATAATAATGAGCGGCACGGGCTGCTGGCACAGGGCGGCGTTCACGTTCGGCGGGGAGGCGCTGGCCGTGTCGGAGGCCTTCGGCGCGTCGCTTTCATACGTCTGCCCGCGCGCGTGGATGAGCCGCGCGACGGATGCGGCGGTCATGGATGTGACGGTGTCCGTGCAGGCGTACTCGGACGCGGCGTGCACCAACCCCTTCGGAGCGGCGCAGCCGGGGCGTTTCACCCTCGCGGCGGACTCCGGGATGCGCCCGGTGCTTGAGACCGGGGCCGTGTCCGCGGCGGTGCTGAACACGGGGGCGGCGGCCGCGTTTACGGAGTTCATCGCCGGGATAAGCCGGGCGCGCGTGAGCTTCAACGCGGCAAAAATAAGCCTTGCCGCCTGCGCCGGGGCTGAGATAGTGCGGTACAGCCTCAGCTATAAGGGCATAAATGCCGCGTCGCAAAGCGGCGTTGTGGACACGGGCGTCCTGCCGGGAGACTGCACGGTATGCTGCACCGTCACGGACAGCCGCGGCCGGGAGGGCAGCGCGGACATCACCATAACTATGCAGCCCTATGTTCCGCCGTCGCTGACGGGGCTTTCGGCTGTGCGCTGCAGCGCTTCCGGCGCGTCGGATGAAAACGGGGCGTACTACAAGCTCAAGGGCACGCTCAAGTGCACGGGCCTCGGCGGGAAGAACAGCGCCTCCGCCGCCGTCAGCATACAGCCTGCCGGGGGCGAGTGGGGCGCGGAGACGCCCCTGACCGGCTTTGAAAACGGCGTGTGGTCAAACGAGTGGAGCACACCGGCGGTGCTTGGCGGCGGCCTGACGGGCGACAGCTACAACCTGCGCCTTAAGGCGAAGGACAGCCTCGGCAGCGTCAGCATATACACGCTGCGGCTGTACAGGCGGCAGTGGGCGATGAAATTCAATGCCGCGGGCACGGCTGTGGGCTTCGGCATGGCCCCGACGGTGCAGGACGCTGTGCAGCTTCCCGACACATGGAAATTGTACGCCGGGGCGCTGGTGCTGTCGGAGAACTCCTACGGCACGCAGACGCCGGAGCTCGCCGTCAGCGAGGCGGCGGAGGGCCAGCTTTATTTTTATCTGACGGACTGAGAGGAAGAGCATGGGATATTTCGGCGGACTGCAAAAATGCGCAAGGTATTATGACGGCACGGCATACAGATGGGGCGCGTGGGTGAATACGGGGAGCGCGGCGGCGGGCGCGGACTACGCCGCGGAGGACGGCCTGTGCGTGGTATACAGGGCGCAGGCGTATTATACGGGCGGGGAGAGCGCGCTTCTGCCGCTGAGCGTGGCGACGAACTTCATAAATCCACAGTCCACCGGCAACCCGTCCACGGCCTGCTGCTATCTTTACACCTTCGACCCGACGAACGGCGGCGACGCGCGCATATCCGCCCCGCCCGCGGGCTATGCCGCCTCGGCGGGGCCGGCGGCATTCAGCGCGAGCGTCGTGGGAAGCTACATAAGCTTCGGCTTTCCCGCGCCGGAGGGGAAGCCCGCGGCGCTGTACTTCTGGTTCACGTCGGCGGGAAGCTATGCGGGCTTCGGCAGCAACCAGATATACCACTACGCCACCGGCAACTGGAGCGGCACGCTGCAGACCGGCACGCGAACCCCGGCCATATCCGGCGGCTTTTCCGGCCAGGGCGGCAGCGGCGGAGGCGGCGGGGGCGAAACGGGCGTGGACGCCTACAGCGTCAAGGACTGCGGCAGCGCCATGAACATCGCACAGAGCGCACGCAGCTTCACCATGAGCATGGGGCGCGCGCAGGTGGGGCGGATGAAGGTGAGCTTTGCGTACACGGCGCAGGCGGACATATGCGCGAGCGCCGCGGGCAGCGCACAGCTTTCCTATCTGTGGCTTTCCGACGGCCCGGAGATAGACCCGGCGAACGGACACCCAATAAGCATCCTGCGCGCCATCCCCGCCGACGGCGCGGTGTGGACGGAGCGGCTTGAAAAGGGAAGAACGTATTATATCTTTGCCATGTGCGGCGGCGCGCTGACGGCGGGCAGCGTCAGCTTCACCGTGACGCCGCCCGCGGCGGTGTGGTCCGTGGGCGACAGCGGGGAATACATACGCCCCTCCGCCGCCGTGGAGCGGAGCATCTCTCTCGGCGAGGGAAAATACAGCGTCGTGAAGCTGATCTTTGGCGGCAGCGGCACGGCGGAAATACACACCGGCGGCACGGAGATGAGCGACGGACAGCGCATAGAGGCGTACTTCGCCGAAAACGACGCGCTGGACACGAGCTATGGAGATATGGAAAGCTTTATCGTCTACGCAAACGGCGATGAGAGCGCCGGATCGCCGGAGCTTTACATGAGCTGCGCCGTCATATCGGGCAGGACGTATTACCTCATCACGAAAAACAGCTATTCCTCCGCGCCGCTGACAACGGCGCTGAAAACCACCGTGCATATAACGCCCCCGCCTGCGCACACGGGCGGATATACGCTCACTGACGAGGAGGACGCGCTGATGCTGCGCGCGGCGCTGAGCTGCCGGACGGAGTGCGCGCCGTATACGGTGCTGCGGCGGAGGCTGAGCTTCCGCTATGCCGGAACGGCGGAGATATCCGCCGCCGCGCTTGACGGCAGCGTGCCGGAAATGCGCGGATATGTGACGGACAGCGCGCAGATAGACCTTGAAACGGGCGTGCCCGGCGGCGTGACGCTTGCGCACAGCGGCGAAGCCGCGGAGAGCTTCGTGCTGAGCTTTCAGGCGGAAAAGGGCGAGGAGTACTGGCTTTACACAGTGATAGCGCGCGTGGACATGGCGGACGCGTGCCGTCTGGCGCTGCTGATAAACTGCCCGGAAGCGCCAGCGGCGGGCACGGAGGGGCTTGTGCGCATCGCCGCCGGGGGCGAGGCGCGGTGCGCGCGGGCGTATATATTCAGGCAGGGCGAGTGGCACACGGCTGTGCCGATGTGCTGCGCCGGGGGAGAATGGCGCACATGCGGATGAATTGAAGGGAGAAATATATGCAGGACGAGAACAAAAAGCTGCGGCGTGAGCTTGCGGAGGGCTACGGCCGCGCCGCCGGGACGAGGCCGGAATACGCGGCCAGCTACGAAAAGGAGCTGAGCGGCGTATACGACAACATGAAAAACCGCCCGGAGTTCAGCTATGATGCGAACTCGGACGGGCTTTACAGGCAGTACAGAGACGGTTATATCCAGCGCGGCAGGATGGCGATGAAGGACACGATGGGGCAGGCTGCGGCGCTGACGGGCGGGTACGGCTCAAGCTACGCGGAGAGCGCGGCGCAGCAGCAGTATGACACGTACCTTCAGCAGCTCGGCGACATCGTGCCGGAGCTGTACACGCTGGCCTACAGCCGGTATCAGGACGAGGGCGACGCGCTGCAGGAGCGCTATGACATGCTCAGCGGCCTGAGAGACCGGGAGTATGGCGAGTATACGGACGCGCTGGACAGGTACGAGGCGGCGCAGGCCGCAGCATACCAGCGCGAAGCGGACGAGCGTGAGCGCGAGGAGAAGCAGCGCGAGCAGGAATATCAGCACGGGCAGAGCGAGGCCGCGGCGCGCGCAAAATACGGCGACTTTGGCGGCTATGCCGCGCTTTACGGCGAAGAGACGGCAAATCAGATGAAGAATTACTGGATAGCGTCCAATCCCGACGCGGCGTACAACATGGGGCTTATAAGCGCGGAGAGGTATTATTCCATGACGGGCGGCTACGCCACTGGACAGGCGGCGCAGGGCGCGGCCTCCTCCGGCTCGTCCGGCAGGGGCTGGTACCCCTCGACTGCGCCCGACGGCAGAGACGCAAGGACCGTGCAGCGCGAGCTGAGAAACCGCGGGTACAACATCGCGGTGGACGGCGCATGGGGGCCGAAGAGCCAGAAAGCATGGGAGCAGGCCATGGGCGGTATGCGCGAAAGCCCGTCAAGCACGATGAAGGGCGGGCGCAACAGCGCCGGTCTCGGCGCGCGTTCACGCTGAGCGGAAGGAGCGGCACATGAAGAAAAGCACGTATTATATGAGCCTTGACATAGAGAGGATCACGACGCAGGGCTGCATGTCCGTGCGCCGCGGGGAGAGCGGCCGCCGCCTGCGCGTGCAGCTTGTCAGCGGAGGGCGGCCCTATGCGCCGGGGGAGGACTGCCATGCCGTGTTCGCCGCGAAGAAGCCGGACGGCACGACGCTTTTCAACGGCTGCACTCTCTCCGGAAGCGCCGTGGACTACATCCTGACGGCGCAGACCACGGCCGCCGTGGGCAGGCTTGAGTGCGAGATACGCATATACGGCGCGGACGGAGAGCTTATCATCGCCCCGGCCTTCGGCATATACGTGTTCCCCGCGGCGGCGGATGAGGACGAGCTTGCCTCAGGTTCGGAGGCGACGGCCCTCACGCAGCTTATAGGCGAGGCGAAGGACGCCGCCGCGCTGTACGAAAGCCTTGTCATAGACGGCGTGGAGGCGAGCGCCGACAGCGGCACGGGCACGCCCGCCGTCACTGTGAGTCTGGACGGGGAGAAGGGGCGCAAAAAGCTGAGCTTCGCGTTTTCCAACATCAAGGGCGAGAAGGGCGAACGCGGGGAACCCGGCGCGCCGGGGGCGAAGGGCGACAAAGGCGACAAGGGAGAGCCCGGCGCGGCAGGGGAGCGCGGCGAAGCGGGCCGCGGCCTTACCGTCAGCGGCTTTTACGCAAGCGCGGCGGCGCTTGAAGCGGCGCTGCCCGCGCCGGAGGCCGGGACCGTCTGCGGCGTCGGTGAGGCCGCGCCATATGACATCTATATATTTGACGGCGTGACGCAAAGCTGGGTGAATAACGGCGCGCTGCAAGGCCCGAAGGGCGAGCAGGGCGAGCGTGGGGAAGCCTTCACCTATGCCGACTTCACCGCGGCGCAGCTTGCCGCGCTGAAGGGTGAAAGGGGCGAGCGCGGAGAGCAGGGCCAGACCGGCGCGGCGGGCTATACCCCCGTGCGCGGCACGGATTATTGGACGGCGGAGGACAAAACGGTGATGGTGAACGCCGTGCTTGACGCCCTGCCCGACGGGGATGAGGTGAGCTACTGATGGCGAGAGTGACGACGAACGATGAATATTACGCGCAGATCGCCGCCGCAATACGCGGCAAAAACGGCGAAAGTGCGCAGTATGCCCCGGCGCAGATGGCGGCGAAGATCGCTGAGATAAGCACGGGGGCGGCGCTGGAATACGCCGTGGCCGGCTCCTCCGCCCGTCCGGAGGCCCCGGCGGAGAACACTATATGGGTGCAAACGGTGGCGGACATATCCGGCACAGTCTTTCAGTTCGAGCAGCCCGCTTCCCCGCAGGACGGCCTTGTGTGGATAAGCATGGGCGCGGCGAGCCACGTGCCCTTCCGCCCGGTGGCTGGGGAGGGCATCACGCTGTATCCCCTGAAAGCAAAGCAGTACTCCGCCGCCTCCGGCGCGTGGAGCGAAAAAACGGCGGAGAGCTATATAGGCGGCGCGTGGAAGGACTGGAACATACACCTTTACGAGCCGGGCAATGAGTATACGCACCTGACAGGCGGCTGGAACGGCGAGGCGCGGGCGCACTCGTCCTCCGCCAGGGGCATCACGCCAACTGTGACGCGCGGCGAGCAGGAGCTGTACGTGACGGCGCAGACGCAGGCCGTCGCAAGCGGCTGCGGCTACGTGCTGAGGACGGCGAAGAGCATCGACCTGACGGATGTGGCGTCCATACACGCGCTGGTCAGCGGCGTCAGCGGGATAGTGAGCTTCGGCGCGATGGCGGAGGGCGCGGCGTATCAGACGCTGGCAAAGAGCGTGCAGCTTGTAAACGGAGCGTACAGCGTGGACGTTTCCGCACTGAGCGGACAGCACAGGCTGTGCTTCGCCGCGAAGAGCACCACCTCCAGCGTGACGACGCTGGCCTTCCGGGTGCAGAAGGTCTGGCTTGAATGAGGGAAGGAAAATGAGTGGGATGAGCATATATGGCGCGCTTGTGCGCGCCGGGATGACGGCCGCGGGGGCCTGCGGCCTGATGGGGAACATGCAGGCGGAAAGCGGCATGAAAAGCAATATCGTCCAGCGCGGGATGACGGCGCTTTCCGACGGCGAATATACGCGCCGCGCCGACGCGGGCGAGCTGGACTTCATCCGCGACGGCGCGGGCTATGGCCTGTGCCAGTGGACATATTGGAGCCGGAAGCAGGCGCTGCTGCGCTTTGCGCGCGAACGCGGCGTGAGCGTGGGCGACGAGGGGATGCAGGTGGAGTTCTGCCTTTCGGAGCTTCGCTGCGAATACCCGGCGCTGCGGCGCTTTTTGTGTGAAACGCAGGATGTGCGCGCCGCGGCGGAGAGGGTGTGCAGAGAGTATGAGCGCCCGGCGGTGAACAATGTGGACGCGCGGGCGGCATACGCCGCACGGTTTGCGGACATGGCGGCGCGCGAGGGCTGGGAGAATAATCCCCTCCCTGAAGGGACTAGGCCGCAAGCGGCCGTCGCAGTCAGCAAAGCTGACAGCCCCCTTTACAAGGGAGCCGAGGGTGCAGAGAAAGCCGAGAGTGCAGACGGGGCCAAGGGCGCGGAGGAAGCCGGGAGTGCGGAGGCGTATTGGCCGCCGCGCATGATATGCGAGGGCATGAGCGGCAGCGACGTTGCCGCGGCGCAGGCGCTGCTCCGGGCGCGCGGCATAGAATGCCCCGCGGCGGGCGTGTTCGACGCGCAGACGCGCGCGGCGGTGCTGACATTTCAGGCGCGGCGCGGCCTTGACCGCGACGGCATCGCGGGCGGCATGACCTGGGGCGCGCTGCTGGATAGGGCGCGGCCATGAGCGAGGCCGTGATAGTGGCGGCGCTGGGCTTTGCGGGCACGCTGACGGGCGCGTATCTTGCCAACCGCAAAACGAGCGCCCTGATAGCCTACAGGCTGGAGCAGCTTGAAAAGAAGGTGGACAAGCACAACAGCGTCATAGAGCGCACGTTTGAGCTGGAAAAGCGCGCCGCGCTCACGACGGAGCAGATAAAGGTCGCAAACCACCGCATAGACGACCTTGAGCGCGGCGCGCAGATGTAATAATGAATAGAAAGAGGACATATACATATGATGAACTGGAAAAACATTGCGGAAAGAGCGGCGTGGACCTTCCTTGAGGGCTTCCTTGTCGCACTGCCTGCGGCGTCGCAGCTTGGCGTTGACGCTGCCGCGTGGAAGGC